>Ga0265342_10001260_pt1 | contig 23932 bp, 14 predicted proteins | sample 4CB327metaG_FD_203125 | JGI IMG/M metagenome (GOLD analysis project Ga0265342, IMG submission 203125) | Rhizosphere microbial communities from Carex aquatilis grown in University of Washington, Seatle, WA, United States - 4-CB3-27 metaG | ecosystem: Host-associated > Plants > Roots >... | reverse complement strand
TGCAGCGACGCCAGATCGCCGTCGCCCTCGCGCCGCCGCAGGACATAGCGCATCCACTGCGTCGCCATGCAGTCCCGCACCTGGTCGTTCTGGGCGAGATCGCCCGCGAGGTCGATGGCGTTCTTGAAGGTGACGGGCGTGGTGCCGATGGTCAGGCTCCCGCTCGCATCGACCGGCTGGCCGTTGTCGGTGGTGCGGTAGCCGCCGAGCCCGTCGTAGTTCTCGAAGGCGAACCCGATGGGCTCGAAGAGCGCGTGGCACCCGGCGCAGGGGTTCATCGCGTGCTGGGCGAAGCGCTGGCGGGTGGTCTGGCCGGCGGTCGCCGGCGGCGGCGGGACCACCTGCACGTTGTCGGGCAGGTTGACCTCCTTGCAGAACAGCCGCCGGTAGACCTGGGCCCCGCGCCGCACCGGGAAGGACCCGTCCACGTCGCCGTGCATGGTCTGGAAGCTGGCCTGCGTGAGGATCCCGGCGCGCTGACCGGCCGGGAAGGTCACCTGCTGCAGGGCCGTGCCGGTCACCCCCGAGATCCCGTAGATCTTGGCCAGCGTCCCGTCGACGAAGGACTTCTGCGAGGTCAGCAGATCCGTGAGGCTGCCGGTGGCGTTGGGGCCGAGGAAGAGGTCCGAAACGAAGGCCCCGGTCTCGGCGAGCATCGACTGCGCGACCTGCGGTGTGAAGTTGAGGCTGGCGTCCTTGAGCGCGGAGGGCAGCTGGGTCAGGCTCAGCCACTGGGTGGCGAAGTCGCCGTAGGCGTCCTTGGCCTTGGGGTCGATGATCATCCGCCGGACCTCTTGCTGGATCTGGTCGGGGGTCTGGAGCTGATCGGCGTCGGCCAGCTGGAAGAGGCGGGCGTCGGGCATGGTGGCCCAGAAGGCGTAGGAGAGCCGCGAGGCCATCTCCTGCGAGTTGAAGCGGACCAGCGTGGCGCCGGCCGTGACCTCCTTGATGGCCGGGGTGGTGGGGCCGAGCTCCCAGCGGTAGAGGAAGTTCGGGGACTGGATGATGGCCATGGTCACGCCGCGGATGGCCTCGGAGAAGGTCGAGCCGATGGTCGGGCCCATCTGCAGGGTGTAGAGCGCCATGAGGCGGGTCACCTCGTCGTCGACCAGCGGGCGGCGGAAGGCGCGGCGGCCGAAGGTCGTGATGAACTGCTTGGCGCAGGTGTCGGCCGCAGTCGGGGTGGCGATGCACGGGACCTGGGTGGCGAGGCTCGCCATGGCCGCCGTGGTCATGGCGTCCGACTTGTCGAGCAGCAGCCGGGCATCCGGGGCGCTGGTGATGGCGGCGCCGGTCAGGAAGCCCGAGGTGCCGGCCTGTTGATCCACCGGCAGGTCATCGGTGGTGACCGGGGTGGTCATGCCGAGCAGATCGCGGATGGTGTTCTTGTACTCGGTGAGGGAGAGCCGCCGCGGCGCCTCGACCCCCGGCAGGCTCGGGGGCAGCGTCGTGGTCGCGGAGGAGGGGGTGGTGCCGGTCGGTGTCGACGAGCTGCTGCCTGGCGCTCCGCTCGCCTGGGCTCCGCCTGGGGTCGTCGCCGTGGAGCCCCCGCCGGGGGAGCCCGGGCCGACTGCGGAGCCCACCGACGCGTTGGTGCCCGAGCCGGAGCTGCCGGAGCCCGAGCCTGGATTGGGCGTCGGACCCGAGATCGAGCCCTTGCACCCGATGCTCGAGCTCGCGAGCAACGCGGCGAGGGTCGTTCCCAGCGTCAAACCAAGGGTTGACGCAAGAGGTGACGATCGGCCGATGCAGTTGGTGCGAAAGTCGGAGCCGCGCATTGGGTCACCCTCCCGGCAGACGAAGACATTCGAGACGCCCCAGCGCGCATGGCCGGTTCGTCGTATGGACACGAGGGCAGAACGGGCGCTGTACCTTCAGCCAATCTCGAAAGGCGATGGACCTGGCCGCGGGGGCACCTACACTCATGACCGGTATGCGTATCTTCCGGGGGCCGAGGGGATGCGCGCGGCGCGTTCATGGCGCGCCGCGCCTTGTCGTACGCGCATCAATCGCCACCCCGTGGCTCGGCTCGCCCTGGCCGCGGCCGCTTGTGGGGCCGGCATCGGTTGCGTGTGTGATCTGGGTCTTCGGCGTCGCCTCTTCGTGCTCGCGCGGTGCAGCGTCGCTGGCCTCGGCGGACGCGCTGCCGGCCGGGGATTGCGGGCAAGCGAGCTGTGATGCTGGCTGCGCTTCCGGAGATTCGGGCTGTCTGGCGCCGCCCGGACACGATCTCGTCCCGGTCGCGCGGATTCGTTTCAACGAAGTGCTGCCCACCGGCCCCGACGACTACCCCTACACGCCGGACGCGCTGCCCGCCGAGCCACCCGCCCCGCACTCGACGGTGTACCTCTCGGCGGCCTCCAGCTTCGATCCCGAGGGTCACCCGGTCACGTTCTTTTGGAACGTGCGAGATCACTCCGGCGCCTACCTGCCACTCGCTCCCGACGCCTCGGCGGCCCAGGTCTCGTTCTCCCCGGACTTCCTCGGTGACTACACCATCGCCCTCGAGGTGATCGAGGCGGACGGGCTCCATCAGCTCGCTCAGGTGGCCTTCAGCCTCACGGTGGCCCCTCGTCCCTGTGCGCCCGATGGGGTCGCGGCCCCGTGCTCCGACATGCTGGCGGTCCCCGGTGGCAGCTTCACGGCGGGCTCGGCCGACGGCGTTGGTTTCGCGAACGAGCACCCGGCCCACCCGGCCACCGTGGCGCCATTCTTGCTTGACAAGTACGAGGTCACGGTCGGGCGGTTTCGCAAGTTCCTGGCGACCTTCTCAGGCGACGGTTATCCCGACGGGACCGGCGCCCATCCCTTGATCCCGGGGAGCGGGTGGCAGTCGGTGTGGAACGGCCAGACCAGCGGGGACTACCAGCGATCCTTGAGCGAATGTGGCGGCCCATGGACGGACACGGTCGGCGACTCCGAAGCTCGCCCCGTGACCTGCGTGACCTGGTACCAGGCGTTCGCCTTCTGCATCTCCGAAGGAAAACGCCTGCCCACCGAGGCGGAATGGGAGTTTGCCGCGGTTGGCGGAGACGAACAGCGCACCTATCCCTGGGGCGAAGCGCTCCCGACGCCCGCGCTCGCGGTCTACGGGTGCAAGTTCGACGGCGTGGACGGCTGCAGCGTGGCCGATCTCCCGGTCGCTGGCAGCACGCCCGCGGGCGCGGGCCGCTGGGGACACCTCGATCTCGCGGGCAGCGTCTGGGAGTGGACCCTCGATGTCTACGACGCGTCCTACAGCGGCGCGCCCTGTGACAACTGCGCGGACCTGACCGAGACCCCCGAGGATGGCCGGGTCTTCCGGGGTGGGGCCTACATTTTCGAGGACATGGGGATCGAGAGCGACCTGCGCGGTGCCTCGCGCCTCGGCTTCGACGCCAAGTTCCCCGACCCCACCCGGGGCCTGCGCTGCGCCCAGAGCATGCCCTGAGGGCTCCCCGCCAACCCCGCGCACGTTTACGTGTACGTTCACGCTTTACGTGGTCGTGGCCGACCCCCGTGATCGTGGCCGTGCACCTGAACGCCCCCGTGATCGTGAGCGTGATCGCCCCGACCGCAAGAGCGACAACACGCAGGGGGACTGGGAAGGCGGTTGCCACAAAACCGCTGCAGTCAGCGGAACCCTCACCCGCCGCCTTCCGCCGCGGCCTTCTCCCGCTTGCGCGGGCGAGGCAGGAAGCCTGTCCATCCCACGCGACTCTCGATCACGTCCACGGGGGCCGTTCGCGTGCACGTACACGGCCATGACCACGGGGGTCGTACACGGCCACGTACACGTACACGTAAAGGAACACGGGTTCAGCTGACCCGCGCTCAACCACCAAAAGAAAACGGCCCGCGGAGAGGGGGCACTCGCCCCGACTCCACGAGCCGTCGTCTTCGGCTGCTCGCTCTGACCGCCGAGCGGGCTCTTGGCGCTAGGCCATGAGCTCGGGCAGCGGACCGCCGTCGGCCATGCCCAGCGTGTCCTGCATGAGCCCATGCGCCTGCATGATCGAGATGAGGACACGTCCAGTCACCGGGCCCCCCATCGGACCAACCAGAGGTCGCGGGTTCGTGGGCTGGACGACGTAGTTGATGTGGCGCCCGTCGATCTTCATCTTGGCATTTCCACCGCCGGCCACCAGCACCGGCATGTCCCAGTGGTTGTGGGTCGCGCCGTCGCTGATGTCGCTCGAGAGGTAGAAGGTCGTGTGATCGAGCAGCGTCCCGTCGCCTTCCTGGATCTTGTCCATCCCTGACAGCAGCGTCGCCACCTGGGTCATCTCCCAGGTCCCGATCTTCTGCAACGATGCCAGCTTGCCAGCGTCGCCATCGTGATGGGACGTGGCGTGGTGAGGCGTCCCGGTCCCGTTGTTGAGGAAGGAGTAATCGTTGTTGCTGGTCCCGTTGCCGAGCATGAAGGTCATCGACCGGGTCATGTCGCACTGGAAGGCCAGCCGCATCAGGTCGATGAACATCGGCATGTGGCTCTCCAGGATGGTGCTCGGCGTGACGCCGCGGTCGAAGTTCAGGGTCTCGCCAGCCATCGGACGGGCGTTTGGCGTGCAACTGGCGGTGAGGGCGCTCATCGAGGTGTTCTGGATCTGGAGCTCGAGCGCGCGGACCGAGGTGCTGAATTGATCCAGCTTCTGCTTGTCCGTGGTGCTGAGCTTCGGGACCAGAGAATCGGCCTGAGCCTTGACGAGGTCGAGGATGCTGGTCTGATCGGCCTTGAGCTGGGCCGCCGCCATGCTCGCCGCGGAAGGAGCTCCCGTGGTGACCGGCGCCGGGGGAGTGAAGCCCTTGAACAGCTTGTCCCAGAGCAGCCCTGGGTCGTAGATGTTCGGCTGGGGGGCTCCCTTGATCCACGAGGCGGCACGCGAGAAGGTGCAGTCGACCCGATCGCACAGCCCATTGTCACCCTGGAGGCCGAGCTGCAAGGACGGAAACTTCGGCTGCGGCTGGCCCGTCGGGTTCAGGTAAGGCAACAGCAGCTGATCGACGCTGGTTCGGGCGGTCGAGGTCAGGTTGCCAAAGACCGACAGGAAGTTGAGGAACAGTCCGGTGCCGGCCCCGTGGTCACCCGGAGGACGTCCCACCTGCGCGATGGCCTGGCAGTCGGTGCCCGACACGATCAGCATCTTGTTCCGGATCACCTCGAGCGGCATCGAGATTGGGGTCGCCACCCAGTTCTTGACCCCAGCCTGAGTGCCGAGGACCGGGGTCCACGCCGGCATGTTGAGGCCATTTGGAATGAACCAGGCCAGGAAACGCCGGGGCGCGCTGACGGCAGCGGCGCCTGCGCGTCGAGTCCACAAGGCCGACTCGAGGAAGGGCAGTGCCATCGAAACACCGCCGGCACCCTTCAGGACCAGTCGGCGCGAAATCTTTGGACCCATGTGGTTCTCCCGTTTCGAATTGGTCGCCATTTACGGACCCTCCCCGCGGCTCGTGAGAAATGCATCGCTGGTCGCGACCGCCTTGAGAAGGCTAGGCCAGGTGCCCTGGGTGCCGGCCAAGGGGGCCGCCACGGTCTTGAGATAGGCGCGGGCATCGGGCGTGTCGAACGTCCGGCCGATGCCGTACGTCATCACTTGCTTGGTGAGGCACCAGGTCAACCGCGGATCCTTGGCCACCGCGTTCGCGAGGTCGAAGGGACCGCTGATGGGCGTTCCATCCGGCAACATCGACGATGCGTCGATCGCCACCCCGTTGTCCTTGGTGCGGTACGCGCCGATCGCGTCGTAGTTCTCGAACGCGAGGCCGAGCGGATCGATGAGGCTGTGGCAGCCCGAGCAGTAGGGCTGCGCGCGGTGGATGGCGAGCACCTGCCGCACGGTGCCGGTGCCCTCCGCGGGGAGCTCGGGGATGCCCGGAGGGGGGGCCGGAGTTCCGTCACACAGCAGGTTCTCGAGGACCCACACGCCGCGCTTGACCGGCGAGGTCCGCTGCGGCAGCGAGGTGATCGTGAGGAAGGTCTCCTGGGTCAGGAACCCCATCCGCTGCATGTTCCCTGCCAGGCTGACCTTCGAGAAGGTGCCCGCCGCCCCGCCCGGGGCAGGAAGCCCGTAGTGCGTGGCGAGACGCGCGTTCACGAAGGTGTAGTTGGCGGTCAACAGAGCCGAGAGGGGCTGCTTGTCGGAGACCAGCGAGGCGAAGAACATCGTGGTCTCCGTCGGGGTGGAGAGCCGCAGGTTGTCGTCGTAGGTCATGCCGAACAGCGTGTCGTCCGGAGCCACGAGCGCGGTGTCGCGAATCGAGAGCCACCGTCCCGCGAAGTTGTCCACCAGGGCCTGAGCGCGGACCGGGTCGGTCATCAGGCGGTCGATCTGGGCGCTGTAGTCGGCGCCCGCGGTCGCCAGCTTGCCCGCCGCCGCCGCCGCCATGAGCTGCGTGTCAGGCATGGTCGTGCCGAGGAAGTACGACAGCCGGGTGGCCAGCTCGTAGTCGTTGAGCTTGGTCGGGGTGGGGGAGGCGGGATTGCCAGAGAGCTCGAGCCGGAACAGGAAGTTCGGCGAGAGCAGCACGGCCTGGATCGCCGCCGAGAGACCGGGTTGCGGATCGGCGTGCGCCGTGGCGATGGTGTTGGCCACCGTCACCACCTGCGTGACCTCGGCCGCGGTGACCGGGCGCCGGTAGGCGCTGGTCATGAACGGCGTGAGGATGGTCGTCAAGCAGGTCGAGAAGTTCGCGAGGGTCGGGGTGCAGGTCAGGATGCGGGTGCGGATGGGGTCGGTGGCCGGACGGGCCAGGAACTCCGCCGCCAGGCCCTGGGCCGCGCTTTGCGCCTGGGCGAACAGGAAGTCCGAATACACCAGCGTCTGGCCATTGGTGTCGAAGAGCTCGTTGACGTCATCGTCGGGGAACATGTACGTCACGCTCGGCTTCGACATGGTGCCGATCAGATCGCGGGCCGTGTTGTCGTACTCGGGGTTGTTGAGGCGGCGCAAGACGACGCGGCCCGAGTCAACCCCGGTCGAGGCCGGCAGGTTGTCCCAGAAGCCGGCCGACTTCGCTCCAACGACGGGGGTGGGGGGGGCATTCCCTGCCATCATCCCGGGGGCAGTGGTCGGCATGCTGCCGGACATCCCGGTCGGCGCCGAGCTGGAGCCGGTCGGGGTCGTGGACCCTCCGCCCGTCGTGCTTCCGCTCGTCGTGTTTCCGTTGCTGGTGCCGCCACCCGCCGTGGAGCCTCCAGGCTTGGTGGGCGCGTTGGGTCCGACCGCTCCGGTGCAACCGGTGGCCAGGCCAAGCGTGCCCAGGGCAACCGCCACCATTCCGAGGCGCTTGCCGAGTAGCATCCAATCACCCGGGTCGGCCAGACTGGCGCGACCGTTGCGACCCGATTCATTCCGCATCAAAGTCCCTCCCAATTGTGTTCTTCAGCCGGGGCTCTCGAGGAACGCAAAGGCGCGACCGAACCTCGAAGGGCCTGGAGAAACTAACAGCTCTTCGCGGGCGCCGTCCTTACGGCGCACGCGCAAGGTTTGGGGCCTTCCTCACATCACCCGGGGCCACCCAGGCGGACGAATGGTCGAGCAATTCCGCGCATTTTGGAAGGTTCTCGGAAAGGCCGCTCGAGCCCGTTCGGGGGATGTCGAGCCTCGCATGCAGGCGCCTCGGATCCGGTCTGGTCCTCCTTTGATTCTCGCCCGGGCCTCGACGCCGCCGGCCCGCGTAAGCTCTTGTTTTTCCGGAGATTGTGGCGCCCTCGGTCGAGAGTGGTGAGGCCCGATCCCGGCCACCTGCAGCGCTCCAGGGCCGGCATCTGGGGGGCACTTTGGTGTGCCAGGAGCGGCCCGCGGCGACTCTAGAGACGAACATGTACGACCGATCTTCTTCTTGCCCCATCTCCTCCCCTGTGTGGCCCCTCCGCTCCGAGCCACATCATATTCCCCACATTCGAAACCCCTCCGCGCCGTGCGTCCGTGCGCTGGTTCCGGTGTTCGCCCTGATCGCGGGCCTGGCGTCTTCCTGCGCCAAGGATCCGCCCTCCACGGCGGTCGAATACAGTGGGTCGGTCGGCACGGGCCCCGACTGGAACGCCGACGTGGACCACGTCGCGTTCACCATCGACCCCGGGCACCGCGGCCGCCCGATCTCTCCGTTGATTTACGGCTACAACGCGATCTCGGATCCGGGCGCGCGCGGCGTCGGGGCGTTGCGCGCCGGTGGCAATCGCTTCACCGCCTACAACTGGGAGAACAATGCATCGAACGCCGGCAACGACTACATGTTCCAGAACGACGGCTATCTGGTCAGGGGGTCTTCCAGCCCCGAGAGCCCGGGTGAAGCCATCCGTCCCACGCTGGTGACGGCAGGCCAGATCGGTGCGACGGCCATCGTCACGATTCCGATCGTGGACTACGTCTCGGCGGACAAGCAGCCGCCCGGGAACGTGATGAGCTCCGGCAGCGACTACCTCGCGACTCGGTTCAAGCAGAACAAGCCCACCCGGGGGACCGCGCCCGTCGCGGGGGTCGCTCCCGACATCACCGACGCGTTCGTCTACGAGGACGAGTTCGTGGCCTGGGTGGGCGCGGAGTTCCCTGGCCTCCCGGTGGCGTTCTCGCTCGACAACGAGCCCGATCTGTGGAGCCAGACCCACAAGGAGGTTCACCCCGCGGCGCTCACCTACGACGAGCTCGTCATGCGCAACATCGAGTACGCCGCGGCCATCAAGGCGGTGCGCCCCGACGCCCCGGTGCTCGGCTTCGTCAGCTACGGGTGGCAGGGTTACCTGTCGCTGCAGGCCGCGCCCGACGCCGGGCCGAAGGGGAACTTCATCGATTACTACCTGAAGCAGATGAAGGCCGCCGAGAGCACCCACGGCCGGCGGCTGGTGGACACCCTCGACCTGCACTGGTACCCCGAGGCGACCGGCATTGGCGCCGGGGGCGCCACGGTTCGTATCACCGGCGCCGACACCAGCCCCGGCGTGGTGGAGGCACGCGTCCAGGCACCGCGCTCGCTGTGGGATCCCGGGTACCTCGAGCAGAGCTGGGTCGCGGGGTCGGCGGGCGGGCCCATCGCGCTCGTGCCCCGCATCGAGGGGCAGATCGCGCGCGACTACCCCGGCACCAAGCTCGGCTTCAGCGAATGGAACTATGGCGGTGGCAACGACATCAGCGGCGCGGTGGCGACCGCCGACGTGCTCGGGATCTTCGGGCGGGAGGGGGTCGGCCTCGCCAACGTGTGGCCGAGCGGCTCGGAGCCATTCACCGAGACCGCCGTGGCGATCTACCGGAGCTACGACGGGGCGGGCGCGCGCTTCGGTGACACCGCCGTCAGCGCCGTCACCAGCAGCATTCGCTCGTCGTCGGTCTACGCGGCGGTGGATGCGGCCAATCCGGGGCGGCTCGTGATCGTGGCCATCAACAAGCGGACCATCCCCACCACCGCCACCATCGCCATCTCGGGGGATCCCACCCGCACGTCGGCGGCGGTCTGGGTGGTCTCGGGCTCGAGCCCGGCGATCGCGGTCGCACCCGCCCTCTCTGCCAGTCAGCCCGGGACCTTCACCTACGAGATGCCCGCGCTGTCGGTGAGCGTGATCGTACCGTCCTGAGCGTCGAGTTCAATGCCGTTCGGTGAGCGTCCGATTGGAGGACGGCATTACGGCTAGCGTCGGCTTCCGAGGGGGTCCGCCAGCTGGCGGGTCGCGGGCCGTGGGCCGACGCTCGGGCCGGTGCCAGGGGAGCGCGGGCGTGGGTCCGAGGATGCCTCTCGGAGCCGGTGCGGCTTGGCGACCACCGCGGTGGTCGGCGCCCGCTCCCCGACCAGCTCCGCGGCGGCCGCTGGCAACACCGTCGACCGCGCGTCGGAGCGCCGCGGACCCGAGTCGAGGGGAGTGGGATCGGAGGCCACGGCCGGCGACACCCCCGGAGCGGCCAGCGGCTTCGGCGCGGGCGCGGGCGTCGGGGTAGGCGCGGCCAGCGGCTTCGGGGTGGACGGGCTCGCCCCGCTGGTTCCCTCGACCAGCTCGGGCAAACGCGCGCCCGGGCTTCGCGCCGCCCTGGGGACCACGTTCAGCAGCGTGACGAGGAGGGCCACCGCGGAGCCGAACCCGAGGGCCATCCAGCCGAGGTGCCGGGTCCGAACGCGGGCGGCGCGAAAGGTCGAAGCGCCCGCCCGGGAGGAGGACGAGACGGTGCCCGCCGCCACGGGGATCACGCCGAGGGGACCGGGCTCTGACTTCATCTCCATCGTGACCGCGGAGACGGGGCGCCTGGTGTCGGCCCCTGTCGCCGAGGCAGCGGACGGACCGGGGGCGGCCGATGGCACGGCGGGGAGCTCCGCGGGGCCGGTGTCTCGGCCCGCGGTCTTGTAGGGCCCCGTGTCGTCGAGGCCGAGCCGTCGCTCGCCCGCGATCCTCGCCGCGCGTACCGCCGAGTCGCGCGCCCAGCGCGGAGCCCACGGCCGGAGCCCCTCGGCCAGGATTCCGACGTTGCCGAAGCGCCGGTCCACATCCTTCTCGAGGCAGGCCAGGATGACCCGCGACAGCTGGTCCGGGACGTCGGCTCGCAGGGCGCTGGGGGCCACCGGGGCATCCACGAGGATCGAGGCGATCACGTCGGCGACCGTCTCGCCCCCGAAGGGCTGCCGCCCGGTCACGAGCTCGTAGAGGATCACCCCGAGCGACCAGACGTCGCTGCGCCCATCGACGGTGCTCGGGGTTCGAATCTGCTCGGGCGACATGTAGAGGGGCGTCCCCACCAGGGAGCCGCTGACGCTGACGGCGGGATCGTCGCCGGCCCGGCGCACCACGCTCGCCTCCAGCATCTTGGACACGCCGAAGTCGAGCACCTTGACGAGGGGGTAGCCGTCCATGCGGCGCGAGAGGAAGAGGTTCTCGGGCTTGAGGTCGCGGTGAACGATCCCGAGCGCGTGCGCCTCGGCGATGGCCTCGCACGCGTGCAGGACGTACCCGACGCTGGTCGTGAGCGATCGCGGCGCCGCCGCCTTCAAGACCGCCCCGAGGTCCTCGCCCTCGAGGTGCTCCATCACGATGAAGTGCCGACCGAGCTCGTCGCTGCCGACGTCCACCACCCGCGCGGTGTGCTCGCTGCGCAGGGCCGCGGCGGCCCGCGCCTCGCGGAAGAACCGGCCGATGGCATCGGGTTGCAGATCCTTCGGCACCGAGAGCAGCTTGATGGCCACGGTCTGGCCGAGCTGCTCGTGGAGGGCGGCCACCACCACGCCCATGGCACCGGTGCCGAGCACCCGCTCCACCAGGTACTTCCCGGCGAAACGCTGGCCGGGGGCCATGCGGAACGGCAGACCGCTCCCCCCAACTTCCGTCTCCACCTCCGGTTCCATGGGCACCTCTCAGACTATCGCCCAAAGGATGGACCGTCCAGGTGCACCGGCCCAGTTGCCGCCCGATGACGAGTCAGGAGAGGTTTTCGGAATTTCCCACCCAAGCCCCCGTCCCCGTCCCCGCCGCCGTCCTCGTCGCTCGCCTCTCGAGACGACGACGGCGACGAGGATCTGGCCCACCTGCCTTACGGGACGGTGCCAGCGCGCAGGTACTTCGCGAGCGGCAAGTTCTGCTTCTTGATCTCGCCCGCGACCAGGGCGGCGATCTTCTCGCCGCCGGCCAGGTTGGTGTGCGTCGCATCGCTCATGTTGGCGTGATACTTGAGGGCCTCGGTCTTGGAGCCGAGCGAGTTGTACCAGGCGACCGAGAGGGCGGTCAGGTCGATGTACGCCGCACCCTTGGCCATGGCCGCCGCCTGGGCCGCCGCGGCGTGCAGGCTCGACTGATCGCCTTCCATGGTGCCGGTGAACTGCACGCGGGCCGGCGGAGAGACGATGATCGGAGTGACCCCGGCCGCGATGGCGTCGGCGGCGTACTTCTCGAGGTTCGCCTGGACGGCGCTGTCGGCCACGCCCTTGTCGTTGTGGCCGAACTGGATCATGGCGTAGTCGCCCTTGGTCCAGTGCTGCTTGATCTGTCCCCAGAACCCGCCATAGAAGCTGCTCGAGCTCGCGCCGCTGTTGCCGTAGTTCGCGATGCCGATCGGCGCATCGAAGAACTCGGGCAGCATCTGGCCCCAGCCACCGAAGACGTTGCCGGTCTGGTCGCACTCGGTCGAGTCGCTGGCCATGTAGACCATGATCTTGTCGGCGCCAGCTGCCGCCAGGGCATAGCCGATGCCCGCCACCTGGGGCGAGCCCATCGCGTTGCCCGAGAAGAAGAGATCGAGCCCAGGGTAGCCGCCAGGGCCACCGGCGTGGTTCGGCTGTCCCTCCATGGCGCGGACGTTGACCACGAAGGCAAAGTCCTTCATCTCGCCAGGGCCGGTCATGACCGGCATGAGCAAGCCACGGCTCGATTCGGCGGCCACCGAGGTCACGCCCGCCATCGCGCCGCCGAGGCGAACGGAGACCAGGTAGTCGCCGGCCTTGGCCGTGCCGTCAGCCGTCGGAGTCTGGGCGTTGTTGTAGGTGTTGCCGCCGAAGAGGCACTGCAGGCAGACGGGGCCGGGGCCGCCACCCGGGCAGAGCCCGGCAGTGGTCGGCATGGCCGACATACAGCTCATGACGTTCATCGCGGTCGGCTGGGGATAGCTCGCGGGGATCGTCCCCCCCGCGGGCATCAGGTTGGTTCCGCCGCCCGGGGTCACGGCTGCACCTCCCGCGCCGGGCGTGCCGCCGCCCTTGCCGGCCGTGGCGGTTGCGCCGCCGCTGCCATCGGTCGGGGAACCCGTCTTCCCTCCCGTCGAGTCGGGGGGGACGGTGGCCGTGTCACCGCCCGACGATGCGGAGGCGGGCGTACCGCCCGAGCCAGAGGTGATTCCACCTCCGGTGAAACCACCCGAGCTCGGGAAGGTCGAGGATCCGCCGGTTCCCGATGTGGAGCTGGTGGCTCCTCCGGTGCCCAGCGGCGAGGGCTGGGTTCCCCCCGTGCCTGGTGACGACCCTGATTCGCTGCTGCCCGAGCAGGCCATCAGACCCACCAGCGTGCATAGAGGGAACAGAGAGCGGCGCTGCATGATGACCATGATCGTTCCTCACTTCCTGGGGCCTGAGTGTGGATTGTCCCCCATCTTCAACGGGGCGGGGCAAATGAAGCCTTCTTTGTATCACCTCAATCTCCGGCTGAGACGCCGCAAACGGACCGGCGCCACCCTGGTAAGACCAGGCACACCCCGTCGTCCGTCCGCGCCAGACGCGTATGTGCGGTATCTCACTGTCGACACGGCCCTGCCCAGCCGTGCCCCAACCGTGCCATTGAAAAGGAGTCAGATGTTGCAAGGCATGTCCAGATCCCGATGTGGAAGGTGATCCTCGCGCCGGCCCAGCTGGTCGGCTACCTCGCGTTCGCGCTCGGGGTGTTCTCGTTCGCCCAGCGCGACGATCGGCGCCTCAAGGGTGCGGTGGCGCTGCAGGCGCTCGGCTACGCGCTGCATTTCGCGCTGCTCGGGCGACCGACCGCCGCCGTCGCGTCGAGCATCACCGCGGCGCGCTCCCTGCTGTCGTTGCGGACGCGGTCGCGGTGGGTGCTGGCTGCGATCCTGGCGGCGAACCTGCTCCTCGGGGTCACGGCGGCTCGCGGGGTCGCGGGGTGGCTCCCAGTCGTGGCTTCGTGCGTGGGCAGCCTGGCGTTCTTCCTGCTCTCCGGGATCCCGATGCGGCTCACGATGCTCGGCGGGACGACGCTGTGGGTGTGCACCGCGATCCTGGCGGGCTCGATCGGCAGCACCGCGCTCGAGCTGACCATCGCGCTCGTGAACGGCACCACCATCCTGCGACTGTGGCGCGCCCGCCGCCACCATCATCACCTCGGCGCGCCACCACCGCCGGTGGTCGCCGCGGTCGCGGATGGGGGCGATTCGTCGCTCACCTGATGGTGCGAGCGAGGGGCGCCCGCGCCGGATGAGGCAGCAGGCGATCACCGAGCGCGATCGCCACCGCCGCCGCCAGCACCGCGCAAGAAACGGCCAACGTGCGCGCGTCCGGCGCCAGCAGCGGCTGCCCGCGCAGCGCCTGCCACAGGGTCACCGAGGTGAGGCCGATCCAGGCGAACCCGAGGGCGACGATGGGCCGGGCAGGGGCGGGGGCTGCGGCGCGCCCGAGGCTTTGGTTCGCCCGGCGACGAGCGCGTCGCTCGAGCAGGAGCGCCGCGAGGGGCAACACCTGGAGCGCGTGCAGGCCGACGAAGTGGGGCACGCGCAGATCCCCGCCCTCGGTGCTCCAGCGGGTGAACGGAAGCCCGGGGCCGCCGTCGGGGACACCCACCGCGTGCGCCCCGATCCGGGGCGTGGGCCGCCGCGCGCGGAGCGACTCGATCTGGGCGGCGGTGGGCCGCGGCATGATGGCTCCGACCGCGCCGCCAAAGAGCGTCCCCGCGAGGCCGAGGCGAATGGCCCAGGTGCGCGCGGGGGTCGAGAACCGCATCCGGAACGCGCAGACCGCGATGAACAGCTCCGCCAGCCACAGGAGGGCGATGGCGGCGCCCATGGTTGCGAAGACCGCGACGTCGAACCGGGTGGCCTGGTTGAAGTGGCTCGGGACGCCGCGCGCAGCCTGCAGGGTGATGGCCGCCAGCTCCAGCGCCGCGAGGGCGGCGATCAGCCCGCCGGCCCGATCGAGCCAGCGCCAGCGGCGCAGATCGAGCCGCTGGCGCATCTGGCCGAGGATCCAGGCGAGGGCTGGCGCCGTCACGGCGATGGACGCCGCGAACTTGGCGGGCTTCATCCAGGCGGGAGCGCCCGAGATCTGGTGGAGGCTGGCATGGCCCGCGCCGGCCTGCGCGGCCTGGATGGCCAGCGAGACCGCGAGGAGCCCGAGCGCACCCGCGATCAACCACGCGAGCGCGGGGTGGCTGGACCGCAGGGCCCGCGCGCGCGGGCCGAGGCGGGAGCGTCCGGTATCGACCGAGCGTGAGCCGAGCGAGGAGACCGAAGCGGCGAGGCGATCCATGACGTGCTCCTGGGTGCGAGATCGTGAAGATGAGGCGGGCCCGAGCGGCCACCCGCTCTGGCTCCGGAATGATGACACTGTAAACATTAGGTTGACGCCGTCAACATTTATTTGTTGTCACCGTCAACATGCTAGGCTGGTCGCATGAGCATCCGGGTGAACCGCAAGCCGGGCGACGTGTACCAGCACGGAGATCTGCGGCGCGCGCTGGTCAAGGCTGGGCTCAAGCTGCTGTCGGAGAGCGGGGAGGCGGGGCTCAGCCTGCGCGCGGCGGCCGAGCTGGCCGGGGTCAGCCACGCCGCGCCCTATCGCCATTTTCGCGACAAGCACGCCCTGGTCGCCGCCATCGCGGAGGAGGGCTTCCGGCTGCTGACGCAGCACATGCGAGAGGCGGCCGCTGCCTGCGCGCCCGGGGACCCGCTCGGACGCCTGCGGGCGCTCGCGCACGGCTACGTGTCCTTCGCCGTGCGCCACCCGGCCTACTTTCGGACCATCTTCGGCGGGGCGGTCTGCCCCGAGGGGGAGACCCCGCCCGCCGGGCTCCGGGAGGCCGGGGCCGAGGCCTATCGCGTCCTTCGTGACACCGTCGCCGAGGGGATCGCGGCGGGCGCGCTGCGCCCCGGCGACGCCGACCAGCTGTCCCTCGCGGCCTGGTCCCTGGTGCACGGGCTCGGCATGCTGATCGTCGAGGGGCAGCTCCCCGACACCCGTTCGCACCCCGCGCGCGTGAAGGCCGTCACCGACGGGATGGTGACGCTGCTCGAGGTGGGGCTGCGCAGGGTCCGCTAGAGCACCTGCTCGGTGCTAGGACGCAACCTGAGCGGGGGTCAGGCGCGGACCCGGCCGGGAATCGCCGGCGCGCGGGCCGGCGGAGCCGAGGAGGAGGACGGGGGCGAGGAGGATGCGACCTGGCCCTTGGCGGCCCGGTGGTCGCGCGCGAAGAGGACGTAGATGGCCGGGACGAAGAAGAGCGTGAAGGCCGTGCCCATTGCCATCCCCGCCACCAGCACGAGGCCGATGCTGTTGCGGGCGGCCGCGCCCGGGCCCCGGACCAGGGTCAGCGGGAAGTGGCCGCAGATGGTGGCGACGCTGGTCATCAGGATCGGTCGCAGCCGGGTGATGGCGGCCTCGCGCACCGCCTCGAGCTTGGTGTGTCCCTTCTCCTGGAGGGAGTTGGCGAACTGGACGATCAGGATGCCGTTCTTCGAGACCAGACCCACCAGGGTCACGAGGCCCACCTGCGAGTAGACGTTGATGGTGGTGGTCCAGCCGTCCGTCCAGTAGGGCATGTTGGGGTTCGGCATCTTGAGGAACGCCAGCGCCAGCGCCCCGAACATCCCGAGCGGGACCGAGCCGGCCAGGATCACGAAGGGATCCCGGAAGCTGTTGAACTGGGCCGAGAGCACCAGGAAGATCAGCACCACCGCCAGCAGGAAGGCCGGCAGGAACTTGTTGGCCTCGGTGCGCAGCTGGCGCGACTCGCCGGTGTAGTCGATCGAGTACCCCTGGGGCAGGATCTTGGCCGCCTCGCCCTCGAGGAACGACAGCGCCTGGTCGAGCGGGCGGATCGCCACCCCGTTCAGCTTCACCGCGTTGAGCTGCTGGAAGCGGTTCAGCGAGCGCGGCGTGACGGAGTTGTGGATGGTGGCGATGGAGTCGAGGGCGATGAGCTGACCGTTCGGGCCGCTCACGTACACGTCGTTGAGCTGGCTCGGGTTCAGCCGCTCCGAGCGCGCGAGCTGCGGGATCACCTTGTAGCTGCGGCCCGCCACGCTGAAGCGGTTGACGAAGTTCCCACCCACGGCGGCCGAGAGATCCTGGGCCACCGACTGCAGGTTGAGGCCGAGCTCGGCGACCTTGTCCCGATCGATCTCGATCTCGGACTCGGGCTGATCGACCTTGACGTCGATCAGCGGCGGGAAGGCGAACATGCCGCTCGCGGCCGCCTTCTGCTGCAGGGTGGTCGCGAAGCCCAGGATCTCGTTGGTCTCGGCGGTGGACGAGAGGATGAACTCCACCGGGAAGTTGCCGCCCCCCGGCAACGCCGGCGGCAGGATCGGGAAGGTCTGGATCCCCGGGATGACCCCCACCCGCTGCTGGACCTCCGGGATGATCTTGAACGCCGACCGCTTGCGGTCCTCCCAGGGCTTGAGCACCAGACCCCAGAAGCCGTTGTTCGGGAAGGTGATCTGGAAGGTGAAGTCCGCCTCGGGCATCTGCATCAGCGTGCGGTTGACCTCGCGGGTGTAGTAGGTCACCTGATCGAGGGTGGAGTTCGAGGGCGTGTTGACCACCCCGAAGACCACCCCTTGGTCCTCGGCCGGCGCCAGCTCCTTGGGGGCCTGCGCGAACATCAGGAATGCCAGCAGGCTGATGACGATCCAGACGGCGTAGACCGCGCCGCGCGCCGACAGCACCCAGTCGAGCCTGCGCGCGTAGTTGTCACGGAGGCGATCGAAGGCGTGGTTGACCACCCGCGCGAAGCCGCGCTCCTCGTGGCCCGCCTGCAGCAGCGCCGAGGACATCACCGGCGACAAGGTCAAGGCCACGATGCCGGAGATGGTGACGGCACCCGCCAGGGTCAGGGCGAACTCGCGGAACAGGGAGCCGGTGAGCCCACCCTGGAAGGCGATCGGGGTGTAGACCGCGGCCAGGGTGATGGTCATGGCGACGATCGGCCCCACCAGCTCCCGAGCGCCCGCCAGGGCCGCCTCGAGCGGGGTCATCCCCTCCTGCAGGTGGCGCTCGACGTTCTCGACCACCACGATGGCGTCGTCCACCACCAGCCCCACCGACAGCACGATCGCCAGCAGCGTCAGCAGGTTGACCGTGAACCCGAAGAGCTGCATCAGGGCCACGGCCCCCACCAGCGACACCGGGATGGCCACCACCGGCACCAGCACCGAGCGCAGGGATCCGAGGAACAAGAAGATCACCACCACCACGATGAGCAGGGTCTCGCCGAGGGTGTGCTCGACCTCGGTGATGGCGCTCTTGATGTAGTTGGTCCCGTCGAAGGCCACCACCGCCTGGATCTGCTCGGGGATCTCCTTGCGCAAGGTCTCCATCTCGGTGCGGACCCGGGCGATCACGTCGAGCGAGTTGGCGTTGGGCAGCGCCCACATGCCGATGAAGACCGCGGTCTGCCCGCTGAAGTTGACCGAGGTGTCGTAGTCCTCGGCGCCGAGCACCACCTCCGCGAGATCGCCGAGGCGCACCACCGAGCCGTTCTTCTGGCGCACCACCAGCTGCTTGAACTCGCGCACCGAGCTGAGATCGGTGTTGGCGGTCAGGTTCACCTGCACGAGCGAGCCCTTGGTCTGCCCCACCGCGGCCAGGTAGTTGTTGGAGGCCAGCGCCTGCCGCACCTGGCTCGGGCTCACCCCGTAGGCGGCCATCCGGTCGGCCTTGAGCCAGATGCGCATCGCGAAGGTGCGCGCGCCCAGGATGTCCGCGCGCTGGACCCCTTCGATGGCGGACAGGCGCGGCTGCACCACCCGCACGAGGTAGTCGGTGATCTCGTTCTGCTTGAGGAACTGCGAGGAGAAGCTGAGGTAGGCCGAGGCGAACTGGCTGTCGGCGGATTCGATGTTGATGATCGGCAGCTCCGCCTCGGGCGGGAGATCGCCGCGGACCTGATTGACCTTGGCGCTGATCTCGGAGAGCGCCCGGTTCGCGTCGTAGTTGAGACGCAGGCGCGCCCGGATGGTGGACAGGCTCTGCTTGCTCTCGGACTCGATGTAGTCGATCCCGTCGGCTGCGGCGATCGATCGCTCGAGCGGGGTGGTGATGAAGCCGCGCACCAGCTGGGCGTTGGCGCCCACGTAGGCGGTGGTGACCGTGATGGTCGCGTTCTCGCTGCGGGGGTACTGGCGAACGTTGAGGGAGCGGATGGCCTGCAGCCCGGCGATCAGGATCACCAGGTTGACGACGATCGCCAGGACCGGCCGTCGGATGAAGAGATCGGTGAACTTCATCAGTTGTCCGCCGGCTTGGGGTCGAGCTCGACGGTGGGGGCGAGGCTGTCGTTCACCAGCACGTGCGCGCCCTTGCGCAGCTTGAAGGCGCCGTTGCTGACCACGGTCTCGCCTTCCTTCACGCCCGACACGACGGCCACCAGATCGCCGCGCTTCTCTCCCAGCCGCACGAAGCGCGGCTCGACCACCAGCGCCGGCTGATCACCGCCGCCAGCGGCCGCGGGGTGGTTGTCGGTTGGCGGGCTGCTCGCCCCGCCCGCCGCCGGCCCAGCTTCGCTCTGCTGGCTCTTGATGACGAACACCGAGTCCCCGTAGGGCGCGTACACCACGGCGGTGGCGGGGATGACCACCACCTCGTGGCTGTCGGCGGCGTGCACGTCCACGTTCACGAACAGGCCCGGCCGCAGGGTTCCATCCCGGTTGGGGAACTGCGCGCGCACCCGGACGTTGCGGGTGGTGGCGTCCACCTCCGAATTGATGGTGCTGATCTTGCCTTCCCACTTTCGCGTCGGGAACGAGTCGACCCGCATGGTGGCCAGCTGGCCGACCTTCAGGTCCGCGAGGGCCTGTTGCGGCAGCGAGAACTCGGCGTACATCGGATCGACCGACTGCAGCGTGGCGATGGGGGTCCCGGGCGACACGACCTGGCCGCGCTCGACCTGACGGATGGCGACCCGCCCGTCGAAGGGGGCCCGGATCGTCTTCTTGGAGATGGTGGCGCGCAGGTTGCTGACGGTCGCCTCCGCCTGCTTGGTGCGGGCGGCCGCCGTGTCGAAGTCGGCGGGCGTGTTGGCTCCCGCCTTGCGCAGCACCTCGGCGCGCTCCATCGAGGCCTTGGCCAGGGCCAGGTCCGCCGTGGCCGAGGCGAGCTGCGCCTCCTCGTTGGTGGTGTCGAGCTTGACCAGGAGGGCACCCCGCCTCAGGTTCTGACCTGAATCGAAGGCGACCTCGCGGATCAGGCCGGGGAGCTCGGCGCCGAGGGTCACGTCGTGGACCGCGACCAGGGTCCCGATCGCCTCGCGCCGGGCCTGCCAGGTGGTGCGCGACACCTTGGCCGAGGTCACCGCTTCGGGGGGCGGCACGAACGACTTGCCGGCCTGGATCATCGCGCGGATTTGCCCGACCTTGATCCCGACCAGAGCAACGATGACGAGAACGATACCCACTATGGCTAAAATCCAGACTTTTCCCCTGGTCTTCATGAGCTCCTCGGTGGTCACCAACCGCCTGTCGCCGGCCATCTGGAGCCGGCCGGCTCCCCTTTCCTACACGACAATTGGCGGTATGCCCGTCGATAATGACGGGGGCGGACGCGCCCCGCGGGGCAGCCTCCCCGCGCCCCGAGGACGGCCCGCGATCAGGGGGTGGGCGCGGGGGACGCGGCCGAGGAGCCTGGTGTTAAACGCCCCACTTCGCCTGGGCGGCCGATCCGGCACGCCGGCTTCGTTGCTCGTCGGACAGATACCTTCGGGTGTTCGCCCTCCTCACGCCTCGCCATCGTGCCGGCTTGGCCGCCCAAGATTCGCGGCTCGTTCAACACCAGGCTCCTCGGTCCCGAGCGCCCGGCGGGCGGCCGCGAGGCCGTCGTCGTAGGCCGCGAGCAAGCGATCCCAGGTCGCGTTGGCGCCCTCGTCCACGACCCGCCGGGCCGGGTCGGCATCGAACCACGCGAGCGTCTTGCGGATCCCATCGCGAAAGCGCGTGGTCGCCACGTAGTCCGGGACGAAGCGCTTGATCTTGGTGTTGTCGAAGATGGCCGGGTTGGCCTTGTCCCCGAGGAGGCCGTCGGTGTCGGCAGGCGGGAGGCACGCGCGCAGGTAGTCCGAGGCGATGTGCACCAGCCTCGGCCGGGGAGCGCCCGCCGCCTCGGCCACCGCCTCGTAGATCTGGTTCCAGGTGAGGACCTCGTCCGAGGTGATGTGGAAGGCGTGCCCGATGGCGCCCTGGTGTCCGACGAGACCGACGAGGCCCCGGGCGAAGTCGGTGGCGTGGGTCATGGTCCACGGGGAAAGCCCGTCCCCGGGGACGATCACCGGGCGTCCCCGGCGCATGCGGTCGACCACCGTGAAGGTCTTCCCCCAGGGATTGAACGCGAGCGGCACCACCGTATCGCCGTAGGTGTACGAAGGGCGGACGATGGTCACCGGGAAGGCGGTCTCGCGGTGGGCGCGCACGAGGAGGTCCTCGCAGGCAATCTTGTCGCGGGCGTACTGCCAGAAGGGATTCGAGAGCGGCGTCGACTCGGTGATGAGGTGGTGCGAGGCGGGCTTTTGATAGGCGCTGGCCGAGCTGATGAAGATGTACTGGCGCGCGCGACCGGCGCCGAGGAGGGCGATGCGCGGGGCAACCTCGTCCGGCGTGAAGGCGATGAAGTCCACCACCGCGTCCCAGGCCGGAGCGCCGGGGTTTCGCCCATCGGACTCGTCTCCATCGACGGCGCGGAGGGCCGCCGACAGCGCTTCGGTGTCGTGGACGTCCGCCTGGATGGCGCGTGCTCCGGCCGGGCCGCCCCCGCGCCTGCCTCGGTTGAGGAGGGTGACGTTCATTCCCGCGGCCACGGCCCGCTCGGCACAGGCGTTGCTGATGATTCCGGTACCACCGAGGAAGAGCACGCGCATGGGGGGCCGGAGTTTAACCCAAAGCCCGGCGCGTGGGATTTGTAACTGAACTGTCACATGGCCGCCTTCTATCCGGCACAAATTTGTCGATGAGCATGCGGCTGTCACCCGACTGTCAATCACGCAAAGCACGCAAAGACACAAGGAGCCGAGGGAAATGAACGATACGTTCGACCTGACCACGGGGCCGTTCGCCTGGTGGGCCATCCTCTGCGCGATCAGCGCGGTGAACCTGGTGGCCTGGACACTGGCCGCCACCGCGGTGTGGCGGCAGCGCGAGCAGACCGAGCCGGGGCTCTACGCCTTCCGGCGCTGGCAGATTGGCCTGTCGGCGGTCTTCGTGCTGGTGTGCGCGTTTCGCTCGGCGTTTCCGCGGGCGGACGTCCAGCGGATCTGTTTGCACGATTCATGGCTATCGAGCGTGATGCTCGGGCGCTCGCTGGCCACGGTGGCCGAGCTGTGCTTCGCGGCTCAATGGGCGATGCTGCTGCGCGAGATCGGCATCCGGACGAGCAGCCCTGGGCCACAGCTGGCGTCGCGGCTGATCGTGCCGTTCATCGCGGTCGCCGAGGTCTGTTCCTGGTACGCGGTCATCACGACATCTTACATCGGCAACACCTTCGAGGAATCCATCTGGGCCATGACGGCGCTCCTCGCCACCGTCAGCGCCGCCTCGGTGTGGTCGCGTCTCGCCGCCCGCCATCGCCCGTTGCTGGGAGGCGGCCTGGTCTTCGGCGCGGCCTACGTGGCGTTCATGACCACCGTCGACGTTCCCATGTACTTCTCGCGCTGGCTCGCCGACCGGGCAAGCGGGCGGATGTATCTGACCCTCGGCGAGGGGCTGCGGGACGTGTCGTTTCGATGGGTGGTCGCCCATGGCTGGCAGGCGTGGCGGACCGAGATTCCCTGGATGTCCCTGTACTTCACCGTGACGGTGTGGGCCAGCATCGCCCTCATGAACCTGCCGCCGCTGACCGGCATCCACCCCGGAGCCCTCGCGCGGGCCGTGGCCAACCCGGGCGCGGCGGTCCCCGGCCGGGCCCAGACGCTGGTTCCCGGCGCTGCCCGCGCCGCGAGCCGCTTGCCGGCCTGAGCTCGAGCTGCCGGGGCGGCGCACGGGGGAACCGGCGCGGGCGGTTGGCCGCGGGAGGTTCAGGGAGCGGGCAGGCGGCCATCCAGAAACTGGCTCACGAACGCGGACTGGGGATGAGAGGCCAGCGTGGCGAGCGTCCCCCTCTGGATCACCGTGCCGTGCTCGAGGACGAGCACGTCACCCGAGAAGGCCTCGGCGTCCGCGCGATCGTGGGTCACGATGATGGTCGGGATGGCTCGGCTGGTGACGGCCTCACTCAGGAACCGCCGCACCGCCGGGCGCAAGGTCGCGTCCAGGGCGGCGAGCGGCTCGTCGAGCAGCAGGGCACGCGGGCAGGAGGCCAGGGCGCGGGCCAGCGACACGCGCTGCGCCTCGCCCCCCGACAGCTTGCCCGGTGCACGGGCGGCGAGCCCCGAGAGCCCGAGCTCGGCGAGCGCGGCCCGGGCGAGCCTCACCCGCTCGGCGCGATCGCGGGCGGGAATGCCGTACGCCACGTTGGCGAGCACGTCGAGGTGCGGGAACAGCGCCTGGCGCTGCGGGACGTAGGCGATCTGGCGGCGCTCGACCGGGAGCTCGATCCCCTGCGCGGGGTCGGAGAGCCGGGAAGGGCCGAGCGTGACGTGACCGCGCTCGAGCGGGAGCGCCCCGAGGATCATCTTCAGCGTGCTGGTCTTCCCGGCTCCATTGGGACCGACGAGGACGGTCGGCCGACCGCCCGTCCGCAGGGTCACGTCGATGGTCAGCTGGCCCACCCGTCCGTGCAGGTCGACGTCGAGCACGTTCTTCACGTGCGTGTCCCGGCCCGCACGGCCACGAGGAGGGCGAAGGCGACCACGACCAGAACGATGGACAGGCTCTCGGCCGTGCGCACGTCCGACTCGAGCGCCATGTAGATGGCGAGCGGCAGGGTCTGGGTTCGGCCCGCCAGGTTACCGGCGAACATCAAGGTCGCTCCGAACTCTCCGAGGGCCCGCGCCCAGCTCAGCGCCGCGCCGCCCACCAGGCCGGGAATCGAGGTGGGCAGCGCGATGCTGAAGAACACCCGCACCGGGGAGGCGCCGAGGGAGCGGGCCACGAGCACCAGTTCGGGATCGAGGCGGCGAAAAGCCGTGGCCGCCGCCTGCACGTAAAAGGGAGCGGCCACTAAGGTCTGCGCGAGGACCACCGCCGCGCGCGTGAACGGCAAACCGATTCCGGCGGTCGCGAGGACCGGCCCGAGCAGCCCGCGGCGCCCGAAGGCCAGCAGCAGGGCGACACCCGCCACCGCCGGTGGAAGCACGACCGGCAACTGCAGGATCGCCTCGATGACCCGCCAGCCACGGTGGCGCTGGTGA
>Ga0265342_10001257_pt1 | contig 23945 bp, 25 predicted proteins | sample 4CB327metaG_FD_203125 | JGI IMG/M metagenome (GOLD analysis project Ga0265342, IMG submission 203125) | Rhizosphere microbial communities from Carex aquatilis grown in University of Washington, Seatle, WA, United States - 4-CB3-27 metaG | ecosystem: Host-associated > Plants > Roots >... | reverse complement strand
CACTGCGGCGAGCGCGCGCGGTGATAATCGTCGTCCATCGGATGCGCGGCGATCTCGGCGCCGAAGTCGCAGCGGTTCTTCTTCAGTTCCACTTCGCTCAGCGTCTCCGGCCCGCAGACGAGCTCGCCGTGCACGCGGCTGCGCTTGCCGCGCTCGCCGGCGCCGTATTGCACGGTCTTGACCTGCATGTCGTACCAGTTCTCCCAGAAGGTCGAGAGAATGCCGCCATGATGCGTCATGTCGCGGTACCAGTCGGCCGCGCCCTCCCACACGCACATCGCCGCGAGATGCGGCGGCTGGAGCGAAGCAACGTGCCACTGGTTGATGCCGTAATAGGAGATGCCGTTGAGGCCCACCTTGCCGTTCGACCAGGACTGCACGCCCGCCCACTCGATGCAGTCGTGGAAGTCCTTGGTCTCGCGCGGAGAGAAGTGGTCGATGTAGCCGGGCGAACAGCCGGTGCCGCGTGAATCGACACGCACGCAGACGTAATCGTGCGGCACCCACTTCTCCGGATCGACCACTTCCCAGTTCTGGTACTTGTTGGTCGAGTTCGCCGCCACGTCCGGATGCTTCTCGACCATGCGCTGCCACGCGCTCGGATAGCCGTCCTGGAAGGCGAGGTTCTTGGCGTAAGGACCGTAAGTGAGGATGACGGGGAACTTGCCCTCTTTCATCGGCCGAAAAACGTCGGCGCGCAGCACGAGGCCGTCGTCCATTGCGATCGGCACGTTCCAGTCGATGCGCATGCCGTCGCGATCTTCCGTGCGCTCGTGCAACGCGGCCATATAACGCCTCCCGTCCGTTTCTTGTCGCGCGATTTTGCAGAACGCAAATGGCCGGCACAAGGCCGGCCATCGCACGCAATGCCGAATGGGAAGGGAAGCTATGTCGTGCGCTTGCCGCGCTTGAGCTTCGCCATGTCCTCGAGCACCGCGCACACGGCGGCGGTATCCTTGCCGCCGAGGCCGCGCTTCTGCGCCTTGACGTAGATCGGCTTGGTGGCGTCGAACAGCGGCGTCTTGACTCGGATTTTCTTCGCGTAGTCGCCGATCACCTGCATGTCCTTGTCCCAGACGTCGATCTTCATCGTGACGTCGTCGTACTTGCCCTTCACCATCATCGGCGCGCGCAGTTCGAACACGCGCGAATTGCCGGCGCCCGCTTTCACGAGATCGAAAATCGCCTGAGCGGGCAGGCCCGCCTTCATGCCGAGCACCATCGCTTCGGCGCTGGCGACGTTGTTGATCGCGACCAGGAGGTTCGCGACATATTTCATCTTGCTGCCGTTGCCGAAGGCGCCGACGTCGTAGACGGTGCGGCCGAAGGCCTCGAACATCGGCTTGAGGCGCCGGATGGTTTTCGTGTCGCCGCTCGCATAGAAAACGAGGTCGCGGGCCTTGGCCTGCGCGCCGGTGCCGCTCACCGGGCAATCGAGCATCGTGTGCCCGGCCCTGGCGAACACCTTCTCCGCCTTTTCCTTGTCTGAAATCGTGAAGGTGCTCATCTCCACGATCGTCCTGGGCTTCAGCTTGGCCTTGGCGATGGCGCCTGCGACGTCCATCAGCGCCTGCGGCTTCGGCAGGCTGGTGATGATCGTCGGCACTTTGGCGGCGACGTCGGCGGCGCTGTCCGCGATTTCGACGCCCGCGCCCTGCGCTTCGCGTCGGCGTGCGGCCGAGATGTCGTAGCCGACCACGCGCCAGCCGGCGGCGGCGAGGTTCCTGGCGAACGCGCCACCCATGATGCCGAGGCCGATCACGCCGACCGTGCCCTTGCTCTTTTCAGCCATCGAATTCTCCCGTGCGCAGCGATCCCGGTCGCTTGCGTTCGGCGTCCCTCTTATGGTCGCCGGCATCGCTTGTCGAGTGGTACCCCGCCTTTCAAGCGCGCGGCCGATCGCATATCGTCGCCGCCGAAGTTCAGGGAGGATGCGTGCAATGAAGGTCGGAGTGGCAGGTCTCGGTGCGATGGGCAGCGCGCTCGCCGCGCGCCTGATGGAAGTGGGCCATGAGGTCTTCGTCTGGAATCGTTCGGCTGAGAAGGCAAAGCCGTTACAGGACGCCGGCGCAAAGGTCGCCGCGAGCCCGGCGGCTCTCGCCGCATCCTGCGAGGCGGTGCTGACCATCCTCACCGACGGCGCCGCGATCGAGCAGGTCTATAATGGCCCGAACGGCCTCCTCTCCGGCGACGTCAAAGGCAAGCTGCTGATCGAGATGAGCACGGTCGCGCCGAAGGTCGAGACCGATCTTGCGCCGAAGGCGCGGGCGAAGGGCGCGAGCTTCGTCGAATGCCCGGTCGGCGGTTCGACGACGCCGGCGCGCAAGGGCCAGTTGCTCGGGTTGATGGGCGCCGAGGATGCCGACGCCGAACGTGCACGGCCGCTGCTCGAGCAGCTCTGCCGCAAGGTCGAGCATTGCGGCAAGGTCGGCGCCGGCTCGGCCATGAAGCTCGCGATCAACCTGCCGCTGATGGTCGCCTGGCAGGCCTATGGCGAGGCCTTCGCCATCGCCCGCTCGGTCGGCTGGGACGCCAAGCGCCTGGTCGCGTTGTTCAACGAGAGCAATGGCGGCAACAAGGCGTTGAACGCGCGCGCCGAGATGATCGCCAAGCTGCTCGAAGGCCAGGACCCCGGCGCGACGACGTTCTCCATCGCCAACGGCCTGAAAGATCTGCGCACCATGGTGACGGCCGGCGAGGCGCTCGGCGCCGAGATGCTGGTGACCAAGGCGACGCTCGCCGGTTTCGAGGAGGCGGTGCGCAGCGGCGAGGGCGGCAGCGACGGTTCGGCGATGACGGCGTTCTGGTCGTCGCGAAAAAAGAAGTGACGAGAAAACGGGGGAGGCGGCAATGAAACTCTTTTCGTTCTGGCGCTCGCTCGCGACCTATCGCGTGCGTATCGCGCTCAACCTCAAGGGCATCACGCCCGAGGTGTTCGAGGTCAATTTGCCGCAGGGCAAGCAGCGCGAAGCCGACTTCGCAAAAATCAACCCGATGATGGCGATCCCGGCGCTGATCGAGGATGACGGCACCGTGCTGTTCGAGTCGCTCGCCATCCTCGAATATCTCGACGAGACGCATCCGAACCCGCCGCTTCTGCCAAAGGAGCCTAAAGCGCGCGCACGCGTGCGCGCCATTGCACAGATCATCGCGGCCGACACCCACCCGCTGATCGTGCCGCGCGTGCGCGAATATCTCGCGCACGAATACAAGATCGACGAGCCCGGCGTGCTCAAGTGGGGCAATCACTGGCACAATGTGTCGCTGAAAGCGCTGGAGACCGTGCTCGCCGGCTCCTCGCAGACCGGGAAATATTGTCAGGGCGACCAGGTCACCATCGCCGACATCTGTCTCGCCGGACAGGCGGCGGGAGCGAGCTACTTCAAGGCTGACCTCGCGCCGTTCCCGACGGTCAAGCGCATCGTCGACGAGGTGAGCAAGATCGACGCATTCGCTCGCGCGCACCCCTTGAAGCAGCCGGGCGCGCCCGCTTCGGTCTAGGGCGGGTTCGGCGCGCCCCGCGTATTCGGACACTCCGTTCCGACGCCGTCGGAGGCAACTCTCCGTGCGATGCTTTTCTCTGTACGGCCGTCGGGGCCTGCTCCGGCGGCCGTCGCATTTTGCTTATCGAAAATTGCTCATGGCGAAATCTGCAGCGCGCGCTTCGACGAAAATCCGAGTGACCGATGGGACGTTGGCCGTTGTATTGTGTGGACAGGGCGGCTAAGCCGCCTAGCATGTCATTCGCGCCTTGATCTGCGCGAAAGTTCACGTTTCCGGAGACACGCGTCCGATGCAGCTCGGCTTCTTCACCATGCCAATCCATCCGCTCGCCAAAGATTGGCGGCAGTCGCTGCGCGAGGACCGCGAGGCCTTCATGCTCGCCGACGAGCTCGGCTTCGTCGAAGGCTATTGCGGCGAGCACGTCACCGACCGCGCCGAGAACATCACCTCCTGCGCGATGTTCCTGTCGACGTTGGTCGACGCCGTGAAGACGATGAAGCTCGGCACCGGCACGATCAACATGCCGAACGCGCACCCGGCCGCGGTCGCCTCGCAGATCGCGATGCTCGACCATCTGCTCGACGGCCGCTTCATCTTCGGCATCAGCCCGGGCGGGCTTCTTTCCGACGCCGAGATCTTCGGCAATCTGGACGCCGATCGCAATGCCATGTTCCTCGAGGCGATCAACCAGGTGCTGGCGATCTGGGAGAGCGAGCCGCCGTACAATCTCAAGGGCAAGTTCTGGAACATCTCGGTCGAACGCCAGTACATCCCGGAGCTCGGCCAGGGCTTCGTCGCGAAACCCTTGCAGCGGCCGCATCCGCCGATCGTCGTCACCGCGGTGGCGCCGTTCTCGAAGGGCGTCACCGAGGCAGCGGCGCGCGGCTGGGATCCGATCTCGGCCAACTTCCTGATGCCGCAATGGGTCAAGAGCCATTGGCCCAAATACGTCGAAGGCTGCGAACGGGCCGGGCGCAAGGCCGACCCCGCCAACTGGCGCGTCGCGCGTTCGATTTTCGTCGCCGACGACGAGAAGACGGCGAAGGCCTATGCCACCGATCCGAACGGGCCCTACCGCTATTACTACAGCCAGCTCTACACCAAGCTGAAGAAGAACGGCCGCATCGAGCTGTTCAAGACGCGCCGCGACCAGCCGGACGACGAGGTCACGCTCGATTCGATCTGCGATCAGCTCATCACCTACGGTACGCCGGACAAGGTCGCGGACGAGCTGTTGAAGTACCGCGATACGGTCGGCAACTTCGGCACGCTCCTCTATGCCGGCAAGGACTGGAAGGACCGCGAGCTCGGCCGCCGCTCGATGATCCTGCTCGCCGAGAAGGTGCTGCCCAAGGTCAACGCGGCGATCAAGACATGAGCCGGCCGCGCGTCTTCGTGACCCAGCCGATCGCGGAGAGCGCGCTCGCGCGCCTGCGCGCGGTTGCCGAGGTCGAGGTCAATCCGGATTCGAGCCGCGTCCTGCCGAAGAATGAGCTGATCGCGGGCGTGCAGCGCGCCGACATCCTCATGTCGCTGCTGCACGATACGGTCGACCGCGACGTCCTGACCGCCAATCCGAAGCTCAAGGCGGTGTCGTCGATGAACATCACGCAGGATCGCATCGATCTTGCGGCGGCGACCGAACTCGGCATTCCGGTCACCAACATCCCGGCCATCGTCACCGACGCCACGGCCGACATCGCCTTCGGCCTGCTGCTTGCGGTCGCGCGCAACATCGTGCTCGGCGACAAGCTGTTCCGGCAGGGCGTCTATCCCGGCTCGCAGTCGAACCATCTCGCAGGCTATGCCGTCTCCGGCAAGACGCTCGGCCTCGTCGGCTTCGGCCGCATCGGCCAGGCGGTGGCGCGCCGCGGCCGCGGCTTCGGCATGAAGATCATCTATTGCGACCCGCGCCGCTTGCCGGCCGAGGAGGAGGCGAAGTTCGAGGCCGGCTATCGCAGCTTCGAGCAGCTGCTCGCCGAGGCGGATTTCGTTTCGCTGCATCCGCAGCTGTCGCGCGAGACCCGACACCTCATGAGCGACGCGCAGTTTGCGGTGATGAAGAAGACGGCCTTCGTCGTCAACACGGCGCGCGGGCCGGTGATCGACGAGGCGGCGCTCGTGCGCGCGCTGAAGGACAAGAAGATCGCCGGCGCCGGTCTCGACGTCTATGAGTTCGAGCCGCAGGTCTCGGCCGAGCTCGTCGCCATGCCGAACGTCGTGCTGACGCCGCACCTTGGCAGCGGCGTGCTGGAATTGCGCGAGGGCATGGCCAATGTCGTGGTCGACAACACCATCGCGCTGATCGAAGGCCGGCCGCCGGTGAGCTGCCTCAATCCGCAGGTGCTGAAGAAGCTTTTCTGAGCCGGCTACTCCGCCGTCCATCCGCCATCCAGCACGAGCGCCGAGCCGGTCATCAGCGACGACGCATCCGACGCCAGGAACACGATGGCGCCCGTCATCTCCTCGAGCTGACCGAGACGGCCGAGCTTGATCTTTGAAAGCACCTCGTCGCGGAACGCCTTGTTCTCGAAGAACGGCTTGGTCATCGGCGTCTCGAGAAAGGTCGGACCCAGCGAATTGACGCGGATCGCGTGCGGCGCAAGCTCGATCGCCATCGCCTTGGTGAAGCCTTCCATTGCGTGCTTCGAGGCGCAGTAGACCGTGCGCCGCGCCGCGCCGACATGACCCATCTGCGAGGAGATGTTGATGATCGAGCCCGGCAGCTTCGCCGCGAGCAGGCGTTTGGCCACCGCCTGCGCGACGAAATAGGCGGCGCGCACATTGAGCCCCATGATGGCGTCGAAGTCTTCGACCGTGACGTCGGTCAGCATCTTCGGCCGGTTGGTGCCGGCATTGTTGACAAGCACCTGGAACGGCTCGTGCGAGGCGACCGCCCGGCGCACCGCCTCGATGTCGGTGACGTCGAGCACCAGCGCCTCCGCCTTCTGTCCGCGCGCGCGGATCGCCGCCGCGGCGTCCTCGATCTCCTGCGCGGTGCGCGCAGCGAGCGTCACGTGCGCGCCGGCTTCCGCCAGCGCCGAGGCGGCGGCAAGCCCGATGCCGCGGCCGCCGCCGGTCACCAGCGCGCGACGGCCGTCGAGGCGGAACGAGGGAGTAGGGGTGAGCGCGACGGTCATGTCGGATCCTTGACCCAGAAACGGTTGGTCGCGACCTGCGCAAAGTCGAGGCCGCGATAAAGGGCGATGGCGGGCGCGTTCGCCGCGACCGCCTGAAGCGCCAGCGTACGCACGCCCTGGCTCCCTGCCCAGACCTCGATGCCGGCCAGGACGGACTGCGCGCCGCCCTGCCGGCGCGCCTCGGCCCGCGTCGCCATGCATTCGATGGCGGCGAAGCCGCCGTCGGCGACGCAAAGTCCGGTCGAGATCACGCGGCCGTCGCGCCGGCAGGTGAAAAAGGCGCACGGCTGGGGAATGGATTTCAGGATTTCCGCATTGATGACGCGCCGGTTCTCGGTGATGGCGCCGAGATAGACCTCGCGCCAGTCATCGCCCGGACGGTCGCTGACGTCGACATTGGCGGGCATTTCGCGCCGCGCGACCGACTTCACCATTGTCACCGTGGTCTCGTTGTTCGTGTAACCGCGCGCCTTCAGTCGCTCGGTGAGATCGGCCGGCTCGCTCAGGTCGTAGACGCTGACGCGCGCTGCGGCGTTGCGCGCGCGATAGCGCGCCTCGATGGCGTCGAGCGCAGCTTCGGGATCGCCACCACTGAAGCGCACGGTCGACACCGAATTGGCCCGGTTCGAGCCGCCGCCGGACCGCCGCCACAGCCAGCCGTCGATCTCCGCGGTCTCCAGCGCCGGCCACGCCCGCACATGCAGGCGCTCGATGGCGCGGAGGTCGAAAGGGGAGAGGGGCATGGGCGCTTACTTATCCCGCCCCCGCTTGCGGGGGGAGGGATAAGAGAGATCACTCCGCCGCCGTGGCGTAGGGCACGTTGCGCCCGCCATAGCGGCGCACGCGCACATTGGCCTGCTCGGCGTGACCGAGGAAACCTTCGAGCACGCAGAGCCGCGAGCACACCTCGCCGATCTTCGCGCTCGCTTCGTCGGTCATGATCTTCTGATAGGTGCAGGTCTTGATGAACTTGCCGACCCACAGGCCGCCGGTGAAGCGCGCGTTCTTCTTGGTCGGCAGCGTGTGGTTGGTGCCGATCACCTTGTCGCCATAGGCGACGTTGGTGCGCGGACCGAGGAACAGCGCGCCGTAATTGGTCATGCCATTGAGGAAGACGTCGGGATCGCGCGTCATCACCTGCACGTGCTCGGAGGCGACGCGGTCCGCTTCCGCGATCATCTCGGCTTCGCTGTCGCAGACGATCACTTCGCCGTAGTCTTTCCACGCCTGACGCGCCGCGTCCGCGGTCGGCAGAATCGTGAGCAGCCGCTCGACCTCGGCCATCGTCGCCTGCGCGAGCTTCTCCGAATTGGTGATGAGCACCGCCGGCGAAGTCGGTCCGTGCTCGGCCTGGCCGAGCAGGTCGGTGGCGCAGATTTCCGCGTCGACCGTATCGTCGGCGATGATCAGCGTCTCCGTCGGGCCGGCGAGCAGATCGATGCCGACGCGGCCGAAGAGCTGACGCTTGGCCTCGGCGACATAGGCGTTGCCGGGCCCGACGATCATGTCGACCGCCTGGATCGAGCCGGTGCCGAGCGCCATCGCCGCCACCGCCTGCACGCCGCCGAGTACGTAGATCTCGTCGGCGCCGCCGAAATGCTGCGCGGCGACGATCGCCGGGTGCGGGCCGCCTTTGTAGGGCGGGGCGCAGGCGATGATGCGCTTCACGCCGGCGACCTTGGCGGTGACGATCGACATGTGCGCCGAAGCGACCATCGGATAGCGCCCGCCCGGCACGTAGCAGCCGATCGAGTTCACCGGAATGTGCTTATGGCCGAGGATGACGCCGGGCAGCGTCTCGACCTCGAGGTCGAGCATCGTGTCCTTCTGCTTCTGCGCGAAGTTGCGTACCTGCGCCTGCGCGAACTTGATGTCCTCGAGGTCGCGCTTCGCGACCTGCGAGATCGCGCGCTCGATGTCCTGCGGCGACAGCTTGAACTCCTGCGGCGACCAGTTGTCGAACTTCTGCGACAGCTCGCGCACCGCGGCGTCGCCCTTGGCTTCGATCTGGCCGAGAATATCCTCGACGGTCTGGCGCACCTTGGAGTCGGCGGCCTTGATCGCGCTCGCGTCCAGTCCGCGCTTCAAATAGCGGGGCATGTGGGTACTCCGTTGACGTGTCCCGGGCGCAGCGCAGCACGAAGTGATGCGCTGCAGACCCGGGACCCCGGTTGATTATAGCGTTGAAAGAAACCGGGGTCCCGCATCTGCGGTGCACCGCTGGCGCGCTGCACCACGTGCGGGACGCGAGGCCTTATTTAATCGCCTGCGGATTGATCGGGCTTCCGGTACCGCCGGTGATGATCAGCGGCGGGCCGCAGAAGAAGAACTCGTAGACGCCGTCGTCGTGGCAGTCCTGGGCGAGCTCCTTGAGATAGAAGATTTCGCCCATGCACAGGCCCATGGCCGGGATGACGACCCAGTGCCACGGCTGGTTGGCGTCGCCGGTCTCGTTCGGCCGCACCTCGACGCCCCAGGTGTCGGTGCAGATCGCCGCGATCTGCTTGTCCTGGCACCAGTAGCAGTTCTCGAACTTGACGCCCGGCGCGTCGCCGCCGGCATAGCCGCCCCAGTCCTTTTCCTCGTGGCAGCGTTCCATCTGCCCGGTACGGATGATGACGAAGTCGCCCTTCCTGATCTCGACGTTCTGCGCCTTGGCGCATTTGTCGAGTTCCTCGTTGGAGATGCTTTCGCCGTCCTTCATCCACGGCACGCCGCGGAAACGCGCAATGTCGAGCAGCACGCCGCGGCCGATCATCTTGTCCTTGGAATGCTCGATGCCGAGCACCGACAGGCCGCGCGAGTCGATCAGCTTGGCGTCGTAGCCGTTGTAGGTCTTGTCCTCGTAGAAGATGTGGCCGAGCGCGTCCCAGTGCGTCGCGCCCTGCACGCACAGCATGAGGGTGTCGTCGGCGTAGCGGAGCTTGTTCCAGTCCTGCTGGCCGGCAATGGCGTCGGTGCCGGTCGCGAGCATCTGGTGGATCGGATTGAAGCGGCCGCCGAACAGGCCGGTCTGCGGGCCGGTGCGGTCGAGCGGGATGCCGAGCGCGAACACCTTGCCGGTGCGGATCAGCCGCGCCGCATTGACGATGTCCTCGGGGGTGACGTGGTTCAAGGTGCCGATCTGATCGTCCTTGCCCCAGCGGCCCCAGTTCCTGAGCTTCTGGCTGGCCTCGGCGACCGCGCTCTTATCGACCTTGATGTTCATCTTCAGCGTTTCCTTGGTTCTCGCGGTGCCGGGAAGCCTCCGCCTTCGCGCGCAATACTGCGACGGTCCACGGTGTTCATTCAAGCGGGTGGGACGGGCCGCTTTACAAGCGATGCGCGGCTTGCTCCCATTTCGGCACGCCTTCGCACCAAGTCACACAGGGAGGGGATCATGAAACGCATTCTGCTCGGGCTCGCGCTCGCGACTTTCACGATGTCAACGTTGCCGGCGAAGGCGGGCGACATCGTTGACGAGTGGGCGAGCGTCAAGGCGCCGCCACCACCCGCGCTCAAGCCGGTGACGGTCGACCCGAAGACGACCGCGCTCCTCGTGCTCGACATGATCAAGCCGATCTGCAACGCCGAGCGATACCCGCGTTGCCTCGGTACAGTTGCGGTTGTGAAGAAGCTGATCGGCGAGGCACGGGCCAAAGGGATGATGGTCGTCTATACCAGCGTGCCGAACGTTCCCGTCACCACAGTCTTGGAGGAACTGGCGGCCAAGCCGGGCGAGCCGTTCTTCCAGAGCGGGACCGACAAATTCCTCAAGACCGATCTGGAAAAGATGCTCAGGGACAAGGGCGTCACCACCGTGATCAGTACCGGCGTCGCCGCGCAAGGTGCGGTCATCTCGACCGCGAGCGAGGCATCGTTGCGCGGCTTCAAAGTCATCGTGCCGATCGACACGATCTCCGGCAACTTCGCCTATCCGGAGCAATATACCGTCTGGCACCTCGCCAACGGTCCGGTTATCTCGCCGAATATCACCGTGACGAAATCGGACCTGATGAAGTTCTAGAACGGCTTTGCGTCATTGAATCATTCAACTAGGGGGAGGAGCGCGTGAGGAGATCGAAGTTTCATGTTGCTGCGGCCGTGAGCGTCATCGCGCTCGCGGCTGGATTTTCGCCGGCCCGCGCCGGTGACATCGTACAGGAATGGGCAAACGTGAAGGCGCCGGCAGCGCTGCCGCTCAAGCCGGTCACCGCCGACGCCAAGACCACGGCATTGCTGCTGCTCGATTTCGTCAATCCGAACTGCACCAATCGTCCGCGCTGCCTCGCCCAGATGCCGGCCATGAAGAAGCTTTTGGCCGAAGCGCGCGCGGCCAAACTGCTGATCGTCTACAGCACGGCGGGCAAGACGACAGCCAAGGACATTCTGCCGGATGTCGCGCCGATGAGCGGCGATCCCGTCGTGCATTCCAGCGTCGACAAGTTCCAGGGCACCGATCTCGCGAAGATTCTTCAGGACAAGGGCATAAAGTCGGTGATCGTCACCGGCACGGCGGCGCATGGCGCGGTGCTGTATACCGGCAGCGCCGCGGCGTTGCGTGGAATGGCGGTCATCGTTCCGGTCGACGGGATGTCTTCGGAGGATCTCTACTACGAGCAGGCAACCGCCTGGCTGCTTGCGAAGGGAACCGGTGGCATCGGCCCGAAGGTCACGCTGACGCGCAGCGACATGATCAAGTTTTGAGTTCTTACCTCTCCCCGCTTGCGGGGAGAGGTGCGCCTCACACCTTCCCCAGGGCCCGCAAAATCTTCCCCGGCGTGAACGGCATGTCGGTGAGCGGCTTCGCGCCCAGTGGCCGCAGCGCGTCGTTGATCGCGTTCATGATGCAGGCCGGCGCGCCGGCGGTGCCGGCTTCGCCCGCGCCTTTCGCGCCCAATTCCGAGTCCGCCGTCGGCGAGACGACGTGGCCGCAGTCGATGTCCGGCATCTCCGCCGCCATCGGCACCAGATAGTCCGCCATGCTGCCGTTGAGCATCTGCCCGCGCTCGTCGTACAGGCACTGCTCGTAGAGCGCCGCGCCGATGCCTTGCACGACGCCACCGCGAATTTGTTCGTCGACGAGTTGCGGATTGATGATCGTGCCGCAGTCCTCGATGCACCAATGCTTGAGCAGCTTGACGAAGCCGGTGTCGACGTCGACCTCGAGCCAGCTCGCCTGGATGCCGTTGGTGAAGGCAAAGGGCCAGCCCTTCGGCACGTAGTGCTTCGTCACGACGAGTTCCGGCTGCAGGCCGGCAGGCAGCGTGTCGGGGCGGAAATAGACGACGCGCGTCAACTCATCGAGGCCGAGCCGCTCGGCGCCGGTCGTCTTGTCGACGACGATGCCGTTGCGGATGTCGAGATCGCCGGGTTTGGCCTGCAGCATGCTGCCCGCGACGGCGAGCACGTTTTCGCGCAGCGCCTTGCCGGCCTGCCAGGCCGCTTCGCCGCCGATGCCGGCCGCGCGCGAGGCCCAGGTGCCGCCGCCATAGGGCGTATTGTCGGTGTCGCCCATGACGACGCGCACCCTGTCGAGCGAAACGCCGAAGGCGCTCGCCACGCACTGCGCGACCACCGCCTCCGCGCCCTGGCCCTGCTCGGAGACGCCGGTGTGGATCGAGATGTTGCCCTGCGCGTCGAGCTTCACCGTTGCGCCGTCCTGCGAGGAGATGCGCGCGCCGCCGACGCCGTAGAAGGCCGCGGAGGGGTTGGTCACCTCGATGAAGGAGGCAAAGCCGATGCCGCGGTAGATGCTCTGTTTGCGCAGACGCGCCTGCTCGGCGCGGAGCCCCGCGTAGTTCATCATCGAGTCGAGGTTGGCCAGCGCCTCGTGGTGCGACAGTTTTTCGAATTTCAGCCCCGCCGCCGATTGCGCCGGATAGGAATCGTCGGCGAACAGGTTACGCCGGCGCAGCTCCAGCGGGTCCATGCCGATCTTCGCTGCGGCGAGTTCGACGAGACCTTCCGTCACCGCCACTGCGATCGGATGGCCGACGGCGCGGTACTGGCACATCACATTTTTATTGGTGAAGACGACGCGCGCCTGCGCCCGGTAGTTCGGGCAGGTGTAGGGCCCGCCGACGAGGTTCACCACCTGGTTCGCCTCGATTCCGGAGGTGCGCGGATAGACGGAGTAGGGGCCGATGCCGGTGAGGTCGTCGATCTCGAAGGCGGTGATGGTGCCGTCGTTCTTGACGCCGATCTTCGCCTTGATGCGGTGGTCGCGGGCGTGGATGTCGGTGACGAAGCTTTCCAGCCGGTCGGCGACGAACTTGACCGGGCGCTTCAGCATCTTCGACAGCGCCACCGTCGCCATCTCGTCGGCATAGGTGTGCACCTTGATGCCGAAGGAGCCGCCGACGTCTTTGGTGACGACGCGCACCTGGTCATGACGGAGGGACAGGTGTTTGGCGAACAGGTCCTGCATCATGTGCGGCGCCTGCGTGCCCTGATACACGGTCAAGCGGTCCTCGCCGGCGTTCCAGTCGGCGACGATCGAGCGCGGCTCGTTGGTAACGCCGGTATGGCGGCCAGTGACGAAGGTCGTCTCGACCACGGTGTCGGCTTCGGCGAAGGCCTTGTCGACGGCGCCCACCTCGAGCTTGCGCTCGAAGCAGAGATTGTCGCCGAGCGAGGGATGGATCACCGCGGTCTTGGAATCGAGCGCGGTCTCGGCATCGGTGACCGCCGGCAGTTCATCATAGGTGATGTCGACCAGCTCGCAGGCGTCCTCCGCCTGTGCGCGCGTCTTGGCGACGACCGCGCACACGGCCTCGCCCTGCCAGCAGGCGCGCTCCACCGCGATCGGCGCCTGCGGCGCCGACTTCAGGCCCTTGAGATGCGTCAGCACGCCGACCCACGGCGTAATTACCTTGGCGAGTTCGGCCCCGGTGACGACGGCGATCACGCCCGGCGCCTTCTCGGCCGCGGCCTTGTCGATCTTCACAATGCGCGCATGCGCGTGCGGCGAGCGCACATAGGCGACATGCGCCATGCGCGGAAGCACGACGTCGCTGACATATTGCCCGCGCCCCTGCGCAAGGCGCGTGAGATTCGGCCGCGGCACCGAGCGGCCGATATAGGAGTTCGGCCGGTCGAGCGCGGTGAGGACAGGGGGAGAGTCTTCGACGATCTTCATTGCGTGATCCTAACCATTCCCTTTTGTCCCCGCTTTCGCGGGGACAAACGGAGATTGTTGACAGCCCGCACCCATCACAGAAACCGCGACGGCCACAGGATCGTGCGCCACATATGCGCCGACGGGCTGCTGTCGAAGCCGAGGCCTTCCTTCGGCTGCCTGAAGTTGCGGCCGATGATGTCGACGAAGTCGTCGAGATTGACCTTCGCGCTCGGGTCGAAGGCATAGATGTCGTTCATGCAGATCAGGCGCGAGGTCATGTACCATTTGTGCGCCCGCGCGCGTTTGTACTCGTCGACGATATAGTCTTCCGGCTGGTAGTCCGGGCCGAACAGCGTCTTGTAGAGATCGGGATAGCCGTAGCCGACCGACTCGTCGGGGAAGAAGCGCAGCGCCTGATGCGTGCGCACGGCCCAGGAGATTTCCTCGTCGACATAGGGCTCGATCATCTGCGCGCCCCAATAGCCGTGGTCGCAGCGGATGAACGAGACGATGGCGATGTCGTGCACGAGGCAGGCCATCACCACCTTTTCGGGCTGGCCGGTCTTCAAGGCATGCGCCGCGCTCTGCAACAGATGCGCGGTGGAGGCGAAGCGGTGGCGGAAATAGTCGACCAGAGTCGGTTTCTCCGGCATCGGCGGCAGCCGCGGATCGGCGCCCATGAGGAAGTGCTTGCCGGGGTTCTTCTTCAGGAGGTCGGCGCCGACGTCCATCTCGCGCTTGCCGTCGGCCAGGTAGGCGAAAGTGGAGCGCGACAGGATGCGCTCCATCTCGTGGATCTTCTCCTCCTCGAGCTCGTCGGCGCGCTCGGACATCGACATGGCATGCGCATGCTCGGTCATGGCCTAATTCCCTTGGCGCGGTCCTGGGCCACACTCTCGATCGCGTCGACGATCGCCTGATAGCCGGTGCAGCGGCAGTAATTCCCGGAGAGATGCGCGCGGATGTCGTCGCGTGACGGCACGCTCTTTGCGTCTGTCGCCCGCTTGAGCAAATCCTGCGCCGCGACGATCATGCCTGGCGTGCAGTAGCCGCATTGCAAGGCGTTGCGCGCGACGAAGGCCGCCTGAAGATCCGCGACTTCGCCGGCGTCCGACAGCCCCTCGATGGTCTCGACCGTGGCGCCGTCACACTGCACGGCGAGCATCAGGCAGCCGCGCACGATCTCGCCGTTGACGCGCACGGTGCAGGTGCCGCAGACGCCGTGCTCGCAGCCGACATGGCTGCCGGTGAGCACGAGATCGTCGCGCAGGAAGTCGACCAGGGTCTTGCGCGCGTCGACGCGCTCGGACACGCGCTCGCCGTTGACGGTCAAGTTAATGTCGAGGGCGGTGTCGCTCATGCGCGCGGTTCCATCAACTGCTTCGCCGCGCGCCGCAGCAGCACGCCGGCGAGGTGCTTCTTCTCGGGGCCGGTCGCCTGGATGTCGTCGTGCGGCGCGAGGTCGAGCGCGGCGACCGCGGCGTCGACGTCGCCGCCAGCCAGCGCCTCTTCGGCCTTGCGCGCGCGGACCGGCGTGTTGCCGACGCCGAAGAAGGCGAGCCGCACGTCCGCCAGCCCCTGGCCCTTGGTGCGCGCCGTCGCGGCAAGTCCGACGATGGCGTAGTCGCCGTGCCGCCGCGCCAGTTCGGCAAAGCCGGTGCGCGTCTCCGCGCTCGCCGCCGGGACACGGATGGCGGTGAGCATCTCGCCGGGTCGAAGCGCGGTCTCGTACAGGTCGACGAAGAAATCGTCGGCCTTGATCGTGCGTTTGCCGCTCGGCCCGCTTGCCTCGACTTCGCCGCCGAGCGCGAGCAGGCATGCGGGCAGCTCTGCAGCCGGGTCCGCGAAGGCGATCGAGCCGCCGATGGTGCCGCGATTGCGGATCGCCGGATGCGCGATGTGCGGCATGGCGCTGGCGATCAGCGGGGCGTGTCTCGCGATCGCATCGGAGCGTTCGGCCTGCGTGTGCCGCGTCAGCGCGCCGATCGTCACCGTGCCGTCCTTCGCTTCGATGCGGTCGAGGCCGCCGAGGCCGTTAATGTCGATCAGCAGCGACGGCGCCGACAGGCGCATGTTGAGCGTGGCGATGAGGCTCTGCCCGCCGGCGAGCAGCCGCGCGTCGGCGTGCTCGCCGAGCAACGACACAGCCTCGTCGAGCGAGCGGGCTTTTCTGTAGGCGAACGGCGCCGGCTTCACGTTCCCTCCCGGGGGATTTTTGCGGGCATTGTGACGCAGCCGGGCGTCAGGTCAATGCGGTGGGCAGGCCCACTCGCGAGGCGAGCGCGCGCCGCGTATAAGTCGCGCATTGGAGAGCAGGGGGCATCGCATGGCAAACGAATTCACCGGCAAGGTCGTCGTCGTCACCGGCGGCAGCCGCGGCATCGGCCGCTCCATCGCTGCGGCCTTCGCGCGCGAGGGCGCGCAGACGGTGCTGGCGGCATCGAACCCGGCCAATCTGTCCGAAGGCGCGAAGGTTGTCGCCGCGGCCGGCGGGCCGCCGCCGATGACGGTCGCCGCCGATCTGCGCACGCTCAAGGGCTGCGAGCAGGTGTTCGCCGAGGTCAACGCGCGCTTCGGCCGCTGCGACGTGCTCATCAACAACGCCGGCGCGACGCGCGGCGGCGATTTCCTGACGCTTGCCGACGAGACATGGACCGACGGCTTCGCGCTCAAGTTCTTCGGCGCGGTGCGCATGACGCGGCTGTTCTGGCCGCTCCTGAAGGCGGCGCATGGCAGCATCGTCAACATCATCGGCGGCGCGGCGCGCACGCCCGGGCCGGAATTCCTGGTCGGCGGCTCGGTCAACGCCGCCTTCGCCAATTTCTCGAAAGGCCTCGTCGGCCTCGGCAACCGCGACGACGTCAACATCAACGTCATCCATCCGGGCACGACGGACACCGAACGGATGCAGCAGCTGATGGAGCAGTTCGCCAAGGCGCAGGGGAAGACGCCGGACCAGGTCAGGGCCGAGCAGTTGAGCAAGACCGGCATCCGCCGCATCGGCCAGCCGGAGGACGTCGCCTCGCTCGCGCTCTACCTCTGCTCGCCGGCGGCGCGGCACATCCAGGGCACGGCCATCGCCGTCGATGGCGGCACCACGCCAGGGTATTATTGAGATGCGCTTATCCCTCCCGGAGGGATAAGTGCGCTCAGCCCTGAATCTTCTTCACAATCTCGATCGCGCGGCGCAGGAGCGTCATCGACGCTTCCAGCGTGCGGAAGGCGGCGTGCGCCGACAGCGTCACGTTCGGCAGCTGCGCCAGCGGATGATCGGCTTTCAGCGGCTCGCTGTGGAACACATCGAGCCCGGCATGGCGGATGTGGCCCGACTTGAGCGCGTCGATCAGCGCCTGCTCGTCGGCGAGCGCGCCGCGCGCGGTGTTGACGAACAGCGCACCGGACTTCATGCGCGCGATGCGCTCGCGGCTCAGGAAGCCGCGCGTCTCGTCGTTGAGCACGAGGTTGAGCGAAACCACGTCGGCGCGGGCGAGCAGCGTGTCGATGTCGACCAGCGGGCAGGGCGCGTCGCTCCGCGGCGTGCGGTTATAGGCGATGACCTCCATGCCGAGGCCCTTGGCCATGCGCGCCACTTCGGCACCGATGCCGCCGAGGCCGACGATGCCGAGCGTCTTGCCGAACAGCTGCACACCCTCCTGCGGCGTCCACTGGCCGCCGCGCATGTCGCGGTCCATGCGCGCAATGTCGCGTGCGGCCGAAAACATCAGCGCGATCGTGTGCTCGGCGACGGCCGTGTCGCCGTAGCCCTTGATGATGTGGACGGCGATGCCGCGCTCTTTTAGCTCGGCGACGTTCATGTAGCTCGCCGCGCCGGTGCCGAGGAAGACGATGTGCTTGAGTTGCGGGCACTGCGCCACCAGCTCGGTCGGCATGTAGGAGTGATCGTCGATGGCGATGTCGTAGCCGGCGATCACCTGCGGCAGCTCAGGGCCGACCCGCACGGTGCGATTGACGGTGATGGCCGGATCGTCCGGGCGGATCACCTTGTCCCACACGGCGCCGAGCTGGTCGTTGCAGTCGATGAAGATGGATTTCATGGGTTTTGACGGTGTCGTCTTCTGGCGGTGAGTTGCTGGTTAGCGGAGCCGCAAGCGCTCTTACCCTCTGCCCCAAGGGGAGCGGGTATGAGAATCGCGGCGCCTTTGACCTATCTTATGAGCGCTCACCTTGCCACGATGGGCTGCGCCGCGAGCCGCGGTTCGCGCACGGCGACGTCCACGAAGCGCGAGCCTTCCTCGAACCACGATTTCGGCGCCGGATGGCCCCACAGGGTCTGGCGCTGCGGATCGGTGAGCGACCAGCGCAGCGGCTTCAGGTCGGGATCGACGGTGAGATAGTCCGACGTGAACAATTCGACACGATGGCCGTCGGGATCGCGCACGTAGAGGAAGAAGGCATTGGAGATGCCGTGCCGGCCCGGGCCGCGCTCCATGTTGGCGAGGAAGCCGGACGAGGCCATCACGTCGCAAATGTGCAGGATGTCGAGCGCGCCGGCGGTCCACACGCCGACATGGTGCAGGCGCGGTCCGGCGCCGTTGGTGAAGGCGAGGTCATGCACATTGCCCTTGCGGTGCATCCAAACCGCCCACAGCCGCGGATCGTCGGCGTCGTCGGTCTCGGTGTACTCGGTCAGGCGGAAGCCGATATCGGTGTAGAAGTCGTAGGACGCCTGCACGTCCGGCGTGAAGCAGTTGATGTGGTCGATGCGCTGGATGCGCGCGCCGCGATACTCCGCGTATTTGCGGATCATGCAGTCGGCTTCGTCCATGCGCGCGTAGAAGTCGATCGGCATGCCGACGGCGTCGACGGTGCGCAGCGTGCGGCCTTGATACGGCACTTCGGGGAACGAGGTCGGCAGCCCCTTGCGCGCGAAATAGAAGGCGGCGCGGTCGAGGTCCTCCTCGCTGGCGAGCTTGAAGCCGATCGCATGCGCGCACGGACTGTCGGCTCGCGTCAGCACGATCGAATGATGGTTGCGCTCCTCGACTGCACGTAGATAGAGCGATTGCTTGTCCTGCGCCGTGACGAGATAGCCGAGGCAGTCGACGTAGAACGCGCGCGACTTCTCCAGATCGCGCACGCCGAATTCGACATGGCTCGCGCGCACGACGTTGAACGGCGGAGTGAGGTTGCTCGGGCGGATCGGCATGGCGTTCAGGCCGCGCTCTGCGCGCGTTCGCGCAAGGTGTTGCGGCGGAAGGTCATGTCGGGATCGATCTCGTGGATCTCCACGGTCAGTCCGATGCCGTGTGCGGCATAGGCCTCGGCCAGGCGGCGGTCGGCGGCGGCGAGCAACTTCTCGCCGAGCGCTTTGCGGGCCTCGGCCGTGCGCCCGCGCCGCAGCCGCGCGGTGATGTGGACGAAGCCGTTCGACGGATTACCGTCGGCGACACGGAAATGCTCGCGACGCACGGCCCGCGTGCGGATACCGACCAGTTCCGCGATGCCCGTTTCGATTGCAGCCTGGTGCAGATCGTTGACCAGGCGGTCAATATCGAGCCGATCTTCGAGGTTGGCGGAGTATTCGGCGATGATGTGCGGCATTGCGGCCCCCGGCGTTGACGGCTCCGGCTGCCCGGAATACATGCGTCCCTGTCTTCGGCGGCCGAGCATAGCCCCGAACGGCCGCCCGATCCAATCCGGACGGCGAGGGGATGTCGTCAACGCTGGGGCTTCGATGAAGCTGGCAAGCTACAGGGTGCGCGGGCGCGAAAGCTTCGGCGCGGTGGTCGGCGAGGGCGTCGTCGACCTCAAGCTTCGCCTCGGAGCGGGCTATGACAGCGTGCTCGAACTGCTGCGCGCCGGCGCGCTTCCCAGGGTGCGCGAGGCGGTGCGCGGCGCGCGCGCGGATTATGCCCTCTCGGAAGTGACGCTGCTGCCGCCGGTCACCGCGCCGGAGAAGATCCTGTGCATCGGCATCAACTACGCCAATCGCAATGCCGATTATGGCGACCAGGAGATTCCGAAATATCCGAGCATGTTCTATCGCGCGCCGAATTCGCTGGTCGCGCATGGGCAGCCGCTGGTGCGCCCGCGTGAATCGGAGCAGCTCGATTACGAGGGCGAGATCGCGCTGGTCATCGGCAAGGCCGGCCGCCGCATTGCCGCCGGGAACGCGCTCGATCACGTCGCCGGCGTCACGTTGTGCAACGAGGGCACGATCCGCGACTGGATTCGCCACGGCAAGTTCAACGTCACGCAGGGCAAGAACTGGGACGCGACCGGCGCCATCGGGCCGTGGATCGCGACCGGCGACGAGGTCGACCTGACCAAGCCGCTGCATCTTACCGTCAAGCTCAACGGCGAGGTGACGCAGGACGACACCACCGAAAACCTGATCAAGTCCTTCGCCGAGCTGATCGCCTATGTCAGCACCTTCATGACGCTGAAGGCCGGCGATATCATCGTCACCGGTACGCCGGTGAAGCAGAAGCGCGCAGAGGCGCCCGTCTGGCTCAAGCCGGGCGATGTCGTCGAAGTCGCATGTCCGGCGATCGGCGTGCTGCGCAACGAAGTGGTCGCAGAAGAATGAGTGATAATCAAAAAGCCGTCTGCGTGATCGGCTATCCGGTGAAGCATTCGCGTTCGCCGATGATCCACAATTACTGGATCAAGCAGCACGGCATCGACGCCATCTACCGCATCGAGGAAGTCGCGCCGCCGGAATTCCACGACTTCATCAAAAGCCTGCGCGAGCGCGGCTATATCGGCGCCAACGTCACCGTGCCGCACAAGCAGATGGTGATGACGCTGACCGAGCCGGACGAGAAGGCGCGCGGCATCGGCGCCGCCAACACCTTGTGGTTCGCGGAAGGCGCGCTGCGCTCGACCAATACCGACGTGCACGGCTTCCTCGCCAATCTCGACAATGCGACGCCGGGCTGGGATCGCGGGCTCGAGACCGCGGTGGTGCTCGGCGCCGGCGGCGGGGCGCGCGCGGTGGTCTTCGGCCTCTTGCAGCGCGAAGTGCAGCGCGTCTACGTGATCAATCGCACCATCGAGCGCGCCGAAGCCTTGCAGAAGGCGTTCGGCCAGCGCGTGCGTCCGGCGGGCTGGCAGGAGATGACCGGGCTGCTCGGCGGCGCCGGGCTGCTCGTCAACACGACGACGCTCGGCATGACCGGACAGCCGCCGCTCGAGATCAATCTGCGCTGCCCGGCCTCGCTCGTCGTCGCCGACCTCGTCTACAACCCGCTGGTCACGGGATTGCTGGCGATGGCGCGCGACCGCGGCCTGCGCACCGCCGACGGGCTCGGCATGCTGCTGCACCAGGCGGTGCGGGGCTTCGAATTGTGGTTCGGCATCCGCCCGGACGTGACGCCGGAACTCCGCGCCATGGTCGAAGCGGATTTGATGGCGCATGCGGCGCCGGCCAAGGGAAACATGCCGGATAAGCCGGATAAGTCCGCGCCCAAAGTCAAAAAGCCGCGGAATAAGCCGCGAGGGTAGGGGTTTCTCTGCCTGACGGCGCGGCAAGGCGCCGGCCTCAAGGGAGAGACGACCATGCGCTCGTTGCAGATGGCCCGCCGCGTCATCGCGGCGGCGGCAATGACGTTATGCCTGACGGCGGTGGCGCAGGCGCAGCAGCCGGGCCGCATCCGCGGTGAAATTGAGAAAGCCGACGGCGGCACGCTCGCCGTCAAGACGCGCGACGGCGCGGTGCTGACGGTGAGGGTCGACGCGAACACGCGCGTCTCGGCGCTGGAGAAAGCCTCGCTCGCCGACATCAAGACCGACACCTTCATCGGCATTGCCGGCATGCCCCGGCCGGACGGCGCCATCGAGGCTTTTTCGATCCACATCTTCCAGCCGGCGCAGCGCGGCGTGGTGCCGGACCGGACGGGTCCCTGGGACGCGCGGCCGGGCAGCACCATGACCAACGCCTATGTGGAGAGCACGGTCGCCGCCAAGGACGGCACGACGCTCACGGTCAAGTACAAGGACGGCGAGAAGAAGGTCGAGGTGACGCCGCAGACCGCGATCGCCGCCGCGGCCAAGGGCGACGCGAGCGAGCTCAAAGCCGGCGCGCAGATCATCATCTTCGGCTGGGACAAGCAGGCCGACGGCTCGGTGCTGGCGAAAACCATGTATGTTGGGCGCGGCGTGACGCCTGCGATGTGAGGTTCACCGTGCGCTCATTTGTCTTCGCGCTTCTGCTGATGGCGGCGCCGGCGCTGGCGCAACCCTTTGCGCCGGAGACGATGCGCGTCACCGGCACGATCGAAGCGGCCGACACGGACTCGATTACCGTGCGCGCGCTCGAAGGCGGCGGCACGCACAAGGTGTTCCTTACGAAAGGCGCCAAGGTGTTCGGCGTCAGCAAGACGACGCTCGCCGAGGTGAAGCCCGGCGCTTTCATCGGCGTCGGCGCGACGCCCAATCCCGACGGCAGCCAGCGCGCCATCCGCGTCACCGTCTTCGCCGAAAGCCAGCGGGGCCTGGGCGAAGGCTTCCGGCCGTGGGACCGTGCGCCGAAGGGGACCATGACCAACGCCACCGTCGCCGAGACGGTGGCCGGCGTCGACGGGCAGGTGGTCACGGTCAAATACAAGGACGGCGAGAAGCGCATTGTCATTCCGCCGGACGCGCGAATTCTGGCTTATTCCGTCGGCGATCGCAGCGAGCTGAAGGTCGGCGCCGAAGTCGCGATCCTGCGCGCCAGGCGCAAGCTCGACGGCACGTGGGAGGCCGACCGCGTCAATGTCGGCCGCGGCGGCGTCATTCCGGACTAGGCTCTTGACCCTCCCCCCGCGAAGCGGCGGGGAAGGTCGACGCCGAAGGCGTCGGAGTGGGGGGCTACTTTTAAATTTACGCGGCGCCGAATAGCGCCCCCACCCCCGACCCCTCCCCGCCACTCGCTTCGCTCGTGGGGGGAGGGGAGAAGGCTCGTCCGTCGCAGACCCGCGCAGCTGTGCTAGCGTTGCGGATCATGTCCGTGACGATCCGCTCCGTTGCCGAAGACGATTACGCCCGGTGGCTGCCGCTCTGGGACGGCTATAACGCCTTCTACGGCCGGTCCGGCCCGACCGCGCTCGATCCGGCGGTCACGCGCACGACCTGGGGCCGCTTCTTCGATCCGGAGGAGCCCGTGAACGCGCTCGTCGCGGAGGAGCGCGGCGCGCTCATCGGCCTTGCACATTATCTCTATCACCGCAGCACGACGGCGATCGGGCCGAACTGCTACATGCAGGACCTGTTCACGGCGAGCGCGGCGCGCGGCCGCGGCGTCGGCCGCGCCTTGATCGAGGCGGTCTATGCGGCGGCGCGGGCCGCCGGTTCGCCGCGCGTCTACTGGCAGACGCATGAGACCAACGCGACCGCGATGCGCCTTTACGATCAGGTGGCGGAGAAATCGGGCTTCCTCGTCTATCGCAAGCTGCTGTGATTTAGCCCGCCTTGCGTGACGGCGCGTGCGCCGAGCCGCGCGCCGGCGTGTCGAGATCGGCGGCGAGCTCCGGCACGTCGCGCACCAGCCGCTCGTGCCGGCTCTCGCGGCCGCCATCGGCGCGCGCCTTGCGCAGCTCCTCGACCGGCCGGCGCACCTCGTCGCAGCGCGCGAGCCCGTCGATCTCCATGCCGTGCTCTGTCAGCCGGCCGAGCATGTGCGTCAGGTCCTCGATGTGCTCGGCGACGACGTGGATGACGCCGCACTCCTCCTGCACCTTGCCGCGCACCGATACGTAGCGCGCGCCGAGCACGACCGGGCGCAGGCGCTCGAACGTCTTCGGCCAGACGATGATGTTGGCCATCGCGCTCTCGTCCTCGATGGTCATGAAGATGACGCCATTGGCCGAGCCCGGCCGCTGCCGGCAGGTGACGAGGCCGGAGACGGTCGCGCGCGCGCCGGAGGCGGTCGAGCGAAGCGCCTCGTTGCGCAGGATGCCGCGCTGGCTGAGATCGTCGCGCAGGAATTGCGCCGGATGCGCGCGCAGCGACAGGCGCAGGAACCGGTAATCGTTGACGACCTCCTCGCCGATCGGCATCGGCGGCAGCGCGACGTCGGGTTCGCGCATGCTTTCACCTCTCTCCGCTTGCGGGGAGAGGTCGACCGCCTGAGCTCCTCTCGACGCCCCCTCATCCGGCTCGCAGCTTTGCTGCTCGCCGACCTCTCCCCGCAAGCGGGAAGAGGTGAAGAGTGCCTGCGGCTGCGCTGCGCCCGGGACACGGGGCGCAGCAAACAA
>Ga0265342_10001254_pt1 | contig 23972 bp, 39 predicted proteins | sample 4CB327metaG_FD_203125 | JGI IMG/M metagenome (GOLD analysis project Ga0265342, IMG submission 203125) | Rhizosphere microbial communities from Carex aquatilis grown in University of Washington, Seatle, WA, United States - 4-CB3-27 metaG | ecosystem: Host-associated > Plants > Roots >... | reverse complement strand
GGCGCCTCGCCCGGCAGCAGCCCCGGCTGGCGCACCAGCGCGCGCCGGCCGGCCTCGGTCAGACGCACGCTGCGGACCGCGGTCGCTTTCTCTCCCTGCGGCAGCGCCGCGCGCAGCACCTCGCCCCGCGGCGCCGGGTAGTAGTCGGCCGCCCAGCGGCAGAGCGCGATCATCTGACCGTCGAACGCGGGCGTGCCGGCGACGATCTCCTCGACGTCCAACGCCGGCGCGCGCGCCGCTTCGGAACCGCCGCCCGCGATCGGATGTCCGACCACGAACCCGGTGACCGTGCGCGCGCCGAACGGCACCACCACCTGGGTCCCGAGCGGCACCGGCGCGGCGCCGCGCGGATCGCGATACGTGTAGGTACCGCGCACCGGCAGCGCAACGGCTACTTCGAGCAGCGTATCGCGCGGACGGAGCTCGGCTTGCCGAGCGGAGTCCTTCGCGGGAGGGTCCGGGAACCCTTCCAGGGTTCCTGGATCAGACGGTGCCTGCTGCGTCTCGGTCACCCGCGGCCGAGCTCGTCGAGCAGCCGCTGCGCGCCCGCGCGCACGTCGGCGCCGATGTCCTTGCGGCGGAGCGCGTAGTACAGCACCGCCAGCACGTAGCCCGCGCGATCGCCGGCATCGAAGCGCCGTCCTTCCACCTCGAGGCCGTGCATGCCATGGCGCTCGCACAGCACCGCCATCGCATCGGTGAGCTGGATCTCGCCGCCGCGGCCCGGGGGCGTCTGCTCGAGGATGTCGAAGATCTCCGGCGGCAGCACGTAGCGGCCGATGATCGCCAGCCGCGACGGCGCCGAGCCGGGCGCCGGCTTCTCGACCAGCCGCCGCAGCCGCCAGTCGCGGTCGGCGACCTTGTCACCGTCGATGATGCCGTAGAGGTGCTCCTGGCCGGGCGGCACCTCCTTGAGCGCGACCACGCCCTGCCCCCACTGCTCGAAATTGTCGATCAACTGGCGCAGCCCGGGGCGCTCCGCCTCGAGCAGATCGTCACCCAGGAGCACCGCGAACGGCTCGTTGCCGACGGCCGCGCGCGCGCACAACACGGCGTGACCCAGACCGCGCGCCTCCGCCTGGCGCACCGAAATGAACTTGGCCATCGTCGTCAGCCGCCGCAACGCCTCGAGGTCGGCGGTCTTGCCGCGCTTCTCCAGCAGCGCCTCCAGCTCGGCGGAACGATCGAAGTGATCCTCGATCGACTGCTTGCCGCGCGCGTTGACGAAGATGATCTCCTCGATACCGCTGGCGACGCACTCCTCGACGTTCAGCTGCACGGTCGGGATGTCGACGATCGGCAGCATCTCCTTGGGGATGGTCTTGGTCGCCGGCAAGAAACGCGTGCCGAGACCCGCCACGGGGAGCACCACCTTGCGAACGGCTTTCGAGGAACTGGGCATCGTCTCTCCTTGATGACTGGCTGCGAATGAGTTTAGGTGCGGGCGCCAGAAGCGCCATGGGACCCTGAGGGGGGCTCCAGCATCTCACGGCGCGCGGCGGTGGGGCCAACGCCGATCCGGTGCAGGAGCGCCGCGACCGCCTCGAACGTCGCTCCGGGGATCTCGGCGCCGGGGTCGGTCGCAAGCAACGCCGCCGCCAGCGCGGTGTCGGCGACGATCGGGACGCCGGCGGCACGCGCGCGGCCGGTGAGGTGCGCCGCCGCCGCGCGCTGCCCCGAGGCGACCACCACCGGAGCGCGCCCCCCGTCCGGGTCGTAGCGCAGCGCGACCGCGATCGCGCTCTCGCCGTCGCTCTCGCCGGCGGTCACGACCAGATCCGCCCCGCGGACGTCGCCGCTCGCGCTGTGGAGCCGCTGCTGTTCGCGACGGCGCGCCTGGCGGCGTATGGGATCGCCCTCCAGCTCCTTGCGTTCGCGCTCGATCTCCGAGCGGGACATTTGCAGCCGCCGGCGATGGCGCAGGCGGACCCATACCTCGTCGGCGGCGCCGGCCGCCAGCGCCGCGAGGATCAGGCGCAGCCCCAACTGTTGTGCGACAGCGCCGAAAACCGCGAGCGCGCGTGACGGAGGCGCGCCGGCCAGCGACACGAGCCGCGGCAGCAACGGTCCCAGCGTCGCCACCGCGACAGAAAGAAGGATCGCGACCGCGATCGCACCGCGCACGACACCGGACAGCGTCCCGGCCCGCGCGCGACCGGTCGCGAGGCGGCCGAGATCGGCTCGCGGCGTACCGATCCAGAGACCGCCGGTCTGCACCAGCCCGACCAGGATCGGCGTCGCGAACGCGACCGCGAGCGGAGCCGCGAGGAGCCGCACGCCGCTGTCGAGCGCGAGCACCGCCGCATCGCGCAGGCTTCCACCGCGCGCCGCCTGCGCCAGCGCCGCCGCGACGTACGAGCGCAGCACGCCCGCGATGGAGGGAGCGGAGACGATCAGCACCGCGCCGGTCGCCGCGAGCGCCAGCGCGGCGCGCAGGTCGCGGCTCCGCGCAACATCACCACGCCGCCGAGCCTCGGCCAGGCGCCGGGGCGTCGGAGCGTACGTCGCCTGTTCCCCCGCGCGCGCCATCGCCGCCGCCGCGTTCGCAGCGCTTACTTCGCCGGCGGTGCGGGAGGAGCGGCGGGCTTGTTCATATCGATCGGCACCAGGCCGCCCGAGCCCTTGCCCGCGCCGCCCATCAACTGTCCCACCATCTGTCCCTGGTTGAACGGCTTGGCCGGCTTGGTGATCGTCATCTTCGCGTCCTTGCCGAGCGCGGTCAGCTCGAAGTGCACCGGCCCTTGCGCCGGGCCGGCGGCGTGCTTCTGATCGGCCTCGACCTTGACGATGCCGAACGGCGGAACGTCGGAGCTGACCCAGAAATCGAATGGGTCACCGCTCGGCGTCTTCTCGCGGTAGTGCTTGGCCTTGAACGTGCCGGCCGCCACCTTGACCGTCTCTTCCTTCACCAGCGACTTCGGGTCGGGCTTGTGAAACTGGGTCTGCTGCTTGTTGTCGACCGGCATCTCCATCGGATCGTTGTCGCCGATCTGCATGATTACGCGCTTGACCGGCTTCTCTTTGCCCTGGTCGGGGTCGACGACCGTCTGGACGACCATCTTCCCGCCCGCCATGGAGAGCATCCCGCCCTGCATGGTCATCTCCAACGTGTTGCCCTCACTGCTCTTGCCAACCAGCGCCATGCGCGACTTCATCGGTGGCAGCTGGCCCACCGTCATGTCGTACTCCGCCCAGGCGCCAACCGGGACCTTCTTGAGATCGACCGCCATCGGCAGCGGGGGCGGCTGCCCGGGTGCCTGCGCCAGCGCCGTGGTCGGGATGACCAGCCCCGTGGCGGGAACGACGACGACGGCGGCGAGCAGCAGCTGAGCGACACGGGTCATGGATCCTCCGAGAACGGGTGGACGCGCAGTTTACGCATTCGATCGCCAAAGGGCGAGCGCTTCCGGAAGGAGGAAGGGCCTCGGGCCTCAGCCTCGGATCGGATCTCGGGTCCGGATCTCTGGTCCGTTCCCGAGGCCCGAAGCCCGAGGCCCTTTCTTACAGACCGATCCCGAGCTTCAACGACCAGGTGTCGACATAGACGCTGGTGAACGACGTTTCCTTCACGAATCCGTTCACCGGGTGCAAGTATCCGAGCGCGACGCTGACGTAGCCGACGTCGCCGAGGAAGAAGCTGGCACCCGCGTCGACACCGAGCTGCCAGTAGGCAGTCGGCACCGAGCGGTCGAACTGGAAGCGCCGCATGTATCCGCCGCCGGCGAAGCCCTCCGCGAACGGCGTCACAACCGGACCGGCGGACTGCACGCCCAGCGAGAGCGACTGCGCGATGAAGTAGTCGCCGTTGCCGGTCCCGAACTGGCCGCCCTGCCACCCGTACTGCGTGGACAGGCCGAAGCGAACCAGCCGCGAGATGGGATAGAAGTCGAGCGACAGGCTGTGGAACGGCTCGCTGGCGGCGCTGCCGGTGGTGGATCCGGGAGCGGTCGCGCCGACCTGCACGAACGAGAAATGGCGATAGCCGATGCCGATCGTCGGCGTCTTGCCCGCATCGCGCGGCGCGGGCGCCGGGCTGTGTGCGAGCGGCGCACTCGATGCCACCACGTCCGCGGCGAGCGCGCTATTCGCGGGCAGCGAGACCGGCGCGGCGGGGACCCCGGCCGGCGCGGCGGCGGGCGCGATCGCAGGCACGACGGCAGCTGCGGTCGGAGGCGCGGCCGCGGGCGCGACCGCGACCGACGGCGTACCGGCCACCGGCGCTGCGACGACAGGCCGATCGTCGGCCACAGGCAGCGTCGTGCGCGTCTTGAGCCGGCGCGCCAGCTTGGGATCGTCGATGTCGTCGCTGCCGGGCGCGGCCGCGCGCGCCGCGGTGGCCGCGCCGATCAGAAAGAGGCAGATCCCGGCGGCGCGAATCATCGTCGGTCGGCGGGTCAGTTGCCCGCTCCTGGGCCAAAGCTGATGATCATTTGCAGGATCATCGCATCGCCGGCGAGCGGCTTTGGGCCGGTAAAGAGCAGCTCGAAGCTGCTGTTCGCGGTCGCGCCGTCGATGTGCGCCTCGCGGTGATAGACGGTATCCGACTCCTGCCAGCTGATGTCGACCCCGGACTGGCCGCCGATGGCGATCAAGGTCTGCTTGGTGCTGAGATCCCAGGGCGGGGTCTGCGCGCTGGCGCTGTTCGTGAACGCGGTGACGGCGTTCACCGGCCGCGGCGTCACATGAAGCGAGTAGAGCGCGTCGCTCTCCGACACGCTGGTCGCCGACAGCGAGATGCTGGCGTCGGGCACCACGAACACCGTCTGGCCCTGCACGGTCACGGGAATCCACGGCGGCTCGAGGAGCCGCACGTGGTAGCTCTTGTCCGCGCTCTCGAACATCACGGTACCGGCGAAGGGGTCACTACCGTTCACGTCGCCACATCCGACCATCCCCACCGACACCGCCAGCAGACTGCACAGACTTACGACGTGAAAACCGAGGCGGCCTTGCAAATCTCCCCTCCCGACTGAGTTTAACACCCCAATCTCGTCGATACCGGGCCGAAGCTTGAACAAGGAAAGAACGGGCCGGGAACGGTGCGAAATCAGCGGGAATGCAGGCCCAGCGCCCGTTCAGCGAGCCCGCTCCAGGCCGGCCATCCCGCGACCAACGCCGCATCCAGTGCCGCCACCCCCAGGAGCACGACGCCGATGCTGAGGACGCCCTTCAAGGGCATCGCCGCGAAATAGACCGGCAGCGCCGGCGTGACACGTCCCACGACGCCCAGCGCGACATCGGCGAGCAGCAGGGCGACGATCACCGGCGCCGCCAGGCCGACCGCCGATTCCACCAACTTTGCCGATGCCACAAGTACCATCTGGAGCTGCGATTCCAGCCCCGCCGGCGGCGCCCCCGGGCCGCCGCCGAGCGGCAACGCTTCGTAGCTGCGTGCGAGCGCCCCGGCCAGGCGGCCGATGCCGCCGAGTTCGAGAAAGACCACGGTCGCCAGCATGAGATAGACCGCGCCGAGCGGGCTCGACCGTGCGCCTGAGTCGGGCGTGAGCACTTCCGCGAAGCTGGCGCCGCGCAGGACGTCGACCAGGCCACCGGCGGCCTCGGCGGCGCGGAAAAAAAACGACACGACCAACCCGACCGTGGCGCCGGTGAGCGATTCGCGCGCGGCGATCAGGATCCAGGCACCCGTGCCTGGGCTGCGCAGCAGGGTCGCCGCCGTGCCCGACGCCAGGTGCGGCAAGCTGAACGACGCCAGCAGGAGCCCGATGCCGACGCGCAAGGGAACTGGTAGCGCGCGACCGCCGAATCCCGGCACCAGCAGTACGATCGGGACACTGCGTGCGGCGCCGAGCGCCAGCGCCAGCGCTAACCCCTGCACCATCTCGCCGCCGACAATCGAACCCATCGTCGTGCTCGCCGCGCGTGTCAGCGAAATCCGGCGACCGCGACGAAGATCGCCTGGGTGAAGCGAACCAGTTGCGCGCCCAGCAGCGGTCCGATCGCGATCAGCGTCAGCAGCACCACGACCAGCTTGGGCACGAACGCCAGCGTCGAGTCCTGGATCTGCGTCGCGCCCTGGAAGACGCCCAGCAGGAAGCCGACCAGCAGGCTCGCGAGCAACGGCGGACCCGAAAGCACCAGCACCAGCAACAGGCCTTCGCGCACCACGCGCAGTACGAGCTCGCCGTGCGCCGACATCAGACGAAGCCCTCGACGAGGCCGCGAATCACCAGGTGCCACCCGTCGGCGAGCACGAAGAGCAGCAGCTTGAACGGCAGCGAGACCGTCGTCGGCGACAGCATGTGCATGCCGAGCGCGAGCAACAGATTCGCGATCACCAGGTCGACGACCAGGAACGGAACGAAGATCAGGAAGCCGATCTCGAATGCGCGGCGCAGCTCCGACGCGACGAACGCTGGAACGACGACCAGGAGATCGCGATCGGTGACGCCCGCGCGCTCGGCCTCGGTGCGCATGCGCAGCGCCAAGCCGTGGAAGAGCGCGCGGTCGCGGGCATCGGCGTGCTTGAGCAAGAACTCGCGCAGCGGCTCCTTGGCGCGATCGGCAGCGACACCCATGGCGTGGACGCTCGCGCCGCTCAGCAACTCGGAGCCGGCGCCGAGATCGAGCACCGGCTCGACGGAGCGGTACATACGCTCGCCGGTGGGCGCCATCACGAACAGCGTGAGGATCAGCGCCAGGCCGGTCAGCACCTGCGTCGGCGGCACCTGCGGCGTGCCGATCGCGCTGCGCAGGATCGAGAGAACGACGGCGACGCGCACGAAGCACGTGGTCATGAGCAGAGCGAACGGCACCAGCGACAACGCCGCCATCGCGAACAAGACCACAAGCGGCGGCGCCCCGGTCATGCCTTGGGCTCGGGCGGGCGAGCGAGGACGCGCGCGAGCACGTCGGCGAACGCGCCCTTGGCGGACACGGACGACGGCGCGGCGGTCTCGGCGACGGTCGTGCGGTCGACCTCGGCGAGCAGCGACATCGGGCCGTCGCCCACGCCGACCAGGAAGCATCGTCCGGCGGTCTCGATCAGGTAGACCGAGCGGCGCGGCTCGAGCGGACAGCGCGCAAGGACCTTGATGGCGCCCGTTGCACGCCCGACGCCGCGGCCGGCGAGCCAGCGGAGAGCGACGTAGGCCAGTACGCAGACCACGCCCAGCGACGCAAGCGACATCGCGACCGACCCCCACCCGAGCGTCGGCAACGCCGGATCACCCATGCGCGCGTTATCGCCAAAGGGGCCGGCGGAGTCAACTGGGGAGGGGTCGAGGCGGGCGTGGCTCGCTAGCCGCTTGCCCTCCGGATCCCTGTCTACTCTCCGTCGTCGCCGTCGTCGTAGTAGAGGGAGTCGCGGCTCTCGAGGAACGACTGGATCGCGGCGGACGCCTCCGGGGAGAGATCGATGAACCGCACGCCCATGCCGGTCGAGCCGTCGAAGCGATGGAGCAGAGAGTTCTCGCGGATCCAGCGCACCTCGGTGTTCACGCTGATCCGCGTGGGCGTGCCCGGCAGAGAGAACGTCAGCTTGATGTAGTCGCCAATGCGGCGCAGCTGGTGCGTGGCGACGAAGAGACCGCCGGCGCTGATATTCTGGGTGAGACCGGTATAGAAGTTGTGGTCACTCTCGAGGTCGACCTTGACCTCGAGGTCGAATCGCTCCGCGACTCGGGCCCCCTTCTGTCCGTCTTCTTTAGCTCTCGCCCCAGCGCCTGAATTCATGAAAGTCTCTCTCCTGGCCGAAGGCTCGTCCTCGGCTGGAGAGACTACTCGTCAGAACACCGGCTCAACTAAAGGTCCGGGAATCCGGGGCACTTAACCTACTTCTTGGAGGTCTTTTCGGACTTCTCGCCTTTGGGGGCGCCGGCCTTCTTCTCGGCCTTGGCCTTGCCCTCGCCCTTGGCGGTAGCCTTGGCCTCGCCCTTGTCGGCGGCGGGTTTCGCAGCCTTACCCGCGCCCTTGGCCGGGGTCTCGGCGGGGGTCGAGGACGCGCTCCCCTCGTCGGGAAGTAGCTCCAGCAACGACATCGGCGCCGCGTCACCCGGCCGCTGGCCGAGCTTCACGATGCGGGTGTAGCCGCCACGACGACCTTCGAACCGGGGCGCGATCTCATCGAACAGCTTCAGCACCGCGCCGCGGTCGCGGACCACCCGGCGCGCCATGCGCACAGCGTGAACCACGCGCGCCGACTCCTCGGTCGTGCGGCGGTCAGCCTTCTTGGTCAGCACGTCGCCCACCCGGCGCGCCCAGGTGATGGTCCGCTCGGCCAGCCGGCGGGTCTCCTTGGCCTTGGCGTCGGTCGTGCGGATGCGCTCGTTGGTCAGCAGGGCTGCGACCAGGTTGGAAAACAGCGCCTTCCGGTGCGCCGACGTGCGCGAAAGATGAACCCCAGCTTTACGATGTCTCATAACTCAGCCTTTTTACGATCCCGGTAATGACCTACGAACGCGCGCGTGACGCCGTTCACTACGCTTTCTTGGGCGGGCCGTCGCCCGGCCAACCCTCGAGCTTCATGCCGAGCGAGAGGCCCATCTCGGAGAGGATCTCCTTGATCTCCTTCAGCGACTTGCGGCCGAAGTTCTTGGTCTTCAGCATCTCGGACTCGGTCTTCTGCACCAGCTCGCCGATGTAGCGGATGTTGGCGTTCTGGAGGCAGTTCGCCGAGCGCACCGACAGCTCGAGCTCGTCGACCGACTTCCAGAGGTTCTCGGACAGCTTCTGCTGCTCCTCCGAAACCGAGCTCTCGTGCGTCGGCTCGGCGCCCTCTTCGAAGTTGATGAAGATCGACAGCTGGTCCTTGAGGATCTTCGCGGCAAACGCCACCGCGTCCTCGGGACGAACCGCGCCGTTGGTCCACACCTCGAGCGACAGGCGATCGTAGTCGGTCTGCTGGCCGACGCGCGCGTTGGTCACCTGGAAGTTGACCTTGCGGATCGGCGAGAACAGCGAATCGACCGGAATCACGCCCACCGCGGTCTGCGGCGTCTTGTTGCGCTCCGCCGGAACGTAGCCGCGGCCGGTGCCGATGTGCAGCTCCATGCGCAGCTTCGCGCCCTTGGCGCAGGTCAGGATGTGGTGGTCGGGGTTCAGCAGCTCGACGCCGTCCGACACCTGGATGTCAGCGGCGGTGATCTTGCCCTCGCCGTCCTTGTCGAGGCGCACGATGCGCGGCTTGGCGTCGGCGCACTTGACCAGGACCTCTTTGAGGTTGAGCACGATGTCCGTCACGTCCTCGACGACGTCGGGGATAGTCGTGAACTCGTGCAGCGCACCCTCGATCTTGATCGCTGTGATCGCCGAACCCTGCAGCGACGACAGCAGGATGCGGCGCAAGCTGTTGCCGATGGTGGTCCCGAAGCCGCGCTCGAGCGGCTCGCAGGTGAACTTGCCGTAGGTCTGCGTCAGCGAGTCGGGTTCGACCTCGAGCTTGCGCGGCCGGATGAGGTCGCGCCAATTGCGCGTGACGTAAGCGGTCTGTCCTCCACCGGACGATGTGTGCGTGCTAGCCATTGCCATTGCGGTCTCCTATCAATCCAAACGGGTCGCCAATCGGGCGCCGGTCAAAAACCACTATCGCGAATAGAGCTCGACGATGAGCTGCTCGCGGATCGGAAGGGTCAGGTCCTCGCGCGACGGCAGGCTGGTGAGCCGCCCCTTGAACGCGTCCTTGTCGAGCTCGAGCCACTTGGGAACGCCACGACGGTCCACGGCGCCCAGGCTCTCCAGGACGCGTGTCACCTTCTTCGAACCGTCCTTCACGTCGACGGTGTCGTTGGCGCGGCACAGGAATGAAGGAATATTCACCTTGTGCCCGTTCACGCGGAAGTGACCGTGGCGCACCAGCTGGCGCGCCTCGGCGTGGTCCGACGCGAACCCAAGACGGTAGACGACGTTGTCGAGCCGGCGCTCGAGCAGCTGCAGCAAGTTCTCGCCGGCGACGCCCTTCATGCGGATCGCCTTGTGGTAGTAGCCGCGGAACTGGCGCTCGGCGAGACCATAGATGCGCTTGACCTTCTGCTTCTCGCGCAGCTGCGAACCGTAGTTCGAAATCTTGCGGCGGCGCGCCTGGCCGTGCTGGCCGGGGGCGTACGCGCGGCGCTCGTACCCGCACTTGTCGGTGTAGCAGCGGTCCCCCTTGAGGAACAGCTTCATGTCTTCACGCCGGCAGAGCCGGCACACGGGACCTGAGTAATTAGCCATCTGAGTTAGATCTTCCTTGCCTGGATCAAACCCGGCGACGCTTCGGGGGGCGGCAGCCGTTGTGCGGGATGGGGGTGAGGTCGCGAATCAGCGTGATCTTGAAGCCGGTCGAGGCGAGCGCGCGCAGCGCCGACTCGCGCCCCGAGCCCGGGCCCTTGACGTACACGCTCAGCGACTTCATGCCGTGCTCCATCGCCTTGTGGCCGGCGTCCTCGGCCGCCAGCTGCGCGGCGAACGGCGTCGACTTGCGCGAGCCCTTGAAGCCCTTCACACCCGACGACGACCAGGCAACCACGTTGCCGGAGACATCGGTGATCGTCACGATCGTGTTGTTGAACGACGCCGTGATGTGGGCGATGCCGCTCTGGATGTTCTTACGGACCTTCTTGGCCTTGGCCTTCGCCTTGGGCTTGTTCTCGGTAGGAGTCGTCGCCATTTCGTTCCTTTTACCTGGCTGCTAGATCCCGGCTCAAGCGCCGGTCTCGGTCTTGCGCTTGAGCTGCTGCCCCTTGCGCGGGCCCTTGCGCGTACGCGCGTTGGTGTGCGTTCGCTGGCCGCGCACCGGCAGGCTCTTGCGGTGGCGCAAGCCGCGGTGGCAACCGAGATCCATCAAACGCTTCACGTTCATCGAGACCTCGCGACGAAGATCGCCTTCGACCTTCAGCTGCGTGCCTTCGATGATCTCGCGGATGCGGCGGGTCTCGTTGTCGTCGAGGTCATCGGTGCGCTTGTCGAGCGACACCTCGGCGGCCTTGAGAATCTCGCGCGACTTGGTGCGTCCGATCCCATAGATGTACGTGAGCGCAATTTCCATGCGCTTGTTGCGCGGAAGATCGACACCTGCCAAACGAGCCATCTTTTAACCCTGCCTCTGCTTGTGCCGCTGGTTCTCACAGATCACGCGCACGACACCGCGTCGGCGGATAACCTTGCACTTGACACATACCTTTTTGACTGACGCCCGTACCTTCATGAGATCGCTCCCATACCTCGAAATCGTCGTGTGATCTATAGATTCGATACACTCACGGCCGCGATAGCACGATCGGCCCGTCGTCGGTGATCGCGACGGAGTGCTCGAAATGGGCCGAGAGGCTACCATCTCGAGTTACCGCCGTCCAGCCATCTTCTTTGATCACGACATCTTGCGTCCCGGCGTTCACCATCGGCTCGATCGCCACGACCAGCCCGGCCGACAGGCGCTTGCCCTTTCCTGCCTCGCCGTAGTTCGGCACGTGCGGCTCCTCGTGCATGTCCCGCCCGATTCCGTGTCCAACGAATTGCCGGACAACCGAATATCCCTTGGGCTCGACGTGGGACTGCACGGCCCAGCCAATGTCGCCCAGGCGATTGCCGGGCACGCACTTCTGGATCGCCAGCTCCAGCGACTCGCGCGTCGCTGCGATCAGCGCCGCCGCCTCGTCCGTGACCTGGCCCATCGGCACGGTGCGCGCCGAGTCGCCGCACCAGCCGTCCTTGAAGGCGCCGAAGTCGATGGAGAGCAGGTCGCCATCCTTCAGCACCACGTCCTTGCGGGGGATGCCGTGGACCACGACCTCGTTCACCGACGTGCACAGCACGGCCGGGTAGCCGTGGTAGCCCAGGAACGCCGACTCGGCCTTGAGCTGGCGCAGCCGGTTGGCGGCGATCTCGTTGAGCTCCCAGGTGCTCATTCCCGGCTTGGCCGAGCTCTCGAGGAGATCGAGCACGTCGTTTACGATCAGGTTGGCTTCCCGCAGCTTCGCGATCTCGCCGGCGCTCTTGAGACGAATGGCCATCTTCGTCCTAGCCCAGCAACACCGCTGAATAGATGCGGCCGAACACCTGGTCGATGTCGCCGATCGCGTCGATCGGCAGCACCGGCCAATCGTGCGCGCGGAAGTAGTCCAGCACGGGCGCCGTCTTGGTCACGTACTCCTGCAGGCGGAAGCGGACGGTCGCCTCGGCGTCGTCGCCGCGCTGGATCAACGTGCCACCGCAGCGATCGCACACGCCCTCGACCTTGGCCGGACGCGAGACCACGTGATAGCTCCACTGGCAGCTCTCGCAGGTGCGGCGGCCGGCGATGCGCGAGACCAGCGCCTCGGTCGGGCCGTCCATCACGACCACGCCGTCGACCTTGCCGCGGTCGCCCAGCTTCGCGAGCTCCGCGCCCAGCGCATCCGCCTGCGCCATGGTGCGCGGAAAGCCGTCCAGCAGGTAACCACCAGCGACGTCGGGCTGCGCGAGGCGTTGAGTCACGACCTCGACCATGACGTCGTCCGGGACCAGCCGGCCGCCCTGAAGGAAGCTGGCGACCCGCAGCCCGAGCGGTGTGTTCGACTGGATGGCGCCGCGCAGAATGTCGCCGGTTGCCACGTGCGGGATTTGAAAAGCGACCGACAGACGGCGCGCCTGGGTCCCCTTCCCGACGCCGGGAGGACCGAAGAGCAGGAGCCTCTCACCCAAAAATCAGCTTCCAATGGCGCCCGTGGCCCGGGAGCCACGCCCCCGAATGCGGGGCCCGCGCGGCCCGGTGAATCCTTCGTAGTTGCGCGTGATGAGGTGCGACTCGATCTGCTGGACCGTATCGAGCGCTACGCCGACCACGATCATGAGGCCGGTGCCTCCGAAGTAGAACGGCACCTTCATGTTCTCGTGCAGCAGCGACGGAAGCACACAGATCGTCGAGATGTAGACCGCGCCGCCGAAGGTGATGCGGGTCAGCACCTTGTCGATGTACGCCGCCGTGGCCTTGCCGGGTCGGATACCTGGGATGAAGCCGCCGTACTTCTTCATGTTGTCGGCGACGTCGACCGGGTTGAAGGTGACCGCGGTGTAGAAGTAACAGAAGAAGACGATCAGCGAGACGTAGATCGTGTTGTAGCGCCAGTCACCGGGGTGCAGCGCCTCGGAGATCCGCTGCATCCAGGGCGTCTGCACGAACCCCGCGATCTGCTGCGGGAACATGAGGATCGACGAGGCGAAGATCGGCGGGATGACGCCCGCGGTGTTGACCTTGAGCGGCAGGTGCGTCGACTGCCCGCCGAACATCTTTCGCCCGACGACGCGTTTGGCGTACTGGACGGGTATACGTCTCTGCCCGCGTTCGAAGAAGATGATCGCCGCCACGACCAGCACGATGATCACGCCGATGACCGCCAGGTCGAACGCCGTGATGTCGCCGGTCTTGGCTTTCGAGAACATGCGTACGGCCGCGTCCGGCATGTCGGTGACGATGCCGGCGAAGATGATCAGCGAGATGCCGTTGCCGATGCCGCGCTCGGTGATCTGCTCACCCAGCCACATGATGAACGCCGTCCCCGTGGTCAGGGAGACCATGGTCAGCATGCGGAAGCCCCAGCCCGGGTTGATGACCACCTGGCCGAACTGCGCATAGGCGCGGTTGTTCCCCTCGAGCCAGCGCGCGATGAAGAACGACTGGATCAACGACAGGATCACGCAGCCGTAGCGCGTGTACTGGTTGAGGCGCCGCCGCCCCATCTCGCCTTCCTTCTGGACCTGCTCCAGCTTGGGGACGACGACGGTGAGGAGCTGAAGAATGATCGACGCGCTGATGTACGGCATGATGCCGAGCGCGAAGATCGACATCTGCTCGAGCGCGCCGCCCGAGAACATGTTGAACAGGCCGAGGAAGGTCCCCGACGCCTGGTTCACGATCTTCGCCATGATGGCGCGGTTGACACCGGGGGTGGTGACGAACGCCCCGATGCGATAAACGGCGAGCAGCGTGATCGTGTAGAAGATCCGCTTTCTCAGCTCGGGAATCTTCCCGATATTTTGGAAACCGGACGCCATATCGCTCCCCTTTTGCTGCCTTCTGGAATCCTCGGAGGGTTCCAGACCTCCAGCTAGTCGGCAACTACTTCGGCGGTACCGCCGGCTTTTTCGATCTTTTCCTTGGCCGAGCCGGAGAACGCGCTCACCTTCACCACGAACTTCTTCGTGATTTCGCCCTGAGCCAGAATCTTGACCGCGTGCGAGGTCCGCGGCACGAGACCAGCGGCGTGGAGGGCCGCGACGTCGATGGTCCCCGCGGGGAAGCGATCCTCGAGATCCTTGAGGTTGACGGCGAAGACCTCCTTGCGGAAGTGGTTCTTGAACCCCTTCTTCGGGAAGCGCCGCTGCATCGGCATCTGACCGCCTTCGAAGCCGAGGCGCGCGCCGTGGTGACCGGTGCGGGCCTTCTGGCCCTTGACGCCCTTGCCCGACTGCTCGCCGGTTCCCGACCCGGGGCCGCGGCCGATGCGCTTGCGGTTGCGGGTCGCGCCGCGCGGGCCCTTCAACGTATGGAGCGTGGTTCCCATTGTCGTTCGATACCTTTCTATTCCGCCGATTCGACCCGGACCAGGTGCGAAACGGAGCGAATCATGCCACGAACGGCAAGATTGTCCGCCAGCACCACGGTGCTGCCCATCTTGTGCAGGCCAAGGCCGCGGATGGTGCGCTTGTGGGTCTCCGGCCGGTTGATGCCGCTACGGATCAAAGTGACTCTCAGCTTCTTGGCCATGGTCCTACTCCCGGATCTCGTCCAGGCGCTTCCCGCGCAGCGCGGCCGCGTCGTCGGCGCTGCGCAGCTGCTGGAGCGCGTCGATGGTGGCATGGATGACGTTGTGAGGATTGGACGTGCCGATGCACTTGGTGAGGATGTCCTGAATACCCGCCACCTCGAGCACCGGCCGCACGGCGCCGCCGGCGATGACGCCGGTCCCGGCGCTGGCCGGGCGCAGGATCACGCGCCCGGCGCCGAAGTCGCCCTGGACCTCGTGCGGGATCGTGCCGCCGGAGAGCGGGATGCGGAACAGGTTCTTCTTCGCCTGCTCGGTCCCCTTGCGGATGGCCTCGGGGACTTCGTTGGCCTTGCCGAGGCCGGCGCCGACGTAGCCGCGCTGGTCGCCCACGACCACGAGGGCCGAGAACGAGAACCGGCGACCGCCCTTGACGACCTTCGCTACGCGGTTGATGAAGACCACGTTGTCGACGAGCTCGCCGACCTCTTCGTAATTGATTGCCATTGGTTCCTTTACCGCCGCTTTAGAACTTGAGCCCAGCTTCGCGTGCGCCGTCCGCCAGCGCCGAGACGCGCCCGTGATACTTGTAGCCCGCTCGATCGAAGACGACCTTGTCGATCCCCTTCTCGAGGCACTTCTTGGCGATCGCGGTACCGACCTGCTTCGCGCGATCCTTCTTCTTGCCAGCACCCTTTTCGGCGTCGACGTCCGAGGTCGAGACCAGCGTCTTTCGCGACAGGTCGTCGATGACCTGGGCATAGATGTGCCGCGTGCTGCGGAACACCGCCAAGCGTGGCCGCTCGGTGTTGCCCTCGATGCGCTTGCGAATCGAGCGGTGGCGCTTTTTCCGGCTCTCGTTCTTGCTGTTGGAAAGCATGTCGGATCCTTACGTTGACGCTGGCGTTGACTTTGTAACGTTTGTTGCGCGGGGCGACTAGCCGCCGCCGCCCGAGCCGGTGGCTCCCGCCTTGCCGACTTTCTTCTTGATGACCTCTTCGAGGTACTTCACGCCCTTGCCCTTGTACGGCTCGGGGGGGCGCAGCTCGCGCACCTTGGCAGCCGTCTGCCCGAGCAGGTCGCGATCCGCGCCGCTCAGGACGATGCGGTTCTTGTCGACCTTGGCGCCCACGCCCTTCGGCAGCTTGAACACCACCGGGTGCGAGTAACCGAGCGCCATGGTGAGCGTGTCGCCGCCGACCTCGGCGCGGTAACCGACGCCGTTGATCTCCAGCTCGCGGGTCCAGCCGTCGGTGACGCCCTTGACCATGTTGGCCAGGTGCGCGCGCATCAGGCCGTGCTTCGCGCGGTTCTCGCGCGAGTCGTCCGCGCGCTCGACCGTGAGCTTGTCACCGGCGATCTTGAAGGAGATCCCCGACGGCATCGCCTTGGCGAGCTCGCCCTTCGGCCCTTTGACGCCGACCGAGCCGTTCTTGTTGGTGACCGTCACCCCTTTGGGCAGCGGCAGAACCTTTCTTCCGATGCGTGACATGACTACCAAACCTCGCAGAGCAGCTCGCCGCCGACGCCGGCTTTGCGAGCCGCCCGATCGGTCATGAGACCGCGGGACGTGGAGAGGATCGCGATGCCGAGCCCCGAGCGGATCTTCGGAATCGTATCCTGGCGGACATACATCCGCTGCCCGGGACGCGAGCGGCGGCGTAGCCCCGTGATGGCGTTCGTGCGCGGGTCGGCCCAGCGCAGGCGAACGACGAGACTGCTCATGCCGTCGTCATCCTCGCGCGTGTCGAAGCCGGCGATGTAGCCCTCGGCCTTCAGCAACTCGGCGATGCGCACCTTGAGCTTGGACGCGGGAGCAACCACATCCGCGTGACGCGCCATGATGGCGTTGCGAATTCGGGACAGGAAGTCGGCGATGGGATCAGTCATTGACATGCGACACCTACCAGCTCGATTTGATAACGCCGGGGATATCACCGCGCAGCGCAAGGGACCTAAAGCAGATGCGGCAGAGCTCGAACTTGCGGAGATAGGCCCGCGAGCGCCCGCACTGCTTGCATCGGTTCTTGTGACGCACCCGCCACTTGGGGGTCGGTCGGTGCATATCTACAGTTTTCGCCATGGTCAGTTCCTGAAGGGCATTCCGAGGTGACGCAACAGCGCGCGCCCCTGCTCGTCGGTGCGAGCGGTGGTGGTGAAGGTGATGTTCATTCCCTTGGGCTTTTCGAGACGCTCGTAGTTGATCTCTGGGAAGATGATCTCCTCGCGGATGCCGAGCGTGTAATTGCCGCGACCGTCGAATGATTTCGGCGAGATGCCCTTGAAGTCGCGCACGCGCGGCAGAGCGTACGAGACCAGGCGGTCGAGAAACTCAAACATCTGATCGCGCCGCAGGGTCACCATGGCGCCGATCTTCTGACCGCCGCGCAGCTTGAACACCGCGATCGACTTCTTCGCTTTCGTGACCACAGGACGCTGGCCAGTGATCGCGCTCAGCGACTCGACGGCGGTGTCGAGCACCTTGGGGTTGGTCACCGCTTCACCGAGACCCATGTTGATGGTGATCTTCATCAGGCGAGGAGCCTCCATCGGGTTCTTGAGGCTGAACTCGCTGATGAGCTTCCCGCGAATCTCGGTGTCGTAGACCTTGCGCAGGCGCGCGGGGCCGGTTCGCTTGACCCGCTCCAGCGCAACCTCTTGCGACGAGCCGGCGCCCTTGCCCCGTCCGCCGCCCTTGACACCCTTGGCCTTGGCTTCGGCGCGCGCCGCCTTCTTGGCGGCGGCCTCGGCCTCTTGCTCGGGCGACAGGGTCGGCTTGCCGCCCTTGGGCGCCTTCTCATTCTTTTCGGCTTTCTTATCTTCCTCGGCCATTTGCGACGATTCCTTTTGCCTGGCTAACCGTTACGAGGTCTCGAAGACCGTGCCGCACTTCACGCAGACACGGCGCTTCTGAGTGTGGCCCTCGGTCCCTTTGCCTTCTTTAGCTTCCTCGGCCTTCGAGCGCCGCGGCGCGACGCACTTGCCGCACCAGAGCGAGACATTGGACGACTCGACCGAGCCCTCCTTCTCGACGATGCCGCCGCGCGGATTGCGCTGGCTCGGCTTCGTGTGGCGCTTGACCATGTTGACGCGCTCGATGACGACGCGGCCGGCCCCGGTGAGAAGGCGCAGCACGCGGCCGCGCTTGCCCTTCTCCTTGCCGGCGATCACGACGACCTGATCACCCTTGCGAACGTGCATCACAGAACCTCCGGAGCCAGCGAGATGATCTTCATGAACCGCTTCGCGCGCAGCTCGCGCGCGACTGGCCCGAAGATGCGGGTACCGATGGGCTCGTTGTCCTTGTCGACCAGCACCGCCGAGTTCGCGTCGAAGCGGATGTACGAGCCATCCTGGCGCGAGACCTCTTTCTTGGTGCGGACGATGACGGCCTTGGCGATGTCACCCTTCTTCACCTTGGCGTTGGGGATCGCTTCCTTGATCGAGACCACGATGACGTCGCCGAGCGACGCGTACTTTCGCTTGGTGCCGCCGAGCACCCGGATGCACATGATCTTCTTGGCGCCCGAGTTGTCGGCGACGTCCAGCGTTGAAGTTGTTTGAACCATGACTTTGCTCTCTCTCGAGCTTTCGCTCAGGCTTCCTGCGGCCGTTCGATCAGCTTCTCGACGCGCCAGCGCTTATCGCGCGACAGCGGGCGGGCCTCGACGATGAGCACGCGATCCCCGGTCTTGTACTCGTTCTTCTCGTCGTGCGCCTTGTACTTGCTCCGGCTCGTCATGTACTTGCCGTACTTGGCGTGCGAGAGGCGGCGCTCGACCAGCACGACGCGGGTCTTCTGCATCTTGTCGCTGGTGATGATGCCGATGAGCTCACGGCGCTTGATCTTGCCGCGCTCACCGCCGCCGGCGGCGGCGTGAGAATGGGCTCCACTGGCTTGGGCTTCGCTGGCCACGTCTATTTCTCCTTCGCCGTAGTCGACTTCGTTGCAGGCTGCTGCCGGATCCGCTCGGCGAGCACGGTGTTGACGCGAGCGATGTCGCGTCGCGTGTTCCGGATCAACATGGTGTTCTCGAGCTGGTTGGTGACCTTCTTCAGCTTGTGCTTGAAGAGGTCCTCCTCCAGCTTGCGCGCGGTGCTCTTCAGCTCCGCCGGCTCGTTGCCGCGAAGATCCTTCGCGCGAACGCCCTTGCTCATAGCACCATCTCTCTTCCCACGAAGCGGGTCTGGACCGCGAGCTTGTGCTCGGCCAGGTGGAACGCCTCGCGCGCAAGGTCTTCCTTCACGCCCTCGAGCTCGTACATCACGCGCCCGGGGCGCACCACGGCGACCCACTCTTCCGGATTGCCTTTGCCTTTACCCATGCGGGTCTCGGCCGGCTTCTTCGAGATCGGTTTATCCGGGAAGATGCGGATGTAGAGCTTGCCGCCGCGCTTGACGTGGCGGGAGATCGCGATACGCGCCGCCTCGATCTGCCGCGACGTCACGAAGCCACACGACATGGCCTGCAGGCCATACTCGCCGAACACGACCGTGGTCGCGCCCTTCGAGATGCCGCGCATCTTGCCTTTTTGGCGCTTGCGCCATTTGACCTTTTTTGGAGCCAACATGATTGATGTCCTTTTTCCTTCTCACCTCTCCCGCGAAGCGGGGGAGGCCGGGAGGGGGTTCCTTATGCGAGGCGCGCCGTGCGTTGGGGAAGAACTTCACCCTTGAAGATCCAACACTTCACACCGATGGCGCCGTAGGTGGTGTGCGCCTCGGTGGTCCCGTACTCGATGTCGGCGCGCAGCGTGTGCAGCGGCACGCGTCCCTCGTGGTACCACTCATAGCGCGCCATCTCCGCGCCGCCCAGGCGGCCCGCGCAAGCGAGGCGGATGCCCTTGGCGCCGAACTTCATCGCGGTCTGTACCGCCTTCTTCATGGCGCGTCGGAAGGCAACGCGGCGCTCGAGCTGGGTCGCGACGTTCTCCGCGACCAGCTGCGCGTTGGTCTCCGCCTTGCGCACTTCCTGAATGTTCAGGAAGACCTCGTTCGACGTGAGCGCCTGAACTTCCTTCTTCAGCGTCTCCACGCCCGCGCCGCGCTTACCGATGACGATCCCCGGACGCGCAGTGAAGATGTTGATCTTGACCTTGTTCGCGGCGCGCTCGACCTCGACCGACGAGACGCCGGCGTGCCCGAGCTTCTGCTTCACGAACCTCTTCAGGCGCAGGTCCTCATGCAGCCACTTCGAGAAGTCCTTCTCGGAGTACCACTTCGAGCTCCATCCGCGGATGACGCCCAGCCGAAAGCCTACCGGATGTGTTTTTTGTCCCATCTAAATCGACCTTTTCCTTGGTTCTCTATTCGGCGGGCACGTCGACGACGATCGTCACATGCGACGTGCGGCTATTGATGCGGTTGGCGCGACCCATCGAACGCGGCATCCAGCGCTTTTGCACCGGACCTCCGTCGACGCTGACCTTGGTGACCACCAGCTTGTCCGAGTCGGCCTTCTCGTTCTCGGTGGCATTGGCGATCGCCGAGCCGAGCACCTTGCTCAGCATTTTGGCCGCCTTGCGCTGCTGCAGGCGCAAGATCGACATCGCGTCGTCGACCGATCGCCCACGGATCATGTTGGCGACCATCCGCACCTTGCGGGGCGATTCGCGAAAGCGATTCAAAGTTGCGCGTGCCATCTCAAATCTCCTTGGCTACCAGTTCCGTTACTTCTTGTCGCCGGCAGGCGCCGCAGCGGGCGCGCCTCCGCCCGGACCAGACGCCGCCTTGCGGTCGCCCGAGTGGCCGTGGAAGGTGCGCGTCGGCGAGAACTCGCCCAGCTTGTGACCGACCATGTTCTCGGTGATGAACACCGGAACGAACTTGCGGCCGTTGTGGACGGCGAACGTCAGGCCGACCATCTCCGGGATGATCGTCGAGCGCCGCGACCAGGTCTTGACGACCTTCTTCGACTTCACGCGCTGAGCCTCGATCACCTTCGACATGAGGTGCTTGTCGATGAAGGGACCCTTTTTTATTGAACGAGCCATGGTTCTCCTTGAGCCTTACGCCTTAAGACTTTTTGCCACGCCGCTTGACGATCATGCGGTCCGTACGCTTGTTCTCGCGCGTCTTCAGGCCCTTTGACAGCTGGCCCCACGGCGAGCAGGGGTGACGGCCACCGGAGGAACGACCTTCGCCACCGCCCATCGGGTGATCGACCGGGTTCATCGTGACGCCGCGGTTGTGCGGGCGGCGACCCTTCCAGCGCGTGCGGCCGGCCTTGCCGATGTGCACGCTGCCGTGCTCGCCGTTGCCAACCTGGCCGATGGTGGCGCGGCAGTCGAGGTGCACGCGGCGAACCTCGCCCGAGGGCAAGCGCACCTGGCCCCAATCGCCCTCCTTCGCCATGAGCTGGGCGCCGACGCCCGCCGAGCGGCAGAGCTGCGCGCCGCCCGAGATCTTGAGCTCGATGTTATGGATCGTCGTGCCGAGCGGCACGAAGCGCAGCGGCAGGTTGTTGCCCGGCTTGATGTCGGCGTTGCGCGACGACAACACGGTGTCGCCGACCTTGAGACCGTCGGGGCACAGGATGTAGCGCTTTTCGCCGTCCGCGTAGTGCAGGAGCGCGAGGCGCGCCGTGCGGTTGGGGTCGTACTCGACGCTGGCCACCTTGGCCGGCACGCCCAGCTTGTTGCGGCGGAAGTCGATGAGCCGGAAGCGCCGCTTGTGGCCGCCACCGCGAAAGCGGCTGGTGATGCGGCCAAAGTGGTTGCGGCCGCCCGTGCGCGAGATCTGCTCGGTCAACGCCTTGACCGGCTCGTTCCCCTGCGTCAGGTCGCTGAAGTCCGGCGAGATGCGCCCGCGGCTGCCCGGAGTGGTCGGATTGTGCGTTCTCAAACCCATGGTGGACCTCTTAGACCCCTTCGAAGAACTCGATGTTTTGGCCGGCGGCGATGGTCACGATCGCCTTTTTCCAGTTCGACCGCTTGCCAACGAAGCGGCCCATGCGCTTTTCCTTGCCGCGCACGATCGCGGTGCGAACGTCGACGACGTCGACGTTCCACAGCTTCTCGACGGCGTGCCGGATCTCGACCTTGTTGGCGTCCTTGGCGACCTCGAAGAGCAGCTGCGGCTTGAGCTTCTCGGGATCGATCTCGACGTCGCCGCCGTTGCCGCCGGTCTCCTTGAGGAACGTCCCCTTCTCGGTGAGAAGCGGGCGCTTAATGATTTGCTCGGGTGAACGCATCGTGATTGCTCCTAGGCCGCCGGCTCTGTAGACACGCGCGCTTCGATCGCCTTCACCGCGTCAGCGGCGATGACCAGACCCGGGTGCCGGAGGATGTCGTAAACGTTGAGCCCCTCGGGGGCGAGGTAGCGGTGCGAAGGCAGATTGGCCGCCGACTTCGACAGGTTCTTGTTCTCCTTCGAATCGACCAGCAGCGCTGAAGCGATGCCCAGCGTCTTCAAGATACCGACCAGGCGCTTGGTCTTGGGGGCGTCGAACGCGAGCTTGTCGACCACCACCAGCTTCTTTTCCTTGGCCCGCAGCGACAGCGCCGAGATCAGCGCCGCGCGCTTCACCTTCTTCGGCACCGTGTACGAGTAATCGCGCGGGTGCGGTCCCCAGACCTTGCCGCCGCCCACGTGGTTCGGCGCGCGCGACGAGCCCTGGCGCGCGTTGCCGGTGCCCTTCTGCTTGTACGGCTTCTTGCCGCCGCCGCGCACGTTCGCGCGGGTCTTGGTCGAGTGCGTGCCGGCGCGCTTCGCCGCCTGCTGCGCCTTGACCAACTCCCAGAGAAGGTACTCTTTGACCTTGGCGCCAAAGACCGCGTCGGCGAGGGCGAGCTCGCCGACCTTCTTCCCTTCGATATTGACGATGTCGATCTGCATGGCGATTGCTCCGCTTACGTCTTGATCTCGACGTCGACGCCGGCCGACAGGTCCAGCTTCATCAACGCGTCGAGCGTCTGCTGCGTCGGCTCGAGGATGTCGAGCAACCGCTTGTGGGTCCGGATCTCGAACTGCTCGCGTGACTTCTTGTCGACGTGCGGCGAACGCAGCACGCAGTACTTGTTGATCTTGGTCGGTAGCGGGATCGGGCCGGCCACGCGGGCGCCTGTGCGCTTCGCGGTGTCGACGATCTCGCCCGCCGACTGATCGAGCAGCCGGTGATCGTACGCCTTGAGTCGGATTCTGATCTTGGGTGTCATCACTTGGCTTTCACTTCCGGAGCGTCCTCGAGAATCTTGGTCACAACGCCTGCGCCGACAGTCTTGCCGCCCTCGCGGATCGCGAACCGCAGCCCTTCCTCACACGCGATCGGCGCGATGAGCTCGATGTCCAGGTTGATGTTGTCGCCCGGCATGACCATCTCCACGCCCTCCGGCAGCGTGACCAATCCCGTCACGTCCGTCGTCCGGAAGTAGAACTGCGGCCGGTACCCCTTGAAGAACGGAGTGTGGCGGCCACCCTCCTCTTTCTTCAGGATGTAAATCTCGCCTTTGAACTTCCTGTGCGGCTTGATCGACCCGGGCTTGCACAACACCTGCCCGCGCTCGATCTCCTCGCGCTTGGTGCCGCGGAGCAGAGCTCCGATGTTGTCGCCCGCGCGACCTTCGTCCAGCAGCTTGCGGAACATCTCGACGCCGGTGACGACCGTCTTCGTCGTGTCGCGGAAACCGACGATCTCGATCTCCTCGCCGACCTTTACAATCCCGCGCTCCACGCGTCCCGTGACGACCGTGCCGCGGCCGGAGATCGTGAACACGTCCTCCACCGGCATCAAGAACGGCTTCTCGATCTCCCGCTTCGGCTCCGGGATGAACGAGTCGCACGCGTCCAGCAGCTTGAGCACCGACGGCTCGCCCAGCTCGCCCGGATCGCCTTCCAGCGCCTTGAGCGCGCTGCCGCGAATGATCGGCGTCGTGTCGCCCGGGTACTGATACTTCGACAGCAGCTCACGCAGCTCCAGCTCGACCAGATCGAGCAGCTCGGCGTCCTCTTTCGCGATCATGTCCACCTTGTTCAAGTAGACGACGAGCGCGGGAATGCCGACCTGGCGGCCCAGAAGGATGTGTTCGCGCGTCTGCGGCATTGGGCCGTCCGGCGCCGACACCACCAGGATCGCGCCGTCCATCTGCGCCGCGCCCGTGATCATGTTCTTGATGTAGTCCGCGTGGCCGGGGCAGTCGACGTGCGCGTAGTGGCGCTTCTCCGTCTCGTACTCCACGTGCGCAATCGCGATCGTGATGCCGCGCTCTCGCTCCTCGGGCGCCTTGTCGATCTGGTCGTACGCCAGGAACTTCGCGAATCCCTTCTTCGTCAGCACCTTCGTGATCGCCGCCGTCA
>Ga0265342_10001249_pt1 | contig 24001 bp, 22 predicted proteins | sample 4CB327metaG_FD_203125 | JGI IMG/M metagenome (GOLD analysis project Ga0265342, IMG submission 203125) | Rhizosphere microbial communities from Carex aquatilis grown in University of Washington, Seatle, WA, United States - 4-CB3-27 metaG | ecosystem: Host-associated > Plants > Roots >... | reverse complement strand
AAGGCATCGTACCGGGCGGCGGCGTCGCCCTGCTCCGCGCCAAGCGTGCGGTCGAGAAGCTGAAGCACGAAAACCCGGACGTTCAGGCCGGCATCAACATCGTGCTGCGCGCCCTGGAATCGCCGATTCGTCAGATCGTCGAGAACGCCGGTGTCGAAGGCTCGATCGTCGTCGGCAAGTTGCTGGAGTCGAAGTCCGAGAACTACGGCTTCGATGCCCAGGCTGAAGACTACAAGGACATGGTTGCGGCCGGCATCATCGACCCGACCAAGGTGATCCGCACCGCGCTGCAGCACGCTGCGTCGGTCGCCGGGCTCCTTGTCACGACCGAGGCGATGATCGCCGAGCGTCCCAAGAAGGAAGCCCCGATGCCGATGCCCGGTGGCGGCGGCGGCATGGGTGGCATGGACTTCTAGTCCACGCGCCTCATACGAGAATCGGAAAGGCCGCCCTCGAGGCGGCCTTTCTTTTTTGGCGGGTATCGCGACACGAAGCCGGGATCAAACGAAAAGAGCCGCCAGAGGGCGGCCCTTCGCGCAACGCGTGACGCAACGCCTTACGGACAGTGGCGCCAGCCGTTGTAGCTCATGTACATGCCGCTCTGCGGATTGTAGGTCCTGAAGCGGTAGCACGAGTTGTCGTCGTAGGAATTGGACAGGGCGCTTCCCACGAGCGCGCCGGCGGCAAAGCCGAAGATGCCGGCGGCGAGGTCACCGCCGCCATCATTGTAGCCGTAGTGATTGCCGTAGTTATGCCCGTAGTGACGGTAGCGCATATGCGCGTCGGCGGCGGGCACCGCAATCGCGCTGGTCAGAATCGCGGCGGCGCCGAGCACGGCGGCGATCCGGAGCTTGTTGGTCATGACGTTCTCCTGAAGCTTGCGTTTCATTGCCTTGACAACGTCCCTGCCGCCGGGATGTTCCGGGAAACGGCGGGCAGGACCGCGCTCCGGCTCCGCAAAATAACAATCACGACATCGCGATCTTTGCTTTTGTCGGCGTGGCGTGTTCACTGACCGCAAATAATGGGTGGAGAGCGGAAATGGGCGCATTGGCCAGCTTTGTCTATCTGATCGGGCGGGTGCTGATTTCCGGGGTCTTCGTCTATGACACCTTCGTCCTGTTGCAGTCGCCCGGGCACGGCGGTGACTGGGTGACGCGGATTGGCCTGCCCGCCGACACCTGGATGCTCGTCGCGCTTTGCCAGGTGGTCGGCGGACTGATGATCGTGTTCGGCTTCTGGACACGGTTCGCCGCGACCTGCTTTGCGGCCTACTGCGTCGCCACTGCCGTCTTGTTCTGGCTGCTGCCGGAAACCAAGGATTTCATCCAGGCCGGCAAGGATCTCGGGCTCGCCGGCGGCTTCCTCTTCCTGGCGGCTGGCGGGCCGGGCGAATGGGCGCTCGACCGCCCGCGCGTGCGCGAGTACTGACCCCGATCCCCTGATCAACCGCGTCGGTAATGCTCCCGTCATGTTCCGGCAACCTTCCGGTTAGCCTTCAGCGGGCAACACTGAGCCACACTGAACGCCACGCGAGATATCGTCCTTGAAGAACCTCCTCGCCGCCACCACCCTCTTCGCCCGCCTCGCCTGGCCCTATTTCCGCAGCCGCGACTGGAAGGCGGCGTGGGTCCTCGGCATCCTCGTCGTCGGCACACAGCTCTTTCAGGTCTACCTCTCGGTGCTCGCCAACAACTGGTACAACGCCTTCTACACGGCGTTGCAGGACAAGGACTGGGCGACCTTCATCTACCAGCTCGGCGTGGTGTTCTCAGCCATCGCCGGCCTCTACATCGTCAGCGGCGTGGCGCAGTACTACTTCACGCAGTGGCTGCAGATTCGCTGGCGCGTGTGGATGACGGACCATTACCTCGGCCAGTGGCTGGGCCGCGCCGCCCACTATCGCATGCGCCTCCAGGGCAACCCCGCCGACAACCCCGACCAGCGTATCGCCGAAGACATCGACCGCTTCATCCAGGGCTTCCTCAACATCTTCGTCCAGCTGCTCGGCTCCGTCGTGCAGCTCGCCACCTTCATGGTCATCCTCTGGAAGCTGTCCGATTCGACGCCGCTGATCATTCGCGGCGTGACCTACAACATCCCCGGCTACCTCGTGTGGGCGGCACTCGCCTACTCGGTGGTTGGTACGTTCGTCGCCCACTGGATCGGCAAGAAGCTGGTGTGGCTGAACTATGAGAAACAGCGGTACGAAGCGAACTTCCGCTTCGGGCTGGTCCGGCTGCGCGAGAATGCCGAAGAGATCGCGCTGCTCCACGGCGAGGAGGCCGAACGCGAGCAGCTGAACACCCGCTTCACCGACGTCGTGCGAAACTTCTACGCGATCATGAACCGGCAGAAGTGGCTGGTGACCTTTCAGGCCGGCTTCAACCAGATCGCCAATGTCTTCCCGTATATCGTCGTCAGCCCGGCGTACTTTTTCACGCCGATGAAGCTCGGCGAGATCACCCAGATCGCCAACTCCTTCGGCACCGTGCAGAGCAACTTCTCGTTCTTTGTTTCGGCCTACTCCGATATCGCCGTCTGGAAGGCGGTCGTCGACCGCCTCAACGGCTTCGAGCACTCGATCGCGCGCGCCCGGGCGCTGGAGGACAGCGGACCGCGGATCGCCGCCGACGGCATCGGCACCCTGAAGGCGGATGGCCTGACAGTCAGCCTGCCGGATGGGCGGCCCATTGTGACCGTGCCGCACCTCGACATCCCGCCCGGCGACCGCCTGCTGGTCAACGGGCCGACCGGCTCGGGCAAGACCAGCCTCTTCCGCGCGCTCGGCGGCGTCTGGCCCTATGGCTCAGGCACCATCCATGTCCCGCCCGGCGCCGATGCGCTGGTATTGCCGCAGAACGCGTACCTGCCGCTCGGCACGCTGCGCGGCACCCTCACCTATCCGCGCCCCGAAGATGCCTATCCCGATGCCGCGGTGAAGGAGGTGCTGTCCGCCGTCGGCCTGGAGAAATTCCTGCCTGAGCTCGATACCGTCCACCAGTGGGCGAACCAGCTTTCAGGCGGCGAGCAGCAGCGCATCGCGATCGCCCGCGCACTGCTGCAGAAGCCGGGCTGGCTGTTCCTCGACGAGGCGACCTCGGCGCTGGACGAAAGCTCCGAGGCCGAGCTCTACAGGCTGCTGCGCGAGCGCCTGCCGGACACCGCCATCGTCTCCATCGGACACCGGACGAGCCTCCGCGCCTTCCACGACCGCTTCCTCGAACTCTCCGGCGACGAAAGCGGGCCGCGCACGCTCGCCGACGCGACACCAGCCTGAGGAAACTCGCCGAAACTTGCCGCATTGGAGGCCTTGCGCTAGGAAGCCCGCGGTTTTCCCTGAGCCCGACTGACGCCCGACATGGCTACTGAAAAGACGCTGAAGGCCCGCAGCCCGCGCGGCTTTGCCGACCGCTCGGCCGCGGATATCCGCGCCACCGAGGAAATGGTCGCGAAGATTCGCGCCGTCTATGAGCGCTATGGCTTCGAGCCGGTGGAAACGCCGCTGGTCGAATTCACCGAATCGCTGGGAAAATTCCTGCCCGACCAGGACCGCCCGAATGAGGGCGTGTTCTCGTTCCGCGACGAGGGCGATGACGATAGTTCCGAGTGGCTTTCACTCCGGTACGACCTCACCGCGCCGCTCGCCCGCTACGTGGCGCAGAATTACGAGCGGCTGCCAAAGCCCTACCGCAGCTATCGCGTCGGCTGGGTGTTCCGCAACGAGAAGCCGGGCCCGGGACGCTTCCGCCAGTTCATGCAGTTTGACGCCGACACGGTCGGCGCCGCCTCGCCCGCCGCCGACGCCGAGATGTGCATGATGATGGCCGACACGCTGGAAGCCCTCGGCATCGAACGCGGCCAGTACGTCATCAAGGTCAACTCGCGCAAAGTGCTCGATGGTGTGATGGAGGCCATCGGCGTCACCGACGAGAAGCAGAAGCTGACGATCCTCCGCGCCATCGACAAGCTCGATCGCCTCGGCATCGACGGCGTGCGCCAATTGCTCGGCAATGGCCGCTGGGATGGCGGTTCGGAAGGCAAAGGCGACTTCACCAAAGGCGCGGGCCTGAGTGTGGAGCAGATTCGGCCGGTTGCCCGCATGCTTCAATTTGGAGAGGTTTATAGCGCAATCCAACGCGGCGATTTTGAAGAGGTTGATACGCGGTATCCGAATCCCTTCTTCAACCCCCCAAACTCCTGGGATCCTGAATCCTACTTGGGAGACGAAGCACGGCTAAAGCGCAAAGCTGACGAGCTTCTCAAAGTGAACCCGACCAACCGGAAATACGATTGGAGCTTTGGCTTAGACATTCTCGGCGAAGTGGCTCTCGTATTTGAAATGAATGACAAGCTCGCAGAAGGCATACGAGAACTGGCGGAGATTGAGACCGCTCTACAAGCAGGTGGATATACCGACATCGTCACAGAGGCCGAATGGTCTTCGAAATCGTCGGAACCTATCCGCATTCAAATCGACCCCTCCGTCGTCCGCGGCCTCGAGTACTACACCGGCGCGGTGTTCGAAGCGGAGCTGCTCGCCGAAATCCCGAATGAGACGGGCCAGCCCGTTGTGTTCGGTTCGGTCGGCGGCGGTGGCCGCTATGACGGTCTCGTCGGTCGCTTCATGAAGGAGAACGTGCCGGCGACGGGATTCTCTATCGGCGTGTCGCGCCTGCAGGCAGCGCTCTCTGCGCTCGGCAAGCTGAAGACCGCAGTCGGCAGCGGCCCGGTCGTCGTGCTGGTCATGGATAAGGCGCGCACCGGCGACTACCAGAAGATGGTCGCCGATCTCCGCGCTGCAGGCATCCCGGCTGAAATGTACCTCGGCGATTCCGGCATGCGCGCGCAGATGAAATACGCCGACAAGCGCGACGCGCCGCTGGTCGTCATCCAGGGCGGCGACGAAAAGGCGAAGGGCATCGTCCAGGTCAAGGACATGCGTGAGGGCAAGGCGCTGGCCGCCGGCGTCGCCGACCACGAGACCTATCGCGAGGCCCGCCTCGGCCAGGGCGAAGTCCCCGAAGGCGAACTGGTCGCGGCTGTCACCCGCATGCTCGGCCGCGCGCCGTGACAGAGCAGTACGCCCCTCTCCGCACGTTGCTCTCCGAAGCCGGCTATGCCTTCGTCGAGCCACCGGTGGTTCACCCGGCAAGCGTGTTCGTCGAGCTCGCCGGCGAGGATCTGCGCCGCCAGCTGTTCCTCACCACCGCAGCCGACGGCAGCGAACTGGCGCTTCGGCCCGACTACACGATTCCGGTCTGCCTGCAGCACCTCGCAGCCGGACCGGCAAAGCGCCGCGCCAGCTACGCCTATCTCGGGCCGGTGTTCCGGCTGGGCATCGGCGACAGCGGCGAGGCCGTGCAGGCCGGTGTGGAGTCTCTCGGCCGCACCGACCGCGTCGCCGCGGACGCCGACGTCCTGAAGCTCGCCTTCGCCGCCGCCGCCCTGCTTGGCGTCAAACGCCCGTCGGTGACCGTTGGCGACTCCAGCCTCTTCGCCACGCTGCTCGACGAGCTCGACCTCAACGCGCCGTGGCAGCGCCGGCTGGAACGCGCCTTCGGCGATACGGCGAAGCTGAAAGCTTTCATCGCCCGGTCCAACGGCAAGGCGAAACCCGCACACCATTCCGATCTGGAAGGCGCCATGGCGACGCAGGTGAAGGCCGCCGTCGAGGAACGCTTCGCCGCGACCGGCCTTGGCCAGGCCGGCGGGCGCACCTCCTCCGAGATCGCCGAGCGCTTCATCGAAAAGGCCGCCATCGCCGAGGGCGTGAAGCCGCGCGTGGCAGCGGCGCTGACCTCGTTCCTTGCCATCCGGGGAACGCCCGCCGACGCACTCGCCGAACTGCGCGCGCTGGCCACACGCGAAAAGATCGACTTCGGCAAGGCGCTCGACCGCTTCGACAAGCGCAACGACGCCTTCGCCGCCCATGGCATCGACCTTGATCGCCTCACCTTTGCCGCCGACTTCGGCCGCCGGCTCGATTACTACACCGGCTTCGTTTTCGAGTTCCGCCGCACCAAGACGGCTAAGGAAGCGATCGTCGGCGGCGGTCGCTACGACAAGATGACAGCCCACATCGGCGCCGGCAAAGAGGCCGTGCCCGCTGTCGGCTTCGCCATCTGGCTCGACCGCATCGGAGCGGCTTCATGAGCGCGCCACTGGTCATCGCCGTGCCCTCCAAGGGCCGCCTGCAGGCGGATGCGCAGGCGCTGTTCGCGCGCGCCGGGCTGGAGATCGAGTCCGCCAACGGCAGCCGCAGCTATCGCGGCCGTGTCAGTGACCTCGCCAACGTCGAGGTGGCGTTCCTGTCGGCGCCGGAGATCGCGCGCGAGATCGGCATGGGCACGGTCTACGCCGGCATCACTGGCCGCGATCAGGTCGAGGAGACGGTGCCGGATTTCGCCGCGCGCACCGAGCTGACGCTCCCGCTCGGCTTCGGGCGTTGTGACGTTGTCGTGGCGGTCCCCGAGCCGTGGATCGACGTCGACACGATGGAAGACCTCGAAGATGTCGCCGCCGACTTTCGTCCGCGCCACGGCCGACGTCTGACCGTCGCCACCAAGTATATTTCCATCACCCGCCGCTTCTTCGCCGGCCACGGCATCGCCGATTACCGCATCGTGGAAAGTCTCGGTGCCACCGAAGGCGCGCCGGCGACGGGTGCCGCCGACCTCATCGTCGACATCACCACGACCGGCGCCACGCTCCACGCCAACGGGCTGAAGGTGCTCGCCGACGGCGTCATCCTGTCGTCGGAGGCGCACCTCGTCGCCAGCCGCGCGCTGGCCTGGGACACCGCGCAGAAGGCCGCCTACGCCGCCATCACGGCGAAGCTGAAGGCGGCGCTGGCACGGCGTTAGGGCCGCGCCAGCGGCCGCATCGGCGTAGCTGTTACCAGTACACTTTGCTCGGGCGTATCTCGACCGCACCGCCCTGCGCCACGGCGGGGATGCGCGATGCCAGCGCGATCGCGGCTTCGTCGCTCTCCGCTTCGAACTCGAGAAAGCCGCCGACTGCCCCGCCCGGCTGGGTGACGTGCGGACCGCGGGACGAAACGGGCTTGCCGTTGGCGAGCCGGACCGTGATCGCGTCGGCGGTTACGCCGAGCGGTACTCCCGGCTTGACCCCGGCCGTGCCGTTGATCGCCGCATAGCCCTCGGCCACCGCCTTGTAGTCGTCCTGGCTGAGTTTCTTTGGATCGAAATTCGGCGCCTGATAGATGAACATCACGTATTTCATGGCTGATTTCCCTGCACTCTGCTGATACCGGGCCACGATTGCGGCCCGTCGCCTCCATGACGAACCGGCAAGCTCGAATGTGACGGCCCGACCAGCCAGATCGGGTTCCCGACAGCCGCCGCGACGTGTCACATATCCGCCCGCTCGACCGTCATAGATCAGACGGGCGCAGGAGCTGACGGCCATGGAGCACGACACCCAGCTGAGCGAGGAATTCGCGGTCAACCGGCCGCGTTTGCGCGCCATCGCTTACCGCATGCTGGGCTCGACCGCCGAGGCCGAGGATGCCGTTCAGGAAGCGTGGCTTCGCCTCGTGCGGAGCGACCGCGCCGGTGTGGACAATCGCGCCGCCTGGCTCACCACCGTCGTCGCCCGCATCTGTCTCGACTTCTTGCGCGCCCGGCAGACGCGGCGCGAGGACCCGCTCGGTCCGGATGCCGAGAACCTCGCCGGGCCGCACGATGCCGAACAGGACCACGCGCTTGCCGACTCCATTGGCGTGGCGATGCTTGTCGTTCTGGAGACACTGCCGCCGGCCGAACGTGTCGCCTTCGTGCTGCACGACATGTTCGATCTGCCGTTCGCCGAGATCGCCGGCGTCGTCGGGCGCTCGCCCGCCGCCGCGCGCCAGCTCGCCAGCCGCGGCCGCCGTCGCATTCAGGGGGCGCCGGGCGCGCCCGACGCCGATCGAGCGCGCCAACGCGAGATCGTCGACGCGTTTCTGGCAGCCTCGCGTGAGGGCGACTTTGCCGCGCTGCTGGCGCTGCTCGATCCGGACGTGGTGCTGCGCGCCGATGCCACCGCGGTCGAGGCAAGCGCCGCGCGGGCCAGTCGTGGCGCCCCGCCGCTGCGGCCGAAGGTCCAGGGCGCGGGCGCAGTTGCCTCGGTCTTCCGCGGGCGCGCCGCGGCAGCGCAGCCGGCTCTCATCGAGGGCGACCCCGGTCTTGTCTTTGCGCCGGGCGGACGCCTCTTCGCCATCTTTGATTTTGTCATCGACGACAACCGCATCGTCGAGATCAGCCTGATCAGCGATGCGGATATCGTCGCTGCACTCGACGTCGAGTTCTAGCGCGGACCCGCCAGCTGAGGCCGCTTGAACGCCTTGCGGGCCTTCTCCACCGCCGCCCGGCAGTGGCAGCCCTCGATGTGGTCGTTGACCATGCCCATCGCCTGCATGAAGGCGTAGACCGTCGTCGGTCCGACGAAGGACCAGCCGCGCTTCTTCAGGTCCTTGGAGAGTGCTACCGCTTCCGGCGGCGTGCCCACGGCGCGCAGCGCGGCGACGTCGGCGATTTTTGCACGTCCCTTTGTGCCGGGCTCGAAGCGCCAGAAATAGGCAGCAAGCGACCCCGCCTCCGTCTCCAGTTCGATGGCGCGCTTGGCGTTGTTGATCGTCGATTCGATCTTGCCGCGGTGGCGAACGATACCGGCGTCTTGGAGCAGTCGCGTTACGTCGCGCGCACCGAACTTCGCGACCTTATGGAAATCGAAATCCGCGAAAGCACGGCGGAAGTTTTCCCGCTTCCTGAGAATGGTGAGCCACGACAAGCCCGACTGGAAGCCCTCGAGGCAGATCTTCTCGAACAGCCGGTTGTCGTCGTGGACGGGGCGTCCCCACTCGTCGTCGTGATAGGCGAGATAGTCCGGCGGCGCCGCGCCCCAGAAGCAGCGCTGCTTGCGGTCTTCCCCCATCACCAGCCCGGCGACGTCGTTCATGCGCGGTCTCGTAACCCTTCATTCACCACGTTGGCAACCCGAAAGCATCCGTTCACCATTCAGTTGCGACCCTCTCGGCATGGTTAGCGGGAACTCACCGCCCCGCTGAGCGCCCCCCGCGAAGCGCCTGAGTGCCATGACCAAACGTATCGAGTAGGCCGATGACCCGCATCACCACTGTTTCCGCCCTTGCCCTGCTTGCCGCAGCTGCCGCCTCTTCTCCCGCTCGCGCTGACGACAACTGGCTCCTCCAGCTTCTCCCCGGCCACGGCGACAAGCCAAGCCTTACCGAGCCGGCGCCGCAGCGCGTCGCTCTTGCCACCGTGCCCGAGAACGATACCTCGGTGATCACCGTGCCCGGCGCCTCCGAGCAGGCGATGGACTACCCCCTTCCGGCACAGTTCCTGCCGCAGGTGGTTGCATACCCCAGCCAGGAGAAGCCCGGAACGATCGTTATCGATACCGGCAAGCGATACCTCTACCTGATCATGCCCAACCAGCAGGCGCTGCGTTATGGCGTTGGCGTCGGCCGGCCCGGGTTCGAATGGGCTGGCGTGCACCACATCACCCGCATGGCCGAGTGGCCCGACTGGACGCCGCCCGCCGAGATGCTGCAGCGGCAACCTGGCATCCCGCACCACATGGCCGGCGGCCCGGATAATCCGCTCGGCGCCCGGGCGCTCTACCTCGGCTCGACGCTCTATCGCATTCACGGCTCAAATGAGCCCTGGACCATCGGCCAGGACGTGTCTTCCGGCTGTATCCGCATGCGAAACCAGGACGTCATGGACCTGTACCAGCGCGTGCGCGTCGGGAACAAGGTCATCGTCCTCTAGGCCGGGGCGTAGACGCCGGAGACTGGGGCCTGGACGCCGGCCGGCTTTCCGCCCGCCGCCGCGGTGTGTCGGGGGTCACCGGCACCCTCCCCTCCGGCATCTTGCCGCCGACGGCAACGATTCGCTATTGTCGGTAGCAGTTTAGCGCGTCTTTCGGGGGAGCTTGGGACATGCGCGGTCGATACGGAATAGCATGCGCGGCAGCGCTCGGCATCGCCTTGCTGGCGAGCAGTGCCGCGCGGGCGGGAAACTTCTTCGATTTCCTGGGCAACATGATTTCCCAGGACGATGCCGACGAGTACGCCAACAAGACGCTCTACCCCGGCGACGTGCCGCGCAGCCGCGTCGTACCGTTCAAATACCACCGGCAGACGGTCGACTACGATACCACCGAGAAGCCCGGGACGATCATCATCGATCCGGAGGAGCACTTCCTCTATTTCGTGCTGGGAGATGGCCAGGCGATCCGCTATGGCGTCGGCGTCGGCCGCACCGGCTTCGGCTGGAAGGGCGTTGTGCGCATCGGCAACAAGGCGGAGTGGCCAACCTGGACGCCGCCTCCCGAGATGATCGCGCGCGAGCGCGCCCGCGGCAACAAGCTGCCGCCCTTCATGGCGGGCGGGATCGACAATCCGCTTGGCGCCCGGGCCATGTATCTCTACGGCGCCGGCGGCGACACTGGCTTCCGCATCCACGGCACCGACGAGCCCTGGACGATCGGCCTCAACGTCTCGTCAGGGTGCATTCGCCTCGTCAACGATGACGTGGAAGACCTCTACGACCACGCCAAGGTCGGGGCCAAGGTCGTCATTCTGTAGTCACGACCTTGGAGCATCTAAAAAGAGCCGCCGCACCACCGGCGGCTCTTGCTTTGTACGGGCGTGGGTCTAAATCGGGGTGGCGCCCTCCCCAGGCTGATATCCATGGAAGAAGCTCTCACGATTGAAACGCCCCGGCCCGGGGCCGCGGCAGTTTCTGGACCGGCGGTGGAGCTGTCGCCGGCGGACATCAAGCGCATCATCGTCGGCGTCATTCTGGCGATGATGCTGGGCGCGCTCGATCAGACCATCGTCGCGACCGCATTGCCTTCGATCGGCGACGATCTTGGCGACGTGATCCACCTGCCCTGGGTGGTCACCGCCTATCTCCTCAGCGGCACCGTCGCGACCCCCCTCTACGGCAAGCTGGCCGACATCGTTGGCCGGCGTAAGGTCGTTCTGGCGGCGATCGCCATCTTCGTCCTCTCGTCGATTGTGGCCGCGCTCTCGCGCACCATGTGGCTGCTGATTTTCGCACGCTTTCTGCAGGGTGCCGGCGGCGGCGGCCTGATCGCGCTCGGTCAGACCGTCATTGGCGACGTCATCGCGCCACGCGAGCGTGGTCGCTACATGGTCTATTTCGCGTTCGTCTTCATGACCGCCTCGATCGCGGGTCCTGTCCTCGGCGGCGTCCTCTCCGAGCATCTGCACTGGTCGTTCATCTTCTGGATCAATCTGCCTCTCGGCGGCATCGCTTTCTTCATCAGCGGCGGCATCCTCAAGCGCCTGCCGCGCCACGAGCGGCCGCACAAGATCGACTGGATCGGCGCATTGCTGATGGTCGCCGCCAGCGGCTCGTTGATGCTGTCGTTGTCGTGGGGTGGCGACGAGTACCCATGGGCATCGCCGCAGGTAATCGGCCTGCTCGTCGCCTCTCTGGTCCTCTGGTTGCTCTTCACCGGCCGTCTCCTGACCGCGCCTGAACCGTTCGTGCCGCTGGCGGTGATGTTCAATTCCGTGGTCGCCAACGCCACCCTGTCGAACTTCTTCATCGTCGGATGCAGCGTCGCGCTCACCATCTACCTGCCGATCTATTTCCAGGCCGCGTTGCACCTCACCGCGAGCCAGTCCGGCCTCGCTCTCATGCCGTTTGTCGCCGGCTCGGTCGTCGGCGCGCAGCTCTCCGGCCGTGCGATGACGTACTTCACCCATTACAAGCGCACGCCCGTCGCCGGCGTCGGCATCTCGATCATCGCGACCGCCATTCTGGCGGCTGCGTGCCCGCACCTCACGCTGCTCCCGGTCGAGATTCTGCTCGGCATCATCGGCGTGAGCTTCGGCACGATCTTTCCGGTGACGACGGTATCCGTGCAGAATGCCGTGCAGCCGCACCAGCTTGGCACCACCACCGCGACCTACAATTTCTTCCGGTCGCTGGGCGGCGCCGTGCTCGTTGCGGCGCTTGGCGCGATCCTGATCGGCGGGCTCGGAGTCGGCGGCGAGCACATCGGCTCGCTCGAGCAGATGGTCGCCGAAGCGGCGCGGCGCGGCACCGCGGTCGCGCCGGTCTTCAGCATGGTCTTCGCCGCAAGTGCCGTCGTGCAGGCGATCGGCTACGTCTTCCTGATCGCCATGAAAGAGGTGCCGCTGCGCACGACGCGCGCGGAGGGTGCCAAGCGATAACGCGGCGGCCCGGCGCCGTTTGCCGGGCCCGCGGGGCCGGTCACTCCCTGAGCGCCGCGGGCTTCGGCCCGCCATAGGCCCAATCGAGCAACTCGACGGTGTGGACGACCGGCGTCTTGGTGGCGCTGCCGATCTGCGTCAGGCAACCGATGTTGCCGGCGGCAATCACCTGGGCCCCCGTGGCGGCGATGTTGGCGGCTTTGCGGTCGCGGAGCCGCCGCGCCAGCTGAGGCTGCAGCATGTTGTAGGTGCCGGCCGAGCCGCAGCAGAGGTGGCTTTCGGCCGGCTCGCGCACCGAAAAGCCTGCGCGCGCGAGAAGGTCTTTCGGGGTGGCCTTGATCTGCTGGCCATGCTGCAGCGAACAGGCCGCGTGATAGGCGACCGTCGGCCGTTTGGCCACGGCCGGCTCGCCGAGGTCGAGCGTCGCGAGATATTCGGAGACGTCCATCGCGATCGCCGAGACGCGGGCTGCCCGCTTGGCATAGATCGGATCGGCGCGCAGCATGAAGCCGTAGTCCTTGATCGTGGTGCCGCAACCCGACGTCGTGACGATGATGGCGTCGAGCCCGTCGCCATCCATTTCGTCGATCCAGGCATCGATATTGCGCTGCGCCGCGATGTGCGAATGGTCGCGCTTGCCCATGTGGTGGGTCAGGGCCCCGCAGCAGCCCTCGCCCTCGGCCACCACCACCTCGATACCGGCGCGCGTCAGGAGCCGGATCGCCGCGTCGTTGATGCCGGGATCGAGCACCGACTGCGCGCACCCGCGCAGCAGCGCCACCCGGCCCTTCCTTGCGCCGCGCGCATCGTAGACGCCGACGCCATTGCGCTCGCGCCTGGGCGGCAGCGACCAGGGTGCAAGGTCGAGCATGGCGGCAAGCCGGCGGAACGGCGGGATACGACGCAGAAGCGGCGCCAGCGGTTTGCCGAGCCGCGCCATCGAAACCGCAAGGCGAAAGCGCACCGGGTCGGGCAGCACGAATGCGAGCAGCGCGCGCAGGATCGCGTCCCCCGGTGCCCGGCGGTAGGTCCGGTCGATGTGCGAGCGGGCGTGATCGACGAGGTGCATGTAGTCGACGCCCGACGGACACGTCGTCATGCACGACAGGCAGGACAGGCAGCGGTCGACGTGGGTGACGACTTCCTTCGTCGCCGCGTGATCGCCTTCCAGCATTTCCTTGATCAGGTAGATGCGCCCGCGCGGGCTGTCGAGTTCGTCGCCAAGCAGCACGTAGGTCGGACAGGTCGCGGTGCAGAAGCCGCAATGCACACAGCTTCGGAGAATCTTCTCCGCCGTCGCCGTCTCCGGATCGGCCAGTTGCGCCAGGGTGAAGTTAGTTTGCATCAAATTCCCGCATACATGCGCCCCGGGTTGAGAATGCCGGCCGGGTCGAAGGTCGCCTTGAGCCGGCGCGTAAGCGCCATCGTCGCTGGCGGCAGCGGCTGGAAGACCTCGGCGAAGTTGCGCACCTGGTCGGCAGCGCGCACCAGCGTTGCGTGCCCGCCGGATGTCTCGACCGCGGCGCGCACCGCCGACGCGCCGGCATCCTCGCCGTCGCCGCCGGCAAGCCAGATCAGCCCGCCCCCCCAGTCGTAGAGCACGCGCGCCGGAAACGCGCGGCGCACGCGCGCCACGACTTTCGGCCCCTCGCTAGGCGCAACGGAGACCCGCCAGAGCGGCACCTCGAACGGCGCCGAGAGCGCATCGACGTCAAGAACGGTGAGCCAGAGACTGGCCGAGGTGCCCCGGCCCAGCACATCGACGGCCCCGAATTCCTTCAGCACCGACGCCAATTGCTGCACCCGGTGATTGACCGACGGCTCGAAGCCTTCCACCCTCAGATACGTTCGCGCCGGCTCGCCCTCGTCTGCCGGCGCATGCGCCGCCCCGCTCACCGAATAGGGCGAGCCAAGTGCCGCCGACATCGCGGCAACCGCGCGCTCGTCGGCAAGTCCGGTAATGGCGAGCGTCGCTTCGGTCTCCGGCGCTGGCTGGACCTTGAAGGTCACCTCGCTCAGCACCGCAAGCGTCCCCATCGAGCCGGCGAGAAACTTGACGAGATCGAGGCCGGTCACGTTCTTCATCACCCGCCCGCCGGCCCTCACCACCTTGCCAAAACCGGTGACCGCGCGCACGCCGATGAGGCTGTCGCGTGCCGCACCCGCCTGGATGCGCCGCGGCCCGGAAAGATTGGCCGCCGCGATGGCGCCGATCGTGGGGTTGCCGCTGGTGCCATAGATGCCGCGATGATCGAGCGGCTCGAAAGCGAGCCGCTGTCCCTTGCCGCGCAGCAGCCCCTCGATGTCGCGGAGCGCCGTCCCGGCCCGCGCCGAGATGACAAGCTCGGACGGCTCGTAGAGCGTGACCCCCGAAAGCAGCATCGTGGAGATCGTGTCGGCCGTCTGCATCGGCCGCCCGAGACCCGACCGCGTGCCCGCCCCCATGACGGCGAGTGGCGTCTTCTTCGCCGCCGCCTCGGCAACGATGGCGGCAAGATGGTTTTCGTCCGCGGGTGTAAGCATCACGCCGCCGCCGGCCGGCCCCGCAGCGGAAAGACTTTCGCGGGGTTGAGCAGCCACTTCGGATCGAAGGCGCTCTTCACGCGCATCTGGAGGTCGAGTTCCTCGGGCGTGAACTGGTAGGGCATCAGGTCGCGCTTCTCGATGCCGACGCCATGCTCGCCGGTCAGGCAGCCGCCGACTTCGACGCAAAGCTTGAGGATGTCGGCGCCCGCCGCTTCGGCTTTCACGAGTTCGTCCGGGTTGTTGGCGTCAAACAGAATGAGCGGATGGAGGTTGCCGTCACCGGCATGGAAGATATTGGCAACCTCGAGCCCGTAGCCCGCACAGATTTCGCCGACGCGGGTGAGCACCTCAGGCAGCCGGCCGGTCGGGATGACGCCGTCCATGCACAGGTAGTCGGCAATCCGCCCCATGGCGCCGAAAGCGGCCTTGCGCCCCTTCCAGATGGCGAGGCTTTCGGCTTCCGAGCGCGAGACCCGTGTGGCCAGCGGGTGGAAGGGTGCGGCGGTCGCCTTGATACGCTCGATGAGGTCGTGGATCTCGGCCTCGGAACCCTCCACCTCCACGATCAGCAGGGCCTCGACGTCGAGCGGGTAGCCGGCGTTGGCGAACGCCTCGCAGACCTTGATCGCCGGCCGGTCCATGTACTCGATCGCAACCGGAATGATACCGGAGCCGATGATCGCGGCCACACAGGCCCCCGCCTCGGCCGCCGAGGCAAAGCCCATCAGCATCGGCCGCGCGCCCTCCGCAGTGCGCAGAATGCGCACCGTCGCCTCGGTAACGACGCCGAGCTGGCCTTCCGAACCGACGATGAGCCCGAGCAGGTCGAGCCCCGGGGCGTCGAGCGCATCGCCGCCGAGATCGACGACGGTGCCGTCGATGAGCACGATCCTCACGCCCAGCACGTTATTGGTGGTCACGCCATATTTCAGACAGTGCGCACCGCCGGAGTTCATGGCGATGTTGCCGGCGATGGTGCAGGCAAGCTGGCTCGACGGGTCCGGTGCGTAGAAGAAGCCACGCCCCGACACCGCGTTGGTGATGTTGATGTTGGTGACGCCGGCCTCGACGCGGGCAACGCGATTTTCGTAGTCGATCGCCAGCACGCGGTTGAGACGCGCCAGCCCGACGACGACGCTGTCCTCGGACGGCAGCGCGCCGCCCGAAAGCGAAGTACCGGCACCCCGCGGTACGACCTTCACCCCCCGCTCGGACAGAAACTTGAGGACCGCTGCGACCTCCTCGGTCGACGCCGGCAGCACAACCGCAAGCGGCACGATGCGATAGGCGGTGAGCGCGTCGGTCTCGTAGGCGCGCCGTTCCGTCTCCGAGGTAATCACGCCCTCGCGCCCGAGAATCGAGATCAGACCGGAAACGATCGCGTCGCGTTCGGAGAGAATCGCGGGATCGGGCGTGGGAAAGATGATGGCGGACATGGCTCTCGAATATCGCGCCGTTGCTGGCGGACGGAAGGCGAATATAGTGCGGCCGACTTGACCGCGGTTCGACTATCGATGACATGGCCGAACCCTCGAACACCATATACCGCGAAGGCCCATGGCAGGAACAGCGAGCGGCCAGTCCACAGAACTCCCAACCGGCCCGACAGAGGGACCAAGCGTCGCCCTCTTTGTCACCTGCCTGGTCGACCTGTTTCGCCCGAACGTCGGCTTTGCCGCCGTCCGGCTGATCGAGGCTTCGGGCTGCCGGGTCGATGTGCCCGCGGCGCAGACCTGCTGCGGCCAGCCGGCCTACAACTCCGGTGACCGCAGGGATGCCGCGGCCATAGCGCGCCAGGTGATTGCCGCGTTCGAGCCCTACGACTACGTCGTGGCGCCGTCCGGGTCCTGCGCTGGAATGCTGAAAGTGCACTATCCGGAGCTCTTGCAGGACGACCCCATCTGGGCCGTGCGCGCCAAGGCCTTTTCGGCCAAGGTCCACGAGCTCGTGAGCTTCCTCGCCGACGTGCGCGGCATGACAGGCGTCGAGGCGGCATTCCAGGGCACGGTGACCTATCACGATTCATGCTCCGGCCTGCGCGAGCTTGGCGTGCGCGAACAGCCGCGCCGCCTGTTGAGATCGGTTGACGGGCTGAAGCTGGTCGAACTGAAGGACGCGGACGTGTGCTGCGGGTTTGGCGGCACGTTCTGCGTGAAATACGCCGACATCTCCGACGCCATCGTCGAGCGCAAGACGGCGGCGATCGCCGGTAGCGGCGCGGGAACGCTGCTCGCCGGCGATCTCGGCTGTCTGCTCAACATGGCCGGCAAGCTCAGCCGCGAGGGCCGGCCGGTTGCGGTGCGTCATGTCGCCGAGGTGCTCGCCGGCATGGCCGATGGCCCCGCGATTGGCGAACCGGAAGAATAGCCGATGGAGATCACCTCCCCGACGTTCAAGGCAAACGCCCGCGCCGCGCTGGCCGACCCGCAGCTCCAGCAGGCTCTTGGTCACATCCGCACGGGCTTTATCGAAAAGCGCGCCGCCGCCGTAGCCGAGCTGCCGGAGTTCGAGCGGCTGCGCGAACAGGGCCGCGCCATCAAGAACCACACGCTGGAAAACCTCGACCTTTACCTCGAAGCCTATGAGGAAAAGGTGCTGGAAGAAGGCGGCGTGGTGCACTGGGCCGAGACCGCAGACGACGCCCGCGCCATCGTGCTCGACATCTGCAGGAGCGTCGGCGCCCTCAGCGTGACCAAGGGCAAGACCATGATCTCGGAAGAGATCGGTCTGAACGAGTACCTCGCCGAAAATGGCATCGCCCCGGTCGAGACCGACCTCGGCGAATACATCATCCAGATCCGCGACGAGGCGCCCAGCCACATCATCGCGCCGGCCGTGCACCTGACCAGAGAGCAGGTCGAGGCGGATTTCCGCCGCCTCCACACCCATCTGCCGCCGGAGCGCGATCTCTCCGACGCCGGCAAGCTGCTCGGCGAAGCGCGGCAGGTGCTGCGCCAGCGCTTCCTGGAGGCCGACGTCGGCATCACCGGTGCCAATTTCCTCGTGGCCGAGACCGGCACCTCGATCATCGTCACCAACGAGGGCAACGGCGACCTGACCCAGACGCTGCCGAAGGTGCACATCGTGCTCGCCTCGATCGAGAAGGTCGTGCCGACGCTGGAGGACGCCAGCCAGATCCTGCGGCTGCTCGCCCGCTCGGCGACCGGACAGGACATGTCGGTCTACACGACGTTCTCCACCGGTCCCCGCCGCCGCGACGACCCCGACGGACCGGGCGAGTACCACGTCGTCATCCTCGACAACGGCCGCTCGGGGATGCTGGGCACCGAGTTCCAGGATATGCTGCGCTGCATCCGCTGCGCGGCTTGCATGAACCACTGTCCGGTTTACCAGGAGATCGGCGGTCATGCTTACGGCTGGGTTTATCCCGGCCCCATGGGCGCTGTGCTCACGCCACAGCTCATCGGCATCGACAAGGCCGCCAACCTGCCCAACGCCTCGACTTTCTGCGGGCGTTGCGAGGCCGTTTGCCCGATGAAGATTCCGCTGCCCAACATGATGCGCCACTGGCGCGAGCGCGAGTTCGAGCGCCACCTCCAGCCGACCACTTACCGCACCGGCCTCGGCCTCTGGGCGTTTTTCGCCAGGCGCCCGCGGCTCTATCAATTCGTGACCGGGATCGCGATGCGAATTCTCGGCAATATGGGCGCGCGCAAGGGACGTTTCCGCCGTCTGCCGTTCGCCTCTGGCTGGACCAAATATCGCGACATGCCCGCGCCGGCCGGCGCGACGTTTCAGGAAATGTGGGCGGCCCGAAAGCGCAACGCCGCATGAGCACCCGCGACGCCATTCTGGGCAAGATCCGCCGCTCGCTCGGCGTACACGCCGAAGATTCCGCCCGCAATGCCGCCGTCGATGGCCGGCTCCTTCAGCATGCACCAGGCGTGATTCCTGCGCGCGGCCAGGTTTCGCCGGATGCCAAGCTCGTCCTGTTCACGCGCCTTGTGGAGAAGACCGGGGCGACCACCATCCGCGTGCCCTCGACCACGGCCGTGCCGGACGCCGTCGCGGAATACCTGCGCGGCCGCAACCTGCCGGCCAAGGTGCGCATGGGCGATGATGCGCTGCTCGAGGCCCTGCCCTGGCAGCACACGCAGATCGAGCGCGAGAAGGGCCCGAGCGACGGACACGACCCGGTCGGCCTCTCGCATGCCTTCGGCGCGGTGGCCGAATCCGGAACGCTCGTCCTGGTCTCCGGCAACGCCAACCCGACCACGCTGAACTTCCTGCCCGAGACCCACATCGTCGTTCTGCTGCGCGACGACCTTGCCGGCGACTACGAGATGATCTGGAAGAAGCTTCGCGCCGAGTATGGCCGCGCCATGCCGCGCACGGTCAACATGATCACCGGCCCCTCGCGCTCTGCCGACATCGAGCAGACCATCGTGCGCGGCGCCCACGGCCCCCGCAACCTGCACATCATCATCGTCGACTAGCCGCGCCGGGGCCCGACCAGCCCGACCCACGCCCGCGCGATCGCCGCACCGGCCGCGTCGGAGCGCGGACCGTAGAGCGCCGCATCGCGGGGAAGCCGCGCCTGCCAGTCCGGCGCATAGGTGGCGATGACCTCCGCGAACTGATCGCTCCATTCCGCGACCAGCGGCCGGTCCGCCTCGAAATGGAACTGAATGCCGTAAACCGCCCGCTGCAGCCGGAAGGCCTGGAATTCGGTCTGCGCGCTCGTCGCCAGATGCACCGCCCCGGGCGGCAGCGTGAAGGTGTCGAGGTGCCAGTGGAAGACGGGGCCGCCATCGCCAAGCGCCGCCACCACCGGATCGGCGCGCCCGGTCGCGGTCGGCGTCACCGCATGCCACCCGAACTCGATCGGCCGCCCGAGAATGTTGGTCGCCCCCGCCGCCCGCGCCACGAGTTGCGCACCGAGGCAGATGCCGAGCACGGCCTTGTCGGCCGCCATGAACGAACGGATAAGGGCGACGATGCCCGGCAGGGCAGGATAACTCGCATCGTCAAGCGCGCTCTGCTCGCCGCCGAGCACCACCAGCCCGTCGTAGCCGTCGGCCGTTTGCGGGACGGCCGCGCCCTGCCACACCGCGCGCAGGTCGACCTCGGCGCGGGCGTCCGCGAGTGCGGCACCGACGAGGCCGAGCGGCGTAGCGACAAAATTCTCGATGGCAAGAACGCGCATGACAGGCCGCTTGTTAACACGTTGGTTGCCAATCGCGCGATAAGCTCCGCTTGACGGTAGCAGGACGTGACGCAGGCATACTCCACAGCCAAGCGCGTCCCGCGCGTGGACCGCACAAAGCGCGAAGCGTACCCTGAAAAACGCGGCGGATTGATTCGAGGAGGGTCCTGGCCATGCGGTTGGGCGTTTGGGCTGCTTTGGCAGCGACAGCAGTATTTGCGGTTCCATCGGCCCAGGCAGCGGGCATGAAGCCGCTTTCGCCGGCGATGTCGACGTGGACCGGCTGCTACGTCGGCGGCAACATCGGCGCCGGATGGGAAAGCACGAAGGTCACCGACGAGGTCGAGGGCTACCCGATCGCCAGCCTGAGCGCGACTGGCATCCTCGGCGGTGCTCAGGTGGGCTGCGACTACCAGATCGCGCCGCAGTGGGTCATCGGCGTTCAAGGCATGTGGGACGGGACTGGCCTCAGCGACTCTGTCGATCCCGACCTCCTCGATGGTGCCGAGCTCAAGGGTAACATCCCGTGGTTTGCCACGCTGACCGGCCGCGTCGGTTATCTGCCGTCTCCCGACTGGATGATCTATGCCAAGGGCGGCTTGGCCTGGAATAGTACGCATACCAGCATCGTCGCCGGAGGTGACACCGTCGCGTCCACGACCTTCAGCCAGTCCGGCTGGACGGCCGGTATCGGCGCCGAGTGGAAGAAGGACCCGCACTGGTCGTTCTTCGGCGAATATGACTACATGGACTTCTCGCCGACGACGGTTACCTTGCCGGGCGACAACATCGGCAGCGTGAAGCAGAACATTCAGGCGGTCCTGTTCGGCGTGAACTACCACTTCAACTGACCGTATCGCCCCTTCCCCGTTTCGAAGGCGCGCCTCCGGGCGCGCTTTTTTGTTGCCGTCCCGGGCGCCGGCGGGCATGACCGCGGCACAAATCATCGGTGGCGGGCGGAGTCTCTCACAGTGAAAGTCGGCGAGGCGCGCACACCGGACGGCACCCGCATCTACGCCATCGGCGACATCCACGGCATGGACGGCGCACTGGCGGCCGTGCATGCCGCCATCGCCGCCGATACCGCCGCGCGCCCGGTCGCGCGCGCTGTCACCGTCCACGTCGGCGACTACACCGACCGCGGCCCGGACTCCGCCGCCGTGATCGAGCGCCTCGTCACCCTCGCGGCCGGCGATCCGGAGGTCATCTGCCTGCGCGGCAACCACGACCAGAAGCTGCTCGATTTCCTGCGCGCTCCCGAAGAGGAAGCGCCGACGTTCTTCGCCTTTGGCGGCAAGGCCACGCTGAAATCGTACGGCGTCAATACGCGTGGCCAGAATTACACCAGCCTCGCCAACCAGCTCGCCGAGAAGATGCCCGCCGCGCACCGCGCCTTCCTCGAAGGCCTTCCCACCTCGGTGCGCCTCGGCGACTATCTCTTCTGCCACGCCGGCATCCGCCCGGGCGTTCCGCTGGAAGCGCAGACGCCGGAAGACCTGATCTGGATCCGCGACGAATTCCTCCACGATGACACCGACCACGGCGTCGTCGTCATCCACGGCCACACCCCGACCGACGACGGCCGCCCCGAAATCCGCCCGAACCGCATCGACATCGACACCGGCTGCGTCTACGGCGGCCCCCTCACCTGCCTCGTGCTGGAGGGAACGGACCTGCGGTTTCTGTAGAGCGCGGGACATCTCGCCTTATCGATCGCACCCGTTTCAATTTGTCCGCTCATTCCCGGGGTCGGCGCCAGCCAGCAACCGGGAAGCCAGGGAGTGCCGCGGGGCTCCGGTCCCCGAAGTTCGTGCGCGATTCCGCGCCCCTGGATTCCCGCTTTCGCGGGAATGAGCGGGTGAGAGGTAGGCGCGCGCTCCCGTTCCCGCGACGCGTTTCCGCCCGAGTTATCGTCTCCTTTCCGTGCTCGTCCCCTGTCTTCCTGTGTCCCCCGAAGGGGCGGCGGGCGCTCGTCTGAGTGCCATGCCAGTTAGTCTAATGGGGCGCTCAGCCGGGCACCCGCCGTGGCGTCTTCCAGCGTTCCGCTTTCGCTCTCCGGAACGGCGGGTTGCCCCGCCGCCCTTAAGGTCGGTCACACCGACAGCCGGTCGTAGTGCCGGCGGACTACTTGCGGGCGCCGGCCGGGGCGAGGGAGTGCGAATCCCTGCCGGCCAGGTTCCCCCGGCCGGGCCCCCCGAAGAGGGAAGCCGCCGCGGCGCCACATCCAGCCGGTGTCGGATGTCCGATCTCGGCCGCTCCAGCCAACATCGGATGTCTCCGATATCGGCCGATCGTTGGAGTTCGCTCACCGACTGGTCGCCACCGGTTGGCGCCCCTTCATCGAGCGAAGACATGACCAGGATAATCGAGGTCGCAAAGACGGGGATAAGGGAGCGAGTTATCCCCGGATTGACGATGCGCCGCATATTTGCCAACGCGACATAGGTAAATGCAGACATGCTCAGCGATCACGCCTTCGCGACCGGCCACACCATGGGCACAGTTGAACCCCACCTGCTCAGACGTCGCAGGAGACCGATTCCGACTGTTCCTGCACGCCTGAGCTGTGTAATCATGCGGACATGGCCGAATCTGAAAGACGGGCCCGACCACGCGATACCAACCAGCTCGCAAAGTTGGTTGCGGACATCGCGACGGGCACCTTTGAAGATCGGGAGAAGCACGACCGCTACGAGGGCAGAGACCCGTACGTGGTCGCACTTAGTGGGCTTGGGGGCAAACGAGGCGGAGGCGCGCGATCACGCGCACGCACGCCCGAACAGCGTCGAAACATCGCCCGACGAGCCGCTGCTGCTTCGTGGGCGAAGGATGACGACTGAGATTGCAGTCTTCAATCGGCTTGGGATCGCTCTAGCAAGCGACAGTGCGGTTACCATTACCGATGGCCGGCACGTCAAGATTTTCAACACCGCTGACAAGCTTTTTGAGCTCAGCGCAAGTCATCCGATCGGTCTCATGATCAACGGCAGCATGGACTGCCTGGGAGTGCCTTGGGAAGTTCTGGTCAAGCTTTTTCGTCGCGATGCCGGGCAAATCCCTCGTCCCACCGTAGCGGCGTGGGCCGAAGATTTCGTCAAGTTCGCAGAAACGCATGCACTGACTAGCGGCGCCGATGACGGCGGCTATATAGACCACCTTATCGAGCGCGAAATCAGTATCGTGCAAGGGCAAACCGTGGACCGAATGGTCATGTTTGTCTTTACGTCCAGCGACGACCACAAGATTCAACGACCGAAACTCGACATTCGTCCGCTTCTGAAAGAGATAATCAATGCGCGTTGCGCTCACCTTTCATCGAAGCCTGTCGCCGATAGTCTAGTAACTCTTTCGGAGTCCGACGTTAAGGCTGCGTACGGCGGCCGCATTCGTTCCCGCACCATCGAAAAATTCGCTGGTCAGTCGCTAAGCGAGGAAGAGCTCAGCCACATTGAAGCAATGATCGTTCTTGCCTGCTTGAGGGCAGAGCCGTCTGACTTTTCAGCTGGAGTCATTGTTGCTGGCTATGGAGATTCAGAAACATATCCTGCGATGTATTCCATTGACGTAGATGGGCGAATAGCGGGCCGTCTCAAGTGTTTTGGCGGCACACAGGTGTCACTGCACACCTCATCCGATCGCGGTCGAGTCATTTCATTCGCACAAACTGATGTAATTGAGCGTTTACTTAAAGGCGTGGACACTCGTTTCTTGCGCAAAACTGCAGATTACATAAGAGATGCGGCGACCTCGGTTGGTAACGCGATTGAGGAACGAACGCGGAAAAAACGGGTCGGCAAAAAAGAAATAGAGCAGCGAAGAAAGGCCGTACGCGATGTCGCCGAGTTAGTGCGACGGGAATATGTCGAGAAAACTTCTGTGGAATTGAAGGAGGGATTTTCGCGTGATTTTGACAGCATGGTCGCAATGATGCCGAAGCAAGAGCTCAGAGGTGGTCCCGGTTTGTGAGACAGGCGGCTAAGGTGGATTTGCCGATGAGAAGGATGATCCACCATGAGGACGCGGAGACGGTTTTCGTCTGAGTTCAAGGCCAAGGTCGCGCTTGAGGCGAT
>Ga0265342_10001245_pt1 | contig 24029 bp, 21 predicted proteins | sample 4CB327metaG_FD_203125 | JGI IMG/M metagenome (GOLD analysis project Ga0265342, IMG submission 203125) | Rhizosphere microbial communities from Carex aquatilis grown in University of Washington, Seatle, WA, United States - 4-CB3-27 metaG | ecosystem: Host-associated > Plants > Roots >... | reverse complement strand
CGCGCTAGTCGCGTGGGGAGCCCAGTCAGGGCGGATCTAGGGTGAAGTGAACGTTGGCGCGATCACTGATCAGCCCGACCACGCTGCCGTCGGCTGGCGGTAGACGGCAAGCCGACACCCTCCACGCGCAGAAGCGCAAGCGCACCGCCCGCGTGAAGGTCCAGCATCGTCGCGTTTCGGGTCACGCGGTACTGTGGCCCCGCTGTCAGCGCCACGCGCGTCCAGTGGGCAGCGCCCGAAGACGATCCCACCGACTGGGAATGGGTCGAGCTTGCCGAAAGCGCGGCGGCAAGGCCAATGTGTCGATCCGTCGGAGACAGTGAAGCGGCCACCATAGCTCCGGGAACGACTTCTCCACCGGTGACGGATGCGAGCAGACCGATGCCGACGTCGAAGCGCAAGGCGCGAACGGGCGGTGGCTGGACCACCTTCACCTCAGGAGACGCCGGTGGTGAAGGCGAGGCCGGTGGCGGCAGCACCACCGAGGTTGCAACGTTGGGCCTAAACTCGGCCTCCCAGGTTGAGATGACAACAGCCGCCGCCTCGGCCAGGTCGGCGCAGGAGCCGATCCGTTCAAGTGTCCGTTCGGCGAGAAGTCGGCCATCGGAGCCGAGCAGCTCGATGTGCACCATTCCCTCGGTGCTGGACAGATTCGCCCGATGTTGATCGGATCCTGTCGCTGTCTCGCCTGCGGCGAGGCCGGAGAGCTGGGCCAATCGGTCCCGCACCTCGGCGGGAGTGGGGCAAACGCTGTCGCCCCCAAGATCCAGCCATGCATGGGCGAGCCAGAGAGCCATCAGCGCTGCAATCACGCCATCCTCCCCCTTTTGATACTAGAAACGAATCGCTTCGAACCTCACCAAATCGGCGAAGGCCGCGCAGCGATCTCGAATCGCTGCCTCGTCGAGCGATCGGAAGCGATCCAGGCTGAAGTCCTCTACGCAGAACGAGGCCAAGACCGAACCCACCACCAGCGCCGTGCGAATTCCAGCGGGTGAAATGTCGCCGGTGCGGGCCAGCCAGCCCATGCAGCCACCGGCGAAGGAATCGCCAGCGCCGGTGGGATCCGCCACGCGCTCGAGCGGGAACGCAGGCGCAGCGAACACGCCCTCTTCGCAGAAGAACAATGCCCCGGCGTCGCCACGCTTGATGACCACGGCACTGGGCCCCATGGCGCGAATCACGTTGGCGGCCGCGGGCAGGTTGTCCTTGCCTGAAAGCTGGCGGGCCTCCTCGTCGTTGAGCAGGACCATGTTCACTCGCTCGAGCACGCGCACCAGCTCGGAGCGTTTTCCACCGATCCAGAAGTTCATGGTGTCGCACGCCACGAAACGCGGACGGCGCACCTGACCCAGCACCTCCGACTGCAAGACGGGATCGATATTGGCCAGAAACACGAACGCGCTGTCAGCGTAGGCCGGTGGCAGCTTGGGCCTGAAGGTTTCGAAGACGTTGAGCTGGGTATCGAGCGTGGTGCGATTGTTGAAATCCGCGGCGTAGCGACCAGCCCAGCGGAAGGTGCGGCCCGACGCCCGTTCCAGGCCCGCCAAATCAATGCCGCGGCCGCTCAGCAGGCCCTCGTGCTCGGAGGGAAAATCGCGGCCCACCACTCCCACCAGGCGCACGGGCGCAAAGAAGGAAGCCGCAAACGACGCGTAACAAGCGGCACCGCCCAGCACCTCCTCGCGCCGACTGCTCTGGGTCTCGATGGTGTCAAGCGCCAGGGATCCGACGACCAACAGGGGCGAACCCGTGGGCTCGGCTTGCTTGGCAACGCTGCGAACTGGATCTGCTTTCACGACAATGCCTCCTTCGGCGTGGTGAGCCTTTGCTACCATGAAATGGCGCCATGGCCGAAAACCCTTGTCCGTCTTCTGTGGAAGATCTGGTGGCTGCCGGCGACTATGCCACGGCGGCCGCACGGGCGGCCGAGGCGGGCGATCTTCGGCGCGCCATCGCGCTACTGGAACGAATCTGGCGTTTTGCCGAAGCCGTTCCCCTGGCGCAGAGGCTGGGCGACGCGCCCCTGGCCATTCGCCTGGCACTCGACGCTCGCCATCCCGAACACGCCCGCCAAATCGCCGAAGGCATCGATGCCACGGACGTGGACCAGATCGAGCGCGCCTCTGACATCCTGGCCCGCCAAGGCCACGCCGAGATGGCCGCCCTGATGCTGGCACGTGCCGGACGCCCGGTGCAGGCAGCGGCGCTCTTTCAGCGCGCCGGAGGCTTGCTGGCTGCCGCCAAGCTGTTGGACGAGGCTGGGCGTTTTGTCGAAGCCGGACAACTCTACGAGCAGGCGATGCGCGACACCGGACCAGAGGCATCGCAGGCCGCGCTGGCCATGGGGACCTTGCTCGGCCGTCTCGGCCGACACCATGAGGCTGCGCGCGCCCTGCAAATCGCCGCCCGCGATTTCGCAACGCAGGCGCCAGCGCTGCGCCGGCTGTGCGTGGAGCTGTTGGCTCTGGATCTGCCCACGGCTGCACAGGAGATCGCCTCTCGTGTCCATGCCCTCGATCCGAGCCAGCCCTCGTCGGCAGCCGAAATCGCCGCGCTAGAAACCAGTTTGCCTGCCGCGACCAGCGTCGACGAGGGAGCGGCCCTGCCCCGGCGCTTCCGCGTGCTGCGTGCACTGGGCGCCGGATCCCTGGGCCGCGTGTATTCCGCTGAAGATCTGCTGCTGGGTCGGACAGTGGCACTCAAGGTTCTGTCCGCGGGCGCCGGCGCGGAGGGCCCCGAACGCCAGGCTTTTGCGCGTTTCTTGCGCGAGGCCGAGGCCTCCAGCCGCCTGCAACATCCCCACATCGTGCGCGTGTACGAGGCCCGACCCGAGGAAGGCATTTTGGTAATGGAACTCCTGCCCGGCGGCACCCTCGCCGATCGCATCGCGGCCGAAGGCGCACTCTCGCCCGCGTCGGTACGACGACTGGCGCTGGAAGTGCTGGCCGGACTGGAAGCGGCCCATTCCCACGGCATCGTCCACCGCGACGTCAAGCCCGCCAACATCCTCTTCGACGGCGCGGGCAATGCCAAGCTGGGCGACTTCGGCGCGTCCCATCTGCTCGACTTCGGGCAAACCCAGACGGGCGGTCTCATCGGCACCCTGGCGTATCTTTCGCCCGAACAGATCACCGGGGGACCCATCGGTGCAGCCGCAGACATTTATGGCCTGGGCGCCACCCTTTTCGAAGCGCTGACGGGTCAGCCTCCTTTCCTCGGCCCTGACCTGACGGCCCAGCACTTGGGCGAACCTTGTCCTTCTGCAGCCCAGCGGCGCCCGGGGCTTTCGCCTGCCCACGACCTGGTTCTCCGTCGAGCGCTGGAGAAATCAAGTGAGGCGCGTTTTGCCTCTGCCGCTGCCATGGCTGGGGCGATTGCCGCCTGGCCCGTCGCAGCGGTTCTACCACCGCCTCCTGCCAGCGACAGCGCCGCTTCTGCCACTTCTCAAGAAATTGCCTCTCTACGTCTCGTGGGACGCACGCCGCGCGGCCAGCTCTTCGTCGTGGTCGACCCGCGCGTTCGCCGGCTCGTACTGCGCGAGGAGCTCGACCAACCGCTGGCTCCCGAGGCTGTGGCACAGGTTCGCGCTCTGGCGGCCGCTGGCGGCCCCCATGTGCAACGCATTCTCGCCCTGGATCCTGACCTGCGCGCGATCACCTTCGAGGCCATCGAGGGCGAAGAAATCTGTCTGCGCGATCTTCTACCGGAGCAACAGCGGCTGCTCGAATCCTGCTGGCCGGCTTTGGCCCCACTTGGGCTCGGCCCCACGCCCGAACGCCGCGTTCTGCGAACCCCCAACGGCCCCGTCGTGCTGGTTTCTCCCAGCTACCAGCCGGCGAAAAGCTGAGTGAAGAACAGCGGCACAACCTCACCCTCGGCCTGACCCACGACCACGCCGATTCCCACGTGGGTCATGTCGGGGTTGAGGATATTGGCGCGGTGGCCGGGGCTGCCCATGAATCCGTTCTCAACCTCTGCCGTCGAGAATGCCCGTCCCACGTTTTCGGCAAGGGTGCGCGGGAAGGGCGACACGTGGGCAGCGCGCACGCGATCCACGGCGCCGCCACTCTTGTCCGATACGTGAACCACCTCACCCGTACGCGCCATCTCGCGGCTGTGGCCGCGGGCGATCTCCTGCAAACGCGCATCCCGCGTGAGCGCCGGCAAATCGGCGGCGGCCCGGTCTCGGTTGACAAGAGCCAGCAACTCGCGCTCAGCCTCGGCCGCATCCTGACGCCGGGTCACCTCGTTGCCGGTGAGCGCAACCCGCGCGGGCGGATCCACTCCGCAGTACAGAGGGAAATTCGCCAAGACTCCCGGCCCGTGGCCGTCGTCGCCTTCGATTTCCAACTGGTACACGCCGTCGCCGGAATCGCACGCCACTGTAAGTTCGAAGCGGCCCTTGCGCGCCGACAGAGCCAGGCTGCGCACGCCTCCGCGCGGCACAGCCACCAGGACCGCGGGTTGGGCAAAACGACCCAACAGCCGACCCACCAGGGTCACGGTGCCCCGCGAAGGCAGCCGTCGTGGCAGTGCGCGCAGCTCCAAGTTCTGTGGCTGCAGGGTCAGAACCACGATCAGCTCGTCAGCCCCACGTTTGACCCCCACGCCCATGCGGCGCCAGTCGCCCATCTTGAAGACACTGGGCACTTGCTTGCGCAGGTCAGCCACCAGCGAGCCATCAGCCCCAGGTGAGCTGCGCACCATGACGATATAGGGCTCAGGCTCGACGATGCCGTAATGGTGGACCAGGAATGCAATGGCGTCGAAAGCGGGCAGACGTTTGCCCACGGTGGCGCGCGCGATATCCGTCGCCACCTGATCCAATCGGCCATCGCGCAAAGGCGTCGGGGCGCGCACGGCAACCGCCGCCCGCTGCACCTCCGCCGCCACCTGCGCCATCAAAGCATCGGAATCGCGCCCAGCGCGAACCTGTCCCAAGGGCGGCGCCTGATACTCCAGGGCCGCTGGGCTGCTGGGAACCAGGTCCGATGCAGCCGCCGCCCTGACGTCATCTGCCCCGGTCGAGCCGACGAGAAGCGCGGCACCGACCGGGATCAAAGCGAGCGCCCCGCTACGCCGTGATGACACCTTTGGCCAACAGCCAGCTACCGGCTACGGCTTCTTGGCCGACTTCTTCTCGGCAGTCTTTCCGGCGAGCTCTGCCTTCTTGCTGTCCTTGGCCGGGGTCTCCTTGGCCGCGGGCAACTCACCCTTCTCGTCGACGAACACGATCTCGCCGAACCGATCCAGCTTGTGGAAATCGCCGACCAAAGGCGCCGACCAGCCCAGGGCCGTCTGAGCCTTGGCGTCCTTGGGCGAATCCATGCGGAACATGTTGAGACGCCACTTGTCGCCGAGTGCCGGCGGAACCTTGACGCCGTTGGTATCCAGGCCGTTCGCATCGGCAAGCGGCAGCGCCATTTCCACGGTCCAGCCCTTGTCCTGATCGTCGCGCTTGTTGAGCGTGCCGTCCACCTTCACCGCCGCCTTCAACTTCGAGTTCCAATCATAGGGCTTGCGCTTGGGGTCCAGGCTGTCCTCGTACTTGCGGTAGGTGGGCAAGTAAGTGTCGAAGATGGTGCCGTTGGGAGCCACCTGCAGCTCGATGTAGCCCTTGCCGTCGCCGTTGGCGTCGATCATCACCTCGTCCATTTCCTGCGTCCACAGCTTGGAATCACGCGCGGTGAGTGTGCTCCACACGTCGGTGTCGGTATTCTCGAACCCGATGTAGAGATTCTGATTGTCCCAAAGCAGCTTGGCCTCGGTGTTGGGCTGCGCCGGCTCGCCGGACATGGTGTTTACGAACAGGCCGGTCGATGGGGCGGTCTTCCACGCGGGCTCGTCCAACTTGCCGTCGATCTTGATGGGCTTGGGCGTCTTGCGCACCAGGTACCGCTTGAGCACGGGCGGCGCCTTGACCACCACCGGGATGTTCGCCGCCACCACGCGACCCTCTTCATGCGGGCCGGACTTGATGGGCATGCGCTCGTTGCCCCGCCACAGGCCGGTGTAGACGCTGACGGAATTGAAGGCCCAGTTGGGCGGCAGGTGGAACGAGTGTTGATCGCGGATGATATCGCCGGCCTTCCAGCGCGACACCGGGTACTTGCCGCTGATGGGTCCATGGTCGACGTTGATGAACCCCTTGCCGTTGGGGGCGCTGACGTGGGTGAACAACCTCCACCCGTCGCTGGGCGCCGACTTCACCTTCCAATAATGGGTCAGATGAACGTCCTTTCCTGGCTCGGCCGGGTTCGGGGATACGTCGATGCCGATGTACTCGACCTTGCCGTCCAGATCGGCGTGCGCCACGAATTGCGGCGTGGGATCGGAGGTCAGCAGGTTCTTCTTGATGAATTCCTCGTCCTCTTTGGTGGGCTTCTCATCGGCCTGCTCCACGCAGCCGAAAGCAAAGCCCGACAGGGCGGCGACGCAAAGCCAACGATCAAAGCGCAGCCGAACTGCGCACGGCGTTCCTGAGACTCGTGACATCGATGCTCTCCCTTTCCTGGTCGGCCGGAATCCGATCTCTTCGGACCCGAGCCGACGGGCCTCCTTCTACTGGAGACGCGGCGGATTTGCAAACCTCGGGCTTCGTCCCTGGCGTCCGCCCCTGGTGGCGACCGGGACCGCGCCGGCCGCAGCCGCCCGGCCTACTTTTTCGGCTCGGCGACCACGCGGACCCGCGGCGTTTCGCCGATCTCGTTGATGAGAATGGGAGCCCCGTCCTCGAGAACGCCGGCCGAGAATGCATCGGAGGCAGCCTTGAGCGCGAGTTCAAGCGAAGCGTGGACGCCCATCAGCCTGCGGCCGCACACGACGGCAAACTGCCCGGTGTACCGCTCCAGCAAAGCTTGCTTGCAGGTGTCGAAGTAGTGGGTTTCCTGTTGTGCGGAAAGCATGCCTCCAGCGTGGGGGCAAGCTCGGCTCCCGTCAAAAAATCGCACTCTCACGAACCCGGCCGCTTCCCGCATCCTGCGGCCGGGCGCCGATGTATCAGATCTTGATGCCGGCCAGTGGATCGTTGTCCAACTTCTTCTTGTGCGGCAGCTGCGGAACCGCGGTGGGCGAGGCGGCGGGCGCTGGCGCTGGCGCTGCCACAGCCGCATGCCGCCCTGATGGCCTGTGCCGGCCTCGGCTGCTGGCCGGCGGGTACGACACCGACGGTGCTGGCGCAACTGCTGCGGACGCAGCCGGCGCGACCGACGCTGCGGCCGTTGTCCCCGGAACCGAGGCGGTCTTGGCCTCACAGGCTTTCAGCTTGGCCTGCGCTTGCCGCTCGGCCTTGGCCGCTGCTTCCACGGCTTGCGCGCGTGCATCCTCCACCCGCCGTATGCTCGCGTCCTTGTCGGCCAGAAGAGCCTGGGTGTCGCTCTGGAGTTTCAGGTAGCCAATTCCGGCCCCGGCCAGCAGAAGAACGGCCACCACAATCGCCGGCTTGGCCGAGGATGTGGGCCGCGCCATGCGAGCAAGAGCCATCGGATCCACGGGTGCGTCCCAGGTCGCTGCCACAGGAGCCGCCTGAGCCTGAGCGGCTGGATTGCCCCAGGCCGCCCCGCCCATCGCCGGCTGGCCGCCGGCGCGCGCGCCCCTTGCTGCCGAAGAAAAGTCTGACCGTGGCGGCGGCGTGACCTGATCTCCCATCGGATCATGCGAGGCGACCGCGGGCTTGTGGGAACGGCCGTTGCCCCCGGAACCACCGGACGCATGGCCCTTCTTCCGCCGCTCTTTTCTCAGCCGGCGCAGTTCATCGAGTGATGTGAGTACGGAGTCCTCGGTCGCGGGCATATGCTACCTCCCATGTCGAACGAGCCGCCTTGGGACGACCTACATTAATAAGAGTGAGCTAGCAGCCACGCCCATGCGTGGAAATCACACCACCATCCGTCTGCCGGAAGCGAATATACAATGTTAGCGTGAATATGCACACGCTTCCCCACAAAGTCGCCATGACGCAAACAATCGGCCGCTAGCTTCGCCGCAGCGCCCAACGAAATCCCAAGACCAGACCTATCCACACCGGCAGCAGAAGCGCGACCAGCACCAAATTGTCTTGCGAAAGGCCAGGGAATGCCTTGGCGATCATTCCGATGGCGGCAAAGCCGGCCGCTGTTGCCACCACCCAAAACGCCTTGCGCACGGACGCGGGCCGCCCCAACGCCGCCCCGACCCCGTAGCCGGCCAGCACGACCGACCAGGGCGCGAGCAGGAAGATGTTCGCGTTGGCGTATGCAGCCTTGTGGTCGGTGAACAACCAGAATGAAAGCAGGATCAGCCCCAACAAACCGAAGACGATTCCCAGCAAGCTGCCGGCAATTCCCAGTCCAACCCGCGCGGCCGGGTGGTTGCTGGCCAGGCGACCAAGTCCAGCCAGGAATGCGCCTAGAGCCAGCCCGGCGGCGAGGAAGTACACCGTCCAGCCGGGCGGCCGATCCGGCTTGGGCGGCCGGTGCGCGGCGAACAAGGTGCGTTCAGATTTGACCAGAGGCTTTTCGCCCGATTCTCCTGGGATGCGGACCTCGCGCAAGAGATCGCGCATGCGCTCAGGCAGAAACGCCTCCTCCCACAGGGTGATAGGCGCGTCGGTCGGCCGGCCCAGCCCCAAGTCGAGGCCGAGGTACTCGGGGAAGAAATCCGCGGTCATACGAAGTGCGTCCGCGCGAAAAGTCATGGCCACTGGCCGCTGGCCCGCCTGCCGAACCCGGCCGCCCACCGCGCGGTCAACGACATCGCGCACGCGCGTGGAGCAGTTGTCGCGAAAATAGTCATAGAGGTACTCTCGGTTCTCTGGCCGCGCGTTCTCGCGCAGGCTCTGCCACACGTCCCATTTCTGGGCCGGCATCAAATCGAGTTCCTGGGCCTCGATCGTCCGATTCTCGGAAACATAGGCGGCGAACGTGTCCTCCATGCGCGAAACCGACAGCCAGTACTTGAAGCGACCCTGAAGGAACTTCGGGATGAGCGCGGGCGAGTCGAAGGCAAAGGTGCCGAAGTTATAGACCAGCCCGCTCTCCTGGTTGGGCTGCACCAGGATGGCATTGTGCCCGAACTTGAAGAACGGATGATCGCCAGGACCGAAGGTGAGGACAACGATGGTCAGGTCCTCTCCTGGCTCGGCTCGCGCGGGCCCCGCATCCGAGACCACGAGCACCGCCAGCGCGAGTGTGAAAAGCATTCGCAAACCCATGACCAGAGAACCTACCAGGTCACGCGTGGCCGCCCAGAGCAAATCCGACGCACGCTGAGCACTTGGCATCCGGCCGCCCAGCGATCAGAACATGACTGGAAGGGCGATGGCGTAGCGCAAACGCGCGAGAAACTCATCGCGCGAAATCTCGATTGCGCCCAGGCTGGCCAGATGGGGATTGGGCACCTGGGCATCGAGCAAAACGAAACCACGCTCGCGCAGGTGCTGCACCAGGTGCGTGACCGCAGCCTTGGAAGCATCGGGGCGGCGATGGAACATTGATTCGCCTCCGAAGAACCCCCCGAGGCTCACCCCGTAGAGACCGCCTATCAGCTCTTCCTTCTCATAGACCTCAACGCTATGGGCGGCGCCTCGTCTGTGGAGTTCGGTGTACGCAGCGACGAATTCTTCGGTGATCCAGGTGGTCGGCCGACTAGAGGTTGGCTCGGCGCACTTGCGCATGACACCCTCGAAATCGCGGTCGATCGTGAAGCTCCACCCCGCTCGGCGGATACGCTTGCGCAGACTCCTCGACGGTCGGTAGCTCTCGAGATCGAAGATGGCGCGGGGATCAGGAGACCACCACGTCACCATCGGGTCCGACGACCAAGGAAACACCCCTTCGCGATATGCACGCAGGAGGGTTTCCGGCGTGACGGCTCCGCCAACTGCCACCAGTCCGTCTATGACGCCGCTTGCCAGAATGCTCTCTGGGTCGTCTTGATCAAAATCTTCTTGCATGTCCGTAAGAGTCTTGCTAGTGGATGGCTGCTTAACAATTATCGCGGTGCCTCATTGGGTGTCCCAGCACCGCCCCAAATTTTTCCACTTTGTTTTTGGAATTCGAGTAAGGTACCGCCCCTAAGAGGCTTATTTAGATCAAACCAGGAGACAAGGCTATGACGAGGAAGCTTGCTGTAACGGTGTTTGCAATGTCCCTAGCGCTCGTGGGCTGCGGCAGCAGCAGCACGACCAAGGTGAATGATGCTGGCAACAAGGACGTGAAGGCCGGCGCCGACGTTGTCGCGCAGCCTGATTTGGCCCCGACGCCGGGGCCCGATCTTGCTCCGGCGCAACCGGATGTGCAACCAGCGCAGCCAGACGCCGCAGTCGACACAAATCCTGTCACACTTCCAGACGGCGGCGTGGATACCGCAGACGCTGGAGAGGTGGGGACTGTGAATGGCCCCGAGGCTGGGACGAAGTTCGATGGCCCGAAACTCGACGCCATTGATGCTCCCAACGGCAAGCTCGACGGCCCGGATGCCGATGGTTCCGCCGGTGACGGTGGCGACGGCGGCGACGGTGGCGATGGCGGCGAAGTCGGCTAAGACCGAATCGCTTGGCGCGACCTGACTGCGCGTCAAAAGAAGGACTGGATTCAACCGGTAAGGGTTGGACCAGTCCTTTTTTTTTGGGGACGCATTTTGTCGCTCCGGTCATGAAGACGCCAACGGCGTGGACAAAAATGGGCGCCGGCCTTGGCGCTACCCACGACGGCTGTCCCGTTCATTCCTTCGGGTTATCGATTGGTTAGGCTGACAAGGGGCCGCTTTCTTGCGCCGTGGCACGCGCGATGCAAGAATAACTTTCGGTGAGCCATGCGAAACAAAACGAACAGCGGATTCACTCTCGTCGAACTCATGATCGTGGTGGCGATAATTGGAATCCTGGCCGCGATCGCGATCCCCGCCTTCACCAAGTACGTTAGGAAGTCGCGCACAGCCGAGGCGGTCGGGTTTCTCAACAAGGAATGGGCAGGGTCGCTCAGCTACTACATGACCGACTTCTCGGGTGGTGCGGCCACCATCCTGCCCCGCCAGTTTCCAGGTCCCACTGCGGCTTGGGAGTCGGCCACTGATTGCTGCTACCTGACGGGGGAGCGCTGTCCGGGCGGCGCAGCCATCTGGAACAGTGATCCGGTCTGGCAGGCGCTCAAGTTCTCTCTTCCCGACGCCCATTCCTATCTGCCGGGGTACTCGGGATCTGGCCAGGGTACTAGCGCGCAGTTCACCGCGTACGCTTTGGGTAATCTGAACTGCAATGCCACACGGTCCCAGTTCATTCGAAACGGCAGTGTCACCGCAAGCGGCGATGTGACTGGTTCTTTCCAGCCTACCGTAATCAACGAGCTCGAGTAGTCTCCCGGCGGAACCCGACGCTCTTGACGGCGGCACCGCCCATATGCTTCGAGGGGCCAAACTCTGCCCCGGCAGTTGGGACGCCACGCACGGCGCAGATTGTGTAATCTATGGGCTGACATCGTCATGGCCTCGCCTCCTGTCCTCACCGCAACGCTTCTGGTCACTAGCCGGGACCGCACCGGTCTGGTGGCGGCGTTGTCGAACTTCGTCTTTCAGCACGGCGGCAACATCCTGGACGCCGACCAACACGCCGAGAATGAGAGTGGCGAGTTCTCCATGCGCCTGGTGTGGGATCTGAACGGGTTCTGGCTCGATCGTCAGGCGACCCGCGCCGGGATCGAGGCGCTCGCCCGCCAGTTCGACCTGCGCTGGGAGCTGACCTTTTCGGACGCGCGGCCGCGGGTCGCCGTGATGGTCAGCAAGGCCTCGCACTGCCTGTACGACTTGATGCTCTGCCAGCAGCTGGGGGATCTGGGCGGCGAGATCGTCCGAATCATCTCGAACCACGACACGCTGGCCGATGTCTGCAAGCACTTCGATGTGCCGCTCACGGTGATCCCGGTCGAGCGAGACCAGAAGGCGGCAGCCGAAGCCAAGCAACTGGCGCTGCTGGACGAGCTGGGCATCGATCTCGTGGTGCTCGCGCGCTACATGCAGATTCTGTCGCCCGCATTCGTGGAGCGCTGGCAGGGACGCATCATCAACATCCACCACTCGTTTCTTCCCGCCTTCGCAGGCGCGCGACCGTACCAGCAGGCCCAACAGCGCGGGGTCAAGGTGATTGGCGCCACGGCCCACTATGTGACCGCGGAGCTGGACCAAGGCCCGATCATCGAACAGGACGTGTGCCGAGTCTCTCATCGCGACACGGTGGAAGACATGATGCGCAAAGGGCGAGAACTGGAGCGACTGGTGCTCACCAGGGCCGTGCGCCTCCACCTTCAGCGGCGGGTCGTGGTATCTGGCAACCGCACTATCGTGTTTGGTTGACTCGCAACGCCTCTCTCGTCGATAATCCAGATATTGGGCTGTGCGGTTTCGCCGGAAGGAAGGAGATCCTCATGAAGATCTGGCTGGTCGCAGTCGTACTGCTGGCGGCAACAAGCGCCAGCGCAGCACCAAAGAAGGCTGGCAAGGAAGCAGCCAAACCCGCCGTGGATCCCAACACCGAAGTGGCCAAGACCCATGGTGGCAAGGTCTGGGTGGTGTCTGATTCGATTCCCTCGGTCGAGGGAGCCGAGTTGGGCAAGTGGCTGACCGCGCATCCTGCCAACGCGGAACTCACGTGCAAGAATCACGAAGATAGGTGGGCCATCAATTTCTTGGCCGTGTTCAAGAAGCCGCCGGCCAAAGGTCCGATGACCGTCATGTTTGTCGACAAGAAAGAGCCCAAGATCATCGTGGATCAGGTTTCGCCGCAGACGCCGGGCGCGGCGTTGGTCTACCAGGAAGGCTACGACCTGGAACAGAACAACGGATTCAACAAGGGCCACACCTACGTCATCAAGGTGGGACAGCTGATCAAAGGCAAGTTCCAACTCTACGCCAGCGGCGACATCACCCTGAAGTAGCCGCTCACAAGCGCGGCACACGCCGGCCGGAGGGTTCTTCCGGCTCTGCCATGCTACGATTGCGTTTGCTGCCCGACTCGGTGCAGACGACAACCGCCATTGGCTACCGATCCTGACCGCTCGAAACCCCACTCTCGCCCCGGCGACGAGCTGTGCCTGACGGTCGACCGCCTAGCCTACGGGGGCGAGACGGTGGGCCGGCACCAGGGACTCGTGGTGTTTGTCTCAGGCGCGGCGCCAGGCGAAACCGTGCGCGTGCGCGTGCGACGGGTGCAGCGGCGTCACCTGGAGGCGGACGTTGTCTCGATAGAAGAGGCGTCACTCGAACGCGTGCCTCCGCGCTGTGTGCACTTTGCCCAAGGCTGCGGCGGTTGTACCTGGCAGCACGTGGACTACGCTTGCCAGCTGCGGGCCAAGGAAACCGCTGTGCGCGACAGTCTGGGCCGGTTGGCTGGGCTGCGGGATCTGCCCGTATTCCCAATCATCCCTGCGCCCAGTCCCTGGAACTACCGCAATAAGATGGAGTTCGCATTTCACCCGGACGGCGTGCTCGGTCTGCACCCGCGCGGAGCCTGGCACAGCATTCTGCCCCTGCGTGAGTGTTCCTTGGCGCCACCCCTGACGGTCGCGCTGGTCCAGGCCGCGCAGACCTTTGCGCGCGATGCGAATCTGTCGCTGCACGACCCGCGCACTCATCAAGGGCTGCTGCGCGAGTTGGTGGTGCGCCACAGCCGCGGCACCGGAGAAACCATGCTCGGCATCGTCACCAGCCCAGGCCCCTTCGACGCCGCGGCCGCCATGGCCGAACGTCTGGCCGCCGTCGACACCAGCGTGGTGAGTGTCGTGCGCAGCATCCGCGCCTCGGCGGACACCTCGGCCCCTTTGCAGCAGACCACCTTGCTGCGTGGCCAAGACCACATCACCGAAACCATTGGCGGCCTGCATTTTGGCATCGGCATTGAAACCTTCTTTCAAACCAACTCGGTGCAGGCCGAACGTCTGGTGGCTCTGGTGCGCGAGCTGGCTGGCGACATCACCGGATCGCTGATCATTGACGTCTACTGTGGCGTGGGCATGTTCACCCTGGCGCTGGCCTCGGCCGGCGCCAAGGTCGTGGGCATCGAGCTGTCGACCAGCTCAATCGCAGCGGCGCGCATCAACGCCGAGAACAACGGCCTGCGCGAGGCCCGGTTCTTCGCCGGTGACGCGCGCACGGTCTTGCCCCAGGTTCTGGCCGAACACGGCCCCCCGCGCGTGGTGGTGCTCGATCCACCGCGCGCCGGCGCCGGAGGCAAGGTCATGCGGCGGATTGCCCGCGCGGCCCCTGCGCGCATCATCTACGTGTCGTGCAATCCCACCACGCTGGCGCGCGATCTCGTCGAACTCGAGCCCTTCGGCTACCGCGTCTCCGTGGTGCAACCGCTGGATTTGTTTCCCCAGACCTACCACGTGGAGACCGTGGTCGCGCTCGATCGCCATGCTATGGTGAGTGATTCGGTTCCGCCGTCGGCGCGTGAGTCCGAGTGAACCTCCCCGTGTCATGAAGCGTGCGCACAACCCAGTCTCCCTGCCGGGCATTCTGAAAGGGATCCCACGCGCGTTTGACGCCAAGCCGCTCTGGGCGCAGCTGAACGTGACCTGGCGGTGCAACCTCAGCTGCCACTACTGCACCGAATACGACAACAGCAAGGGCCACGTCCCAGCATCCGAAATCTACGCCCGCATCGACCGTTGCAAGGAACTGGGCGTGATCCACACCGATCTGATCGGCGGCGAGCCGCTGCTACACCCGGACATCTTCCCCCTCATGCGCCACGTGGTGCGTAGCGGGATGTCGACCGGGATGACCACCAATGGATTTCTGCTGACCGAGGACAAGCTGGACGCGCTCATCGACCTGGGCATGGGCCGCATCCAGATCTCGATCGACGGCCTGAACCCGTCGCCGGGAACCCCCAAGTCGCTGCGAACACTGCGCCACAAGATCGACATGGTCGCGCGCCGCGGGCTGTGGTTCTACGTCGCGGCGGTGCTCTGTCCTGAAACGCTGGACGAAGTGATTCCGCTGGCCGAGCACTGTTTCGAGCTGGGCGTGCCCATCTTCTTCTCCCTGGTGCACGAACGTGGCCGGCTCCAGCCCGGACCATTCGACCAGAGGTACCTGGAGAAGCTGCGCTGGCTCCGGCAGAAGAAGCGCGAGGGAAAACCCATCTCCAACCCGTACTATCTCATCCGCTATTTCGAGCGCGCCCTGGCCGGCCAACCCATGCGCTGGACCTGCCGCGGGGGCAACAAGGCCTTCTACGTTTCGCCCGAGGGCGATTTCCAGTACTGCTACCATGTCGCGCCCCTGCGCCCCTTTGCCGAAGTCACCGCGCAAGACATCCGCAACTCGCGCGGACGCAAAGGCTGCGAGGATGGCTGCGGCGTGGATTGCATGATTCGGACCTCGCTACCGTTCTCCAACCGCGCCTGGGTTATCGGCCACGAGATGGCCGAGCGGGCCCGTGGACTGGGCAGCCGACTCGGGCTGACCGGATCGAAAACTACGCCGCCGCCGGTTGACCCGGTCGGGAGAAACGCGGGTTGAACACCACCCAGCGGTTCATCGGGTAGTTCCAGGCGAGATAGACCAGGGCCGCCACAAGGAGCTTCGAGAGGGGATAGGGCAGACCGAGAAAACGCGTGAAAATCCACACGCCGCCGGTGTGCAGGCCAGACGCGGCCACCTGGACCAGAACGAAGCGAAGAAACTGCATCGAGCGCGGTTGCCAGGCCACGCGGAACGTCCACCAGCGATTGATGGAGAAGTTGGAAAGTGAACCGACGACCGTCGCAATCCAGGTCGCCAGTACGTAGTCGACACCGGCCAGCTCGACCAGACCGGTGAGGGTGAAGAAATCCAGACCGATGGTGAAAGTCGAGGTGAGCGAGTTGCGCACAAACGTACCCCGAACCGGCACGTTCGGCGGCAGCGGCGCGATCACGGCGTTCAAGCGCCAGCCCTTCGGCGCGTGCGCCAGCCCTGATACAGCAACAGTACCGACGGCAAGACAATCACCGCCGTGGCCAGACAAGTCAGCTCGCCCAGAACTGCGAACAGGCCGAAGAGAAACAGCCCCCGGTTCTGCGCCACCAGCAAGGATGAATAGCCAATGATGGTCGTGGCCGAGCACAGACTGACAGCGCCTCCGGTGGCACTGATCGCCGCCGTGACGTCTGAACGCCCGTCTTGCAAATAGCGGCCCATCACGTTGACCGCGTAGTCCACACCAATCCCGAAGGTTATGGGAAAGGCAATCAGGTTGATGAAGTTGATGCGCACGCCGAGGTAGATGGTCGCCGCGAGCATCCATCCCACCCCCACCACGAGCGACCCGATCACAAATGGCGTGGCGAGGCTGGCGCGGAACAGAACCACCACCACCAGCACCACGCCGACGAAAGCCAGCAGCGAGGCGAGCGGGCCGTCGCGGCTCATGCAAGCGAGGATATCGGCCGTCACGGGCAAGGCGCCGCCCACGCGGGCCGGGACGCCCGACGCGGAGGCGGCCAGGACGCGCAATTGCTCGACGAAGCTGGACATGTCGGGGCCGTACCAGGCGGTCTGCGTCGGCCGGGGAAACACGAGAATGGTCCGCCCCAGGGTTCCATCGCGCTCGCGCAGCCCGGTGAGCAACCCCTCGGGCAAATTGGCCGCCGTGATGGCAGGCATCGGCCCGTTTCCCAAAAAACCATCGAGCTTGTCCTGCTCCTCGGGCGAAAGCTGCGCGCGGATCCTGGGCGTGAGCTTCTTGCGCAAGCGCTCGACGATCCGCTGCTTTTCCGCCTGCCCGACGGGAAGCACATCATCGGCCGTCACGATCGAGGAGATGCGCGCCGACAGCGGCGCCCGGGTGGCAGCCTCGCGCAGGTGGGTCGCGATGGCGCGGGTCTGCGCCACGTTGTCCGCCAGGATCACCGTGGGCGTGACCTGGCGACCGAGAAGCTTGTCCATCCTGGCACCCCAGTAACCTTCACCCGAGACCCATGTGTCGCGGCGTCGGAGCTTGCCAAGGTCGTACTCCAATTGGTTGGGGCCGAAGTGGCGGAGCTGGAAAAGAGCCAGCAGCGTGAGCACCAGCGCAACCGCGGCGAAAGGCAAGGGAGAGCGCGCGATGCGATTGGCCAGCAATCCCATGGGCCGCAGGCGCGCCGCCCGCGCGCTGAGTGGTCGCAGCCGGCCCTTGTCCAGCCAGGCGATGAGCGAGGGTGAAAGCAGGAAGGTGGCAATCCAGCACAGCACCATTCCCAATCCGCCGATCACTCCGAACTGGCGAAACCCGCGAAAATCCATGGCCACCAAGGACGCGTACGCCGTCGCTGCTGCCAGCGCCGCCGAGAGCGTCCCCACCCGGGTCCCAGACAGGCTGACGGCCAGCGACTCCTCGACCGGGACGCCGCGCCGTCGCGCCTCCACGTAGCGGGCGAGCAGCACGATGCCGAAGTTGATGCCGTTGCCCACGATGATCGAACCCAGAAAGGCGGTGTTGGAGTTGAGCGCGGTGATGCGCCAGGGGGGCAGGCTGGCCAGGGCAAACGCGGCCACCGCCCCGATGGCCAGCGGGGCCAGGAGAATCGGCACCGCGGCTGCCCAGCGGTAATAGAGCACCAGGGCGATGACCACCAGGACGATGACCAGCACCGACGAAAAGGTCAGGTCGACCACCAGCGCCGACATCTCCTCGACCGAGATGGGCACGTCGCCGGTGAACCCGACCCGCATCCCGGGCGCGTAGTGGCCCGGGCCGCCTAGTTCGGCCAGGTCGCGGCGTACCCGATCGAGTAGCGCGCCCGCCTTCTTGGTGCCGGTCGAGTAGCTGCCCACCTCGACCAACATGAGGGTGAGACCGAGGCTGCGGCTGGAAAAGCGATCCCCGCTCAGTCCCGGCTCGTCGAGCCGTGACTGGTACTTTTTCTCCAAGTCGGACACGTCGAGCGAAGGGGCTGGCTCACTCTCGTCGAGGAGCATGTCCTGATCCTTCATCAACTCGTAGTGGATGCGGTCTTCGATGCGCTGGCGTAGGGTTTCGAGATCCGCCAGATTCATGTACAAGGGCTTGTGCTGCTCGATGAAACGCCGCTCGCCGACCGTCCCCAGGCGAACCGCCCGCACCATGTCCGGCGGGTAGTTGCGCACGCGGGCCGCCAGGTCATCGAGCAAACGCTCGCCCGCGGGCAGATTGTCGGCCGCGCCCACGTCGACCAAGACGCCGAGATACAGCAGCCCGGGCATGCGCAGGCGCAACTCGTCGAGCGCGAGGACGCTGGGCGCGCTCCGGGGTAGCAGCTCTTCCAGATCGCTACGCAGGTTGAAGTAGAGCTTGGCGGTGGCCAGGGCCGACGGCACGGCCAGCGCGACGGCCACCAGCCACAGGATCCGGCCGTGTCGGAGCGCCCACGCGACGAAGGCGCGACAGCGTGGGCCAGGAAGGACCGGAGAAGACGTCAAGTTGGCGAAACCGATTCAGCGAGGGCCAAGAAGGCTCGAAATGTAGCAGACAAGGGCAAGGGAGGGCAGAGACTGTGCGCGACGCCGCCGGCCGAATCGAGGTACAAGAACGGATCATGTTCGTCCTCAAGAAGCTGCTGTCCGCAGCCGTCCAGCCGTGTTCTCTGCTGCTTGCCGTCATGACCTTGGGCCTGGTCTTGCTGCTCTTCACCAAGCGGCAACGGACAGCCAGGGCCCTGCTCACCGCGGGTCTCGCGCTCTTGGCGCTGCTTTCCCTCGGCCCTGTGGCCCGGGCTTTGGTTCGTCCGCTGGAAATCGCGTATCCCCCGCTGCTGGCCCAGGCGACTCAAGCGGTTTCAACCATGCCCGACGGCTCGCCCGCGCCGCGTTGGGTAGTGGTGCTGGGGGGCGGGAAAAGCGACGACGACTCCCTCGCGCCCGTCCAAAAGCTGGCCGAGCCATCTCTGGTCCGCTTGGCCGAGGGTATCCGGCTGCAACGACTGCTCTCGGGATCGCAGTTGCTCCTGTCAGGAGGCAGCAGCGGCACGACAACCAGCGAGGCCGAAACGCTGGCCGCAGCCGGCGTCAGCCTGGGAGCCCCGCGGGACCACATGGTTCTCGAATCACAATCCTGGGACACCATCGATGAAGTGCGGATGCTGCGTGCGATGCTGGGCGATGATCGGTTCGTGCTAGTGACGTCGGCCATGCACATGCCCCGGGCCATGGCTATGTTCAGGAAGGCCGGCATGATCCCGGTTGCCGCTCCCACCGACTACCTGGCCAGCGGCGAGGATTCAGACATGCTGAGCTGGTTTCCGCATGCCCACGCGGGCCTGATAATCGAGCGGGCCCTGCACGAATACCTGGGACTTTTCTGGGCCAAGCTGCGTGGGCAGGCACGGTAGCAATCTTCGGTGTAATCTTCGCCGGGCCAAGGAGACCCATGCCCCACGAGCTTGCAGGCAAACCCGCGCCGACGTCGATACTCATCGACGTCGACCGTCTCACCAACGCCTACTTCAGCAAGGAGCCCGATCTCCGCGACCCCGAGCAACTCGTAAGTTTCGGGACCAGCGGACACCGCGGCTCCTCGCTCGCCGGATCTTTCAACCAGTCGCACATCCTGGCCATCACGCAGGCCATCTGCGATTGGCGCAAGCAAGAGGGCATCACCGGCCCGCTCTTCCTGGGCAAGGATACCCACGCGCTGTCGCGGCCGGCCGAGCAAACAGCCCTAGAGGTCCTGGCCGCCAACGATGTGGACACCGTGATCGACCGCGACGACGGGTACACGCCCACGCCTGCGATCTCGCGATTGATCCTGACCCACAACCGCGGCCGCAAGAGCGGCCTGGGCGACGGCATCGTGGTCACGCCCTCGCACAATCCACCGGGCGATGGAGGCTTCAAGTACAACCCACCCAACGGCGGCCCGGCCGATACCAACGTCACGGCCTGGATACAAGACCGCGCCAATGCGCTGCTGCGAGGCAACCGATCGGAGATCCGCCGCATTCCCTTCGAGCGCGCGCGCACCGCGCCTACCATTCGAAAGGCCGACTTCGTCGGCCCCTACGTGGCGGATCTGGGCAGCGTGGTGGACATGGCCTCCATCCGCGACGCACGGATCAAGTGCGGTGTGGACCCGCTGGGCGGCGCCTCGGTGGCCTACTGGCAAGCCATCGCCGACCATTGGAAGCTCGACCTGCAGGTGGTCAATCCGACGGTGGATCCGCGCTTCGCTTTCATGACCGTGGACCATGACGGGAAGATCCGCATGGACTGCTCCAGCCCCTTTGCCATGGCCAAACTGGTCGGCCTGCGTGGAAGCTACCAGGTCGCCTTTGGTAATGATCCCGACGCTGACCGGCACGGAATCGTCGTTCCAGCGGGCCTGATGAACCCCAACCACTACCTGGCCGTGGCCATTCGCTATCTCTTCGCCCACCGGCCGCAGTGGTCCCCGCGTGCGGCCGTAGGAAAAACTCTGGTGTCGAGCGCGATCATCGATCGCGTGGTCGCCGCTTTGGGGCGGCCGCTGGTCGAAGTGCCGGTGGGCTTCAAGTGGTTTGTCGACGGGCTGCTCGACGGCAGCCTGGGGTTTGGGGGCGAGGAGAGCGCAGGAGCCAGCTTCCTGCGCTTTGACGGCAGCGCCTGGTCCACCGACAAGGACGGTCTCATCCTGGCGCTGCTGGCGGCCGAGATCACGGCCCGCACCGGCAGGGATCCCGGTGAGCACTACCGCGAGATCACGGCGGCCCATGGCGATCCCATCTACACGCGCATCGATCAGCCGGCCACGCCCGCGGAAAAATCCCGACTCAAGCAACTCTCGCCGGCGCAGGTCAAGAGCAGCACGCTGGCTGGCGAGGCCATCACCGCCGTGCTGACCAAGGCGCCGGGCAACGGTGCCGCCATCGGTGGGCTCAAAGTAGCGTCGCAAAATGGTTGGTTCGCGGCGCGCCCGTCAGGGACGGAGAACATCTACAAGATCTACGCCGAGAGTTTCAAAGGCCAGACCCACCTCGACAGCGTAATCCAAGAAGCGCGGGCCATCGTGGCGGCAGCGCTCAAGGCATAACGCTATCTTACCGTCGGCCACGTCTGCGGCCACGCCCTCCCGCAGCTGTCGCGAGATTGGGTCTATTTCTTGCTCAGACGCTTGGTCGGAGGCATATCTTGATCAAGCGAATCTGTAATGAAATATGCACCGCTGTTTGCCGTCCAGTCATGCCTAGCCCTCTTGTTGGGATGCGATGTCCGCGGCGTAGCTTCCCTGCCGCCGCCGCAGACAACCTCGTCGGCGGAGACCGCGGTCCCGACCAGCAAGCCTGCACCTGCGACGTCGGCCCCGACTAGCCCGCCGCCGGCTCCCGCGCCCCAAGCCCCTTTACCCAGCCTCCCGCCTGACGATGATCGCGCCCTGGTGGTTCGCGACGGCCAGGAGAGCTGGACCAGCGCCACCGGCGCCGCTCGGTCCGGGTACACCATCATCGATCTCGCGGACGATTGGACTCCCTATATCTTCGAGGAGCATCGTGGCCCCGACGGCCAGCCCATGCCCAACCGCTACCGCCGCGTGTTCCTCGGCCTGGCCAATGACACGCTCGACGAGGACGGCGAGCCCTTGCCCGCGGGCGAAAAGAACTACCTCGAGCTCTACGGCATCCCGCCCTCGCTGGGCGTGCTGCGCGCCCGCTTCCTGGAGGACGAGAAGCAGAAGTGCCACGAAGGCGCGAACCTGGCGGCCATGGAGGCGGTGGAAACCGTGGGCTACGTGGCGCCGGAAAAGGTGAAGCAGGAAGAGCAGCGCATCGCGCGCCTGCGCAGCGATCTGGAAGACGCCCGCAAGAAAAACCACGCGCAGTCGCTGGCTGAGCTGGCGGCCAAGGACCCCAAGCTGGAACCCAAGGTCAAGCTGGTCGAACGGCGGGGTGCCGAGAAGCTGGCCATGACCGAGGTGGAACGTCGCCTGGCCTGCGAAGGCATGTTCAAGCACGGCATGAAACACAACGCCGGCATCTACGACGATGCCATGCGCCTGGCCGTGCGGCGCTTTCAGCAGAAGCACATGATCTACGAGTCCAACTACCTGCGCCAGAAGACCATGGACGCTCTGGCCCGGCCGCCGCTGGCCAACGATCACGAGGCTTTGATACGCGTGCTGCGGGAGCGCGTGGTGGCTGCCGCCAGCGTGGTCGAGGACGGCAGTGTGGATCTCAAGACTGGCCCGGCCACGTACACCGGCGCCAACGGGCAGCCCGTGCCAGTGCGCAACCTGGTCGAGGAGCTGACCAAGTCCGCCGTCGAGCAGTTGGGTTTGACCAATCCCGAGGCTGCGCTGGCCTTCTTCAAGCGTCACAGCGCGGCCGATTTCCACCACCTGCGCGCCGCGGTCCGTTTGCCGGCCCTGCCCGAGTACTACGGACCCAACATGGATCTGTCCATCGTGATCGATCGTGGCGAAGTCTGGTACGACCTGCCTTGGGACGCCTCCGGCGTGCGCCACCCCCAGCCGCGCAAGCGCTACCCGAGCTTCCACGTCTACGTGAAGTACAAGGAACAGCGCATCCCGCTGGCGCGCTGGCGCACCACCATCGGCGGCTGGCGCGCCGAACAGGCGTCTGACGGCTACGAATACTTCCGCTACAAGGGCTCCGATGTGGGCCCGCGTGTGATCCGCAACGTGGTGGCCGGCCCGGTGTGGATTGCGCCCGAGTCCACGCCCATCCGCACCCTGGTCAAGACCAAGACGGTCAACGGCCTGTGGCAGCGGGTGGTCAACTACGACGAGCTGGGCCCGGGATTCCTCTCGGCCTACGGACTCATCGCAGGCTATCTGGTGGTGCCCGGCAAGGGCGGCAAGCCCGACTGGGACAACGGCATCCGCGCCCACGGCTCGTCGGAGTATCTCTCCATGTACAGCGCCGAGGGCTATTCGCACGGCTGCCACCGCTTGCCCAACCACCTGGCCATCCGGCTGTACTCATTCATCCTGCACCACCGACCCATGCGCATCCTGGGCGACCAACCCACCAACATCGCGCGCCAGTTCCTGCTCGACAACGACGTGTTCGAACTTCGCGTCCCCTCGCGTGGCTACCAGTACGTGCTTGAGCCGCCCCTGCCGGTGGACGTCCTGGAAGGAGAGATCAAGGGAACGTTGAAGACGCCGATCCTGACCTACGTACCCAAGCCCGGCGTGCGCTATCCTGGACCGCCGCCGGCGGTGCCCAATTCCGCCGAGGGCCGAGCGGGCGGTGTCAGCCCGGGCCGCTCGGCCGGCGATGAAGAAGGAGGAACGCCATGACCTCGCACGGCCCGCTGGCTGGGTTCGCACTGCTGGCGCTGCTCGGATCGACCGCGGCCGTGGGGCTGGGCGCGGAAGATGCCAACAAGAGCGCAGCCGTGGCTGAGCCCGCGCCCCAGAAGACAGGGGACAAGGTCAACATCACCCTGCAAACGGTTCCGCCGCGCAAGGCGATGGTCAAGTGGGGCAACAAGACCCTGGGCATGATTCCCGTGCCCCGGCCGCTGGTGGTGGTGCGACCGCGCGACAGTGGGCCTCTGGATCTGGTGATTCGCGCCACCGGCTTCTTGCCGGTTCACACGCGCGCCTACACCTTCTCCGACAGTCGCGTCGCCATCAAACTGACCCCGGTTGAAGAGAAGAACACCCTTTTCGGATTCCGCGCCGAGGTGCCGGCCCCGGGAGCCGCCAATCCCGACAGCGGCGCGCCGCCCCCAGTGCCCCCGCCCCCGCCAGCCCCTGCGCCAGCTCCGCAGCGGTAGGGAAAGTTGGCCGTTTCTCACAGAGAGTACAGAGAACACAGTGCGCACCCACTCCTTCTCTTCTGCCTCCGCGTCCCCTGTGCCCTTTGTGAGAAATAGCTAACTAGACCGTGCCGGACTTTGCGCGTGCGACGCATGTGCGCGTGCTAACCTGACCGAGGCCCGTATCGGACCGCCCGAATCCCTGCCCCATGATCCCGATCAGCGACGACAACCGAACCCTGCGCTTTCCGCTGGTGACCATCGCCCTGTTGGTGGTGATGGGTCTGGTGTGGGTCCTGATCCAAGGGGCCGGCCTCAGCCCGACCGTGCTGGCGGCCAGCGTGTGCAATCTG
>Ga0265342_10001242_pt1 | contig 24111 bp, 22 predicted proteins | sample 4CB327metaG_FD_203125 | JGI IMG/M metagenome (GOLD analysis project Ga0265342, IMG submission 203125) | Rhizosphere microbial communities from Carex aquatilis grown in University of Washington, Seatle, WA, United States - 4-CB3-27 metaG | ecosystem: Host-associated > Plants > Roots >... | reverse complement strand
TGCCGAGACGCTGGCCGAAGAGGGACGGCGCTTTCAACGCCGAGGTTATTAACCCAGTGGACTGATGTGCCATGGCTGCAAGTCGCAAGCCCGGGGATTCGCTGGTCGGAGAGGTTGTAGGAGGAGCGTATCAGATTGTTCGCCTCCTGGGCGAGGGCGGGATGGCAAGCGTCCACGAAGCCGTCCAGTTGCGCCTCAACAAGCGCATGGCCGTCAAAGTCATGTCACGGGCGCTGGCCGACAATACCGAAGCCATCGCGCGCTTTCGGCGCGAGGCTGAGATCACCAGTGCCATTGGTCATCCCCACATCGTTCAGGTCTTCGATTCGGGAGTGACGCCAGCGGGGGAACCCTTCCTGGCAATGGAGCTCTTGGAGGGAGAAGACCTTGAGCATCGCATGGCACGTCTTGGTCGCCTTCCGGTCGCCGCGGTACTGCCAATCATGAGGCAGGTCGCCTCGGCGCTAGCTGCTGCTCATGCGAAGGGCATTGTTCACCGGGATCTTAAGCCTGCAAATATCTACTTGATAGACGCCGCTGGCGAGGGTGACTTTGTCAAAGTGTTGGACTTCGGCGTCAGTAAGGTTCGTTCCACCAGCAAGCTCACCAACAGCTCCCGGGTCATAGGCACGCCGAAGTACATGTCGCCCGAGCAGGCGCAGGGCTTGGCGGACGAGGTTGACGAGCGAACTGATCAATGGTCTCTGGCATGCACCGTGTGGGAGGCGCTGGCGGGCGAAGGGCCGTTTGTTGCAGCGGACGACTTTTCAACTCTCTACAAAATCGTTCACGAGGATCCGGCGCCGCTCTCGCCGAAGGTGCGTGGAGTGCTTCCTCGTGCTGAACAGGTCCTGCGCCGAGCGCTGAGCAAGGACAAGGATCACCGCTATCTCAGCATCATGGATTTTGCGCTCGCGTTCGAGGACGCCGTGCAGAGTCTGTCGACGATGAGCCCGGCCTTCCCGCGGCGGATCGGACACGCCCCGGCCAGGAGCGGAAGCCAACGTCAGTCGAGCCTGCGCCTGGTCTTCCCCGCCGGGCGCAAGACCCTGGCCGGCTATCCCAGGTACCTGCTGGCGGCCGGACAGCGGGCCGGACGGGCATTCGCGAAACCAGCAAGCACCAAGCCAACAGCCAAGCCAAGAACCAAACAACGATGGGTCTGGCTCGGCACACTTGGGGCGGCGGCAGTTATTGCTACGGGGGCGCTGGCGTTCCACGGCCGGACGTCCAAGCCAGAGCCGCCACCATCGCTGCCGAGCCTGGTCGCGTCGCCAATTCCCTGGACTCCGCCGCAACCCGAGCTGCCGGTTGGCTCCGCGCTGGCCCCACTCACCGGTCAGGCAAGCGAACCTCCAACACCCCAACTGTTCCCTCCTGCGGACTCCGATCTGGCTGCGCTTGGGGCGGGACCTCCTGTCGGGCCCCCCGCGCATTCAATCAGGCCGGCCATTGTGTCGATCGGACACATTCGACAGACAATCATGCCCCACGTGACAACTGTGCGACCCCCGAAGGCGGCGGATCTGGCTCCTCGTTCCCGCGGCGAGACTGAACCCGAAACCGCCAGTCCTGCGCGATCGGCCGCCAGAGTCGACGGCCTCCTCATCAGGAATCTTTGACGATGCTCACGAGGCTTGCACTTCTTGTCGGCTTGCTTGCACAGGAGGCACCCGTGGCCCAGCGCTCTGCCGGCAAGAGCGAGGCGCAGTCCTTCCTCAATGAAGGGTCGGCGCGCTTCGAGAAAGGTGACTACGCTGGCGCGTTGGAGAAGTTCAACCAGGCTTACGCCTCGTATCCATCACCCAAGCTCCTGTTCAACATCGGACAGGCAGACCGGAAACTGGGCCGCGAGGCGGACGCACTGGAAGGGTTCGAGAAGTTTCTCGCCGGCGCACCCGATGCGCCGCCGGAAACTAGAACGGCCGCGGCCAACGCGGTGGTGGAGCTGCAGCGAAAGCTTGGCCGATTGCGAATCGAATGCGCCACGGCCGGAGCAGAGGTGGCCATCGACGGTGAACGGGTGGGGCTCGTGCCCGTGGCTCGGCCAGTGTGGCTGGCCGCGGGCAGGCACGAGGTCAGCGTCCGACGCGCCAACGGGGCCAGCGCCACGGCGGTTGTTCAGATTACCGCCGGGGCGGAGCAAGATCTCGCAATCCAGCTCGAGGGGGCCCCTGAGCGGGCTACAGCAGTTGCCGGTGTGGCTACGAGCGCCGCATCGGCGCCCCCCTTGGTCGCCCGAAGCAGCCGCAGCGGTTGGCGTGGGCGGACATGGACCTGGGTGGCGGCCGGGTCCGCGGTCTTGTGCGCGGGCGGCGCGACCACCTTCGGTCTACTCATGCAGTCCAAGTACGACGAGCTCAACCGGACCTGCGGGAGCGGGAGCCCAACCCGGCCCGGATGCAATCAGAGCGACCTCGATTCACTCGATCGACGCAAGACTGCCGCCAATCTGCTCTGGGGCGCCGCAGGCGCTGCCGCGCTGACCGCCGGCGTGCTGTACTTCATCGAGGGCCATCGGCGCGTCACCTTGAGCCCCGTGGCAGAAGGATTCACGGGCCTCTTGGCGGCCGTGAGGTACTGATCATGCAGAGGTCCGCAAATCTGGTTGGGCCGGTGGCATTTGCATCTGTCGCTCTGCTTGTCGCCGCCTGCACCTACGACCGCGACAGTCTGCTCCCATTCCGGGACGCAAGCGGGGAAGATGCAAACGGCCGCCAGGACGTCGAGGATCCGTCGTCTGACGCTCGCAGGACCGACGCTTCCAGCGCCGCGGGCGACGCGAGTATCGAGGCGTTCGCCGATCTTCGATGGTCGCAGCCAGACGAGGACACCGACAGTCATGTGCCCTCGGACGTTCCGTTGTCTATCGAAGCGCGGGTGGCCGACGCTCGGCCGGACAGCGCCGCCGACTCTTCCAATGGCGGTGCAAGTGATGCAACCATCGAGGCGCTTGCGGATCTTGGGCCATCGGCCAAGGACTCGGCGAGGTCCGACAGTCTCGCAACGGCAGATGCCGCGGGGCCCGTCGAGGGTCGAGGTACCGATGCGCTGTGGTCGGCCGAAACGCCAGCTCAGGATTCATCTCGCGCCGATAGGGCACCCGATCTCGCGGATTCCGGGATCAGGGGCGTCGGGGGCGCGACGGAGATCGGTGGCTCACCGGGGAGCGGCGGCGTCATTGCGTCAGGTGGCGCACTCGGAGGCGGGGGCATGCCGGGAAGTGGGGGCACACCAGCGGCGGGGGGCGTGGCCGGTGTTGGTGGCTCCGGAGGTGGGGGCGGCGGCAACCCGGGCGCGGGCGGTTCGGGGGGCGCCGCCGGTTCCAGCGGCTCAGGTGTCTGCGACGGCAGCGCGCCGCCCAACTTTGACAGCCAGTGCGGGAGCTGCGGCGGAACTGTCCTGTGCGACGGGACCTGCAGCGTGCCGACCCCGCCGAATTTCGGAGCCAGCTGTGTCAGCCTGACCTGCGTGTGCGGCGTCGAGTTGCTCGGAACCATCGACTGCAGCGGAAGCTGCACGACCACGTCCACGTGCAACTGCTGCGGACTCTTATTGTGCCTCTGATGAGAGCTGGGGGCGGGCATCCAGTCTCAGGGCTTCGTCCATCGATACACCCAGGTTTCCGCTCGCCGTTCGTCCTTGAAGACCAGCTCGGCGCGCAGCTCGCACAGCTTCGCCTGCTTGGGATCCAGGGTGAAGCTGACCCGATACCCTTGCGTCAGCGCGTTTTCGTACACCACGATGTCCTTGATCGCGCCCGCCGAAGCCGTCACCGTCGCGGTTGGCAGGGCGTGCCCCGACCGCGCCTTACCCGGAGCCTTCGCAAAGTCGATGACGAAACGTCGCACGGGCGTAGGCGCAAGAGGGTCGGCGCGCCCGCGTCGAGTGGCAAGCACACGGGCGAAGTCGTGTTCGGCCTTTGGACCTTCGTTCCAGTACAAACGATAGGAGTAGCGGTACTCTGAATCAGCGGCGATGGGCGCGTGCGGCCGCCAGAAGGCCACGATGTTGTCGTGAATCTCCGCGTCCGTCGGAATTTCGGTGAGAACCACAGCGCCCTGACCGAAATCGCTCTTTGGCTCGACCCACAGGCTCGGGCGTCGTTCGTAGTGCGCCTCGAAGTCCTGGTAGTCCGCGGGGTCGCGATCACGTTGCGTCAGACCAAACCCCTTGGGGGATCGATCTTCGAACATGCTCATCTGCAACTCCTTCGGGTTGGCCAGCGGCCGCCACAAGTGCTCGTCGTTGCCGTTGATGATCAAGAGCCCATCGGAATCGTGGACCTGCGGCCGGTAGTCATCGACCTCGTGGCGGCCGTTGGCCGAGAACATAAACATGCTGCTGGCTGGCGCCAATCCGATCTCGTCGATCTTGGTACGCGGAAAGAGCACCACGTCCACCTCCATGACGGTCGCGAAGCCCGGGCGAATAGTGAAGCGGTAGGCTCCCGTGGCGCTGGGGCTGTCGAGCAGCGCGTGCACGACCAAGGCCTGACCTCCCCGCGTTGGCCGGTCGAGCCAGAAGGCGCGGAAAGCCGGGAACTCCTCGCCCCCGGGATCGCCGGTCTTGATCGCCAGGCCGCGAGCCGAGAGTCCGTAGCCCTGGTTGCGACCGAGCGAGCGAAAGTAGCTTGCCCCTTGGAATACCGCGATCTCGTCGAAGACGGTCGGATGGTTGATGGGAAAAAGCGCCCGCAGCCCGGAGAAGCCGATGTCACCTTCAGGCAGGTGGGCCTGCATGACTTTTCCAGTCGTGAACAGCTCGGGACGATAGGCCAGGTGTCGTGCTTTGCCATCGGTCACAATCGCGATCTCGACCGGATCTTCGAAGAGCCAGCCCCGAGAAAGGAGCTGCACCCGAAAGAAGCTGCCTGCATCTTTGGCCCAGATGGCCTCCTCGGGCCGAAAGCGAATGTCCCGGTATTGGTCGTAGTCAAGGCTCTGCAGCGTGGCCGGCAACTCTGCTTTCGGCGCTGCGAAGGGCGACCGCGCCAGATTGCGGGCCAGCTCGATAACCGTGTCTTGGTTGAGCTCGCCATCTCGAGCATACGTGGGCTCTGCCCGCGCCGTGCCGCGACCGAGAACGGCCGCCAACAGAATCAGCGCGCAGGTCCCACAGCTGAGGCTGATCCTGCCATGTCCCAGGATCCTTCCTTGTGCTTCCCAGGCTCCCATCGTCGAGGACATATACGACCCGGACCCACACCATTCAAGGACCAGTGGCTACGGACGCTGTCAGTCGGTTTCAGCCAGCTACGAGGTTCCGACAGACGGTCCCAGCCTCACCTCCCCAACCGGGGCCGCGGACGGAGGGCCAAGCGGCAGGTTGACGGTGAAGGTCGCCCCCCGCACCATGCAGGATAGTCAGACGTCGGGGTACCGTGCGGGAGTCGCTCGCGTATCAGGGACAACATCTCTTCGGCCTGAAATGGTTTCGGTAGCAGGACCGCCGTGCCGAGGTGCTTGATCTGTGCGCGCAGAGTGTCGTCGGGAAACGCGGTCACGAAAATGATGGGCATATCGAGTCCCGCGTTTCGGGCGGAGAGGGGCGACCTGGAGACCGGTGATCCAGGGCATGCGCACGTCGGTGATCAAGAGATCGACAGGCTTGCCGTCGGCCAGCAAAGTGACCAAGTCGTCCCCACCGGATGCCTCCGCAACATGAACGCCAAGACCCGAAACCAGCTCGCACAGGATGGTTCGTGTGTCATCGTCGTCCTCGGCGATCACGACTCGCGGCAATGGGCACAGACCCGCTGGAGTTGGGGCCGGCAGGGTACCCGGCGCGGCGCGGAACAAGCTGGAGTAGACTCGCGTCGTGCGCGAATACGTACGCTCAGCGTGTCTGCTGGCGACCTTTACATCCTGCCTCATTGGTTCGGCGCTCGCCCAGACCTCCCGACAAGTGCGCTTCGAGTACGTGCGCAGGGATGGCGCGATGGCCTGTCCGGACCCGGTGACGATACAGGCCGGCGTCGCGGCCCGATTGGGCTACGAGCCGTTCCACGAACGGGGCGGAGAGCTGGTGCGGGCCACCATTCACCAGGCTGGCCGCGGCCTGGAAGCTCGCATCGAGATGCTCGACGAAAGCGGCCGCCTCAAAGCGGAGCGCAAGCTCTCGTCTTCCGAGCGCGACTGCTCCGAGCTGGCGTCCTCGGTCGAGCTGGCGATCAGCATCGCCATCGATCCGTTCCGCCTGAACGCTGCCCTAGCTGTCCCAGGCACGCTCAACCCTAGTGCTGAGTCGGCGTCGACCTCGGACAAGGGGCCTGGCGAGGGCATTGCCCAAGCTTCATCGCAGACTTCGGCGCGCAAGGAATCCGTCGCCTCACCGGCGACGCATCCGCTTTCGGCCCAGGTCGAGGCCGGATTGCTCGGCGCCCTGGGCGCTGCGCCTGCGGGTGCTCTCGGCTTTGCCGCCAGCGCCGGGATTCGCGGCGGCGATCTCTCGCTCGCCGCGGAGGGGCGCGTCGATCTTCCGGCCTCGACTTCGCTGCGCGTCAGCGGGACCAGTGCAAGCACATCGCTGTGGGTGGCATCACTTCTGCCATGCGCACATTTTCGTATGCTGGCGACCTGTGCCGAGGTCAGCGCAGGGGCGCTGCGGGCCGCGGGGCACGGCTTGGTGGATTCGAGGACGGTCACCCTGCCGTACGTCGCGGTTGGGGCTCGGCTGGCGGCCGCGATTCCCCTGACGCCCCGGCTCTCGCTGGCGCTTTACGGCGATTTGACGACGCCGCTCATCGAGGCGCGGGTCGAGGTCGATCACGCTGTGGTGTGGACCTCGCCCATTCTGGCCTTCGTGCTGGGCGTAGGTCTGGCGGCCCATTTTCCGTGACGGATTTCCACCCTTGCCCCAAACGATTCTTGAGGAACCTCAGGTGACACCGGCCAAGCCTCCTGACTTCCCCAGCATGTATCGCTCCGAGTTTTCCTACGTTTGGAAGACCCTGCGACGCCTCGGGGCGCCGCCGCAGGATCTCGAGGATCTCGTCCATGATCTCTTTGTCGTCGTGCACCGCCACTTTTGCGACTACGACCCGGCCCGCCCGGTGCGGCCGTGGCTGTTTGGCATTGCCGTGCGGGTGGTCGCGGATTTCCGGCGTTCACCACGTAGCACGCGCGAGATCCTGGGCAAGATCGCCGAGCCCGTCGACAGCGCACCCACGCCGCATGAGCGCTTGGAAGGGGCGGAGGCACGCGCCATGCTGATGAAAGCCCTCGATGGTCTCGATCTCGATCGCCGGGCCGTGTTCGTGATGCACGAGCTGGACGAGATACCGGTGCCGGAGATTGCCAGCACGCTCTCCATCCCGCTCAACACCGCATACTCACGCCTGCGCCTGGCACGCGCGGATGTCGCGGCGGCGATCGAGCGCCTTCACCCGCGAAGGGCGCCAGACGGCGAAACGAGCGGCGATGTCTGATCCCCTCGATGCGTTGCCCGAGTCGCTGCGCGGGTTCGTGGACGCGGAGAAGTCGCGTCCCGATCCGTCGCCCGAGGCGCAACAACGCACGCTTTCGCGGCTGTCGGCGACCCTGGGTTTGGCGGGCGGCGCGGGCGATGTCCCGGCGCCTTCGGCTCCACCAGGCCCAACCCCGGCCTCTCCCTCGACGGGCGGCCCGCTGGCCCGCCTTCTCGCGCATGCTTCGGGACGTGGATTGGCGACGTTCCTCGTGGGCGCGGCGGTGGGTGCGACGACCTATGGCACCGTCGCCCACTTGCAGCGGAAGTCCGGCCCGCCGCAAGCGCCGACCGCGGTGATCGCAGCCCGGTCGCCAGAGCCCGTGCCCTTGGCGCCCGCGCCCCAGCTCGAGACGCGCCCGCTGAACGCGCCCGTGCCGCGACCCGCGACTGCATCAACCGGCTCCGAGCGAAGCTTGGGCGAGCAAGAAGGCGGGAGGGTCAAGGATCAAGGATTGGCCGCCGAGCGCAAATGGATCGAGATGGCCCGCACCGCTCTGGCTCGCGGCCGGGTCGACGGCGCGCTCGCGGCCTTGCACCGTCACGCTCGCGTGTTTCCAACCGGACAGCTTGCCGAGGAGCGCGACAGCCTGCTGGTCCAGGCGCTGGTGGCCAAGGGCGACTACGCGCAAGCCCGTACCCAGGCAGCCCGATTCGCTCGGCAGCATCCGCATAGCCTGTTCTCGCCCGCCATCGATCAGGCACTGCAGTCGATTCCGTGACGGATCCGCCGCCAGGACCCAAATCCATTTCGGACCAGCCAAGGAGCCACCATGCCAAACCCGATTCGTTCATGTGTTGCCGCTTTAGCGGCCATCGTCCTCTCGGCCTCGTGCAGTAGCACCGCGAACGTCGGCATGTCCCCGGACAGCAGCGCATTGACGGCGGACGGCAGCACGCCGAAGGCGGACGCCAGGGTCACGGGTGGTGATACAGAGTCTTCGCCGTTCTGCTTGGGCTTCAGCCAGACCTGCGCCCAGGGCGGCGACTGCTGCTCGGGGATCTGCGATCCCGCCAGCAGCACCTGCGTGGCTTCGATCAACAAGTGCACGGCGGCTGGCGGCGGCTGCGCGTCGTCGACCGAATGCTGCTCGCTCGCCTGTACCGCCGGCCGCTGCAGCGCCAGCGCGTGCATCGCCGACAACCAAGCCTGCGTGGATTCGGCCACCTGTTGCGGGGGCAACTGCAGCGCGGGTCTGTGCCAACCGCTCAACACCGCCTGTCGCACCGCCGGCAATCCTTGCACCGACGGCGGTCAGTGCTGCTCCAGCCTGTGCGAGGCGGGCACGTGCAAGCTCGGCGCCTCGTTTTGCATCCAGACCGGCGACGTGTGCAGCGACAGCGGCACTTGCTGCTCGGGGGACTGTCAGAAGGGAGCCGGCGCGCTCGGTTCCTGTGCGCCGCCTCCCTCGGGCGCAACCTACTGTTCGGACGGTGTTGACGGCACAGTGTGCAGCGCCTGCAACGGCTGTTGCAGCCGGCTCTGCGCGCCCTTTGCGCCCACCGGTGTGCGTGTGTGCCAGCCGGCCAGCGGGTGCAGGGTCAACGGCGATCTCTGCCGCAAAGACAGTGACTGCTGTGGCGCGGACGGCACCGGTCTGCCCGGATATGGCAACGTGGTCTGCCAGATCGACCCCGGCAAGTCGATCGGCATCTGTCGCAATCCGCGCGGTTGCAATCCACAGGGCAACGTCTGCCACTTCCAGAACTACGCGTGCAGCATCTCGTCCGCGCGCAACGATTGCTGTGATGGCGTGGGCAACTCCGGCGTCTGCCAACTCGACATGCTCGGTGTTCCGCGCTGCAACGGGCTGGGAACTACCTGCTTGGCCGGCGGTGCCATCTGTGCGTCGGCCATGGACTGCTGCAACCAAATGCCCTGCGTGCCGGACGGCACCGGATTCCTGCGCTGCTATGCCCCGCCGGTGTCGACCTTGGATGGAGGCGTGCCATCGGCTTGCGTGCCGGCAGGTGGTCCATGCTCGATCAATGGCGACTGCTGCCTCGGATCGACCTGCATCCAGTCCATCGGCTCGACCCAAGGGATCTGCGGCACGACGACTTCGCCGCCCGGATCGCCGCCGGCCACGGACGCCGGCACCACCGACGGCAGCACGCCTGGCTGCGCCGAATACGGCCAGCTCTGCACTTCGGCCGCCGACTGTTGCAACGGCATCACCTGCTGGAACGGTCGCTGCATGGATCAGATCGTCTACTAGCTGAAGCGAGAGGGCTACTCCTCTGCAGGCACGGAAGGGGCGTCGCCAGCCGCGGGTTCAGCCGGCAGGATGTTCATGACCTCCTCCGCTTTGGCACGCACGTTCAGGTTGGCTCTGACGCTGAGGCGACCGGAAACGTAGCGCGATACTTGGCGGCGAGTGGAGAACAACTCGAAGTCGCCTGGTTTTGTGATCTCGACGAGAGCTTGCGCCCATTCTCGCGGCGTCTTCTTGCCGGCCCTGCCGTCGTCGCTCAGGATGGCCAGCTCCAGCAGGCTGCCGATAGCCCACTTCTTCTGCTCGGGATCATTCAACGCCCGTTCCGCGGATCGCTCGGCCAGTTGGTAAAGCCATTTCTCGGACGAGTCGGCCTGGTCCCCGGAAGACAAGAGGGAGGACAGAAAGAGGTATTGCACCACAACCCAGTGTTTCCCCATGTCCCGCTCCATGGCTTCTTTGTAGTAAGCGCGCGCCTCTTTCAGCCGCCGGCTCAGCTCCTCGGGCGATGTGGCGAGCTCGGCCTTTTGCTTGGCCACGGAACCTTTCATCCCCAGGTACTCGCTGGCTTCGCTCGCCCTCCCGTTCTGCTCGACCTCGTGCCTCCATTCATCGAGCAGCGAATCAACCCGTGACAATTCTTCAGCAGCGTTGGCTGGGTTCTGGCGCGCCCGTTCGAAAGCGCTGTCGATGAAGCGATGAAGTTGCTTGATGCGAAAGTTTTTCACCTGTTCGTCGAAATCGAACGGGGTCGCCGCGTACGCTGCCACCGAGGCCCAGTCGTGGCTGTCGCGCTGGCGGAAAAGCTCGCGCCGCACCTGATAGAGGACGCGACGAGGATCGATTCCGGCCATCAGGCCTTGGTAGAAGACTCGCGCCAGTGTCGCCGAGCCGCGGAAGGTGAGCGGCAACTGCGAAGCGACCACCCATGGCACGCCCTTGCGGTGCAACTCGTGGGCTAGGCTGGAGCCGGGCGCGACCACGGTGCTTTGGTTGGCGCTGTCACAACTGGCTATCATCACCATGGTGGGCGGCTCGCCGTTGCTCGAAGGATCCCATAGCGCGTTCGCCAACGTGGATGCATCGACCAACTCGGCGGCTCGCGGCTCTTTCGGCCGGGCCAAGGCAAGCCCGTAACGCTCGTCGGCGCCCGGAAAGGGGCAGCCGTGGCACAGGAAGTGGACGTGCGTGTAGGTTTGCTTCCGCGTGGCGGCGCGAATGGCGTCGAGTGAAGCGTCCGTCAACACGGTCACCACGTCCCGCGGCGTGAGGTGCTTGCCTCGTTCTTGTCCGCCGTCGATCCAGGGACGTAGGGCGCGCAGGATCGCGAGCAGGTGCGCGCGGGCCGGGACAGAGGCATACCCGTCGGGGCTGGCGGTGCAGAAAAGGACACGGGGACGCCGATCCCACTTGAGCGGGATCTGCCCGCTGTCGCGCAGCTCGCGGGTGACAACCACGGGCGGGGCAGAGTCGAGGCTCATGCTTCCGCCCGCGCCCCGCCATCCCGCGGGCAAAGTGGACAATTCGAACGGAACCAGGGAAAGCTCGCCGCCGCCGAGCACGAGGCGCAAGTGGGTGAAGCTCGATTGGCACGCCACCTCGGCCAGGCGAGTTTGGAAGCCCACCATTTCTGCCAGCACCTCGGACAACGCGTGGCTCAGCCGCTCCAGCGCGGAGGCGCGCAGGTGGTTGGGAACCCGTTCCTGCTCGACACCCACGAAATAGCGGAGGGCATCCAGGTCGGCCTTGATCTGGTAGTGATCAAAGGGAAGCCGGACGGTGTCCGCCTCGACGCCATCGCACAGGACGACGTAGTTGGTAAGGCGCGAAAGCAGTTGGCCGTACAACGGACCCGGCCTCACGATTTCCAGCCGAAGCGATTTGATGCTCATGACTGCCTCCCGAGATTTTCCCAAGACGCCTCCTCGTCGACCAGCGTCCCATCCTCAGGCTTCTTCGTGACTCCTTTTGCGAGCTGAAACCCGCCCTCTGCGTTGTCGTTGAATTCACACAGGGCCGCTTGCACTGGGCCGCCTTTCTCCCTTTGCCGGATCACCGCCACCGTGGGCTGGTCGACGAGCACGTCGGCCGGCATGGTGCTTTTCGAGCCAGCGGGGAGCGCGTTCCAGACCTGGGCGAACAGCATTTCGTTTTCCAGAACCTCGGGGGTCAGATGCATCAATCGCGCCCAGGTCCCGGTGTTGAGGTAAAGCGTCTGTTTTGTATCGGGCGTTGGCTGCTTGTCGGGTATCAACCACTTCTGCCTGCGCAGATGGGTGTGTCCTGCCACGATGACATCGGCCCGGGGTTGCACGCGCACAAGTCCGTCGAAGACGGCGCACTGACCGTCCAGGGCCCAGATCTCCTGGCCTCCGCCCCAATCGGCCAGTGCTGCCCGGAGCGCCTTTCGTGGCGACGAGGTAATGGATTTCACGGAGTAGTTGAACCAATTCGCGATGGCGCGCCCCACGCCCAGCACGTCGTCGTCGCTGGCCAGGTCCTCGGCGCTTGGCTCGGGATTGGCGGCAAGCCTCCAGGTGGCTGCGAGCAGCTCCTCGCCATTCCCTGCCTCGCCGATGAATTTGGCCAGCTCGGCGCCAGGGGCCCATTTCAGGCCCCCGCCGCCGGGGAAAACGGTTTCCTGCCCGCCTAGGATTCGACTGGTCCGGTAGGCGCCTTGGGTGGCGGCGCGGCCGTATGCCTTCGCGACGCCGGCGATGGCGGTGATGCGCTTGGGATCGAGCGCGATGAGGACATTGAACACGGTGTCGATCTCGGGTTTCAGCAGGTCGACAAAGGGCCAGTCGTGTTTGATGGCGTTCATGACGTCCTTCACAAGCTGCGTGCCGGCGTTGGGTGCAGTCGCAAGCAGCTCGGAACCCTTCCCGTAGATCGATGCCCGCAGGATGCGGTTCATGGTTTCGGGCGAGAAGGCATTCCAGTCGTCGAATTCGTTTCCGTGTATACACAGGACGGACGCGCAAGGTCCGACTTCCTGGCCCACCTCGCAGCGGATGCCGGCGCCCGAGGTGAAGAATCGGATCTGGCTGCGTTTGGCGGGATCGCGGTCCGCCAGCAGCAGCGACAGGGCTTCTTGGACGTTCGGGTATACGAGCTCGAGATCGTGGTTTCCCAATCCGAACCCAAGCAGGTGGCGAGGGACAGAGACGAACCGGCGCATCGCCTGGAAGACGGCAGAGAACGCGGGGTGGTTGGCGATGGCGCGGACGATCGCCTCGGCCTTCTCGGGATCCGCGACGTAGCCCTCGATGTCTTCCGCCAAAGTATCGATGACATCGCCATTCAAGAGAACCGCGAGCGGTCCCCCGCCGGGCGGGCTTCGCTTCGCCAGATGGTCGAAAAGTCCCGCCAGCTGTCTGTCTTGGAAGAAGATCGGCCTGCTCGTGGTTCCGCCGAGGTGCAGGTCCGACACCACATAAAGCTCTTCAAACCGCGCCGTTTCCATCGGCCTGCATCATAGCAGCGAACCAAGGGGCTGCTCGAGGGTGAACCCTCTTGCTGCCAAGTGTTCCAGGATCTGCCGCGCTGGGGCACCCGGCGGCTGGTTCCATCCTTGGTCCTAAGACGCCGACGTTCAAGTACAACAGAATCGACGGAGTCCTGATTACCTTCGCCGACATCACGGCATCTAACCCGGCGGAGGCCGTGTTACGGCAGAAGCAGGGGGACCGGACGCAGTGACGGTGACGATCGTGCGAGGGCGTGATGAAGGAGAACAAGGGGCACCGGGAAGAGTCAGATCAGCTGCGCCGCCGGGCGCTGCAGAAAGCCCTGACCATCCGTGGTGAGCCCGAGGAGCTGGAGATACCGCCAGAGACCCAGCGGCTGGTTCGAGAGCTGCAGGTACACCAGATCGAGCTCGAGCTACAGAACGACGAGCTACAGCGCGCCCGCAGGCAGGCCGAGGAGGCGCTCGCACGCTTCACCGACCTCTACGAGTTTGCTCCCGTCGGCTACTTGACCTTGGACCGCACTGGAAATATCCAGCAGGCAAATCTGCCAGGCGCGCGCCTGGTCGGGGTGGAACGGGGGCGCTTGATTGGAATGCGACTGACGCACCTAATTGCGGCGGAGAGCAGAGCCCTCTTCGAGACGCTGCTTACCGAGGTATTCGAGAGTCGCACCATGCGGTCCTGCGAAATGGTCATGCAATGGCAACGGGAGGATAGGCAGCCTGTGACCGTAGAAATCGTTGCCCAGGCCTCCGAGGGCGGGCAAGAGTGTCGCATCATCGCCACCGAAATCAGCGAGCGAAAGCGCGCCCGAGAAACCTTGTCCATCCATTTGCGGCTCCAGCAATTCGCGGTGGCGCACCCACGGGTTGAATTGCTGCGAAAGACGCTCGATGAGATCGAGCGCGTGACCGGAGGTTCGCTGAGCGTGTGCTATTTGCTCGCTGGCGAACCATGCGAGCTCGTACGTGAGGCCTGGTCCACCAGCGCTGAAGCCAAGCTGCATGGGACGCAAGGAGACGTGCAGCGCTGTACCCCAGCCGACGCTGGGCTCTGGGCCGACTGCGTAAGTCAGCGCCGTTCGATCGTCTACAACGACGGCGCGCGGCCGTCGCTTCCTGCGCACGTGGTGCGGGCGCTGGCGGTGCCGATCCTGCGCAACGACCGGATCGTCGCGCTGGTCGGCGTGGTCAACAAGGCGACCGACTTCACCCAGGACGACATCAAGACGGTCGGCTATTTGGCCGACGTCGCATGGGAGATTGCCGAGCACAAGCAGGCGGTGGACGAGCGCAGGGACATGCAACTGCGGCTGCAACTTGCGGAATCGCAGAAGATGGAGGCCGTCGGCACCCTTGCGGGTGGCATTGCCCACGACTTCAACAACATCCTCGCCGGCATCCTGGGAGGGCTCTCGTTGATTGAGATCGAGCTGCATCTCTCCGACGAGCACCGCGATTCGATTCGAGACATGATGGAGCTGGTGAACCGGGGCTCGGATCTGACCAGACAGCTGCTCGGGTTCGCCCGCCGAGGCAAGTACGACGTAAGACCTATCGACCTGGCCCGCGTCGTGGCGAAGACAAGCGCCATGTTCGGGCGCACACGAAAGGAAATATCCATCCGCCTCGATTTTCCCCCCGATTTGCTGGCGGTGCTCATGGACCACACGCAGATCGAGCAAGTGCTGCTCAATCTCTTCGTCAACGCCGCACACGCCATGCCCGATGGTGGCGTGCTCGACGTGCGTGCTGAAAACGTCGCTCTCGGGTCGACCGCGCGCCCCGATGGGCTCGCGCGCGGCCCCTTCGTCAAGCTGGTGGTTCGAGACACCGGTGTGGGAATGGACGCCGCGACGCAAGCGCGAGTCTTCGAGCCCTTCTTCACGACCAAGGAGCTGGGCAAGGGCACCGGGCTTGGTCTCGCTTCGGTCTACGGCATCGTCAAGAGCCATGACGGCCTCATCACGGTCGAAAGCGCGCCTGGAGAAGGCGCGACCTTCTCAGTCTACCTACCGGCGACCGATCAGCCCACCAGCGAGGAGAAGACTCCGGCGGCGGTGATCCAGCGAGGCGCGGGGACGGTTCTGGTCGTGGACGATGAGCCGCACATCCTGCACGTGCTCAGCCGCGTGCTCAAGAAGATTGGCTATGACGTGTTGACCGCATCGAACGGAGGCGAGGCGGTCGAAAAGGTGCGGCAAGAAGGACGGAGAATCTCGCTGGTCATCCTGGACATGATCATGCCCGAAATGAGCGGCAGTCAGACCTACGATGCCCTTCGCGAGGTCGCGCCGAACCTCAAGGTGCTGGTGTCGAGCGGCTATAGTATCGACGAGCAGGCCCGAGAAATGCTTGCGCGGGGTTGCAAGGGCTTTATCAAGAAGCCCTTCGACATCGCGACCCTGTCGTCGAAGCTGAAGGCGCTGTCGAAGCAGCGGCCATCGTGAGGTCTGCCCTTCCGGGTCAGCTCATGTCTCTATAGCGCTTGGCTGCGGCTAGATCTTTGCGTATCTCGTCGGCCGTACGGCGCGGACCGTAGCCGGGCGTGTCGCGTTGGATCCGCCACCCTTCCTTGAGCGGTCCGGCGTCGACCACGTCGAAGCCGAACTTGTCGATCAGCGCCGATACGACGGCCTTGGCCTTGTCGTCGTCGCCGGCGATGACCAAGGCGCGGCGGTTCTTGCTGCCGGCCGGCTGTCCCTCGGTGGTCAGCGACGCGGCGTAAATGTGGTTGAAGGCCTTGACGACCTTTGACTTCGGCAGGTGCGCCGCAAGCAGCTCTGCAGTGGTGGTCGACTCGTTGTCGAGCTCCGCAATGTGGCCGTCGCGCTGCGGATAATAATTGTTGGTGTCGATGACGATCTTACCCGCGAGCGGTTCGACGGGAATGTCGCGATACGCCCTCAGTGGAACGGTTACGACCACGATGTCGCCGGCGACACCGGCTTCTGCGGGCGTCGCAGCCCGCGCCTTCGGTCCCAGCTCCGCGACCAAGGCGGAAAGAGTCGCGGGACCTCGCGAGTTGCTGATGACGACCTCATGCCCATTCTTGATCGCCAGACGAGCGAGTTGGCTGCCGATCATGCCTGCCCCGATGATTCCGATGGTTGCCATAACCGTGAGGCTAGCATCCACCATCGCTTCGACAAGGCGCGAACTCCGAATCCTTGCTCAACTTACGGCACGGGGCAGAAATCCTTCCATTGCCGCGGCGAAGCGATCGCCAATCCTGGCGCGAACCAACGCGATGGTCTCCACTTCGCTTTCGAGCGCCAGCACTTCTGCGGCGAGGGTCTCGGCATCGCGAAGCGACGATCCTCGCACCACCTCCTTGACCAACGAAATGCGATCGGGATCCATCGACAGCTCACGATAGCCCAATCCAATAAGCACCCAGGTCAAGAATGGATCGCCGGCCATGTCGCCGCAGATCGAGATGGGAATCTCAGCCGTGCGCGCAACGTCGGCGACGGACTTCAGGGTACGAAGGATGGCCGGGTGTAGCGGGTGGCCAAGGTGCGCGACTTCATCGTTTTCCCGATCAGCAGCAAAAGTGTATTGGATGAGATCGTTGGTTCCCAGGCTGAAGAAGTCGCAGCCCCGGGCTAGATGATCGGCGGTCAAGGCCGCGCTCGGCATTTCGATCATGATCCCGAGGGCCAGCGCGGGGTCGTAGACGATGCCATCGCTGTCGAGCTCCCTGCGGACCTCGTCGCATGCTCTTCTTAGCCGAGCAAGCTCGGTGACACCGGAAACCAGGGGAAACATCAGGCGCATGGAGCCGACCCGCGAAGCCCGATAGAGCGCTCGGAGCTGACAGCGCAAGACCCCGGGCCGCTGTAGGAGAAAACGCACGGAGCGCACGCCGAGCGCCGGGTTGGGTCCGGCGGCGATCTTCACCGACAGCGGCAACTTGTCCCCCCCGATGTCGAGGGCTCGAAACGTGATCGGCAGGCCGCCTGCGGTCGACAACGCCAGGACCGCGTCGTCGTACTGTTCCTGCTCGCTCGGCAGGTCGGGTCGGTCGAGATAAAGGAATTCGGTTCGTAGAAGTCCGATGGATTCCGCGCCGGCCAAAAGCGCGGCGGAAATACCGGCCACGGATTCGACGTTGGCACCGAGGTGAATACGCGTGCCATCGGTGGTGACCGAGATCTGGTCACGCGTCGCTTGCCGCCGTTTTTCGTCCTCGCGAAAAGCATGCATGCGCAACCGGTACTGGTGCTGCAACTCCTCGTCGGGATCCAGGATCACGTCGCCCCGTGTTCCGTCGACGATCAAGGTCATTCCCGAACGAACCTTGCTCGACAATCCTGCTACGCCCACCACATACGGCAGGCCGAACGCCCTGGCCAGGATGGCAGCATGGGAAGTCGGGCCGCCGCTCTCGCTCACCATGGCGACGATCCCGGCTCGGTGGAGATGGTACGGATCGAGCGCAGTGATGTCCGTGCCCACTGCGACAGCGCCCGGAGGCGCGTCGACATCGGGACGAAGCTCGGGCAGCCCGACCAGAATGCGCAGCAGGCGCTCGCCGACGGCCTCGAAGTCGCCCCCCCTTTCGCGAAAGTACGGGTCGTCGAGGCGCGAGAAGATCCCGCGGATTTGCTCGAGCGCGCGTTCCACCGCCCATTCGGCACCGAGGCACTCCTCGCTTACCAGTCGCCCTGCCTCGCCCGCAAGCTCGGAGCTGCGCAACATCAGTCTCTGTGCCTCAATGAGATCGTGCCCCACACCGTGATGCGCGTCCTTCATCCGCTGCCCAAGCCGGTCGAGCTGGTTGTCGGCCGCGGCAACCGCCTTGTCGAGCCGTGAGCGCTCGGCCTCTCGGTCGCTGCGAAGGATGCGGCGCTCGGCGATCACAGCGCGGATCTCCATCACGTGTGCCACGCCGATAGCGATTCCACGCGACGCTCCTATGCCCTCCAGACTGATCATCGTCGCAAGCATACGCGGGTCCCGCACCTCCGCAAGCTCCCCAAATATGACCCCGCCGTGACGGTACCGTGACAAGCGAACGAGCATGATGTCCGCACGAGGTAACACGATGGCTGGGCTGCGCCTCTATTTGATCAATCCAACCAATCCATTGGTCAGTTGTGTTGCGGCGAAAGACAATCGCTGGAACAAGTATCGCATTTGGAAGCCGCTCAGCTTGCTGGTGCTGGCCCGACTGACGCCGCCCGAGTGGGAGGTCACTGTCTTGGACGAGAACCTGCGCAGGCCGGACTATGCGGCATTGCCACGGCCCGATCTCGTCGGCATCACTGCCTTCACCTCGCAGGCGCCTCGCGCCTATCAAATTGCAGCGCACTTTCGCCGCCTGGGTGTTCCCGTGGTGATGGGAGGCATCCACGCCACGATGTGCGCGGACGAGGTCCTCGATCGCGCGGACTCGGTCGTGAGCAGGGAGGCGGAGACCATCTGGCCACGTGTGCTCGAGGACGTGAAATCGGGCAGGCTACAGCGCCAATACGATGGCGGGCACGTCCCGGCGGAAGCCTTTGTTCCGGCGCGCCAGGATTTGCTGCCCGAGGGCTATGCCTTCGGGACCATCCAGACCACGCGGGGATGTCCCCTCAATTGTAGTTTCTGCAGCGTTACGGCGTTCAATGGCGCCCAGTATCGACAGCGTCCCGTTGATGATGTCGTGCGTGAGCTTGCGATGATACCGGAAAAGCGCGTTCTGGTGGTCGATGACAACCTCGTCGGCACAAGCCGTGAGCACATCGCCCGGGCCAAGCAACTGTTCCGTGCGATCGCGAAAGCGAAGCTAGGCAAGCAGTGGATCGCCCAGGCCACGATCAATTTCTCGGACGACGATGAATTGATGTCGCTGGCCCGGAAGGCCGGGTGCCGCGGCGTCTTCATTGGCTTCGAATCCCCGACGGCTGAAGGCGTACGTGAATTGGGCAAGAGGTTCAATTTGCGCTGCGATCGGGACTTCCCCGCTTCCGTACGACGCATTCAAAGGCATCGGATTCTGGTCATGGGCTCTTTCATCATGGGTCTCGACGTCGACCAAGCAGGCATCGGGGCGGGCATAGCCGACGCGGCGAAGCGATACGGTATCGACAGCTTGAATGCGCTGTTTCTGACCCCGCTTCCCGGCACGCGTCTGTGGGACGAGATGAAAAGTGAGGGCCGTATTGTCCTTGACGCATATCCCGAGGATTGGCGCTACTACACGCTGACCTTTCCGGTCGCCCGCTATCGCTGTCTTTCGGCCGACGCCGTTATCCACGAGATGATCGACTGCAATCGCATCTTCTACTCCGTGCCGGCGGTCCTGCGCCGCGTGTGGAGCTCAATTGGGGGACGTCGGAGCGCGCTCGTCAATTTCGTGGCCAATCTCTCCACCCGCAACAACGGCCGGGTTGAACGCAAGGCCTATGAAGAATTCCGGAAGCAGTTTCCGATCTCTCCACACCTCGCGCCACCTGCCGTGGGTCGAGCAGCATCGGAACCCAGCATCGCTGCCCTGTAGCGCCGGTCAGAAGGGCAGGATCAAGTAGAAGGCAATGAATTCGTCGGCTTACAGCGCCGGCGATTTCAATGCTGGCCGGTTCATTCAAAGTGAAGTAGGTTTCCATCATTCGAAGGAGAGGGACGGTCGATGCTGGCGGGAGATCTGGACCACAAGGAACTGCTTGAATTGGACCCGGAAGGAGGCGTGATCCGCTTCGCCGGGCAGCGTGCTTTGCTGCTCGATGCAGTGGCGATGGGACTTCTGCGCAAGTACCTGGTCGAGAACTTCGGCGTCACCGCCGCGCGCACTGTGCTTACCCAATTCGGTTTTGCCCACGGTTGGCGCATGGCCGAGGCCCTGCAGACCGAGTTCAAGTGGCGAAGCCCCGAGGAGTGGCAGCGTGCGGGCGTCCGCATACACACCCTCGAAGGCCTTTTTCGCGTGGAGCCCGAAAGCCAAGGCCTCCTGTCCAAAGACGGCGTGATGCTGATGGCATGCTACGAGGCCGAGCAACACCTTTTGCATTTTGGACGCTCCGACGAACCTGCGTGCTGGACCATCTGTGGCCTCAGCAGTGGCTACATCAGTCGAAGCACCGGCAAGGAGATCTACGTCCTCGAGGACCGCTGCCTCGGCAAGGGCGATGCGGCCTGCCACTTGATTGGGCGAACCCGTGAAGAATGGGGCGACGAGCGTGCCGAGGAGCTGCGCTTCTTCGAGCGACGTCAACTCAAAGACTGTCTCGATGTCTCGCTCGGCCGGGTCATCGATACGCTGAAAGCGGCGGAACAGAAACTGCGGGCGCACCGCAGGACGCTGACTCGCGTGGCAGTCGATGTCGACGAGCCGCTTGGAATAGTCGCCAAGAGCGTCACGATGGCCCAGTTGGTGGACCTGGCGCGCCGGGTGGCCAAAGTCGACTCCACCGTCCTGGTCACCGGGGAGAGCGGGTCGGGCAAAGAGCGGGTCGCGCGGCTGGTCCACGAGGAGTCGACGCGTGCGGCGGGTCCGTTCGTCGCAGTGAACTGCGGCGCTATTACCGAGACCCTTCTGGAAAGCGAGCTCTTTGGACATGCGCGGGGCGCGTTCACCGGCGCGACCCAGGACCGGCCAGGCCTCTTCGAGGCCGCCAACGGTGGCACCCTTCTGCTGGACGAAGTCGGGGAGGTGTCAGCCGGAATGCAGGTCAAGCTGCTGCGCGTGCTGCAGGAGCGGGAAATCCGGCGGGTCGGCGAAAACAAGAGCAGGAAGGTCGACGTGCGCGTCTTGGCGGCAACCAACCGCGATCTTGCCCGCGGCGTGGCCGCCGGCAATTTTCGCCAAGATCTCTACTACCGACTCAAGGTCGTCGAGTTGCGTGTGCCGCCACTGCGCGAACGCAGGGAAGACGTGCTTCCGCTTGCCCGGGTTCTGCTGGCGGACTCCGCCTTGCAGATGAAGCGGAGAATCACCGGTCTTGCTCCCCCTGCCGCCGATCAGCTTCTGCGCTATGACTGGCCTGGCAACGTGCGAGAGCTGGAGAATGCGATGGAACGAGCCGTCGCCCTTGCGCGCGGAAGCCGGGTGGAGTTCGAGGATTTGCCCGAGGAGATTCGCCAGACGTTCCCCACCCCAGTGGCTACCAAGGGGAAAGTACGCCCGCTCGACCAAATCGAGAAGGAGTACATCCTCGGGGCGTTGGAACTGAATCAAGGCAACCAAACCCACACCGCCGAACAGCTCTGCATCGGTTCCGCGACCCTGTACCGCAAGCTGAAGAGCTACGGCCTGATCAATAAGAAGCGCACAGCTTCGAGCTGATCAACCGTGAGGACGCACCCCATCGCGCTCGGGCTCGGCAATCGCCACGAATAGACGCTTGCCAGCCTTCTCTAGGTCGGCCTTGGTGACGCTCACGTGCACTTTGGAGTCGTTGTAACTGATCCAATTGACCTTGTCGGTCGAGAGCCGGATCCTACTGCCAGAAATCGATGAGCCGGTTTCGACCACCAAGTCGCGAATCGCCCAGCTTCGGTCGTCTACCAAGAAGTCCTTAACGTGCCCGATCTCCCCGTCCGCGGCTTGAACCGGATATCCGATGACCTCTCGGGCACTTTCGAGATGCTTGTCGTCTCGGTGGTAGTACATCCTCGGTTCCTCGCTCTTGTCTCGGGCCGTCGGGTCCGATATGGGAGAGCTGCTCACGCCCCACATGGCGTCTCCTGCCCAGTAGGCGGGCCAACCGTAATGGCGGTAGTAGTCGGCCTCGTATTGGCGGGAGACCACCCCGTGCGACTCAATTGAGGGACAGTCCTGGATTTGCATCTTTCTGAGATTGACGTGCAACGTCTTGTGGTTCCGGTCCAGCTTGCCAAAACCATGGGGAGAGAGAAGCACCATGCGGTCCGCCAGCCATGACCCGGTGTCTGCGACAGCGTAACGGACCACCCAGATGTTGTCGTCAAAGTAGAAGTCCTTGAGATAGCCGACGTCGCCATCCAGCGCGACGAGCTTGCTACCGTAGAGCTCTTCCACGCTTTGCAAATGAGACTCAACGCTTGGGACAACGGAAAACTTCTGTGTGATTCGACCCATAATGGCTCCTTGTTTCTGCGTATGAACGCTGGCAGGCACGTATAGGGCTAAGGCCTCAGGTGCCTGGCGCTCTCCGCGACCAGCTCGCGCTCCGACGCGGCCCAATCTTCTCGATCGAAGCCGTGGATGCCCCCGCGAGCTTGGTACTTTTGGAACGCCCGCTTGGCGATGTCGGCGTGCGAAGCCCGTTTCAGGTCCACACGTTGTAGGGTGGGGCTGGTGGAAGGGCCCGTGGAAAACCGGCCTTGGGAGGAGGATTGGAACACCGAATGCGTCATGGGTAGGTTCCTTTCGTTCGATGACTGCATCAAAGATATGGTCAGGGTCGATTCCTTCACTGACCGCCGTTGCCCTTGAAGGAGCTTTCCGTCGCTCCGCTCTTTGGAGTCATCCCGCGGTAGGGTGAGGGTGGGGCGCTTCGATGGTCCGCAAGAGGCACGAGGCCGGCCATTTCGCCGATGATGTTCACCAGCTCCGAGTTCATCGGGACCACAATCTTGGTGTTGGTCGCCAGCGACTTTTCGACCGTGATCAACCTGCGCAGAAGTTGCGCATTGCCGATGAAGTATTTGTCGGCGGCTTCGTTCACCAGTTGAATGGCCTGCGCTTCTCCCTCGGCCTCGAGGATTTTGGCCTGCTTGACGCCTTCTGCCTTCTTGATCTCCGCTCTACGGGCACCGTCGGCCATGGTCTCCGTGGCGGTCGCGAAATCGACCGCCGCGACCTTCTCGTTCTCGGCCTTCACGACCTTGTTCATGGTTTCTTGGACGTCCCTGGGTGGATCGATCTCCTTCAACTCCGTCCTGACGATATCGATACCCCAGTGGTTGGTTTCGTCGCGCATGGTTCTTTGCAGCTCGCTGTTGATCTTTCCGCGTTCGCTGTTGGCGGATTTGAGCGTCAAGGTGCCGATGATGTTACGTAGGGTCGTCCTGGCAAGATTGACCATCTGGTATTGGTAATCGTTTACGCTGTACTGGGAGTTCTTGATGCTCTCCTCGTCGCTCTTCACCTTGAAGTACACCTGAGCGTCGACTCTCGCGTTGAGCTTGTCGCTGGTGATGATCTCCTGAGGGTCAGCGTTCACCATGACTTCGGTGATATTGACCAGAATCAATCGGTCGATTCCAGGGATGATCCAGTTGAGCCCGGGCTGCGCCAACCGCTTGTACTTTCCGAAGCGCTCGACCAACCCACGAGTCGTGGGCCGGACGAATTTGAAGCCAACGGCAACGTACATCACGAAGAAGAAGAGCCCAACTGCGATTGTGAACATGTATCCCCAAACCTTTCGAGACGCGACTTCGCGGCCCATTCTTCTAGTAAGCAGCTTCCGAGCCAACTTCCAAATCCACGGAGTGCGCACACTTATCGCCGAGAAGTCCCGTCACCGGGTGGACGAACAATCATAATGAAGTCCGAGCTCGCTCAAGCTGATGGTGGACCGCTTCGCCTTCGCGGCACTGCGGCGAGGTCGACGAGGACGATCTCGGACCTTTCCCTCGCCGTGAGCGAAACGGCACGCTCGTCCGTGATTCCAGCACCGTCCCCGCTGGTTAGAACCGTGTCACCCAAGGTGATTTCTCCTTGTATGACGTGCAGCCATGCGCCTCGCTCTTGCGAAAGGTCGCGCACCACGTGCCGTCCCGGGTCGAGTAAGGCCGAGCAGATCAACGCGTCCTGGTGGATGTGTAGCGACCCTTGACGAGCATCGGGCGAGGCGACGATACACAGCCGGCCCCTCCGCTCGGCAGCACTGAAGCGCTTCTGTATATGCTCCGATTCGAGCTTAGCCTGCGATGGGTGCAACCAAAACTGGTAAAAATGTGCCCAATCGGTTCGTGAGGCATTCATCTTGCTGTGGCGAAGGCTACGCCCGGAGGTCACGCGGTGGAACTCGCCGGATTGCA
>Ga0265342_10001239_pt1 | contig 24132 bp, 25 predicted proteins | sample 4CB327metaG_FD_203125 | JGI IMG/M metagenome (GOLD analysis project Ga0265342, IMG submission 203125) | Rhizosphere microbial communities from Carex aquatilis grown in University of Washington, Seatle, WA, United States - 4-CB3-27 metaG | ecosystem: Host-associated > Plants > Roots >... | reverse complement strand
GTCCTTGAAATTGCAGGTCTCGACCGCACCGGGATGGACCGCCGGATCGCGATCGTTGCAGTCGTTCCCGGCGGCACAGCCCATGCCATAGCCATCCCCGTCGAGATCTGTGCAGCCCGGAGCCGCCATCGGAGCCGTCATGCCGCCTGTCGAGCCCGCCCGGGCGCCAGACCGCGCGAGCAGGGAAAAGCCGACGACTCCCATTCCTGTCACAAGCACTATCCAAAGCGAAGAAAGCTTCATCATGGTCCGTGTCCCTCTCAGGTCACCATACTGCCAGCGACACCAGGGGAAACGCGAAATCCACGAATGGGCAGGCGAGCGGTTGACGGCGATCACTCGGAGAGAGCGAGAATCTCGCCTTGCACGACGCCGGCCTCGATGGTCAGTCTTCCCACGGTCACTGGAAGGCGGAAGCGTCGCGGCCCAGCACTTCCCGGGTTGAAGTAAAGTACACCGTCTCGTTCCTGTTGTTGCGGCCGGTGCGAATGCCCGACTACCACGACGCCGAAACCGCACGCAAGTGGATCGAGCACGAGCTCGGCGAGGTCGTGAATCACGTAGATCGAGACGCCGTTCGCCTGGACAGTCGCAGTCGTCGGGATAGCCTCGGCAAAGCGACCGCGGTCGTTGTTACCGCGCACCACACTGAGCGGAGCCAAGGCCGCCAGCTTCGCAAGTAGCTCTGGTCCGCCAACGTCGCCGGCGTGGATGATGTGGTCCGCTCCCCGCAAAGCCGCCAGTGCCTCGCTTCGCAAAAGGCCGTGGGTATCTGAGATGACTCCGATGATCATGGGCTGACCTGAGCCTAGTCGAGGTCACCGCGCCGACCGGCAAGTCATTAGATGGTGCTCGGGACGGATGCGATTCGTGTGGAATGCTCAGGTCCCTGGGCGAGAGGGCCAACTGGGGGGCTCGACGCCGAACTGCTTGGCGTACTCGGCATTCAATCGCTGCCAGCCGCCGAACTTCATGACCTCGGGGCCGACCATGCGTCCCAGCGGCTCGCCCGCGAGGAACCGCTCGAGCACATCGAAGCAGATGTGCCAGCCCGCAGCGCCCATCGAGATGAATCCACGGTCGATGTTGTGCCAAAGCGTGAGCCGCGTGCTGCCGCCTCCCAGTGGCTCCAGCTCCCATCGCATGTCGGCTCCGCCCCAGGTGTATTCGAGCGCCCTCGGCGCGTCAGCCCGCTTCACGTGGGTCTCGGTCAGGTGCGGCGTAGGCGCCCCCACGGTCGAGAGCGTTGCGGTGCCCACGGCACCGAGGTTCCGGTCGGAATCGAAAGGAGCCCATGCGCGGAGATGCTCGGGATCCGTGAGTGCCTTCCAAACCTTCGCGGGAGGATGGGGCAGGTCACGGATGAGCACGAGCGTCCACTTCTCTCCATCTTTTTGGATCTCAGCGCCAGCCGCCGGGCCGGGCGCGTAGTTGTCACGGTTGTTCATCGCTTTCTTCCTTTCCGATTGGGTAGCGGGTCCATGCTATCGAGATGTCGCTCCAGGGCGTCGACGTGACGGGTCCAGAATCGACGAAAAGGCGCCAGCCACGCATCCATTTCCATGAGTGGCTCAGGTCGGAGCCGGTAGAGGCGCCTTTGGGCGTCTACGCGCGACTCCACGAAGCCAGCCTCGCGCAGCACGCGCAGGTGCTTGGACACCGAGGGCTGGGCCAGGCCGAGCTGGGATTCGATCTCTCCCACCGATTGCTCCGACGAGGCGAGCAGACTGAGAATGGCTCGGCGGCTTGGCTCTGCAAGGATGGCGAACCCGGATTCCATGGCAGTGTATATGCCTCGTTGGGAATATGCCGGTCAAGGCAGATTCGACCGCCGCCTTGCGCGAACGGCTCAGATCCGTCTCTGTCGGCCGGCGGGATCCTGGCAAAGGTGTCCCACGCGAAACCTTTGGCGGCTGCACGTCATCCATCCGTGGCACCGTTCAAATCTAGTGGAGGAGTCATGGCCGAAAAGGTGAACCCGATTCCAGAAGGTTTCCACAGTGTCACGCCCAACCTCACCATCAAGGATGCGAGCAAGGCGATCGACTGGTACAAGCAAGCGCTCGGTGCGCAGGAGCTGTACCGAATGCCTGGACCAGACGGCCGCATCATGCACGCGGAGATCAAGATCGGGGACGCCATCGTCATGGTGACGGACGAGATGCCCGAGATGGGCGGCAAGGGACCGCAGATGCTCGGGGGAACGCCGGTGAGCCTGATGATCTATTGCCAGGACTGCGACGCGCTCTTCCACCGCGCCGTGGGCGCTGGCGCCAGCGTGCGCATGCCGATGGAAGACGCGTTCTGGGGCGACCGCTGGGGAATGGTGACCGATCCGTTCGGACACGTGTGGGCCATCGCGACCCGCAAGAAGAACCTCTCGGTGCCCGAGATGAAGCGCGCCATGGATGAGTTCATGGCCAACTTCACGCGTCCTTAGCGTATCCAGGCAAGCTGGGTGAGCGCTGAGCAGCAGGGTAGAAGAAGAAGATTGGCAGCGCCCGTATCAGAAAGACGCAAGCTCGCTTCTTGTGATATTTTTCACGAGAGGACCCCCACTGACAATGCGCTTGAATCTTGTTCTGACGCTTGGACTTACCCTGGCCGCCTGTGGGTCGCGCTCGACCACGCCAAAGCCCGACGCGGGAAGCGAGGACGCGGGGGCCACGGCAGACATACCCCTGCTGGACGCGCCCGTGGATGTTCTGCTCTCGACCGCTCCGGATTCCAGGCGCGATCTATTGCAATCGTCGCCAGATGCCGGCGCGGACCTGAGATCCGATCTCTCGCGAGAGGCAGCCGCAAGCTCGCGCGACGCGACCTGCACGGGTGGGTTCGCCCCGCAGGTGACGTATGCGGTGGGCACAGCCCCAAGCCGCGTCGTCGTGGGCGATTGGAACGCTGATGGGCATCTCGATCTCGCGGTGACCAACCATGCCTCGGGCAGCATCAGCACCCTCGTCAATGCTGGAGATGGCACCTTCGCTCCCCAGGTCACCTACCCGACTGGAACCTACCCTGGCGCCCTCGCCGTAGGCGACTTCAACCGCGACGGTCTTCCCGATCTTGCAGTCGCAAGCTATGGCGCCAACACTATCGCCGTCTTGTCGAACGATGGGACCGGCCTCTTTGGCGCGCCGGTCACGAGCAGTAATATCCAGGGTGCGGGGATCGCAGTCGGCGATTTTTCGCGCGACGGCTTTCCCGATCTGGCCGTGACCTACAACGTTTTGGACTATGTCGCGATCATCCCCAATCAACAGGGCTATTTCTTGAATCTAGCTGCCTGTTTCACGGGCGACGGCCCCTATGGCATCGTCGCCGCCGACCTGGATGGAGACGGTTTCCTTGACCTCATTGCTTCGAACTCGAACGCCGCATCCATCAGTGTCCTTCTCAACGACCGGACCGGCAAGTTCGCCGCCGCGGCGACGTACCAGGTAGGTGCGACCCCCAACGCTGTGAACGTCGGAGATTTCAATGGCGATGGCCATCCCGACCTTGCCGTCGCCAACACGGACGCGAACACCGTAAGCGTGCTTCTCAACGCCGGAAACGGCACCTTCGGTGCGCAGGTCACCTATCCTGTTGGATCGCTTCCCAATTCGCTGGTAGTGGGCGATTTCAACGGCGATAGCGCCGCCGATCTTGCGGTAGCCAACCAGGGCGGCAACTCCATCAGCCTGTTGCCTGGAAACGGCGACGGCACCTTCGGTGCTCAGAGCGTGTATGCAACGGGTAGGGGCCCCGAGACCATCGCAGCGGGAGACTTCGATGGCGATGGCCATCTCGACGTCGTGGTCACGAACCAGAGTGACAACGCCATCGGCATCTTGCTCGCTCGGTGCAAGTGAAGCGTCCAACATCAGCGCCATCAGGCAGCTCTTCCCGCGCGACCGTGCCACCGACACTAAGAGCGAGCAATTCCGGCCCTTACGGACCGAAAGACGTGGAAACTGAACCTGCCGCTGGCGCGTTCACGTAGTCCATCATGATGTTCATGGACACACGCCGGTAGGCAAGCGTCGCGCAAACCTCTATGCTCTTGCCATGTCTCGGATGCTCAAACTGGCGACACTGGGAACCCTCAGCAGCTGGCTGCTGATGACGGTCGGCTGTGAAGACAAGGCCTGCAAGACCGACCTCATCATGTGCAAGAAGGAATTGGCCGACCAACACAAGGAATGCGCGGGTCATCAAACGACCATCAAGGACCTGAAAGAGCTCCTCGCCGATGCGCAGGGGAAAGTCGAAACCCTGACCAGGGAGAACGACACGCTCAAGTCCAAGAGCCACGAGTCGCAGGCGAAGGGACCCGCCAAGCCCGCCAAGGCCAAGCACAAGAGGAAGCGGGGCAGGCGGTAGACCCTCCGCGATTGACCTTCCGTCCGTTCGCCGCCGGTGGGACCATGGCCGCGACATGGATCCTCGGAAGCTCGCGCAGGCAGGTGTGATTGTACGCAAACCTCATGCTTCCGGGCGACGCGCGATCAGATCGATGACGGCCGAGCGCCCTTTGTGGCCTTCCCCTTCGTCCAGCTCGCGCTCGTACGCCTCGATGCGAAGAAGCTCCCAATCGGCAAACGCCGCTCGCAACAGCTCCTCGGTGTACAGCTGTTCCACGACCGGCGGCCCTCCCGTCCGGTACTCGAGCTGCTTCGGAGTGTAGCCGTGAAGCAGGGCGACGCCCCCGGGGCGCACCGCGCGCTTCATCCCCGCAAAGATCTCGTCCCGGAAGGCAGGCGGTGCGAACTGAATGAAGACGGCCACGACCGCATCGAACTCCGCTTCGGGCCACGGCCACCCCTGTAAATCCAGGTGCCGAAACTCGACGCTCACGCCACGGGCGTCGGCCAGCTTCCGTGCCTTGGCAATCCCCGCCTCAGCGATGTCGGTAGCTACGACTCGATGGCCCATCTCGGCCAGAAACACCGAGTTGCGGCCCTCCCCATCCGCGGGCACGAGCACACGCGACCGCGGGGGAATAGCGTGCGCGTTGTCCGCCAGGAAGGCCGACGGGCGGGTCCCAAAAATGTAGGACTCGCTCGCAAAGCGGCCATTCCAAAAATCTTGATCGCTTGAAGGCATGAGGTTCCTCGCGCGAAATTGTAGTTCCCGGTGCCCTTCATGGCCAGCGAGTGGCCGAAAACACGGCCAAGGGCACATGGACCTTGCGGGAGCCGCCTCTGAACACCATACCGTACGGACTCCCATGCATGTGCGCGATTTCACTTTCGGTGACGAGGCTGCGTTGCAGGCTGTCTTCTACTCGGCAATTCACACGATGGCCGCGAGCGACTACACCCCGGCGCAGCTGGATGCATGGGCACCGGGCCGCCCTGACATGGAGCAATGGACGGCGCGGATGCGCACCCTTCGACCGTTTGTCGTCGAGGACGATGGGCGAATCGTCGGATACGCCGACCTCCAGGCCAACGGCTATATTGACCACTTCTATGTTTCCGGGGCAAGCGCGCGCCGTGGGGTGGGCCGGATTCTTATGGATCGCATCCATTCCCGTGCCGAGGAACTGAAGCTCGCGCGTCTCTTCTCGGATGTGAGTCGAACGGCGCAGCCCTTCTTCGAACACTTCGATTTCCTTGTTCTGGAGCACAAGACCGGTTGTTCTAGGCGGCGTCAATCTGCCGAACGCGCGTATGACCAAAGCTCTGCTTACTGGAGGTGAGAAGTGAGCAACCTTGGCGAGAAACCTCCGACAGTGTGCCTAGTCTAGTATCCGGCGAGGGCAGCGAAGAGAAAGGAATTCCATGAGACCCTATGTCATTTGCCACATGCTCTCATCGCTGGATGGGAGGATCGATGGGGCAGCCCTCGAAGCGGTGATGGTTGAAGGTGAATACGAGGCCACCGGCGCAAGGTTGGACGGAGACGCCTGGCTCTGCGGTCGAACGACGATGCAGCAGCACTTCGCGGAGCCTGAGCCCTTCGTCTCGTCCGCAAACAGACCGGCGGGGCCTCAACCGGTTTATGTCGCACGCCGGGCCGACTCCTATGCCATCTCGGTCGATACCCTCGGCAAGCTCCGGTGGTCGAGCGGCGATCTCGACGGGGATCACCTCATTTGTGTCGTGAGCGAGCAAGTCCCAGAGGACTATCTCGCCGTGCTGCGGGACAAGGGCATCTCCTACGTCGTTTCAGGCTCGCTCGCGGTCGACCGTGTTCAGGTAACGGTCTTGCTGGGTGAGCGGTTCGGCATTCGCAGGCTGCTGCTCGAAGGGGGCGGCCACATCAATGGTTCCTTCCTCGAAGCTGGCCTGGTCGACGAGGTGAGCCTGTTGGTCGTCCCCGGGATTGATGGACGCCACGACATCCCCACGGTCTTCGATGGCATGAGCCCGAAGCGGAGCGCTGCCATTCGTCTCAAGCTCAAATCCGTAGAACAACGCAAGAGCGATACCATTTGGCTTCGGTACGACGTGGTTCGGCCGTGAGCCAAGGAAAGGGAGCAGGAACGATGCAAAAACGAAAACTGGGTAAGAGCGGTCTCGAGGTCTCGGCCCTGGGGCTTGGCTGCATGGGCATGAGCTTTGGCTACGGACCGCCGGCAGATAAGAAGGAGATGGTTTCTCTCATCCGGACCGCGGTCGACCGCGGGGTCACGTTCTTCGACACCGCCGAAGTCTACGGACCATTCACCAACGAGGAGCTGCTCGGCGAGGCGCTCGCACCCGTGCGCGACCGGGTGGTCATCGCCACCAAGTTTGGGTTCAAGATCGACGCCGACGGCAAGCAAGCCGGTCTGGACAGTCGGCCCGTGCGCATCAAGCAAGTCGCCGAGGCGTCGCTTGGGCGCCTCAAGATCGACGCGATCGATCTGTTCTACCAGCACCGCGTCGACCTCGAGGTGCCTATCGAGGATGTGGCTGGAGCGGTAAAGGAGCTGATCCGCGAAGGCAAGGTCAAACACTTCGGCCTCTCGGAAGCGGGCGTGGGGACCATCCGTCGCGCTCATGCCGTGCAGCCGGTCGCAGCCCTGCAAAGCGAGTACTCGCTGTTCTGGCGAGCCCCCGAGAGCGACGTGATCCCAACGCTGGAAGAGCTGGGGATTGGCTTCGTCCCCTTCAGTCCCCTCGGAAAGGGATTCCTGACGGGGAGGATCAACGAGAGCACGACTTTCGACAGCTCTGACTTCCGCAACATCGTTCCTCGCTTCACACCGGAAGCCCGGAAGGCGAATCTGGCTCTGGTCGATCTGTTGCGCACCATCGCAGAGCGAAAGAAGGCGTCGCCTGCCCAGATTGCGCTGGCATGGCTGCTGGCCCAAAAGCCTTGGATCGTTCCCATTCCTGGCACCACGAAGCTGGCGCGTCTCGAAGAGAACCTCGGGGCCGCGACGGTCGAGCTGACCTCCGCCGATCTGCGCGAGATCGACAGCGCTGCTTCCAAGATCACCCTGCAAGGGGCACGTTACCCAGAGAAGCTGGATCAATTGACAGGACGTTGAGCCGAAGGACACACCGACCCTATCCACGTGTAGGATTGCCTCGTGCTCCGCATCGATCGGCTCTCCCTCGACTACCAGGCTCGCTACTGCGAGGAGAACGTCTGGCGCCTCCTGGCGCGCAGCGAGCTCGAAGCCCGCCGCGCGTGGGCTGTCATCGTCTCCAGTCGGTCGGGCCACATCGTGGCGTTTCACCAGAAAGCCGGGCGGCCCGGGGATGGTCTCGTGTGCTGGGACTACCACGTCTTCGCCGCGGTCGACGATGCGGACGGGACACGCCTTGCCCTCGACCTGGACTCGGCTCTTCCCTTTCCTTGCCCCCTTGCGCGCTACCTGGCCGAGAGCTTTCCGCCCATGCGCCACCCACGACAACGGCCGCTCTTCCGCGTGATTGCCGCCGCCGACTACCTGACCGGTCTCGCTTCGGATCGCTCGCACATGCGCCAGCCCGACGGGTCCTACTTCGCGCCGCCCCCGCCCTGGCCCGCCCCCGGCAGTGGAAAGAGCAACACCCTCATGGCGTGGATCGATGTCTCAACCGACGCTCCCGGAGATGTCTACGACCTAGCCCAGATGGGCGCCTTCGCAGCCTGACCTACTCGTTGCAGGTCAGCCCCGCGTCACCTTGGCAGGCGATGGGCGTTGACGGATCGGCTGAACTCAGGAAGTCCCTGCACATGCAAAGGCGCATGCAGCACAGTTTGCCCATCACGAACGGGATCGCGCAGACGAAGCCTCTCTGACAGCGCGTATTGAGGGGATTGGCGGGATCGCCGATCTCTGCGGCACAGTCGCTGTCCTGGGTACACGTGGCCGAGCAGAACGCGGTGGTGGAGCCGGCCGCACCCGGCTGGACAACGGGCTTCAAGCAGATGCGGCTCTGGCATTCCAGCGCCTCCGCAATGTACACGCCCTGGCTGGGACCGGCGTCGGTGAACATGTCGCACGTGGCACCGATGCCGCCGGGGCCCGTATCGGGATTTCTCACGACCGGAAAGGTGACGTCCCCAGAGGTCGCACCGTCCCCGACAGAGAATTCCCCACCGCCACCACAAGCCGCAAGGAACAGGCCCAGGCATGGCCAGACCCCCGATCTCTTCAGTCCGCTTATGTGCACGCAGGCAATCCTACGCCTTTGCGCAGCAGGGGCAACGGGACGCTTGCCCCACCGACCATCCGTGCGCGAAGCTCCTCACCAGGTTCCCCCACAAGGGCGGCGTGATCGTCTTCGGCATGAAGGGCAAGACGCCCGGCGGGGTGGCGAGGGCCCTGGCCGAGCGAGGCGGTATTGGCGTGCGCTCCGGTTGCCACTGCGCGCACCTGACCATCAAGCGGCTACTCGGCGTCCCGCCATGGGCCGAGCAGCTTCAACGACTGATGCTGTCCCTCATGCCCGGGTTCAATCTGCCTGGGCCGAAGCAGAAAAGCTTCGAGCACCTCGACTTCCTGAAGACCTTCATTCCCGAGAATATCGCGATCGGTCGGGCCCCGTCACAAGCCAAACCCCTGGTGCTGATCGACCCTTACGTTCCTGGAGCCATTGCGTTTCGCAGTCTATGCACCGAGATCCTCAACGTTGTCGGTTGATGACTCGTGGTTCTTCACACCGGGCTCGTACGGGCGCCGATGGCGTAGCCGACCACGTTGACCACCGCGTGCACGGCTACCAGGACGACGAATGCGAGCGCGGCCTCGGCCGGTGGAATGATCCAAATGGGGGCAAGCATCGCCCAGACCACGGGGACGAAGTCGCCTTGATCGTAGAGTGTTAGGAGCACTCCGAGGAGCGAGTGCGCACGCTGACCCGGCGCGATACCGAGCCGTCGCTTGACAAAGCTGTTGGGCAACTCGCCCAGCACCGTGCCTAGGCCCAGCAGGAGTCCGAACCGCCAGGGACCCGCGGCCTGGATGGGGACCGGCAGCAGCGTCCAGTACGCGGAGACCCGCGAAAGCACGACCGTCGCCAGCACCGTGCCCGACAGCATGACCAGTGCGCCTCGCCACGTCTTGTTGTCACCGAAGATCCGCTTGCCGCGAACAGTCCGGCCACCATCGATGGGGTGCTTCAGGTTGCGCAGGAGATCAAAGCGCAGAACCGGCGCGTGCAGCGCCAGCGAGCCGAGCAGCGGCAGGAATAGGAGCAGGGTCCGCATTGAACGCTTCATCGTACGCCATTGGTGGGAGTGATGGAACGCAGCGACTGTGTCGCGCGGGAAGTCGTAGGCGGGGTGGCGCGTAGTGAAAAGCGGGCTTCTTTGCCTCATGCTCGGGTGGCCGGGCATGATGTCGACGTTCACATCAAAAGATGGCACCCCTATCGCCTGCGACAAGAGCGGCGATGGCCCCCCCTTGGTCCTCGTGCATGGCACGACCGCGGACCACACGCGCTGGGCACCTGTGCTGCCGGCGGTCCGCGCGCGCTTCACCGTCTACGCTTGCGACCGGCGCAGCAGCGGCGCAAGCGGCGACGGGCCATCCTACTCGATGGAGCGCGAGGTCGAGGACGTGGCCGCTGTCGTCGACGGGACCGGCGGTCCGGTGGACCTGCTCGGGCATTCGTACGGCGCTATCTGTTCGCTCGAAGCCGCAACGCGCGCGAAGAACTTGCGCCGACTCGTGCTGTACGAACCGCCCATCCCCGCTGGGACGCCGCTCACCCCGCCTGGGGTCATGGACCGATTGCAAGCCTTGCTCGATGCGGGAGACCGCGAGGGCGTGGTGAGCACCTTCATGCTCGAGGTTCCGCGCGTGCCACCCGACCAACTCGACCGCATGCGTTCGCTGCCGGCCTGGCAGGCGCGCGTCGCGGCTGCCGGCACCTCCCCGCGAGCTTCGCGCCAACGACCAATACATTTTCGCGGCGGATAAGTTTCGTGACATTAGGGTACCCGTGCTCCTGCTGCTTGGCGGTAACAGCCCGCCCTTCTTTCGAGCCGCCCTAGAGCGTGTGCAGGCGGCCATCCCGAGCGCTCAACTCGTCGTGCTTCCAGGACAGCAGCATGTCGCGGTCGATACGGCACCGGAGCTGTTCGCAAGAGACGTGCTCGCCTTCCTGGCGCCGTAGGGATCGCACCGGCTGGTACAGGTCCCGCGGGCCACTTCTCGGCGCCAGGCTTGCTACCTGACTTACCCGTTGGAGGCCTGGGCTGGTAGGCGCCTCCCAATGTACACTCCGACCATGCAGCTTTCGCCCAACGTCTACGCCCTACGAATCCCCTTCGCCGTGCACGTCGGCTCGGTTGCGCTCGAGCGCTTCGTTTACGCCTACGTCATCGTCGCCGACCGGGTGTGGTTGGTGGATACCGGGGTAGCGGGAAGCGCCTCCAGGTTGCTTACGGTGGTCAACGAGGCTGGGCGCACGGAACGCGACGTTGCCGAAATTCTGCTCACCCATTCCCATGTCGATCACATCGGCTCTGCCAAAGCGCTGGTCGAGCTGACCGGCGCCCGAGTGCATGCGAATCCCGCCGAGCGCCGCTGGATCGAGGACATCGACTGCCAGGCGAAGGAGCGTCCGGTGCCCGGTTTCTACCAACTTTGCAACAGTTCGGTCACCATCGATGGCCCGCTCGCCGACGAACAGGTGCTCGAGCTTTCACCCACGCTGCACGTGCGCGTGATTGCGACCCCGGGCCACTCGCCCGGAGGCGTGTCGTTCTTCCTGGAGGAGCAAGGCATTCTGTTTTCCGGCGACGCGGTACCCATCCAAGGGGACATGCCCGTCTACGACGACCCGCTCGGCAGCGTCCGCTCGATCATGCGCCTGCAAAGCCTTCGCGGCGTGCGTGTGCTAGCCAGCGCCTGGGGTGAGCCGCGCTCGGGCGACGAAGTCCGAGTCGCGCTGATCCAAGGCGTGCAGGTCATTGAAGACGTGCACAAGGCCGTGCAGGCAGCGACCGCATTGCCCGAAGCTAATGCCATGGCCTTTTGCCATGAGGTGGTGGAGAGGCTGCGAATGCCGCCGCCGTTTGCGAACCCCATGTCGTTGCGGACTTTCGTGAGCCACTGGCGGGTGCGAGAGCGGCGGCACCTGAGCGATCACGAAGAAACATCTCATCCAACGACGTAGACCGCAAAATGCCCCAACGGCGCGTCCGTCAAGGGAGGGGCACCATCCACAGACCCGCGGGGCCGGCAGTGTTGGCGGCGGTGCGAGCATAGAACAGCCGCGTTGGCACGGGAATGGGAGCCCAAGCGTACTTGTCCGGGCCGGCGGCGAGAAGAGTCGGACTCGAGCCGTCGCCGCTCGACGCATAGAGGGCGGGAACCGTGCCCGTCAGTGCAGGATCTAACCAGAACCCGTACATCACCGTGTGTCCCATCCATTGCGGAGCTGCCCAGGCTGACGCCCCAGTCGGCAGGGAGACGGGGTTCATGCCTGTTCCGTCCGTCGAGGCCAGCACGAATGCGGGAATGGGATCGGAAGGGGACCCTGGCGGGTAGACGTAGACCAACAGGCGGGGTTGAGCGGAATCGGGCTCGTAGACAGGAGAGCCTCCTGGGAGCAGCTTGGAAGCCGCACCGCTGAAGGAATAGACCTGCGTGGATCCGGGCCCCAACTCTACCGCCAGGTTGCCGTCTCCCGGAGGCATGGCAAAGACGCCGTTCCCGCCGGAAGTGATGAGCTGCAGGGAACCACTGCCAATCGCGGAGGCCGTGAAGAGCGACGTGACGTTTGTGGCGCTGTCAGTCGACGTGACAATCACCACGACGCCATCCGGACTGAACGTTGTGTAGACGATGTTGCTGGCTGGATCCGGAAGGCCTTGAACGTGCACGTCCGCGCCTCCCGCGAGTGGGTGTACGACAAGCTCGGGTGCGCCCGCGCTGTCCAGCGCCTGGTAGGCGAGCCGCGCGCTGTCGGGCGAGAACACCTCGTGGTGCTCCGGGTCGTAGTTCGAAGTGCCGATCAACAAGTTGTTCGATAAGTGGGAAGCTTGGGTGTCGCCCACCGCGGCCACCGCGAGCCCAACCTGCTGCGCACTTGCGGGGGAGTATTCCAGGGCAAGGTACGCACCGTTGGGGGACCACAGAAGGCTGCCGAAGCTCACGGCATCGATCTCGATGCCTGTCGGGTGACTCGCGCCCGTGCTTACGTCCAGGACCATGGCGGCCCCCGTGGCATCGACGTAAGCCGCGCGCCTCCCGTCGGGAGACATCCATACCCCAGTGGAGGCATCGGAGGCGCCGGGGATCGCCATGGGCGTCCCATCCGGCAGCGATAGCGCGTACACCTGCCCTACGAGGCCAGTCGCGCCGGGCCTGACGAATAGCAGGGTGTTGCCCACGATGGACTCCTGGAAATCGACGGGGACAAATTCGATGGCCTGCGGGTTCGTGCCATCGGCTGCGGCGGTCTTCAAGACGCCACCAAGCGAGCAGGCGTCGTAGCCGTCCACGTACGCCATGGACTTCGAGTCCGCACTGAATGCGGCCGAGGAGAACTTCACGCCTTGACCAACGACCTGCACGGCCACCCTTCCGTCGTCGGCAATCGTTGCAACGAGCAGGGTGCCAACCTGCAGGGATCGTTTGCGAAACGCTTCGCCGGTTTGCGAACAAGGAGGCTCAGGCAAGTAGTCGCGCATGAACGCCACATGACGCTCGTCCTGCGCTACCAGGAAACGGCGGTAAGGGGCAGCCCCGAAGTGCTACAGGTCGCGCTGTTCTCCGATCTCGACGACCTGGTGGGGTGGCAGAAAGAAATACCCACTCAGCGAGCTTGTGTTGCGAGCAAGGATCGCGAAGAACCCCTCGCCGATCCGCCCCATCCGGCCTGCCGACGTGGCCATGAAGGTGTCGCGAGCCACGAAATAGGTCGCGTGGTCGAGGTCGAACCCTAGACTATCCCGCTCAATGGCCAGAGCCACGGCACGGGGAACATGGGGCTCGTCCATGTACCCGCAGCTCATCACGAGGCGGTAGAAGCCATGGCCAAGCTCGGTCACCTGAGGGACTTCGGCAACATGAGGCTGGTGGAGTACCCTAACCGTGACCAGCAGAACGGTCTCGGACAGCGCCTTCACCTGCCGGACCAGCTGCGACAGCACGGGAGGAATGCCTTCCGCATGGCTGGTGAGAACGATGCTCATGCCGCTGGTTCGTACCAAATGGGTTTCATCCAGCCTTTGGAAGAACGTCGAGAACGGCGACGATGAGCTCGCGAGTTGCTCGCGGTAGATGGCGCGGCCACGGTGCCAGGTCGCCATGATCAGAAAGAACGCGGCCCCGACCAAGAGTGGCACATAACCACCGTCTCGGATCTTGAACAGGTTGGCCACGGCGAAGGGAACGTCGAAGGACAAGAAGAGGAGGAGAAGCGCAAGGCCAAGCCACAGCGACCACTTCCACCGTTTGCGCGTGACCTCGAAGTAGACCAGCGAGGTGATGACCATGGTGCCGGTGACCGCGATGCCATACGCAGCCGCAAGCCGGGACGATTCGCGAAAGAGCAAAGCAAGAAGCACGCAGGCGATGGCCAAGGTCACGTTGACTGCGGGCACGTACACCTGGCCCTCTTCGTCCTGCGACGTGTGCATCACCCGCAAGCGCGGCAGGAAACCGAGCTGGATTGCCTGATGGGTCATCGAGAAGGCGCCGGAGATCAGCGCTTGCGAGGCGATGACTGTGGCCGCTGTCGAGAGCACGACCAGGGCAAGGGTAAGGCCCCCCGGCGGCACCATGCCGAAGAACGGGGTACGGCCGAGGGTGTGCTCGCGCAAGATGAGAGCGCCTTGGCCGAAGTAGTTGAGGATGAGGCTGGGCATGGCCAAGGCGAACCAGGCCAGCCGTATCGGGCCACGTCCGAACTGGCCCATATCAGCGTAGAGCGCTTCCCCGCCCGTTACGGCCAGAACGACTGCGCCCAAGATCGTCGCGCCCCGCAGACCGTGACGGGCAAAATACCGGCCAGCCCACAGGGGATTCAAGGCATCGAGGATGCCGGGAAAATGCGCCACGTGCCACAGCCCAAGCCCCGCCAGGGTCAGAAACCACAGCACCATGACCGGTCCAAACAAACGGCCGACCGCCCCTGGACCACGGCTCTGCAGGGCGAAGAGGCCGAGGAGCACGCCGCAGGTCATGGGCAGAACGGCGGGTGCAAGAGAAGGGCTGGCAACCTTCAAACCCTCCATGGCACTCAGCACGGAAATCGTTGGCGTGATCATCCCGTCGCCATACAAGAGCGCCGCACCGACCATCACCAGGACTGCCGTCCAGCCCGTCGGACTGGGGACGTCGTCGCGCGCGTCCACGACGGTCTCTCCCGAGCCGCGCGCCCCTGGTAGCAAGGCCAGGAGCGCGAACAGCCCACCCTCGCCCCGGTTGTCCGCCTGCATAACAAAGACCAGGTACTTCACGCTCACCACCAGAGTGAGCGACCAGACCACCAGAGAGAGCAGCCCGAGGACATCAGCCGGCTGGTAGGGCCCCTTGCCAAGGTGACCCAGGCATTCCGACAGCGTGTAGAGAGGACTGGTTCCGATGTCGCCAAACACGACCCCAAGCGCACCCAGCGCGAGCGTCAGTCGCCGCGCATGGGGGGCCGGTTTGTGAGGGGTCGTTGATTTCATCAAGTCCGGTCTAGCGCGGACCGGCTTGGAGATCTCCTGAAATAGGACGATGGGATGATTCGAGAGGGTTGGGTGCCTATCAGAGGCACTCTTTCCCGCACGCCATGATCAATTCGACAACCCTTCCCGACAACGTGCTGAACTCGCTCGTGGCACCGAGTGCCGTCTCCTCCAGCACCTTCTGCCCGGAATCAGCCCGCCGCACGATGCTGGCAGCCGCCTTGTGAAACTTGGCGTGTTCCGCGAGGAGATCTTTGTACGTTTTCTTGCCGGAATGCTTCGCGCCCTCACCGCGGAGCCATTTGCCCAAGTCGCAATTGTTGTCCTTCTCGATCTCAGTTGGATTCAGCGACTTGTTCGGTGCGCTTAGGTATGCCTTCAGCTTCGCCTTCCAAGCTACATGTGCCTTGACTGCAGTTTCGACGTTCATGGTACTTCTCCTTATTCGCAACACCCTCAAAAGCGGGGGTGCGGGCAGTACATCGTCAAGAGCTGGCGACACCTAAATGTCCGAAAACGAAAATTGCGCATGGCCTGGCGAGACAAACTCTACCAGAAAAGTCGGATTTAGCGTGGCGAGCGAGGATCCGAAGGCGTCAAGGACATAAGGCGGGTCAGCACGGCTACGCCGGCCGGTCTTAGGCGTGACTGCTCGCTAGCTGGTAGGGATGAACTGCACACCCACCGGCAAGCCAGATCGGATGTGTGAAATCCGCCAAGCTTCACCGAATGGCTTGGCGGTAGGCTACCGGGCTCAGGTGTTGGAAGCGGCGGAACACTTTGCAAAAATGATTCGCGTTTGCGAACCCGCAGGCATCGGCGATTCGTTTGAGCGGCGCAGGCGTGTCGAGGAGCAGCCGGGCTGCTTGGTGAATGCGCACCTCGGTCGCAAACCGCGCAGGCGTCAACCCCGTGTGTGCCCGAAAGAAATGGCTGAAGTGACTGCGACTCATGCCGTACTCGGCGGCCAGTACATCGACGGCGAACGCCTTGGGCAAGCTCGCGACAACGCGCGAACGGACCTCTTCCAAGATCCGCTGCCCTTCGCCAGAGCTGTCGCTCGGCTGGTGCGCACTCCGTTCGTAGGCAAGCACGAACTCGAAGAGCGCCAGCTCCACTTCGAACCGATCACGGAAGTCCTTCTTGATCGCGCCGCGCACGAGTCGCAGGGCGCTGGCGGTTAGCGCTCTGTCGGGCGGTGTTTCGACCAACGGTCCCGTCGCCGCGACCTGCTTACCAATCCGCGCGAGCAGATAGGGGTGGTAGATGCCGACCCAGCCGAAGGTCCAGCCCGGTGAATCCTCGGGCAGGTAGTAGCGATGCCGCGAGGGGATGAGCGCGAAGAATCCCTTGCCGGGAGGAACTCGCCGAGGTGGCTGCCCGTAGATTTGAAAATGCCCCCAGCCCGCCAGGGTGAACTGGAAGATGGCCAGAGGCGCGTCCCGGCGACCCAGCCGTTTCATTCCGTCCCAGTGGTAGCTGGTTGGGTCGGTGCGAGTTTCAATGCTGCCAAAGAACGCCGTCGCAGGCGTCCACCAGCCGGGCGCAGGCAATGGCGCCCGGGACAGCTCGGTAAGATGGGTCAAGGCCGGTCCCCACGGGGGTTGCGCGATTGGCCCAGGATGCCTGCTCGCCACCACGTCCGACGTGAGCACCTCGTCCGACCGTTTGCGCCAGAGCGCCGCCTTCGATTTCGAGGAGCGTGGTGTCTTCACAAATAGACCCTACTTCGAACATCCCAACCATCGCAACGTGTATTGTCCGGGAGCATTCTCTACTGCCGGTCGATCTTGTTCAACACAAATAGACGTATGGAGCCGTGACATGGCAGTTTGCACGCAAGGGGAAGCGAACCTTACCCAGCCATCGCATCGACGCAGGTCGATTGCCTCAGGCAAGCGGAGAGTGACGACCGTCCGGATCGGCCGAATTGTCGCGCTCTTCATGGTGAGCGGGCTTGGATGCTCGTCCGGCGGGTCTTCGGGACCTGGAACGGGCGGCAAGGGCGCATTCTCGACGACCGGCAGCGGCGGCACGACGAGCTCTGGCGGCTCCGGAGGAACCGCTGCCAGCGGCGGGGCCACCGGCTCGGGGGGAAACGCCGGCAGCGGCGGCACGACGAGCTCTGGCGGCTCCGGCGGGACCCATGCCAGCGGCGGGTCCACCGGCTCGGGGGGAAATACCGGCAGCGGCGGCACGAAGAACTCCGGCGGCTCCGGCGGCTCGAGCAGCGGCGGTACTACCGGCTCCGGCGGCTCGAGCAGCGGCGGTACTACCGGCTCCGGCGGCTTCGGCTCCGGCGGCTCGAGCAGCGGCGGAGGCTACGGCAGCGGCGGAGGCTACGGCAGCGGCGGAAACACCGTGGCTGGCGGCAAGGACGGGGGACCCGCCGGCGGTGGCGGTGGGCTCGGAGGCCAGAGCGATGCCGGGGGCGCCGGCGGCGCCGGCACTTCTTCGGGGCCGCCGATGGGATGGGCATCCTGGAACAGCTTTGCGGCGAATATCAACTACAACGTCATCAAGGCGCAAGCGGACGCCATGGTCTCGAGCGGCCTCAAAGCGGCGGGGTATCAATACGTCAACATCGACGAGGGCTGGTGGCAGGGCACGCGCGACGGTTCCGGCAACATCACCGTCGTCGACTCTGATTGGCCGGGCGGGATGCAGGCCATTGCGGACTACATCCACGGGCTCGGCCTCAAGGCGGGGATTTACAGCGACGCTGGCAAAGACGGATGCGGCTACTATTACCCAACCGGGCGGCCGGCGGCGCCGGGATCGGGCAGCGAGGGCCACTATGATCAGGACTTCCTCCAGGTCTCGAAGTGGGGTTTCGATTTCGTCAAAGTCGACTGGTGCGGCGGCTCGAAGGAAGGCCTCGATGCGAAGACCGCGTACCAGGCAATCAGCGACTCCATCAAAAAGGCGACTGCGCAAACCGGACGGCCCATGGTGTTCTCCGTCTGCAACTGGGGGGATCAGAGCCCATGGAGCTGGGCACCAAGCATGTCGACGATGTGGCGCACCAGCCAGGACATCATCTACTACGGCAATGCGCCCGATATGAGCCGTGTCCTCACCAACTTCGACTCGGCACAACACGCGACGGCGCAGAGTCCGGGGCACTATAACGATCCGGACATGCTCATCGTCGGCATGTCGGGGTTTTCCGGAGCGCAAAACCGAAACCACATGGCCCTGTGGGCAATCTCGGGTGCGCCACTGCTGGCTGGCAACAAGCTAGACAGCATCAGCGCCGACACCAAGAGCGTCTTGACGAACAGCGAAGTGATTGCCATCGATCAGGATCCTCTCGCCAAGCAAGGAACGAAGGTCAGCGACAGCGGGGGACTCCAGGTCTACAGCAAGGTGCTGTCGGGGACAGGCCGACGGGCCGTCCTTCTGCTCAACCGGAGCACAGCAACCGCAACAATCACCGTCCGTTTTGCCGACATCGGGCTGGGGGCGACCGCATCCGTCCGGGACGTCTGGGCGGCGACAGATCTGGGAAGCAAGACGACGAGCTACGCCGCCAGCGTTCCTTCGAATGACTCTGTCCTCTTGATGGTCACGGATGCTGGTCCATGAGGAAACGAACCGAGACTATTGTGTTGGATCCGTCACCCTTCCTTGGAAGAGGATCGCGCCGGTCTGGGCGTGGCGAATGAAGAACAAGAAGGGACGGTCGACCACCAGGAGCTTGGTAGGGGGCGTGATTACCGATGTGATTCCCACGGTCACGCCCGTCGCGGCGGCTGCCGTGGTGCCTTTTTCATCGACGGCAATGACGGCCTTGTGGATGACCGTGCCCACCGAGAGATCCCGTCCGCTGTCGATGCCGGAGAAATCGGCGACGTTGGGCGTGAACGCGTCGGTCATGCCCAATGCCTTGAGCGTGGTGTCGAGCGATGACGGGGTGGCGAACTTGAAGCTCGGCATGGTGACCATGCCGGTTTGTACTTGCGTGGAGCTGAGCATCGCGGTCAGGCTGTCGGCGGTGATGCCCTGCTCGAAGGCTGTGAAGGTTCCCGCATCTGGCACCAGCAGAATCATCGACGTGGTGCCGCCTGCGTAGGTAAGCGAAGCCGCGTTCCACCCGGCTCCACTCCACAGGGAGGCGTTGCTTTGCTCGCTCGACATCATGGGGACGCTCACGTCGGCGGTCGCGGCGTGGAACGTGCCCTTGGGGCTGCCCCCCTTGAAGGGGAATAACCAATCCCCGTGGAAGTAGACCGCGTTGGCGAGGACGAGCCTGGTATCCGGGGTTATGCTGCCCACGGGGAACAGCTCGGGAATCATCTGCTCGGTGTGGTCGGACACCCAGGTGTTGATGTCCCCCCGCGCCGACTCATAAGCATGCACGAAATCCTCGATGAACAGGCCGGCACCGTAGTCTTGGGCCAGAAGGTCGAGGTACGACGGCAGGAATACGGCCCCGGACTGTACCCAGAGCGAATTGGCGATGCTCAGCTGAAATGCCTTGCCGCCGTTGTCCGAGGACGGCGCCATGAGCGCGAGCTCCAGGGCATCGAAGGTGGGGTGCAGGCGTTCCGGGGGCAGGCTGAAATGCAACGCCGTTGCCATCTGCACGGCGGTGTTGTTGGCGGCGCCGCCATAAAGCATGGCCAGCGCGAGCGAGATGCTGGTCTGCGAGAAGATGTAGTTGCCCGAATTCTGCTTACCCAGTTGCCGGTGCAGGTCGACGCCAAACGCGAGATTGTCCGCGGCCAATTGCGAGGCATCGGCTGCCGGCACGACCGACGAGGTGGCGCGCGGCTTGTCCGACTGGACCTGGCTCGACAGGGGCGCCGAGCCGGTGTCGAGCCCCACCTGGCCCAGGTCCGGACCGGGGATAGAACCGGCATCGGGCTGTGCGCCTGCATCGGGCGCCACCGGGGGGCCTTTCGGCCCGTCGGAGTTGTTGTCGTTCCCGCAGCCGGGCAACAGACAGACGAACAGCAGAGCAAGACTTGCAGACCTTGTCATGTCCCCCAGCAAAGCAAACCGAGGGCCAATCGCGACGGCTCACAAAGGGCTGGAAATACGGGCCATTGTGACCACCGGGGCCTCAGATTTTTGAGGATTTCTCGCATTCTTGACGGGCATGGCGACTCGAAAAACCGCCCTGCCCCTGCACTCGCCTCGACGACGTGTGCGCATGCCACGGTGATGGGTCTGGTGGTTGAATACGCGCTCACCCTGCCCCGCTCGCGATCATGTCGACCAACGCTTTCGCGTCCGTGATGTTGACCGAGACACTGTCTTCGTTCGAGTTCGGATCCGCGGTCACGACCACTTCGAGGTCGAGCGCGGGGACCGAGTACGCGAATTGGCCGCCGTGGCCGGAGGCCGTGAAGGCCGACCCGTCAGGGGCAAGCCACCACAGAAAACCGAAGTCGAAGCTGGTGTCGAAATTCGTCTTTACCTGGAAGGACGTGGCAACATCGATCCACGCCGGCGAAACCACCGCTCCGGTATCGTGGCGTTTGGCCCGCAGCGCGGCCTGGCCGAAGCGCAGAAAGTCGCGCGGGGTTAAAAACAGGCCGTAGGCGCCGTAGGCCAACCCGTCGCGGTGGTGCAGCCACTCGAAGCGCTCGATACCGATGCCCGCCAAGAGGTGCTCGCGTGCATAGTCGTCCAGGGTTCGCCCCACCGCTCGCTGAACCATGGCGCCGGCCAGGTGCGCAGAGGCATCGGTGTATTTGAAAACGGTTCCAGGGGGCTGGGCTAAGGGCTTACCCAGGATGCAGGCCACACTGTCGTTCGAGTCCCCATACTCCATCTCCAGGGAAAAATCGGAGTTGGGAAAGTCGAGCCCCGCACGCATGGCGAGGGCGTCGCGCAGGCGAATGGCTCGCTTGGCTGGATCCTGGGTCTTGTCGGGGAAGAGATCGCCGACGGTCACATCCAGCGAGGCGAGCTCGCCGCGATCGATGGCGATGCCCGCGAGCGTAGAGGTGACGCTCTTGGTGGCGGACATCAGGGCAGCCACCCGGCCAAGGTCGCCCGGGTCCGCGACGTACGCCTCGGCCACCAGAATGCCGTGCCGGGCAACCAGCAGACTGCGAATGTTGGGCAACTGCTCCTCGTCGAACACGCGGCGGTAGGCGGACTCGACCGCGCTCGGCTCCAGGCCCACGTCGGCGGGCTTGCCGATGGGCCAGCCGTCGTCGCGAGCCTCGGGGGCCATCGCAAACGGGCGTTTGAGGTGCCCCTCGGGAATGCAGCCGGCAAGCGAGGCGAGGGCTGGCCCGAAAGTGGTTCCTGCGACTGCCGCCCCCATGCCTCGCAGCAGACTTCGGCGCGAAAACCCAAGCGTGGAAAATCCGGGTTTGGAAGATCCGGGCTCGATAGTCGGCCTAGAAGACATGGCGAAGCTCCACTCGCACAGTCTCACCGAGCGCATAGAAGGGACGCGGCTCGCCGGTTCGGCGAAAGAACACGTCGAGGCCGAAGCGCATGCCGAAGTGGGGACCGAACTGCCGGTCGTAGGTTGCGGTCAGGGTGGGCGCGAACAGCTGCGTGGGGCCGGCCCAGCTCGGGTTCCGGTGGGTCAAGGCGGGCCAGCGGTAGACGTACGGCATCGGGTCCACCTTGTAGATGCGCTCGGCATCGGGGCGCGAAAGCAGCCCCACGACGGGCAGCTCGAAAGACACTCGCAGAGTGCGTTCCTGCCAGGGATGCGTCTCCAGCACGACGGTGGGCGCGATGGAGTGCGAGGTCATCCAGTAGAGAAAGGAATCATCCCAATCGTAGTAGTAGGCGTCGATGGATTCATAGCGGTAGGTGGCGCCCACCAAGACGCGAACGCGCCGGTCGGCGCGAAGCCGCGCCAGAAACGCATAGTGGGCGCTTTGGGTGATGACCATGCCGCCGTCGCCGTAGCGATTCTGGAGCATGCCGGCGCCAAGCTCGATGCCGGCGCGATGAAGCCATGGGCCGGTGTCCACCTCCAATCCCACGACCAGCACACCCTGACCGCCGGTCCAACGCAGGGGCCGCAAGAGATCGTCGCGCAGCTGGAGCGCGCCGAGCGCGAGACCGTAGTCGAGGACCGTGGCTCGCTCCTCCGAGGCCAGAGCACCCTTTGACGGAACGGCCGCGAGGATCCCGAGAAGGCCGGCTAGGCAGCATCTCGCTGCAATCGCGTTGGTCCTCATGTCCATGAACTTTGCTTCTGCATGTGTCGTGCGTCTCTTTAGCAGGCACCGTGCCAAGCCAGGAAGGGCTTTCCCATGGGCGTTCGGGTCCTGGACATCCGTACGCTGGACGACCGTCCGGCGCCTCCCGCGGACAGGTGTCCGGAGCATGCCCACCTGATCCCCGACCGAGGGCGGGCACGTCCGGGGTCTCGGCACGACCTCTGCGGGGCGCGCGACTTGATAAAACATCCGTGTTGCACGAAGCTCGTAGCATGTCCATACGGCGAATGTGCTGGTTCGGGTTTCTCGCGCTTGCCTGCGCTGCCGCGGGGAACGCGGGCTGTAGCGGCTCGTCCTGTGGCAAATGCACTGGCCCACAACCCTACGCTACACGCGCGGTCGCGGCGGACGAGCAGACGGCCCTAGGTTTCTCGGCCAATGACGTGAAAGCTCGCCTCGTCGGGCCGTGGGTCGGGACCCTGGCTTGGCTTGCCGACCCGGCCAAGGTCACCGCCCAGCCCGCCGCCGGAACGACCACGGTCACGATCGCTCTCCGCTACGCCTTCGATGAACGATCGATCATCGCCTACGAGCCGACCGAGGTGTACACCGACGCGTCCGCTTCGATGCTGAGGATGGAGCTTCCGATCCACCTCCTCGTCACCACCGCCGATGGCGCGCTTGCCGAGGACCACCTGACGGCTCTCAAGGCCACGGGCGCCTCGCAGGGTACGGTCCTCGACATTTTCGGCGCCACCCGGGGCACCCCGCTGCAGGGAAGCTACACCGCGACCGCGGTGGATGCGGCTCGCTACCTCGGCACCGAGAACGAATTGAACGTCGACCTGGTCCCCGATACCGCGACCGGCAGCCTCATCTTGTTCGGCCTGGGAAGCGCCAAGAGCGCGGACGGCCGATCGGACGTGAAGATCGCCGACGAGCTTCCCGTCGCAACCTTCGCGGCCACCGCCATCCCGGGCGTCGCCGAAACCGACGGCGGTGCCGGTCCGGCGGACGCAGCAGTCTCGCCCGATGGCGGCGGGTCGCTCTGAAACCCGCAGCGGCCTCGGACACGATGTTGAGCTCGGGGAGAAAGCGATGGGGGATTGGGTGTCAAGTCACGTTTTGGCGGAAGGTTCGTGATGCAAAGAGATTTCTGGCAACGATCGGGCATCGCTGTTCTCATGGGAGTGGTTGCCGTCCTTCTCGGCGCCTGTGTCTCGCATGGAGAGATGGCTCGATTGGGGGCTGCGGACTTTGGCAAGCGCTTCGAGGAGCACCGGAAGCAGGCCGAGAATCTCGACTATCCCGGCCTGTTGTCGAAGCTCGGCATCAACCCGGCCAGCGACCAACCTCCGCCGTTCGATGCCACGCAGGTCCGCTATTTCACGGAGGCGGCGCGAGCACTGGGGCTTGTGGACAGCGAAATGCGAGCCTTCAAGCAGCATGGCTTCGTGATGGTGGATCACGGCCAATCCTTGTCGATGGGGCGGGTATATCTGGAGATCTACAAATCCGACCTTCCGGTGTTCGTGAGCACCGATTCGATCCTGCACGCGCTTCACCGTTCCTACGACCAGGTGCTGATGGACATCGAGTCCAGCGCGATGATACCCGGTCTCGAATCCGCGCTGGCCGCCATCGGGGAGGAGGTCTGCCGACTCTTGCAGCAGCCGGAGCTGCGGCAGAGTGCGACCGACCTGCTGCTCTTCACCTCGGTTGGGCGTCAGCTGCTCGCCGCTGGCACGCCGAGGGCGAAGGCGGGGACGGAGATTCCCCTTGCGTGCGGCCCCACATCCAACGCTGGCGAGGTACTGGAGAAGATCAATCGGCTGCAGGCTGACCGCATGGATGCCGGCACCAGCCTCTACGGCCGCTCGCGCGTCGTGGACTGGTCGCAGTTTCGGCCACGCGGCCACTATCTGCACAGCTCCTGGCTCGAGGCCTATTTCCG
>Ga0265342_10001238_pt1 | contig 24137 bp, 17 predicted proteins | sample 4CB327metaG_FD_203125 | JGI IMG/M metagenome (GOLD analysis project Ga0265342, IMG submission 203125) | Rhizosphere microbial communities from Carex aquatilis grown in University of Washington, Seatle, WA, United States - 4-CB3-27 metaG | ecosystem: Host-associated > Plants > Roots >... | reverse complement strand
CTTATATCCCTCATATCGATTAGTTTCGCCCAGACGCCAAAGTATTATCTTAAAAAAGGAACCTGGATGGAAACACTGATCGGATCGAGAGAGGAACTTGCTAAAGAAGAAAGAAGCAATACCATTAAATTCACACCGGTGTTGGGACCCTGGTATGTAACGGGACCATGGATAAGCGAAGCCGGAAAATCGTTCGGACAGAAATTTCCCCCCGAGGATAACGCCGATATCTCCGTTGGCTACGGAGATAAAAAGTGGGAACCGAAACCCGATTGGAAAGACGGCATTGTCATCAACCTGCCTCCTGCCGGCAATATCTCAACGTATCTCCTCCGGACTATTACTTCGGACCGCGATACGACAATCAGCGGTTTTTTCGGCAGCGACGACGGGATCAAGGTGTGGCTTAACGGCTCGCTGATTCTCAGCCGCGATGTCGACCGCGCAGTACGACCCAACCAGGATAACGCCGAACTGAATCTGAAGAAAGGCGAAAATAAGCTTCTGCTCAAGGTCAACAACAATGCGGGAGATTCCGGTTTCTATTTCTCCCTTACCGGGATGGGACCCAGAGAACTGATCTGGTCTCTCATAGAAAAGGATTTTACGAACGCAGCCGATGCTCTTGAAATTTCGTGGACCCGAAAAGATAAAATCTGGGATGAAGACTGGAGTCGGGGCGATTTATCGCCGGTAGCGAAGAAGTACGCGTTCGTCGTGAGCCAGATCTCGGAAAAAATGGGGGATAAAATCTTAAAGGATGGATCCGCGACGGTCGGTCTTGATAGAATCAAATTGATTCATAATGAATATATCGGGGCAAGGAAGAGCGAGTTTGCCGTTCTTACGCCCAAACCCTCCGCCATGCCGAGAATTAACGGTGCCAGAGTATTCGGCGTGAGGCCCAATGCCCCGGTTCAATATACTATTGCGGCTACGGGAAATCGTCCGCTCGAATACTCTGCTGAAAATCTGCCTAAGGGTTTAGCGCTCGATGCGAAAACCGGAATCATTACCGGCATACTTGTTACCGAAGGTGAGTATACCGTGACGATAAAAATAAAAAACAGCGCCGGTTCTGCGGAACGCAAACTCTCTTTCATCTGCGGCAAACAGATAGCCTTGACTCCTCCGATGGGATGGAACAGCTGGAACTGTTTTGCCGGTTCCGTCAGCGCCGAGAAGGTTAAAGCTGCCGCCGATGCAATGGTCCAGAGCGGACTCATTAGTCACGGCTGGACGTATATTAATATTGATGATTACTGGGAAACTAAAGCAGGCGTAGACGATTCGACGCTCCTGGGCGCTCCGAGAGACAAGGACGGATTCATTATTCCGAATAAAAGATTTCCCGATATGAAAGCGCTCAGCTCATATATTCACAGCAAGGGATTAAAAATGGGAGTTTATTCTTCACCCGGCCCCTTGACCTGCGGCGGCTGCACCGCAAGCTTCGGTTATGAAGAAAAAGATGCGCAAAAATACGGCGAGTGGGGAGTTGATTATTTGAAATACGACTGGTGTTCTTATAAAGGAAATACCTCCAGCATAAACGATCTTATGAAACCGTATTATGTTATGAGGGACGCTCTCAATAAAGTTAACAGAGATATCGTTTTCAGTTTATGCCAGTACGGAATGGGAAATGTGTGGGAATGGGGCGGGAAAGTCGGCGGAAACTGCTGGCGCACAACGGGCGATATCGAAGATACATGGGAAAGCATGTCGGGTATCGGATTCAACCAGGCAGGCCATGAGAAATATGCGAAACCGGGAAACTGGAACGACCCGGATATGCTTGTCGTCGGCATGGTCGGCTGGGGCCCGAGCCTTCATCCTACGCGCTTAATGCCTAATGAGCAATATACGCACATAAGTCTCTGGTGCCTCCTTTCGGCTCCTCTTCTGATCGGCTGCGATATGACGCAGCTTGACGATTTCACGCTCGGTCTTCTCACAAACGACGAGGTTATTGATATCAATCAGGATCCTCTCGGAAAACAGGCCGGGAGAGTATCAGCATCCGGCGATTGTGAAGTCTGGGTCAAAGAACTTGCGGACGGATCAAAAGCCGTTGGGTTGTTCAACAGGGGAGAGACAAAAAAAGAAATAACGGCTGACCTCGCGCAGATCGGATTCACGGTCAAGTGCGCGATCCGCGACTTGTGGCGCCAGAAAGATCTGGGCGCATTTGACGCTCAGTTTAAAACTTCGGTTGCACCGCATGGCGTTGTGCTTGTGAAGGTTTCAAAAGACTAATTTTCTGCAGGACAGATGAAGGAACTGAGACTTCTGAAAATCAGGAAAGCCTGCCTCGCGCAAATCCCGAAGGTCCCAAAGGGATTCCTTTGGAAGATGGCTTCGCCAGTCGCTAAGGCGCAAAATATATTAAAAATGAAGCTTATGCATCTTTGCGTCTTCGCGTGATACGATTTTTTTCAGATGTTTCAAACTATTAAGCCGCCCCGAAAACCTGAGGCGGCTTTTTTATATCCATTATTCGGGACATCTCATTCACTTTATTTCGGCAAAACTTCCTCCGGGTTTTTTTCTTGATTCTCCAATCGATTACTCATACATTTACGCATAGAAACCATCCGAATTTGGGGAAGTGAGGGAGCGGTTGTGAGGACAGTGAACCTCCGGATTCGAAAGATGATGGAGGTTTTTGCGTTTTATCGGAAGCTTCGGTTGTCTTGCTGCAATTGTCTGTTTCCTAGAAGAAAGGATTTCTTATGAAAAAAGTCTTCGTCTATATATTCTCTTTCTGTATAATGGTTAGCGTACTGTTTTTAACCGGGACGGTCGCAGCGCAATCCATATCATTGCCGGGACAACCGCAAGGCAGATTAGGGGGTCATCGCAGCGCAATGCAGCAAAAGATTTTCAGGAAGAATTTGCCGGATGGAGCGAGCGCTGCATTCAACTCTCTTGCGGCAACCGTAATACTCGATCCCGCATTCGGAACAAATGGTTCCGTGAGAACATTCATCAACAGCGGAAAGAGTAATAATATGGATGACAGGGCAACTTCGGCTGCGCTGCAATCCGATGGAAAGATCGTCGTTGCGGGCCGCTCCGAGGATAATTCATACTATTATGCATTTGCAATCGCCAGGTTTAACAGGGATGGAAGTGTAGACAGTGCTTTTGGAAACCATGGCTCGAAAAGAAATTTCATCGATCCCGGTGATATAGACGACGAAGCAAATTCTATCGTTGTACAATCCGATGGAAAGATTATCGCTGCGGGATATTCAACGGATGCTGCAGGCCATATTGCATTCGCGCTTGCGCGGTATGATACGGCAGGAAATTTGGACACGACGTTTGGAAACCACGGCACGATAAAAAATACTATCAAAGGCGGAAATAGCAAATCCGACTATGCCTATGCAGCTGCATTGCAGTCCAACGGAAAGATTATCGCTGCGGGCCGCTCGGGAGATGCGTCGAATAATTATGCGTTTGCGCTCGCCCGGTATAACACGGACGGAAGCGTAGACAGCACCTTCGGCAGCAGCGGCACGGCGAGAAATTACATTAACGGCGGAAGCAATAACGGTGACTGCGCAAATTCGATTGCTATCCAATCCGACGGAAAAATTGTGACAGCCGGCTATTCTTCCACCAACACCGGACTTGCATTCGCACTCGCGAGGTTTACAACGGACGGAAATTTGGACAGCGCGTTTGGTACGTACGGCACGACTGTAAACAATATCTACGCCGGCGGCCATTCGGAAGACGCCATAAACGCTGTTGCTATACAATCCGATAAAAAGATTATCGCGGCGGGCCAATCCATAGATTCGTCCGGCTATTATAGAGGATGCGCTCTTGCCCGGTATACCACGGATGGAAACCTCGACAATACGTTCGGTACGGACGGCACAATGAGAAACTATTTCAACGGAGGCAATAGCAGTAATGATATTGCATGTTCCGTTGTACTGCAATCCGATGAGAAGATTGTTACAGCGGGTTGGTCTGAAGACGCGGTAGGTTATGCATTCGCGATTGCGAGGTACACGACCAGCGGAAGTTTAGACAGTTCGTTCAACACCACCGGCACGATAAGAAATCATATCAGCGGCGGAAGTAATTATTATGACGGCGCAAATTCCGCTTTCATACAACCCGACGGCAAGATTGTCGCGGCGGGCTGGGACGAAGACATCATGTTAGGCGATGCGTTCGCCGTCGCGCGGTACGTTGTTCTTCCGGCCGCACCGAGAATTGTTTTCCCGGCAAACGGCTCTTCAAATCAACACGCTGATACTCTCGTCTTCACGTGGAACTCCAATGCCATGGCGACCAAATACCTGTTCCAGCTTTCCGGGAACAGCGCGTTCTCGTCGTACGCCGTAAACGATTCGATCGTCGGCGACACAACAAAAAAAGTCACCGGGCTTGCAGGCCAAACGAAATATTTCTGGCGCGTGAGCGCACACAATGCCGCGGGGTACGGTCCATTCTCGGCAATAGATTCTTTCACCACCGGTACATCGACAGGAGTTAATGTCAAACCTAACGGAGCTCCTGCAGCGTTCGCGTTATTCCAGAACTATCCCAACCCATTCAATCCGACCACGAACATTGAATTTAGCATTCCAACAAAATCGTTTTCGTCACTCAAAATATTTGATGTGACAGGAAGAGAAGTGGCGACACTTGTCTCCGAAGAGTTATCCGCCGGCAGCTACATGCGGCAGTGGAATGCAGCAAATGTATCGAGTGGAATTTACTTTTATCGTCTGCAAGCCGGGAGTTTTGTGCAAACGAGGAAGTTAGTGGTTCTGAAATAGCATGAAGAGATTGGTGGTTTACACGCTGTTGGATCGCTTTTGACAAGAGTTTTTTTGATTGACTGATTTTGATATTTGCGTACTACTAGAAGCTATCTAAAAGATGGTTTCGATGTAGAATGCATTTGTAAATGTCATGCTGACCCCTTTGGGAGATGCCTTTCCGAAGGAACCCCCTTGGGTCGGCATTCAATCCGCTCCGCTTAGAATGACATTTTTAGGAGTTTTTGAGATAGCCTCTACCATCTCTTCAGCAAGTACGTGAGATGCGCCTGCTTCCGTAAAAAAAGATTGACTTTGGGGCATTGATAGCTTGACATTGATTTCTTTTTCTGATACCATTCCGCCATCATCCTAACTGAATCCGGCGGAAAACGAATTCTGCGGATGGGGTATGAGAAACCTCTGGATTCTCGTATTCGATGTAAGAGGTTCTTTATGAAAACAATCCAGTTATACATTCTTACCATAGTCCTTCTTGTCGCCAATTGTGCATATTCGCAGGACATCAGAGCGACCACCGATGATGGGCAGTCTGTAATTCTGAAAAAGAATGGCACGTGGTTTTTTGTTAACCGCGCCCCGGCAGAAGATGGGAGTGCAGTTACTTTTAACGGGCGCGTGGTGCTGCTAAGGAAAACCGGCAAGTGGCTGCTTACCAATACCGTCCGGCCCGTTCCTTCCGCACCCCAGCGTACCTATGCACAATCCTCCGCGAGGAATACTGCCTCGTATGGAGGCATGCACCCATTCCTGGCTGAAAACGCAATTGACCTTACTACAGCGAACGGATCTAAAGCGGATCTGCAAAGAGTTACTGATAAAAAAATCATCCTCCTCTATTTTTCAGCGCACTGGTGTTCCCCGTGCCGCGCATTTACCCCGAAATTGGTAGACTTCTATAATACCAATGGTGGGGGAGACAAATTCGAAATACTGTTCGTCAGCAGCGACAATGATGAAACAGCAATGATGAACTATATGAAGCTGACAAACATGCCCTGGGTCGGACTTAGTTGGAGCGCCGGCAGAAGAACTCCTATTAAAAAGAAATATTGCGGACCCGGAATACCATGCCTCGTTATGCTGAACGAGCAGGATGAAGTAATTTCAGACAGCTATGTCGGCGGAAGGTACGTCGGTCCCATGAAAGTTCTTGCCGACCTTAATACTGCTTTAGCATCAAGATAATTTTTCCGCTCTTCTATTATGTGAACGCCACTTTTTTCCCACAGAAAAGATTTTCACGCACTCTTCCATAGGGTTCTGAATTAAAGAACAATCTCCCCAATAATTACCATTTCAGCCTCTCGCCTCAGAGGCTAAATGGTTTGCTTACATCATTGCAGAATACTACGACTTGTCAGTAATGTTTTAATTTGAGTAGACATATCGCAATCTTTCAGTAATGTCATTCTGAGGATCCCGACGCTTTTTGTCGGGAGACGAAGAATCCATGACAACACAGGATCGTCCATCGCTGTGGCTTCAGTGTCATGGATCCTTCGTCCGCTTGCGGCGGACTCAGGATGGCAATGCAAGGCACTCTTGAGATAGCTACCAGTCAAATTAAAACACTGCCGACCGGTCTCTTTTTGTTGACACTCCTCGAAAATAGTCACATATTTCTTCCGTCCATATCGCGTAATAAAACGGGAACATCACGCTCATCTCTGTACTCAACAGGAGAATTTATGCATCAAGAAATCACTCTTAAAACCATCGCGAAAATGATCGACCATTCCCTGCTTCATCCTACGATGACCGATCCAGAAATTACCCAGGGCTGCGAGACAGCGAAGAAGTATGACGTTGCAACCGTGTGCATAAAACCGTATGCAATTGAAATGTGTAAAAAACATCTTGAAGGGAGCGGCGTAGGAATCTGTTCCGTTGTCACCTTTCCGCACGGCAACAGCACAACAGCCGTGAAAGTGAAGGAGACCGAAGAAGCCCTTGACCTCGGCGCGACTGAAATTGATATGGTCGTCAATATTGGAAAAGTGCTGGGAGGAGATTGGCAGTATGTTTCGGATGAAATACGACGGGTGAACGAAGCCGTTGTATCGAAAAAGGGCATTCTTAAAGTGATATTCGAAAACGATTATCTCTCCGAAAAACAGATTATTAAACTCTGTGAAATTTGTTCGGCTCATGCGGTTGCGTTTGTCAAAACATCCACCGGTTACGGATTTGTAAAGCAGGCGAACGGGATGTATTCATACAAGGGCGCGACCGATGAACACCTGAAATTAATGAGGGAAAAAAGTTCCGGGAGCGTGCAAGTAAAAGCCGCGGGAGGTGTGCGGACGCTCGACGACCTCTTACGAGTCCGTTCGCTCGGCGTTACCCGTATCGGAGCCACCGCCACAATCGAAATTATGGAGGAAGCGAAAAAACGGGGAATAAAATAAATCTCGATATTGTGCAACAAGCTCTTTCTGAAGTAAATATTGACTCTTGTAAGACGGACATAAACCTCGCCTCTTTTTTGTGTTCTTCGTGGATCCCCTACAACATCAGAGAAGCAATGTTATGAAAACTGCAATTGCCATAGCGGTTCTAACTTTTACGGTAATAGTCAGCGCCCAACAAACAAAAACGCCGCTAGAGTACGTCAATGTTTTTACGGGCACGTCGAATTCACGATGGATGCTCTTCCCCGGGGCAACATTGCCATTCGGAATGGTAAAACTCAGCCCCGATAATCAAGGCAATGTGTGGAACGGCGGATATGAATACACCGTCAGCAGCATTTCCGGGTTCAGTCATTTACATGCGATGAGCCTGAGCGGTGTGAGCCTGATGCCGGTAACCGGAAAGCTGGATCTGTATCCGGACTTTGTGAAAGTGTTTCCCGGCGAATCCGACGGTCCCTTTGCCGGAATGTGGACTGCCGGTTATCGCTCGCGGTTTAAAAAAGAAACTGAAAAAGGAAGCCCGGGGTATTATTCGGTTACACTTCTGGACTATGACATCGGAGTTGAACTCACTTCCACGATGCGGTGCGGCATGATGCGGCTGACCTATCCGGAATCTCATCAGGCGCATATTGTGATGAATAATAATTTCCCCACGGAAGAGCACTCTGCCATATTCGAATCATACACTAAAAAAATCAGTCCGGTTGAAATTGACGGCTATGTCAAGCAATCAAACCAGTATGCGGGAAATTACACGGTCTATTATGTTCTCCAGGTCAGTACACCGTTTCATTCGATGGATGCGTGGACAACGGACAACGCAAAGGCAATTCAAAATATCTACGGCACCGAATGGCAGCGGCCGCGGAAATTAACCGCCGACGTGAATGAGTTCAAGGATTCAAGCAGCTGCGGGATCATTTTGAATTTTGAAACGGTCAGCAATGAGACAATTATTGTCCGAACCGGAATCTCGTTTGTCAGCATCGAGAATGCGAGGCAAAATCTTGAGACCGAAATGAAACCGTTCGGCTGGGATTTTGACGCAGTTGTAAAAAACGCACAAAAGATTTGGAACAATCTCCTCGGGACGGTCGAAATTTCGGACAGCAGCGAAATCAACAAAGAAAAATTCTATACGTGTTTATACCGCGCTTTTACCGGCAAGAGCGTGTTCAACGACGGCAACGGGCAGTATCCGGATATGTGCGGAAGAATCCAAACACTCCCTGCAAATGCGGATGCGGTGTACAGCGCGGACGGATTTTGGGGCGGGCAATGGGATCTCGCGCCTTTATGGACATTGCTCACGCCGCGGTATGCAAGCTCATGGACGAAAGCGTGGCTGGAATTATCCGATAAAGGCGGTTGGATTCCCGAAGCGCCGACCGGCTTGAAGTATGCGCCGATCATGGGCGCCCAGCATCATAACGCACTGATTATCAGCAGCTATCAAAAAGGAATAAGAGATTTTGATATTGAAAAAGCGTTCACGGCAATCAAGCACGACCTCACAACACAGGGAATCAACTATCCGTGCGGCGGTTTTGCCGGCAACCGGCAAATGAAAGCGTATATGGATTACGGCTATGTGCCCGACGAGGATGGGCCGGTGTCGAACACGTTGGAATATGCGTATGACGATTGGTGCACCGGGCAATTGGCCTTGGCATTGAACAAGTCCGATGAGTACAAATATTTTACCGAACGGTCACAAAATTATCGCAATGTATTCGATCACTCGATCGGTTATGTACGAAGAAAGCACAGGGACGGCCACTGGGTCGAGCCGTTCGATCTGTTTGCATTCGGCACTCAAGGGGGTTGGAACGGCGCCGGCTTTATGGAAGGCAACGCTTGGATCTATTCCGTTTTTGTTCCGCACGATGTGTCCGGAATTATCGGATTGATTGGAGGGGATAAATTCAATTCCCGGCTTGAAGAAGGATTTCAGAAACAGTACGTCGACCTTGGCAACGAACCGAGCCTCGAAACTCCGTTTCTTTTCAACTATTCCGGCAAACCCTGGCTTACTCAAAAGTATTCGCGGTATGTGTTGGATAGCTTTTATGACACGTCGCCGTACACCGGCTGGGTCGGCGAAGAAGATGAAGGGCAGCTCAGCGCATATTTTGTTCTGCTTTCGATGGGCTTGTTCGAAATGGACGGCGGCTGCTCTGTTCACCCGTATTATGATATCAGCAGCCCGTTGTTCAAAAAAATAGTAATCCACCTCGACCCCACATACTACAACGGGAAAATATTTACTATAGAGACGATAAACAATTCTGAAAAAAATATTTATATCCAGTCTGCGAAACTCAACGGAACAATTTTGAACAAACCCGTTGTGCTGCATAGTGAAATCGTGAATGGGGGTGATCTGATTTTTGAGATGGGGCCCGAGCCTAATAAAAATTGGGGAAATAGCGGGCCATCGGACAAAATCAGGTAGAATTAATATTCGACAGAGGTCTTTTGAATAGTGATATCACGTAACTAGAAGCCGTCTCAAAAAATCCGAGTAACGCTATTCTTCTCCTGTTTTGGAATAATGCGTGGAAAGTCGTGTCGTTACGCAGGTTCATTTCTTCCTTCAACGAATCTTTCTTCTCTCCGGCACGTAGACTTCTTATAGGCAGCGATCATCGAGCATGATATTAAGAGATGATCGGCTTGTCCATAAGAATCGAACGTAGTCCTCATATTTCTTTACTGTTCACCGCTCACTGTGCCCTATGAATAGAACGCCCACCCCGGAAGAGTTCGATATTACCGTACAGCAATTGACGGAGAAGTATGACGGACTGTGGCGGGAGTTCCCCGACGGTGTCCCCGAATTCAGCCGCCGTTTTACTCCCTGGCAGCAGCGTGAGAATGAGCGGCAGCTGGAATTGCATCTCAAAAAATTGCCGCCCTCTCTTGACATGAATGACGTTTTGCACGATGCCGAAAAATCGCACATCTCGTTCGACGCGATGAAAGCGATCGCCGGGTCGTCAATTCTTTCGCGCGATATTCTCAACGACAAATATTTTGAAGAGTCGGAGAAGACGACAAAGCGTTTCGTCAAAGAGGCAAAAGAATTCGACCCGTCGCTATCGGAAAACGACATCCACCAAGCCCTGAGAAACCTTTGGGTGTTCAACAATATTCAAATGATCTTTGGACGGGAGATTGATCTGACCCCGTCTTCGTTTGCCTACAGCCTGCTGTATCCAGTGACCGATAACGGGTTGGATAGCAGCACGCGGACGCCGGTTGAAAAGCAAGACTACATCCGCTGGCTGTCGCGATGGTTTGAGAGCGACAATTGCCGGCCCGTCGACGAGTGGACCGAAAAGACGGCCGCGTTGCTGCGAATGATAGAAAAGGAATATCCGCGCCGGGAATTCAGCGGTTTGTACTTGAGCCTTCGCGCAATCCATCAGGCGCAAACAAAAAGCCTTCTGCTCCACAACATTAAGTCTGACTGCGATGAAGAAAGTCTCACCGCAATCACGATTGAAAAAGGGGGGACTTCAGTTCTCGTCGACGGCTTTCTCTCAGCCGGCTCACTTGACACTCCCGAAGCCGATGCACTTTTTGAATACGGTGTTCTGCTTCAACTTGTCGATGACCTTCGCGATGTTGATGAAGACGGCATCAACGGGCACTCGAGTCCTTTTTCGCGGATCGCTGAAAAAGGTGAGCTTGACACAAGCACCGGCCGCCTTCTCTTTTTTGTGAAGCATTGTGCCGGGAATTTATCAAACCTTAATCAGTTCCACGGGCAACAGATTCGAGAAATGATAGAGCAGAGCTGCTCTTTCTTGATTCTGGAGACGGCTGCACGCCATCCTGATTTTTACTCCAAACCTTTTTTGCATGATATCGAATGTTGGATGCCCATGCGACCGGCTTTTCTGAAAGAACTTCAATCCAAAATTGAAATGCGACAGACCCAGGGAGCACCGAATCCTCGATTCACTCTCGCCTAAGACTTAATACCTGACTACAACCGCATAGGGAGCAATCTAAACGAATCCATTAGCAATCATTGTCTCTGGGATTCTCCATGCCGTCTCCGTGTTTGTCTGTGAAACAGTGTTTTTGTGACTCAGAGGATCACAGAGATCCACAGAGTTTCACAGAGGAATGGGTTTTCTACCGGATTATAAGTTTGTATTGAAAGAGTTAACAATTAATTACTATTATATTCTCTATTCACAAGAAATTCCTACGAAAGGAGAATCGAATAATGGCTAAAAAGGAAAAAACAGGATCTTCAGCTGCTTCGCTACAGACTCTGCTGCCGCTCGAATTGCCGAAACCAACAGTCGGCCGGCCTTCATCAGTATTCAAAGCGTTGCAGCAAAGAAAAACCATCCGCGAAATAAGCGACCGAAAGCTTTCGCTGCAAGTTATTTCAAATCTCCTCTGGGCAGCCTGCGGAGTGAACCGTAAGAAAGGCCCGTTTGAAATTCCCGGGAGAACTGCTGCGTCGGCAAGCAATTCACAGGAGATTGACCTTTATGTTGCGATGCGGGAGGGAGTGTATGTGTATGATGCGGTTCATCACAGACTGGTTCCAAATGTTGAAGGGGATTTACGTGCGCTAGCGATCGGTCCCGGCCAGGCGGATTTTGCAGCGAATGCTCCGGTCCATCTCATCTACATCGTGGATATTAATAAACTTTCCAATACTTCCGGTTATCAGGAACCCGGACTGCAGGATACTGAAATTCAAAAATCGTATTATTATGTCGATACGGGGCTTATTGCGGGGAACGTCTATTTGTTTGCGGCTTCAGTGGGTCTGGCGTCATGGTTTCATAATTGCAATAAGCCGGCATTAGCGGAAAAATTAGAACTGCACGCTGAACAGCGGGTGCTTTTTGGACAGACGGTAGGATATCCCTCTAAGAAAAAATAAATTTGACTTCTACATAATCTTGAATTTTTTTTACCGCCCAAGACGCCATGCACGCCAATACGGTTTGAGCATAAAGGGCAACATTGCTCCTGGTGTTCTCCGCGGTGACGGACAAGTTTATTTACTGAGAATAGCGTTAGTTGAGTTTGGAAGGTGTTTGAGTAGAGGCAGTAACCGTCATATCATATGAAGGAAACGTCCCGTCTCTTAATGCCTTCTTCCCGACGCCGTGAAGAACAATGCTCGTCACTTTTCCAGCCGACTTGATTGTGTACGTGCCGTTTGCGTTGTCCGTGAAAACTGTTGACGCAAGCAGCGCGAGGCCGGAGGGGTCGGCCGTTAAGCCGAGAAACGAATTTCCCCCGCCGCCGAGTCTTACCGGTTTCGCATAATAGCGCTGAGCCCTTTCAGCGAGCGTCGACAAATCGGCAAGGACTTCATTCCGGTTCTGATCGATCGCAGCGTCTATCTGCCTGGCAATATCCGCTTTTGAAGGGCTGAATTTTTCGGGCTGCCGTGCATTGTTCTTTTCCTGCTCCGCTGACGCTATCCGCGCATTCAGTTCGATGATTTTGTTTTCCATGAGTGAAACTGCTTTGCTGATACTTTCAGACTGGCTGCGATAACCGTCTGCTGCTGTTCTTGAAGCCGCGAAAGAAATGCTCAATGTCTTGTACCTTGCAGCAAGTTCCTTTTCCTCCGCACTGATAATCGTATATTCAGCGCGCAATTCCCTCAATTTCTCGATGTTCTTTGCAGCGAATAATTGTTCTTTCGCGTCCACCTCGTTCTGCCGCCTGGTGAGATCGGCGCGGACGCGTTCATTTTCTACCGTTAAGCGTATGTTGTCCGAGCGGATCATCGGGATTACCAGTTTTTCTGCATAGAACCATAACAAAGTAACAAAGATGAACGCAGCGCCGATTGACAGGTACAGTTCCTTCTTTTTGTACCATGGCAGCGCCGCGATTTTCTGCAGTTGTTCACGTTCAATTTGGATTTTGAGCCGTTGTTCTTCATTCTTTGCGATTTCGGATTGGATCCTCTTGATTTCAAGAGATTCTTTCAGGCTGGCATTTGTTTCATTTCTTTTACTCATAGCCGATCTCCTGCGATGTGAAAGTCGTTTTTCCAGCGTTGACTAACTTCTACGGCAACTGTTTATGATAGTAACCGCGGATTTGTGAGATCGTCCGTTTCTTGCGGGGGAAACAGATACGCAGGCACGTTACGAATTATCACTTTTCTTTTTCCCCGTCAACAAAGCAAACTCGCGTCATTTCCAGTAACAATCGACATTGATAAAACCGGTCTCTCGCAGCCATTTAAACTGAATCTCAGCACTGACGCATTTGTTAGACGGATCTTCGTCTGCCAGTGTCATACCGAGTGCGGTATAAAAATCGCTGTGCAGCGGCGGTGTGGGAGATTCTACCCCTAATTCTTGTCGATTATTGTGTGACAAAGGTCCTTCCGCGATGAAGTCAATTTTTTGACTAGAAGCCATCTCAAAAATGGTTTTCATGCAGAAAGCAGCCGTAAATGTCATGTTGAGTCCCGCCTTAGAGCGGGGCGAATCATCCATGACATCGAAGCTTTGCACATTCAAGGTGTGTCATTGTTATGGATTCTCCCGGTAAATTAGAAAAGGCCTCACTTTTGTTGTGGTGAAGTTCTACGTATTTTCAACGTAGGGACGGTAGTCATCTCACACCAAAAGGAGGCCGATTATGTTCAGGGAAAAAGTAACACAAAGCGATCTCAATGGCAAGGGCTTGATGCTGGAAAAATATGATCACTATGTTGCCATCGATTGGTCGATGAGAATCATGGCGATCGCGCATATGACAAGTCGAAGAAAGTCGCCACAGGTGTTTGAGCGTCCGACAAATCTTAAGGAGTTGAAAACATATCTTAGCACGTTGAACGGTCGTATCGTTCTGACGATTGAAGAGACGACGACAAGCCAGTGGCTTTTTCTGGAGCTGTTTGATCATGTGGATCGTATCATTATTTGTGACCCATACAGGAATCGATTGTTGAGCAACGGTCCAAAAACAGACAAGATTGATGCCGGCAAGCTATGTCTTCTGTTGTACAACGGATTGTTGTCCGAAGTATTCCACAGCACAAGCGATCTCTATGAACTCCGTCTGCTCGTAGGTGCTTATGTGGATCATGTGCGAGCAGGTGTCCGCTCCCAAAATCAGAAGAGTGCACTACTACGTGGCCATCAGGATCAATCTCCTACAGCCTTGTTTATTCTCAGACGTTTGGACAGCGATATAGAACAATATCGTGCGACGAAGGAAGAATTTGAGAAGCATTTCGCTACCATTGTTCGCAAGAACACGCTTCTACGGAATCTCACTTGCGTTGATGGTATTGGAACCATTGGTGCCACAAAAATTCTTGCCTGCGTGGTCGATGCCCGACGATTTCCAAACAGAAGTAAATACTATGGCTACTGCGGCCTCGCACGACACGAAAAAACCAGCGGTGGGCGAAATTATGGAAGCCGCAGACCACGATTCAATCATATGCTCAAAGATGTCTATAAAACTGCGGCCAGTGCTGTTATCGGAAGTACAAAGCCGCTTCATGAATACTATGAGGCACTACGCTCCAAGGGGGTCGCCGAGCATAATGCGCGACATGCTGTTGCACGGTACATCGCTCGCGTCACTCTGGCCATCATCAAATCAGGCCAGCCATACGATCCATATCGCTGGAGACAGAATGTCATAGAACAAGATCATTTATAGCATAAGCTCATCTGCATTTTTTACACACAGACGTGTTGATTGAATGTCATTCTTTATGATGCACGATGAGTCTCGTAGTTGGGAGAGAGAGCTCAAATCCCCTTGTGCAAACCTGTTGTCTCGTGGTATTGCCATTGTCCCGGTTAGCCCCTCCCGTTTATACTCGAATTTACATTAGCCCTGAGAGGCTCACATAGACGCATAGAAAACGACATACGTAAAGAAAGACATCATCGACATCACAAAGATTTCAATCAACAATATTTGACTCTACAGCAGCGTGAGGTTACATGTCAGAGCACAAAAAAAGTCCCATTTTTTGTGAAGGAAATGCTTTTTCTCTTGACATTCTTTTCTATAGACAAGGGGATGCCTTCGGCATTCACTTCGTCCCGCTTTGCGGAACTCGTTCAGAATGACAATGATGGTGCTTTGTCCAGTAAAATAAAATCCTCTTTATAGTGTCACCCCGAGCGGAGCGAGGGGTCTGGATTCCGGGCGGGGGATTTTGCAACGAAATTTTCCTTCTTGACTTCCCCACACATGTTCCAGATTCTTCTCCTGCCGCGTTGCGGCGGGAGAAGAATGACAATGATGTTGCTTTGCTCTACACTGCAGAACGTGATGAGCAGGTTAGTCGTATTACTTCAACAGCAACATTGTTTTCACAGATGTATGCGCGCCGCTGTTGAGCCGGTAAATGTAGAGGCCGCTCGCCAGCCTCCCCAAATCAAATTGCTGTTCATACGTTCCTGCCGGGCGATACTCGTTGATAAGCGTGGCAACCTCTCTGCCGATGCTGTCGTACACTTTCAACGTGACCTGCGATGCCTCCGGCAAATCAAATGAAATGACCGTTGACGGATTGAAGGGGTTTGGATAATTTTGGCGGAGCGCAAATTCCTTCACCACGCTCGCGTTGACGCTGATGGTTTGCGAATAATGCGTCTTTCCATTGTGGTCTACCTGCATCAAACGGTAACTCGAAACGCCGCCGGAAATATTTTTGTCGGCATAAGAGTACGTATGCGTCGCATTGCTCGTGCCGGCTCCTTTTACAAACCCGAGCGTTTTCCATTGACCGGAGACTTTCTTCTCTACTTGAAATCCGGAATTGTTCAGTTCTGTAGCCGTTTTCCATTGGAGTTCAATTGTTGAGCCTGTGTATGAACCGGAGAATGCCGCCAGCTCAACGGGAAGGATAATCGGAAGGTCGTGCCGGAAGACGCCGCCTGATATACCGCCTGAAGTAGTCCCTGCAAAAAGATAAGCTCCCTGAACAGCAAAAGCATTAATAGTATTACCTCCCGGTAGATCAACAGTGGAATCAACCCAGTTGTTTCCATTGTCGGTAGATTTGAAAACCAATTGCGACCCCGCATAAACATCCGTACCCGAAACTGCCATGGCGCTTATTGGTATGAAGAGCAATGTCAGTCCTGTATCCGCCGGCTGCCAATTTGTTCCGTTGTTGGATGAAATGAAGACACCACTGTCAGTTCCGGCAAACAGAGTAGACCCCGATGCCGCTAAGCAATCGACCGCAGAGTCTAATCCGTTGGTGGCGGGAGTCCAACTGGCTCCGTTGTCCGTCGACAGAACAACTCCCCCGCCATAGCCTGCCGCGAAAAGGTCTGATCCGCTCTGGATAAAAACACTCACATTAGGAGCACCCGAATTACTGGTCATCAAGCCGGTATTGACTGTTGAATATGTATTTCCGTTGTCTGTCGAAACATATACAAGACCTGATTCGGTGCCCACCAGAACATTCGTCCCGCTTACCCCAAGTGAAAAAACAAAAATATCACTTCCATTGAACACGCCCGTCCAGGTGTTGCCATTATCACCGGAGCGGAAAATCCCTCCGCCCTCAATTGCTGCAAAGAGATAGGTTCCGTTCACTGCGAGCGCATAAACCGGGCCAATAGTCAGACCGTTATTGACTGCTGTCCAGCTTGCTCCATTATCAGTGGAGAGGAAGACACCGCTGTCTGTTCCTGCGAAAAGATTGGCGCCGTTCACGGCAAATGAATACACCCTTCCTTCGTTCGTGAGGGTGTCCGCGGTCCACTGCGCTTGTGAAGAACGAACGCCAAGCAGGATGAGGGATGCTATTGCAATTACTCGTATCGCACGTTTCATAGATTAACCTCGCTAATGAATAATGGTGGTTGATTGAGAGTCAATTGGCACGTTCGGCAAGATCCGCAGATACCAACCTAAATATGCCATTCAAAACTTTCGCATGATGTGCTCTGCCTCACTTTTCTCCCGGAGAACGCCGTCCGCTCATCAGCGTTCGAGCACCCCAAAAGAGCTAAGAAGAGAGAACCGGAGCGTTCCGCCGAGAGGGTCGTCCTTCTCCGAGGCGGCGATATAACTGAAATCAAATTCGTACGACTCTACACGCACGCCGGCACCGAAAGTGAAAAACTTGCGGTTCCCGTAGCTGGGGTCTTCGTAAAAATAACCCGTGCGAAATGCAACGAGTTTCGGAGAACCGTACCAGTATTCAAAACCAAGCCCCGTATCGAATTGGCGGAATTCTTCGCCAATCGTCCGCCTTGTCCACGAGGTGAAGAGTGCTTTATAGAATGCGTCGGATCCGTTGTCCGTATAATTGACAAGGAGTTTATTGAAATCGGCAATGAAGGCGGCATCGTTGTATTGGTTTTTGAAAAACTTCAATGCAAGGCCCATACGAAGGTTCATCGGAATAGGATCCGCGAGGGATGCGTCGCCGTACGTAAGTTTCGGCCCTATGTTTGATAAATTAAATCCGAGACTGAGCCTGTCTCCGAGGTTGTGATTCACCAGGGGAATTACAAGAGACTGTGGATGGTAGAGCATTCCTACATCGAAACTGACGCCGGTGGCTATGCCGGTTCCCTGCCCTCCCGGCGCTCCAAAAGGCGATATGGCGCTGTGAATTATTCTAAGATTGAAACCGATGCCAAGGACATTTGAAATCTTTGTCGCATACCCGAGAGCAAAAGCCAGTTCGTAACTCTTGAATGTCTCAAGGACAGTCGCGTCGTTAAGTGTCCTTCCAATTTCTCCCTGGTTGAGATATGTGAATGCCGCGGAGACGGTTCCGTCAAGCTGCCTGACGTCCTGTTTGTACACCGTGTTCGCGATCCACACGTCGCCGAGGTTGAGGGCCGGCTGCCAATCCGAGTAATTGACAGCGGCCTCAGTGCCGGATTGAAATGCGTACCCTGCCGGATTCCAATATGTCGCCCATGCATCGTTGGCTAGAGCAACGCCTGCCTCGCCCATGCCGCTGGCGCGTGAGTCGGGAGCGATCATCAGAAAAGGGACAGCTGTCGTGGTCACTTGTGCGGTGATTGACTGGAAAATACCCGCCGCCAATATTGTCGAGAGAAGCATCATGCTTCGTCTCATATTCCTATGATCCTTCCGGTGAAAATTTAGACTATGCATCATGAATACTCGTTCCAACACAGCGCAGATCATCCAAGCTTCATCTCATGTCTGCCAATCGATGCCGCGATCACTCCAAGGCACCGACACAACTTCTTACAGCTCCGCCATTTGAGTCACATTCTTGTGACTCGGTTGAGATAATATTTCCCTTCCCACACATGTACGGCCAGAGTTGACTCTGGAAACTACAGTCTTTAGTTTTAATGATTCGGCTGGATAATGAAAATATAGTGTTTTGTTTGGTCAAAGTAAACTCATTCATGTTTTTCCCATATTCAAAAACGCCAATATAGCTAAAGATGTTCCATTAGCGGGGTATTTTGTAAAAAACTACTCCTTTTTAAGGCATTGTAAAGACATTTTCTTCTTTGTGACAATACTCATAGTGTGCCCCGGATTTCGGAGACCCTCTAAAGGGAACAAATCGCGGCGAACGGTTTCCAGCCATTGGGTACTGTCCTAATTGGCTGAACGAGTCCGCGGAAGCGGGACGAAGTGAATGCCGAAAGCATCCTTTCGGGAGAATCCATGACAATTCAGCATCGTAAATCAATGAAGCTTCAGCGTCGTGGATCCTTCTCCCGCCAAATGACGGCGGGATCAGGATGACATTAGAAAACATTTCTGTCGATGGCTCTCGCAAATTAGCCCACCACCCGCCATTGGAAGAGGGCGATTATTTGATTATATTTTTTTCATCATTCAGATCGGCATATCACAAAAATCGTCAGGCATGTCTCCATGAAATTCTCTTTCTTCCATTGCCTTTAGCCATGCGGACATCGGTTTCTATGCTGCACCGCCTTTTGCTCCTTTTTCTTTTCGCTTGTTGCATCAACCTCAACGCAGTTGCGCAAGATTCCTCACCCTCTCGATCCCTCTCGCACATCGTCCTGAGTGACGCGACGGCCGCACTCGATGATGGACTCTCGTTCTGGTCGTCTCCTGCGCGCTTTTCCGGACGGGATTGGATGATCGCGGGAGGTACCGTTGCGGGCACTCTCGGCGTGATATCCGCAGACGACTATCTCTGCAAAAAGTTTAGTATCGAAACTGATGATCAGCTGCCCAACACGTTGTGGGAAATCCCAACCTATTACGGAGAACTAGAATATGTGAGCATCTTCTCTGCGGGGGTTTATGCGGCGGGTCTCGTTTCGGGCGACAAGGACATCCGCGTCACAGGGCGTCTTATTTTCGAAAGTCTTGCTCTCTCCGGTTCAGCAGTGCTGGCCCTTCGGTACATTACAGGAAGAGCGGGCCCGGGACCGAATGGCGATTCGCGGGACTTCAGGGGATTTCAATGGAACGCCGAACGGCAGGCATTCCCCTCCGGTCATTCTGTCTTTGCATTTGCACTCTCAACGGTCCTCGCCGAACGCATCGACCATCCCCTTGCACGGATCGGGCTGTACGGCATGGCCTCGCTCACCGCTTACTCGCGTGTACGTTTCACCCAGCATTGGACGTCCGATGTGCTGGCCGGCAGTGCGCTCGGGATTGTAACGGGCTTCTTCGTTGTTTCAAGGGAACGGGAACGCGAGGGAGAAAGCGGGCATCACGCTGGACTGTCCGTCTTGCCGACAGCTAACGGCCTTTGCTTACAGTATACATTTCGATGAGCTTTGTCTCATCCCTTCGGTCGAAGAACGACGAAATGAGATACTGTGTTAGTTTGTGCGGGCTTGTCCACTCTCTACTTAGTCTGTGGCCAGAGAGAGAAGCAAAGTCCCGCGTTACGGGATCCCGCCTTTCATGTTTTGGAAAGCGGGAAGAATTTCTCGGGATCGGAACCACGCGATGCCAACGCCGATTCTGAGAATGTTTCAACTGCAAGAGTTCAGGCAAATCGAAATCGTCGGGTGCGAGAAGAGGGAAGGATTCAATCGAAGGGTTTCAATTTCGGTGCTCATATATAAGTCCATTGGATTTCTATACTGTTGCTTTACCGAAATTGAAGGCATGTGCGGCTGGGATTGAATCCGCGCGTTACGATTTCGAAAGATTTCTTTGGTTACTTTCTTTCTCGGAAAGAAAGTAATGCTAAATGGAAAGCAAAATTTCTTACGCGGCGAAACAAGAATAGAAAGACACTTGTGATCCCTACTGCCGCTTCCCTTCTATTGCAGAGATCTCCTGCAGTAAATCTTTTTTCGTGAACCCCGATTTCTTCATCAAACTGACGACAAACCCGCGAAGCTGTTCCCGTGTTTCATCATCGATCTCCATGCTCGTCATCACGATCACGGGGATTGTCTGGGTCTTCGGGTTGTGTTTCAATTGATACGCAACATTGAACCCGGAAATTTCCGGCATCACCAGGTCGAGGATGATAAGGTCGGGATGCTCTTCTTGCGCGAGCCGCAGACCTTCCCTCCCGTCCAGCGCCTTCAGCACCGTGCATCCCTCGGATTCGAGAATCACCTGCACCAGGTCGATCACGGAACGGTCGTCGTCGATCACCAAAATTCTTGCCGACTGTTTGTGCTTCAAGGCCGAAGTTACTTTGCGGAGCGATTCGAGAAGCTCGTCTTTCTGGACGGGCTTCACAAAATAATCGACCGCGCCGAGTCCGAATCCGACGTTCCGTTCATCGAGCATCGAGATGATGATCACCGGAATATCCTTGCACAACGGATGCTGCTTGAGTTCGCGCAGGACCTGCCAGCCATCTTTCACCGGAAGAAGAATGTCGAGCGTGATGACATCCGGTTTCCACAATTTTGCTTTCTCGAGCGCCTCGATGCCGTTCGCCGCGGTTTCGATAACGTAACCGGCTTCCGAGAGATACGATTGCAGTATCTGCCGCGCATGCGGCTTGTCTTCCACAATAAGCACACGCTGCGGCTCCGACGACGGTGTGAGAATGCCGGCAATGTTCCCCGCAATGTCGTTGCTGTCGCTGCGGGAGTTGACCATCATCGGCATTCGCACAATAAACGTGCTCCCCTTTCCCCACTCGCTCACCGCAGTCACCGAGCCTCCGTGAAGCTCGACAAGCTTTTTGGTGATCGACAGGCCCAGCCCCGTCCCTTCCTGCTTCCTTTTCCCTGCCGACGTTTGCTGGAACGGAAGGAACAGCCGCGGCATCTCATCAACCCTGATGCCGACGCCCGAATCCAGCACGCTGAACTCGACCGCGTTGTTCACCCGCAGGATGTTGATCGCGATTGTATTTTCCGGATGGCTGAACTTGATGGCATTCGTGACAAGGTTCAGCATGATCTGCTTGAGGCGGACATCGTCGGCAACGATATCGTCGAGCTCGTCCGCGATATGGATCTCGAACGACAGCTTCTTCTGTTCCATCTGCGGCTGCAATGATTTTGTCAGCCCGTCGATGAATTGACGGATCGGAATGCTCTTGTAATGAAGTTCCAGCTTCCCCGCTTCCAGCTTCGACAGGTCCAGGATATCGTTGATGAGCTGGAGGAGATGTTTTCCGCTTTGATTGATGGACGAAACGTACGACGCAACCGTCGCCGCATCGAGCTTCGGCATATCGAGCTGAATCAACTCCGAAAATCCGATAATGGAATTCAGCGGCGAACGGAGCTCGTGGCTGAAAAAGGCGAGAAATTTCTTCAGCGTTTCGTGTGCGTCCTCCGTTTGCGCACGCTGGATCTCGAGGTCCACGTTTTTTACGCGCAGCTCGTCGATCAACCCTCTGCGGCTGATGCCGACAGCCAGTTCGTTGGCAATAAGGGAAAGGAACGACTGCTCCCTTTCGGCGAACGCTTTTTCGGAATTCATCAGCATCTCCATCACGCCGACCAGTTCGCCTTCGACCTTTAACGGAATAGCGAGAACGGTTTTCGGATCCGACGTCACCAGCATCTCCGGCGCAACGGCGTAGTATGAACTGCGGGAAACGTCCGACGTGATGATCGGCGCGCCGGTGATGACGGCGTCGATGCAAGCGGCGGAATTTTGTTCGTTCACCGACCGCGCCGTGAGGATTTGTTCCCATTCGAGCGACGGAAGCTCGGGGGCGACCAAAATAATTTTCTCGTCCTGAGGCCGGAAAATGTACATCAACACGTGATGGAACGGAAGGTCGTACCGGGCGGCAATCGTGTGCACGACCTGCGCGCAGAGGTCGTCGAGCTGATTGCTCGAATTAATGACGTGCGAAATCTCGAGCAGCGTCTCCCGCTGGCGTTCCTGATGCTTCTGATCGGTGATGTCCTGGAAGAAAACGGACAGCCCGTTCTCATTCGGGTAAATGCGAATGTTATACCATGCTTCAAAATTATTGTCGTGGTAACTCGTTTCAAACGACTGGAATGTTTTCGTTGCCATTGCCGTGCGGTAACGGTCGCCCAGCTCGGCCTTTTCCGCGTTCGGAAATATTTCGAACACGTGTTTCCCCAGCACCTGGTCACGGAGAAAACGTGTTCCCTCTTCGGCGGCCCGGTTCCAGTACGTAAACTTGAAATCCGCATCGAGAGCAAAAAACCCTCCGCTGATACTTTCTAATATTTCTTCAGGCTGCATTGAGTACCTTTCGCATGCTTTGTTCTTGGCAAAAGACAAACAGGGACAATTAAAAATTAAGAATTAAAAATTAAGAATTAAGAATTAGAGACTTCTGAAAAATTGCTTTTTCTGGTGGGACAAACATTCCTGTTTGTCATTTTTGATTCAAATCTAACAAATTCTGACGGACAAGAATGTCCGTCCCACCATTGTAACTGATTTTTCAGATGCCTCAATTAATAATTCTGCAAAAGCAGGGTGAAGAGATCTCTTATAATTCGAGACTTCTGAAAAATCGTCTCTCGCCAGCCCCGCGGGATTTGCGTGAGTCATACTTTTGGAATTATTCAGAAGTCTCAATAATTCATAATTCTTAATTCTTAATCCTTAATTCTTAATCCTTAATTCTTAATCCTTAATTCTTAATTCTTAATTATTAATTATTAATTATCTTTCAAGGTGCGGCGGCTTAAAGCCTCTGTACGTATCGAACTGAGAATCGTAAAACACAAGGTTGAAGGTGCTGTCGCGCAGCGTTCCGCCGGAAGGATAAAGGTAGAATTCGGAAATTGTGTCTGTCGGATGTGCGGCGGGTTTTCCGTTCTCGGTGTAGAACCGAAGAGTATAAAATCCCTGCGTAAACGGGGCTGTCTGCAATTGTTCGTGAATGTTTGCTTCGTTGAAAATACGGGGGTCATGCGCTGCGTTCATGGTCCGATCTCGGTATACGCACTCCGCCGGATGAGCATCAAAAGCGATGATTGCTGGACAATAAGATATTGCTCTCCCTCATATTCGATTTCAATAGCCGCATCCCGAAGAAAAATTGCGTAATCCCCTTCTTCGACCTGGAGCGGAATGTATTTCACCGGATCTTTGGGAGTTGTTGACCACGGTTCCTGATCGACATAGTTTGGATTGACAACAGGATATCCCGGTCCAACTTTAACAATATAGCCGCTCTGGACCTTTTCTTTTTCCTTTACGCCGGGGGGGAGATACAATCCGTGGGTCGACTTCTCCTGGTCTTTTTCGGGGGAGACCAGCACCTTGTCGCCGACTAAGATGATTTTCTTTTTCAGTGACGTTTCCATCGTGCACAAATATACAAAGATTTTTTGATATTGCACAATAGCAGGTAGTGTCCTAATTTGATTGTACATGTCATAATCTCTGAGTCATGTCATTCTGAGTCTCCCGACGCTTTTTGTCGGGAGACGAAGAATCCATGTCAATGCGTCTCCGTAAATCCACAAAACTTCAGCGTCGTTGATCAGGATGACAGTACAAAGCATTT
>Ga0265342_10001237_pt1 | contig 24150 bp, 26 predicted proteins | sample 4CB327metaG_FD_203125 | JGI IMG/M metagenome (GOLD analysis project Ga0265342, IMG submission 203125) | Rhizosphere microbial communities from Carex aquatilis grown in University of Washington, Seatle, WA, United States - 4-CB3-27 metaG | ecosystem: Host-associated > Plants > Roots >... | reverse complement strand
GCGGCCAGCCAGGCGAGCGTGATCGCGAGCAGGGTGCCGCCGACGCAGTACCCGATCGTGTGCATCTTTTTCTCGCCGGTCGCTTCCGTCACCTTGTCCATCGCGGTGACGACGCCCTCGCGCATGTAGGCGTCGAAGCTCTTGTCGGCGAGATGGATGTCGGGATTGACCCAGGAGACGACGAACACGGTGATGCCCTGGTCGGTGCACCACTTGATGAAGGACTTCTCGGGGTTGAGATCGAGGATATAGAATTTGTTGATCCACGGCGGCACGATCAGCAGCGGGACCTTGAGCACTTCCTTCGTCGTGGCCGTGTACTGGATGAGCTGCATCAGCTCGTTCTGGAACACGACCTTGCCGGGCGTGATGCCGAGATTGCGGCCGACCTCAAAGCCGGACGGATCGGATTGCCGGATTTTCAAATTGCCATCGCCGGCGCGGATGTCCTCCGACAGCATGTGCATGCCGCGCACGAGATTGTCGCCATTCGAGGCGAGCGTCTCGCGTAAGAGCTCCGGATTGGTCAGCACGAAGTTCGACGGCGACAGCGCCGCGAAGATCTGGCGCATGTAGAACTCGGCCTTGCGCCGCGTCTGATCGTCGATCTCGGCGGTCTTGACCAGCCGGTCCGCCCATTGCGCGGTCAAAAGGTAGAACTGCTTCAAGAAGTCGAAGAACTGGTTCTTCGACCAGTCCGGATCGGCAAAGCGCTTGTCGCGCGGATCGGGCGCGATCACGGGCGCTGCGTCCTCGCCGGACAGGCGCTTGCCGGCGCTGGCCACCAGTTCGAGATAGGCGCGGCCGAGATTGCTTTGCAGTTCGAGCGAGCGCTGCGGATCGGACAGCCAGTACTCCGTCACCTGGCCGATCGAACGGATGGCGTCGGCGAGGTCATCGGGCGTGTCCGGCTTGATGCGGCCTTCCTCGCGCGGCTTCATGTAGGCGGCGAGCGCCTTGCCGCCTTCCTCGATGAAGCGGGCGGCGTTGCGCGCCATCGCCTCGTAGTCGACCGAGGTGAGCGCCTCCGCGCCGGGCATCGCGCCGGTGAGGGGGATGCCGCCGGGGAAGGCGGCCGGGTTCGGGGTCGCCGTGTTGCCTTGCTTATTGCCTTGCTTGGAGCCGTCGCTCGCTCGCGTTTCCATTCGCTGTCCGTCGCGTTCGGGCTTCTCGGATGGCCCTTGCTCGCCTTCATCAGTCGCAGGCCGTCGTGTCAGGCAAATAACGCGCCAACGCCCGAACCGTCCTCCTTGCTGCGGCCATATTAGCCGGATATCGGAATTAAGCTATAATCCATTGAGTCTGCGTCGATTTTGCGGTGCGGCAGGTGAGCGCGGGTGCGCATGGGCGGTCTTAAACGAACTCTCTGGGCGGCTGGGATTCTGGCTCTGAGCGCGAGCCCGTGCCTTGCCCAATCGGTGTTCGGCAAGCTGCCGGAAAGCCTGGGCGGCCTGCCGGCCGATGCGCCGGCCGTCCCCAAGACGCCCTATCAGTACCCGGCCGTGCACGACATGCCGCCGCCGCGGAACGACAAGACCTTGTCCGACGACCAGCAGCTCAATCTGCTCAACCAGCTCGAGGACGCCCGCGACCGCCAGGTCCGGCGGGCGGACGAGGAGAGGGCTGCCGACGGCGAGACGCCGAAGGCGCCCAATGTCACCAAAAAGAAGCCTTCCGCGGCCAAAAAGCAGCCGAAACCGGCCGCTCAGGCTGGCGTGAAAGCGAACCCGTGATAAAAGCCAGCCGGGGTCACGCCGGCCGCCTGGAGAGGGCAGCGACGGCCACCTGAAGGTCAGACCGATGGAAGAATTCTACCGCATCCGCCGCTTGCCGCCTTACGTGTTCGAAGAGGTGAACCGGGCCAAGGCCAAGGCACGCAACGCCGGCGCGGACATCATCGACCTCGGCATGGGCAACCCCGACCTGCCGGCCCCGCAGCACGTCATCGACAAGCTGAAGGAGACGCTCGGCAAGCCGCGCACCGACCGCTATTCCGCTTCGCGCGGCATCCCCGGCCTGCGCCGCGCCCAGGCCGCCTATTACGAGCGCCGCTTCGGCGTGAAGCTCAATCCCGAGACGCAGATCGTGGCAACGCTCGGCTCGAAGGAGGGCTTCGCCAACGTCGCGCAGGCGATCACCGCGCCGGGCGACGTCGTCCTCGTGCCCGACCCGAGCTATCCGATCCACGCCTTCGGCTTCCTGATGGCCGGCGGCGTCATCCGCTCGGTCTCGTCCGAGCCGACGCCGGAGTTCTTCACGACGCTCGAGCGCGCCATCAGGCACTCGATCCCGAAGCCGATCGCCGTCGTCGTCTGCTATCCGTCGAACCCGACGGCCTTCACCGCCGACCTCGACTTCTATCGCGATCTCGTCGCCTTCGCGAAGAAGCACGGCATCTTCATCCTCTCCGACCTCGCTTACGCCGAGGTCTATTTCGACAACGACCCGCCGCCCTCGGTGCTGCAGGTGCCGGGCGCGATCGACGTCACCGTCGAGTTCACCTCGATGTCGAAGACGTTCTCGATGGCCGGCTGGCGCATGGGCTTCGCCGTCGGCAATGACCGCATCATCGCCGCGCTCGCGCGCGTGAAGTCGTATCTCGATTACGGCGCCTTCACGCCGGTGCAGGTCGCCGCCGCCGCCGCGCTCAACGGTCCGGAGGATTGCGTCAAGGAGATGCGCGAGACCTATACGCGCCGCCGCGACGTTCTGATCGACAGCTTCTCGCGCGCCGGCTGGGACGTGCCGCCGCCGCGCGCCTCGATGTTCGCCTGGTCGCCGATCCCCGAGCCGTTCCGCGAGATGGGCTCGGTCGAGTTCTCCAAGCTGCTGGTCGAGAAGGCCGAAGTTGCGGTCTCGCCCGGCACAGGCTTCGGCGAGCGCGGCGAAGGCTACGTGCGTATCGCGCTGGTCGAGAACGAGCAGCGCATCCGCCAGGCCGCTCGCAACATTCGCCGCTTCCTCGAGACCGCGCCCGCCCAGCTCCACAACGTGGTGCCGCTCGCCACCCGCCGCTGATCAAAAAGACGATGTCTCAATCCCTGAAAGTGGGTGTCGCCGGTTTGGGCACGGTCGGCGCCGCCCTCATCGCCCAGATCGTGCGCGAGCGTGAGCTTTTGAGCATGCGCTGCGGCGGCCGCCGCATCGAGGTCGTCGCGGTGTGCGCGCGTTCCAAGAACAAGGACCGCGGCGTCGACCTGAAGAAGATGAAGTGGTTCGACGATCCCGTCGCGCTCGCGCGCGAGCCTGGCATCGACGTCTTCGTCGAGCTGATGGGCGGGGCCGGCGATCCGGCCAAGGCCGCGGTCGAAGCTGCGCTGTCGTCCGGCAAGTCCGTGGTCACCGCCAACAAGGCGCTGCTCGCGAGGCACGGCGTCAGGCTCGCCACACTCGCCGAGAAGAACGGCGGCGCGCTCAACTTCGAGGCCGCAGTCGCCGGCGCGATCCCGATCGTGCGCACCGTGCGCGAGGAGTTCGCCGGCAACCCGATCGAGCGCATCTACGGCATCCTCAACGGCACCTGCAATTACATCCTGACCAAGATGGAGCAGGAGGGACTGGCCTTCGATGCGTGCCTGAGGGAAGCGCAGCGGCTCGGCTATGCCGAAGCCGATCCGACCTTCGACATCGAGGGCCACGACACGGCGCAGAAGCTCGCCATCCTCGCGAGCCTTGCCTTCGGCACAAAGGCCGACGAGAGCGCGATCTTCGTCGAGGGTATCTCGTCGATCCAGCCGGCCGACATCGCCGCTGCCGACGAGCTCGGCTACCGCGTCAAGCTGCTCGGCGTCGCGGTGAAGACCGCGAAGGGCATCGAGCAGCGCGTGCATCCGACCATGGTGCGCAAGGATTCGGCGATCGCGCAGGTCATGGGCGTGACCAATGCCGTGACGGTCGATCCCAAGGGCGTCAATCCGATCACCTTGATCGGCCCCGGCGCCGGCGGCATGGCGACCGCCTCGTCGGTGCTCTCCGACATCGCCGACGTCGCGCGCGGCATTAGACTGCCTCCTTTCGGCCGCCCGGTGGCGCATCTCAAGCAGGTCTCCAAGGCGCCGATGCAGCGCCACGAGGGCGGCTACTACATCCGGCTTCTGGCGCGGGACAAGCCCGGCACCGCCGCAACAATCGCGAAGCGTCTGGCCGAGCAGGAGATTTCGCTGGAGTCGATCGTGCAGCGTCATCCCAAGGGCGCCGCCGAAAGCGAGACCAAATCCGGCGCCGTTCCGGTTATTCTCATCACCTACGCCACGAGCGAGGACGCCGTGCGCAAGGCCCTTGCGGCGGTAGGCAAGGATAGGGTGATCTCGGGCCGGCCGCAGGTGATCCGGATCGAGAAGAACTGACGCATTGAAGCGGTAAAGAACTAAAGACGGGATGCGGCGTTGGCAGCCGCATTCCGGAGTTTTCTAAGAGGGGACATTCCATGACATCGATTACCGTCCAGGCCGAGCTCGCGCTTGAGCGCATTCTCACGCTCGAGATCGTGCGCGTGACCGAGCGGGCGGCGGTATCGTCGGCGCGGCTGCGCGGCCACGGCAAGGACAAGGCCTCCGACCAGGCCGCGGTGGACGCGATGCGTCGCGAGCTCAACAAGCTGCCGATCGACGGCACGGTGGTGATCGGAGAGGGCGAGATCGACGAGGCGCCGATGCTGTTCATCGGCGAGCAGGTCGGCACCAAGCAGGGCCCGAAGGTCGACATCGCGGTCGATCCGCTCGAGGGCACCACGCTCTGCGCCAAGAACATGGCCGGCGCCATCGCCACGATCGCCATGGCGAACGGCGGCACGCTCCTGCACGCGCCCGACTGCTACATGGAGAAGATCGCGATCGGCCCCGGCTATCCGAAAGGCACGATCGACCTCGACGCGCCGGCCGACGAGAACATCATGAACCTCGCGCGCGCCAAGGGCGTGAAGCCCTCGGAGATCACCGCGATCCTGCTCGACCGGCCGCGCCATGCCGACATGATCGCGGCCGTGCGCAGGACCGGCGCTGCCGTGTCGCTGATCTCGGACGGCGACGTCGCCGGGGTCATCCATTGCGCCGAGCCGAAGACCGGCATCGACATCTATCTCGGCATTGGCGGCGCCCCGGAAGGCGTGCTCGCCGCGGCCGCGCTGCGCTGCATCGGCGGGCAGATGCAGACGCGCCTCATCATCGACAACGAGGCGCTGCGCGAGCGCACGATCAAGATGGGCATCAAGGACGCGAAGAAGATCTACGAGATCGAGGACATGGTGCGCGGCGACTGCCTGTTCGCGGCGACCGGCGTCACCACCGGGCCGATGCTCAACGGCGTCAAGTTCGGCAAGGACGTGATCGAGACCGACACGGTGGTGATGCGCTCGGTCACCGGCACCGTTCGCCGCGTCATCGGCGAGCACCGCGAATTGTCGAAATTCCACCTCGACTGAGCGCTGCGCCGCGCGGAGTTGCGTATGAAGCGTCTTGTCACCGGCCTGCTCCTCGCCGCCGCGTTCGCGGCGAGCGTTCACGCGCAGACGCCGTCCGCGCCGCCGCCGGAAGCGATGGCCGCGGCCAAGGATCTCGCCGCGCTGATGGGCGGCGACACGGTCGGGCAAATGAGCGCCGCGCTGACCGCGCAGATCTGGCCGAACATCGAGCAGCAGCTCGGGCCGAAGGTCGATGCCGCGACGCTCGCCGAACTGCGCGGCCAGTTCGAGGCCTCGCTGTCGAACTTCAGCAAAGAGGTGATGGCCGACTCGCCCGCCGTCTATGCGCGCCACTTCACGGTCGAGGAATTGCGCACCATGCTCGCCTTCTACAAGTCGCCGGTCGGGCAGAAGGCGCTTCATACCATGCCGACGGTGATGACCGAGCTCGGCCAGCAGATGGCGCCGCGCATGCAGGCCTTCCAGACAGACCTCCACGCCAAGATGGAGGCGACCCTGAAGAAGCACGGTTACGCCAAATAGCCGGACGCCTCCGGCGTTGCGCTACCCTTGAAGGCCTCTGATTCGCGGACCACATGGCCCGTGTGGGGTTCAGGTTCATGACGGCGCTGCCGCTGCCAAAGATTGAGGAGGACGCCTTCCTCGGCGTGGAGAAATCCGCGACCGGGCGAATATGGCGCGACCGCCTCGATGCGCGCGGCCAGACGCGCGCGCTCATGATCGCGCAGCGGCACGGCCTGCCGGAGCTCTTGGCGCGGGTGATGGCCGGGCGCGGCGTCGAGCCGGAGGAGGCGGAGGCCTTCCTCGATCCGACCATTCGCCGCCTGATGCCCGACCCGCACACCTTGACCGACATGGAGGTTGCGGCGACGCGCATCGCCGACGCGGTGACGAAGGGCGAGCAGGTCGCGATCTTCGGCGATTACGACGTCGACGGCGCGACCGCGGCTGCGCTCCTGTGCCGCTTCCTGCGCCAGGGCGGGCTCGATCCGATCGTGCACATCCCGGACCGCATTTTCGAGGGCTACGGGCCGAACGTCGACGCCATCAAGAGCTTCCACGAGCGCGGCGCGAAGCTGCTCGTCACCGTCGACTGCGGCACGACCAGCCATGCCGTGTTCGAAGAGGCCAAGACGCTCGGCCTGGACGTCGTCGTGCTCGATCATCACCAGGCCGACGAGGCCCTGCCGTTCGCGCACGCCATCGTCAATCCGAACCGCGCCGACGATCTCTCCGGCCTCGGCCATCTCGCCGCCTGCGGCCTCGTATTCCTCACGCTCGTCGCGGTGTCGCGGACCTTGCGCAACCGCAATTTCTGGAGCGGCACTCGCGCCGAGCCCGACCTTTTGTCTGTACTGCATCTCGTCGCGCTCGGCACCGTCGCCGACGTCGTGCCGCTCAAGGGGCTCAATCGCGCCTTCGTGTCGAAGGGCCTGATCGCGCTGCGCCGGCGCGAGCATGTCGGCGCGACCGCGCTGATGGACGCCTCGCGCCTGTCCGGTCCGCCGGAGCCGTGGCATCTCGGCTTCCTGCTCGGGCCGCGCATCAATGCCGGCGGCCGCATCGGCCGCGCCGATCTCGGCGTGCGCCTGCTGCTCGAAGAAGATCCGATCGAAGCCGCGCGCATCGCCGCCGAACTCGACCGGCTCAATCGCGAGCGCCAGCAGATCGAGATCGCGACACTCGCTGAAGCCGAGGCCGAAGCGCTCGCCGCGCTGGGCCTCGAGGAGAAGGGCGCGGTCGTCGTCACGGCCGGGCAAGGCTGGCATCCCGGCGTCGTCGGTCTCGTTGCCGCACGGCTGAAGGAGCGCTACGGCCGTCCCGCTTTCGCGATTGCCATTGAAGCCGGCGGCATCGGCACCGGCTCGGGCCGCTCCATTCCCGGAGTCGATCTCGGCCGCGCCGTGCGCCGGGCGGTCGCCGACGGCATGCTGCTCAAGGGCGGCGGCCACGCCATGGCGGCCGGCATCACCTTGCGCAAGGACGCGCTCGGGTCGTTCCGCGCCTTCCTCGAGGAGACGCTCGGCGAGGCGGTGACCGCATCGCGCCGCGACGCCACGTTGAAGATCGACGGCGCCGTCTCGGCCGGTGGCTTCAACCTCGACCTCGCCTCGCTGTTGATGCGCGCCGGCCCTTACGGCGCCGGCCATCCCGAGCCGATGCTGGCGCTGCCGGCGCACGTGCTCGCCTACGCCGATCCGGTCGGCGAGAACCACATCCGGCTGCGCTTCAAGTCGGGCGACGGCAAGTTCGTCAATGCCATTGCCTTCCGCGCCGTCGGCCAGCCGCTCGGCAACGCGCTGCTCGACAATCGCGGCAGGGCGATGCACGTCGCCGGAAATCTCGCCGTCGATCGCTGGCAGGGCGAGGAGCGCGTGCAGTTGCGCGTCGCCGACGTCGCGCCGGCGTGACGCCTCACTGCCGGCGCTTGCGTTCCGCCTCGTCCCACGCCGTCAGCGCCTGATAGTCAGGCACGAAGCCGAGCCCCTTCGAGGCATCCGACGACAGCACCGTCTGCGACGTCACGACGTCGACCAAAGCCGGCATGTTCTTGAGCGCGCGTTCGAGCGCCGGCTTCAGCTCCTCCGGCTTCTCGACGCGCTCGCCGTGCAGGCCGAGCGCGCGCGCCATGCCGGCGTAGTCCGAATGCCGCAGCGTCGTGCCGACGACACGGCCGCCATAGTTCATCTCCTGGTCGAGCCGTTCGATGTTCCAGGCGGCGTTGTTGGAGACGACGAACAGGCATTTGGCGCCGTGGCGCACGGCTGTGTCGATCTCCATGGCGTTGATGCCGAAGGCGCCGTCGCCATTGACCGAGATCACCTGGCGGTTCGGTTCGGCAAGCGACGCGGCGATGGCGAAGGGCACGCCGACGCCGAGGCAGCCGAAGGCGCCGGCGTCCATGTAGGTCCGCGCCTGCAAGCCGGTGCGGGCGAAGCTCAACAAATCGCCGCCGTCGGCAATGGCGATGTAGTCGGGATCGGCAAGCTCGGCGATGACGTCGAAGATCGCGCGCGGATGCACCTTGCCGTCTTCGCCCGTCATCGGCTTGGCGCCGGTGGAGGCTTTGGCCATGCGCTCGCGGTTCTTCTTGCGCATGCCGTCGGCCCAGCCCTTGTCGAGGCCGCTCTCGCGGTTGCCGGCGGCGTCCACCATCGCGGCCAGCGCCAGCGCCGGGTCGGCGAGCAGTTCCGGTTCGCCGCGCCGATTGTCGATCAGCTCACCGGCATTATCGGCGACACGGATGAAGCGCGCATGCGGAAACACAGCGGGCGAGCCGTAGCCGACCTGATAGTCGAGCTTGCGGCCGACGAGCAGCACGACGTCGGCGTCGGACATCGCCGCGGCGCGCACCGCGGCGGCTGTCGATGGATGATCGGCCGGCACGAGGCCGCGGCTCTCCTGCGTGTCGAGATAGAGCGCGCCGGTCGCATCGAGGAGACGCACCAACGCTTGTCCGGCGCCGCGCGCGCCGCGGCCGGTGATGACGAGCGGCCGCTTCGCCGACCAGAACAATTCGACCGCTTCCTTTACTGCGTCAGGCGAGGGCGGCGGGCGGCGCGGAGGCTTCACCGCGATCCACTCGTCGAGCACGAGTTGTTTGGGAACATGCGTGCGCAGCACGTCGGTCGGGATCTCGAGATAGACCGGACCCGGCTCGCCGGCGTCACCCATCGCGCGCGCCACCGCCTCGTCGAACTCGCGGATCACCTGATCGGCGACGCGCAGGGTGCGCGAGGTGCGCGTCACCGGCCGCAATATGTCGACATGGGGGATGTCCTGGAGCGGCCCCATGTTGGCCTGCGGCCGCGACGTGCAGCCGCCGATCAGCAACACCGGCGCGCGGGCAAGCGACGCGTTGGCGATGGCTGTGACGCAGTTGGTGACGCCGGGCCCGGCGGTGACCATGGCGACGCCGAAGCCGCCGGCAAGCTCGGCATGCGCATGCGCCATGTGCACGGCGGCGCCTTCGTCGCGCACGTCGATGATGCGGATGCCCTGACGCGCGACGTGGTCCCAGATCGGCTGGATGTGCCCACCCTGGAGGCCGAAGATGCGGTCGACGCCGCGCGCTTTCAGGAACCGCGCGATCCAGGCGGCGCAGGATTCGGTGTCGGCGTTGAGATCCTGAACCTCGGTCATGAATTGTCCCTCTGGCTGACGGCTTCCTGCTGCAAGCGCAGCAGGCGGTGCTGGATCTTGCCGGTGGCGGTGCGCGGCATGTCGGCGTCGCGGATGAAGGCGATCGAGCGCGGCCGCTTATAGCCGGCGATGCGCGTGCGGCACCATTCGATGATCTCGGCTTCGTTCAGGCTGCTGCCGTCGCGCGCGACGATGACGGCGTGCACGCGCTCGCCCCATTTGGCGTCGGGCAGGCCGATGACGGCCACGTCGCGCACCTTCTCGTGCGTCGCCAGCAGCGCCTCGACCTCGGACGGATAGACGTTCTCGCCGCCGGAGATGATCATGTTGCTCTTGCGGTCGACGAGATAGACGAACCCTTGCGCGTCGCGCCGCGCCATGTCGCCGACGCTGCAATAATCGCCGCGGAAGGCTTCCGCCGTCTTCTCCGGCAGCTTCCAATATCCGTCGAACGTGTAGTCGTTGCAGGAGAAGAGCTCGCCCGGTTCGCCGTCCAGCACCTCGTTGCCGTCGGCGTCGATGAGGCGGATCGGCCGCGAGCCGACGCATTCGCGCCCGACGGAGCCGAGCTTGTCGAACTGTTCGTCGGGATGCAGCATCGTCACCCAGCCGGCCTCGGTCGAGCCGTAGAGCTCGAACAGGCCGCTGTTCCGGAAATACTCCATGATGGCGAGCTTGGTCTCGCGCCGCGCCGGCGCCGACGAGACCATCAGCTTGGTGACGGCGTCGACGTTGTACTTCGCGCGGGTGGCCGCCGGCAGGTCGAGCATCATGCTGTAATGCGTCGGCACCAGCGAGGTGAAGCTCGCGCCGCCCTCGGCGAGCGTGCGCACGAGATGCTCGGGATCAAAGCTCTTGCGGTTGTAGACGGTGCAGGCGCCGCCGCAGAACGAGAACGCGCCGTAGAAATAGAGCGAGTTGGCGTGGCACATCGGCATGACCAGCAGCGCCGAGTCGTGCCGCGCCAGGCCGAGCTCGATCTCGGTGACCAGCGACAGCATGGCGCCGCCGCGGTGGTTGCGGATCGCGCCCTTCGGCTTGCCCGTGGTGCCCGACGTGTACATCAGCATCCACGGGTCGGCGCCGTCGACCGCGACCCGAGGCGTCGTATCGCTCGCGCGGGCCAGCATGTCCTCGTAGGCGGTGAAGCCGGCGGGGCAGGGCGTCTTGCCGAACACGACGATGTTGGCCGCCGGGATCGCCAGATCGCCGCGGATCGCCTCGATCGTGCCGAGAAGCTCGTCCTGCACGATCAGCGCGCGCGCCTCGCAATTCTCGATGATGTAGCGCGCCTCCTGCGCGGTCAGACGGAAATTGACCGGCACGGCGACGAAGCCGGCGAGCGCGGTCGCGGCATAAATCTCCAGCCACTCGATGGCGTTGTAGGCGAGCACGGCGACGCGGTCGCCCTTGCCGAGGCCCAGGCCCAGCAGCGCATTGCCGAGCCGGCAGGCGCGCTGGTGCCAGAGCCGGAACGACATCTTCCGGTCGAGGTCGCGGGCGCCGATCTTGTCCGGCATCAGCCGCGCATGCATCGCCAGTGCTTCACCGGCATTCGCCAGTCTCGACATCCGCAACGCCCCCGTCGGCAAGGAACGCTAAAACGACCGGAAAAAGTCTGCCCGGAACGGCCGTCGCGCGCAACGTGCGTGCAACCGGCAGGAACCACGCGCGACGCGAGGGGATTGTGGTGGGCCCCGACGGCACGTAAATCGGGCGGGGGAGTCCTCGGACACTGCATGGTCGCAACTTTCGCCAACGCGCTGACGCTCGCCATCGCGGTGCTGGCGATTGCCGGCGTCATCGTGCGGCCGATGCGCTGGCCCGAGGCGATCTGGGCGGTCGCCGGCGCCGCCGTGGTGGTCGCGCTCGGCCTCGTGCCGGGACGCGACGCGCTCGCTGCAATCGGGCAGGGCCTCGACGTCTATCTCTTCCTCCTCGGCATGATGCTGCTGTCGGAGACGGCGCGGCGCGAGGGCCTGTTCGACTGGCTGGCGGTGGAGGCGGTGCTGCACGCCAAGGGCTCGCCGCGGCGGCTGTTCCTCCTGATCTACGGCGTCGGCACGGTGGTCACCGTGTTCATGTCGAACGACGCCACCGCGGTGGTGCTGACGCCCGCCGTGTTCGCCGCCGCGAAGAAGGCGAAGCTCGAGCCTTTGCCCTATCTCTTCATCTGCGCCTTCGTGGCGAACGCCGCGAGCTTCGTGCTGCCGATCTCCAACCCGGCCAACATCGTGCTCTACGGCGGCCACATGCCGGCGCTTCTCGATTGGCTGAAAAGCTTTGCGCTGCCCTCGGCCGCGGCCATCGTCGCAACCTACCTCGTGCTGCGCTGGCGCATGCGCCATGCGCTCGCCGGCCGCGTCGAACTGCCGGCGCGCACGACGCTGCCGCGCGGCGCCGGCGTCGCGCTCGCCGGTATCGTGCTGACCGCGCTGGCGCTCATCGTCACGTCCTTCCTCGACATCAAGTTCGGCTGGCCGGCGGCGATCGGCGGCGTCGCGACCGCACTCGCGGTGCTCGCGACCGAGCGCGCCTCGCCCTGGCCGGTCATCCGCCACATCTCGTGGAGCGTCATCCCGCTGGTCGCCGGCCTGTTCGTGCTGGTGCGCGCCATCGAGCGCACGGGGCTCATCGCCGGCGTCACGCACGACCTGGTCGCCCTGACGCAGCAGTCCGAGACGCTCGCGGCGGTTGCCGCAGGCGGCGTCGCCGCGCTCATTTCAAACACGATGAACAATCTGCCGGTCGGGCTGATCGCCGCTTCGGTGCTGACGCACGCGCAGCCGCCCCTCGTCGTCACCGATGCCGCGCTGATCGGCGTCGACCTCGGGCCGAACCTGTCGGTCACCGGCTCGCTCGCCACCATCCTGTGGCTGCTCGCCATTCGCCGCGACGGCGAGCACGTCGATTTCTGGCGGTTTTTGAAGGTCGGCGCCCTGGTCATGCCGCCGGCGCTGATCCTCGCCATCGCGGCGCGGCTGATCGTCTAGCTCACCGCCACGGCCGGCGCTGCGCCTCCTCGATCGGCACGATCTCGCGGCCGAGCGGCCACAGCGAGATGCCGGCCAGTTTCAGATGCGCCCAGGCAAAGGGCAGGCCGATGATGGTGATCGCGAGCAGCACGGCCGCGATCAGATGGCCGAGCGCCAGCCACCAGCCGGCGAGCACAAGCCAGACGATATTGCCGATCAGCGCGAACAGCCCGCCGAAGGCGCCGGGCGGCTTGTCGATCACCGTGTAGCCGAACGGCAGCACGGTGTAGACGGCGATGTTGAGCGCCGCCTTGGCCCAGGGCAGGCCGATGATCGTCACCGCCATGATCAGCGCCGCGACGAGCCAGCCCGCGGCCATCCAGATGCCGCCGCATACGATCCAGAGAATGTTGAGCAGCAGGCTGACCGGCGACATGTCGTTTCCCTCGTCTGATTCGCGAATCAGATGGTGCGTGCCGGCCCCGCTGTCGAGTGGCTGCGCGTCCAAATTGTAACAACCCGCGGCGATAGCTATCCTTTAACTGTTTGTGGCGATTCGTGGTGTCAGAGTCTTCGGACTGCGTGACCGCGATTCCATTCGGGCGCTCACGCCTGTGCCTTGCGTAAGTTCGCAATGCGATGGCCAGCTTGGGGAATCAGCCATGTCCTTTGAGATCAAGACCGCGACGCCGGGTCTGTCGTCCGCCGATATCGTGCCCTATGACGGCGACCCATTGACCTTCGAGACCGCAACCTGGGGCGAGCGCGTCGTCACCGTCGTCGCGACCGCGACCGCCGTGCTGGTCGTCGCCACCATCGCCGTGCTGATGGGCATGGCCTGAGGCGGCCTTGCGGCCGCATTGCTTGAGGCGGCCTTGCGGCCGCATGGCCTGACGCGGCCTCAGGACATCGGGGCTTCGAAGGCGCGGCGCGACACGGACGAAAACTGCCGCCGCCACATCACGATGACGATCGCCAAGGTCGTCGCCATCAGCGGCAGGGCGCCGAGGAACCAGCCGAGATAGCCGAGCGCGAAGAAGAAGGCGCGCTGGCCGCGGTTGAAGTGCTGACCGGCGTCGGCGCAGATATTGGCGGCGCGGTGCGCAAAGGCTCTTGCCTGCGGCGTGTCCTTCTCGGACGCCGGCGGCGCCGCGCCGAGCAGGATCGCAAAGTAGTTGTACAGCCGGTACGACCAGGCGAACTTGAAGAATGCGTAGACGAAAATGATGGCGAGCCCCAGCATCTTCATCTCCCACAATTCACGCGACGGCGTCGAGCCGCCCGGCAATATCGACATCACCGGTAACAGGGCGTCCGGGGCGCGCAGGAGGCTCAGCGTGCCGCCAATGGCGATCAGGCTGGTCGAGGCGAAGAAGGCGGTGCCGTTCTGCAGCGCCGCCGAGACTTGGGCGTCGACGATGCGGTTCTCGCGGCCGAGCATGTGCATCATCCACTCGTCGCGGTGCCGGTTCATCAGAGCGTTGAGGCCGGTCCGCCCGCTCGCCGTGCGCTCGATGACCACGGAATAGCCGAGCCAGGCGATCAGGAACCAGGCGAAGGCGAGGACGTCGATGAGGTTGAGCGTCGTCATGACGAATCCCTTCAGGCGCGCCGGCGCCCATCGTGCACGGGTCGGGGCGGGCTTCAACTGCGCCGTGGCTTGAGCGGGGAGGCGGCTTCTGCCAGTTTCGCCTGAACCGTTCAGGAGACCCCATGCCGCAGACCATCACCACCGGATACAAGGCGCTGTGCGAGGCGGCCGAGCGCGAGATCGAGACGCTGCCGACCGAGGCGGCGGTCAAGCTTGCCGGCCGCGACGACACCGTGCTCGTCGATATCCGCGACATCCGCGAATTGCAGCGCGACGGCAAGGTGCCCGGCGCCTTCCATTGCCCGCGCGGCATGCTGGAATTCTGGATCGACCCGCAGAGCCCGTACCACAAGCCGCTGTTCGCGCAGGACAAGAAGTTCGTGTTCTTCTGCGCCGGGGGGCTCCGTTCAGCCTTGGCGGCGCAGACCGCGCACCGCATGGGCCTCAAGCCCGTCGCTCACATCAAGGGCGGCTTCGGCGCCTGGAAGAAGGCGGGCGGCCCGGTCGAGCCGCCGGAGGAGAAGAAGCCCTGAGGCATTCACCGCGCTTCTGGCCGCGATCAGCAAGTTTGACTTTGATGCCGGGGTAAACGGCTTCACATTGCCGAACGTCACCGTCGGCCGCGCGAACGCATGTCCCTGACCCTCGTCATCGGCAACAAGAACTACTCGTCCTGGTCGCTGCGGCCGTGGATCGCCATGACAGCGGCCGGCATCCCGTTCGAGGAAAAGCTGATCCCGTTCGAGACGCCGGAGTTCAGGCGTGAAGCAGGCCCGGCGGCCAAGGTGCCGCTTCTGATCGACGGCCCGATCCGCGTCTGGGAGTCGCTCGCCATTCTCGAATATCTGGCGGAGCGTTTCCCCGGCGCGAAGCTCTGGCCGGCCGACATCGCGGCGCGGGCGCATGCGCGCGCCATAGCGAGCGAAATGCATGCCGGCTTCACCGCCTTGCGCGGCCATCTGCCGGTGAACTTCGCCCGCAAGGTCATGAAGCGGCCGTTGACGCCGCCGGTCGCCGCCGACGTGGCACGCATCGAGGCGATGTGGGGCGAGTGCCGCACCCGATACGGCGGGCCGTTCCTGTTCGGCACGAGCTTCGGCGCGGCAGACGCCATGTATGCACCGGTCGTCTCGCGCCTTCTCACCTACGATGTCGATGTATCGCCCGCGACCCGCGCCACCATGGACGCGGTCACCGCTCTGCCGGCCTGGCGGCAATGGCGCGATGCAGGCGTCGCCGAGCCCTGGGTCTACGCCGAAGACGAAGTGGATTGGCCGCAGGTGCACCGGGCCTGACGGCGCGCTATCAACGATCAAGCAACGCACAGAGAAAACGCATGTCCCTGACTCTCGTGATCGGCAACAAGAACTACTCCTCCTGGTCGATGCGGCCGTGGATCGCCATGAAGGCCAATGACATTCCGTTCAAGGAGGTGCTGATCCCGCTCTATCTGCCCGGCAGCAAGGAGGAGATCCTCAAGCACTCGCCGGCCGGCAAGGTGCCGATCTTGATCGACGGCGACCAGCAGGTCTGGGAGTCGCTGTCGATCCTCGAGTATCTCGCCGAGCGTTTCCCGGACGCGAAGCTCTGGCCGTCCGACGCCCGCGCGCGCAGCCATGCCCGCTCGATCTCGAGCGAAATGCACGCCGGCTTCATGGCCCTGCGCACCCATTGCACCATGAATCTGTGGTTGCCGCCGAAGCCGCGCCCGGCGACGCACACGCCGGAGGTGATGGAGAACCTCGCCCGCATCGAGACGATCTGGTCCGATTGCCGGAAGCGCTATGGCGGTCCGTTCCTGTTCGGCAAGACGTTCGGCAATGCGGACGCCATGTACGCGCCGGTGGTTGCGCGCTTCCGCAATTATGGCCTGCCAGTGACGGCCGAGACGCGCGCCTACATGGATGCGGTCATGGCGCTGCCGGCCTGGCGCGAATGGTACGACGCCGGGATGAAAGAGACCTGGATCATGCGGCACAACGAGCCGGACTGGCCGCTCGTGCGCGGCAAGCCGGTCGAATGAGGCGCCTGTACAATATGTCGCACCCCGCCGTCCGAGGCGGAGGCGGGCATCCCAAGCGCAAGTGAGCTTTGCATTTTCCCTGCACGCGCGGCCGCAAAGTCGCGCGTCAGCCTGACGCGTTAGCGTTCCAGACTTTCCGCAATTTCGTCCCATTTGCGCGGAGGATCGCGCCCGTGTTTGCCAAGGGGGCGACGTGATCTCGTGGGGATTGTCCCCCGCAGGAGTCGCTCGTCATGCGCTGTCGTTATCTCGCGCTCGCCGCATTGGTTTCGGCGTTGTCGCTTCCCGCTGCCGCCCAGGTCACCAAGCCCGACGTCAAAGGGCTCTATCTAATGAGCGACTACCCGGCGCTCAGCGTGCAGCCGGGCACCACCACCACGGTCAATCTCAAGCTGCGCAATTACGGCCTTGCGCCGGAGCGGCTCAACCTTGCTGTCGCCGGCGTGCCGAAAGGCTGGACCGCGACCTTGCTCGGCGGCGGCCAGCCGGTCGCGGCGGCAATGCCGGCGACCGACGACAGCGTCTCGCTCGACCTGCGCCTCGACGTGCCGAAGGACGCCGGCAGCGGCACGCAGACCCTGACCGTCAGCGCGCAAGGAGAGGGCCAGCAGGTGTCGCTGCCGCTGCAGGTGACGCTCGCGAAGCAACTGCCGCCCAAGCTGGCACTCACCACCGATCTGCCTGAGCTGCGCGGCGCCTCGTCGTCGGATTTCGAGTTCACGCTGCACATCAAGAACGACAGCGGCAAGAAGGCGCTGGTCTCGCTCGCCGCCGACGTGCCGCAGAACTTCGACACCACCTTCACCGAGCAATATGGCAGCCAGCAGCTCACCGCCCTTCCGGTCGATGCCGGCAAGACCAAGGACGTGAAGCTGAAGGTCTCGCCGCCGAGCACGGTCGACGCGGGGCATTATCCGGTCACGGTGCATGTCGCCGCCGACGGCGCCAAGGCCGAGGCGAAGGTCGCGCTCGACATCACCGGCGAGCCCAAGCTCGCGCTCGCCGGCCGCCAGGGGCTCCTGTCGGCACACGCGACCGCCGGCCGCCAGTCGACCATTCCAGTCATCGTCGCCAATACCGGCACGGCGCCGGCCGAGAACGTCACGCTCTCCGGCAACGCGCCGGACGGCTGGAAGATCGAGTTCAACCCGAAGACGCTGCCGCGCATCGCACCGAACGAGAAGAAGGAAGTGCAGGCGCTGATCACGCCGGCCGACAAGGCGATCGCCGGCGACTACGTCACCGGCATGACGGCGAAGGCCAAGGGCGAGACCGGCACCGCGAACTTCCGCGTCACCGTCACCACCGCGACGGTGTGGGGCGTCGCCGGCGTCGGCATCATCGGCGCGGCGCTCCTCATCATGGTCGGCGCCGTCGCCAGGTTCGGCCGCCGATGAGCAACGATGTCGTCGAGGCCCAGGGCCTCACCAGGCGTTACGGCACGGCTTATGCGGTGCGTGACGTCAGCTTCACGGTCGGCGCCGGCGAGATCTTCGGTCTGCTCGGGCCGAACGGCGCGGGCAAAACCACGACCATCCTGATGCTGCTCGGCCTGTCCGAGATCAGCGCGGGCAAAGCACGCGTGTTCGGCCACGATCCGATGCGCGAGCCGCTGGCGGTGAAGCGGCTGATCGGCTACCTGCCGGACACGGTCGGCTTCTACGACAACATCTCGGCCGCCGACAACCTGCACTACACCGGCCGGCTGATGGGCTTCCCGCTCGCCGACCGCAAAAAGCGCATCGCCGCCGCGCTCGAGCGCGTCGGCCTCGCCGAGGTCGCGAACAAGAAGGTCGGCACCTTCTCGCGCGGCATGCGGCAGCGCCTCGGGCTGGCCGAGATCGTGATGAAGGACGCGCGCATCGCCATCCTCGACGAGCCGACCAACGGCCTCGATCCGCAGGCGAGCGCCGACCTGCTCGATCTCATTCGCTCGCTCAAGGCGCAGGGCGTCACCATCATCCTGTCCTCGCATCTGCTCGACCGCGTGCAGAGCGTGTGCGACCGCGTCGCGCTGTTCAACGGCGGTCGGATCGCGCTGATGGGCACCGTCGACGCGCTCGGGCGCGAAGTGCTCGGCGGCGGCTATGTCGTCGAGGTCGAGGCCGACGGCGGCAAGTCCGTCGCCGACCGCCTCGCCGCGCTGCCGGGCGTGCGCACCGTGTCGGAGTCGGCCGCGGGACGCTGGCGCATGACCTGCGACCGCGACATGCGCGGCGAAGCTGCCGCGGTGGTGGTCGCCGCGGGCGGGCATCTGCATCAACTCTCGCTCGACCGCCCCAGCCTCGAGACGATCTACACGCGCTACTTCCAGGGGCAGGGCCCGCAACGCGAAGAGGTGCCCCATGCGGCGTGAAGGTTCGCCCTGGCAAGGCCTCGGCGTCGTCGTGCTGAAGGAATTGTCCGACCATTTCGGCAGCGTGCGCATGCGCGTCTTGGAATGGCTGGTGGTGTTGACCGCGCTCGCCGCGGTCTACGGCGCCATCCAGGACATCCGCGCGGTGACGGCGGAAGACCCGTTCCTGTTCCTGCACCTGTTCACGACCGCGCGCGAACCCTTGCCGTCCTTCGTGTCGTTCCTCGGCTTCCTGGTGCCGTTGATGGCGATCGGCCTCGGCTTCGACGCGGTCAATGGCGAGCACAATCGGCGCACCTTGTCGCGCATCCTGGCGCAGCCGATCTATCGCGACGCGCTGCTGTTCGGGAAGTTCATCGCCGCGCTGGCGACGCTCTCCGTGTCGCTGATCGCGCTGTGGCTTCTCGTGATCGGCCTCGGCCTGATCATGCTCGGCGTGCCGCCGGGCGGCGAGGAGATGGCGCGCGCCTTCCTGCTGCTGGTCGTGACGATTGCCTATGCCGGCGTGTGGCTGGCGCTGGCCATGCTGTTCTCGACCATCTTCCGCTCGCCGGCGACCGCGGCGCTCGTCGCGCTCGGCCTGTGGCTGTTCCTGACGCTGATCTGGCCGGCTTTGTCGCCGGCGATCGCCGAGGCGGTGGTGTGGAGCGAGAACCAGGCGACGCTCGTCATCACCGCGCAGATGCTGGCGCGGCTGTCGCCCTCGACCCTGTTCGGCGAATGCGTGATGGCGATCCTGCACCCTTCGACGCGCACGCTCGGGCCGGTCTACGTCAGTCAGCTTCAGGGCGCGGTGATGGGTTCGCCTCTGCCGTTCTGGGACAGCCTGATGGTCGCTTGGCCGCAGATCGTCGGCCTCGTCGCGGCGACGATCCTGCTGTTCGTCGGCGGCTACGTCGCGTTCCAGCGGCAGGAGGTGAGGGCGTAGTTAGATCACGCCTCCTCCTCCGGCGGCCTGGTGTGCCGGAACGAATAGAGCAGGGCGAGGTCGTAGGCGATCTTCAAGACGCCGCAGGCGATCAGCGGCAGCCCTGAGAACGGCGTCGCCAGCAACACGCCGCTGAGCGCCGGGCTCAGCGACGAGGCAAGGCTGCGCGGCACCGCCGTCACGCTCGCCGCGGCCGGCCGCTCGGCCGGCGTCACCACCGCCATGACGTAGGAGGTGCGCGTCGGCACGTCCATCTGCGACAGCGCGGCGCGCAGCGTGAGCAGCGCGATGGCGACGGTCAGGTTCGGCGCGAAGGCCGCGAGGATGAGAAACAGGCTCGACGGAATGTGCGTGAACACCATCGTGTTGACGAGCCCGATGCGTTTGGCGAGCCACGCCGCCACTGGATAGGAGAACGCGCTCAGCGTGCTCGCCCAGAAGAAGAACAGGCTCGCCGCGGCGAGCGACATGTCGAAACGCTCGAACAGCCACAGCGCCAGCAGCGACTGCACGACGAAGCCGCCGGCGAAGGCGTCGAGGCTGAACAGCGCGGCAAGCCGGTAGACGATCCCGCGCGAGGGGCCGAGCGGCGTCGCCGCGCGCGGCGTGTCGCCCTGCGCATGCGGCAACCTCCGGTACAGCGCGAAGGCGCCGACCCCGAGCACGGCATAGACATAGAACATGATCCGGAACGCATCGAGCGTGCCGATGCCGGCGAGCGCCATGGCGTCGGGCAGTGCCGCCGCCAGCGAGCCGGCAGCCATCGACAGCGCGCCGATCAGGCTGTAGCGGGCGAAGACATGCGTGCGGTCCTCGTCGCTCGCGCCGCGCGCCAGCATGGCGTGCTCGAGCGGCACCAGCACGCCGAGATCGCCGGTCGAAGGGTTGATCGTGCCGATGAAAGCGACGATCGCGATGGGGCCGAACAGCGTGACATTCGGGAAGGCGACGCCGGTTGCGGCCATGAGCGCCGCGCCGCCAAGCAGCAGGCTGCGCAAATCGTGCCGCGGCGCGACGAAACCGATGGCCAAGGTCAGGAGCGCGGTGCCAAGCAGGGAGGCGCTGACGATGATGCCGATCTCGCCGGTGCTAAAGCCGATGGCGGAGAGATAGGCGGGCAGGAGGATGACGGCGAAGCCGTCGCCGAATCCGCGCAAGCCCCGCGCCACATAGAGCAGCGCGTGGTCGGAGGGCTCTATGACGGCCGCACAGAGCCTACTTGAAATCGCCATCCGGTTTTCCCTGCCGCACCATCTCCTGGGCGTAGGCGTAGAGCGCATCGTAGACGATCCATTCGGCGGCGTTGAGCTTGTGGTCGTCCGCGTAACCCAGATGACGAAAGCCTTCGGCGATGGCTTCGAGCCCCGGCCCCTCCGGCTGGCGGTACAGCGTGTTGTCGGTGTCGGCGCCGTTGACGATCCTGCCGAGGAGCACAAGCGCGGGGTCCCGCGTGAGCCCGTATTTCTTGAGAATGGCCTCGAACGAGCACTCCTGGCCGTGATGGCCGAGTTCGACGTCCTTGACGTCGAAGGGCGTCGCGCCGAGACGTTGCGCCTCGGACATCACCTTGTCGCCGGGCACGAAGAAGAACTCGGCGTCCTTGTCGACGAACGTCTTGATGAGCCACGGGCAGGCGACGCGGTCGACCTTCACGCGTTCGCGGGTGATCCATTTCATGGTTTTGCTCCCGATGTGCGGCAGGTGCAGCCGCTGCTGTGGCCGTGCCGCGCCTCGCGGCGCGCCTTAAGGCCCTGTTCGCTCAGGCTGTGGAGTTGGTCGTGGCCGAGCGCGATGAGCGCCTTGCGGCACCGGTCGGCCGCGAGCGCGCCGCGCCAAAAACGGGCCCATGACCCTTGCGGCCGCGCCGCCGCGTGCTGCGTCTCGAGCAGTTTGTCGAGGCGGCCGTTGCGCAGGTCGGCGCGGCTGAAGCCGACGTCGCGCAGCCGGTCCGGGTCGAACGTGTCGAGGATACTCCGCGTGCGCCGGAGCCGCCAGGCAAGGGCGATCGCGGAACAGACTTTGAAACAGGCGTCGACGATGAGGACCACGCTCGGATACTGGCGCGCGAGCGCGGCATAGGCGTGGTCGCGCATGTGCTTGGGGTGGTTTGGCATTAACATGGCTATGGCCCCTGGCATGGCGACGTGCTTCGGGATGTCCTTGTTGGGCGCAATAATTGCTGCCAAAATGCAATCGCGACAAACCATCGTTTCTCGACCTTGGCCTAGCCTGGCTAATGCAAAAGGAAAGTCGCCGTGGTCCGCCGCCTGCCGCCGCTCAATGCGCTGAGGGCCTTCGAGGCGGCCGCGCGGCATGAGAGCTTCACGCAGGCGGCGCAGGAGCTGTGCGTCACGCAGGGCGCGGTCAGCCAGCAAGTGAAGGCGCTCGAGACTGAGCTCGGCTGCCGGCTGTTCAACCGCGAGCATCGCCGCCTCGTCATCACCGCCGCGGGGCGCAGCTATCTGGGCGTGGTGCGCGACGCCTTCGACCAGCTCGCGCTCGGCACCGAGGCGCTGTTGCAGCAGCACAAGTCCGGCGTGCTCTCGGTCAGCACGTCGCCCAACTTCGCCAGCAAGTGGCTGGTGCATCGACTTGGCCGCTTCGCCGAGCAGCATCCCGCGATCGTGCTCAAGCTTTCCGCCTCGTTGCAGCACGTCGATTTCGCGCGCGAGGATTTCGACCTTGCCGTCCGGCACGGCGACGGGCAATGGCCGGGGCTGCATGTCGCGCGTCTGTGCGAGGAAGACCTGTTTCCGGTGTGCAGTCCGGCGCTGGCGCGCGAACTGCGGTCGCCGCAGGATTTGAAGAAGCATACGCTGCTGCACATCGATGAGCGGCGCGACTGGGGTGTGTGGCTCGAGACGGCCGGCGCGCGCGGCGTCGATTTCGCGCGCGGGCCCGTGTTCAACCAGGCGAGCATGGCGATCGATGCTGCGGTCGACGGGCAGGGCGTGGCGCTGGCGCGCAGCGCGCTCGCCGCATGGGATCTCGGCGCCGGCCGGCTCATCCGTCCGTTCGACGTCGCGCTCAAGCTGCCTTATTCGTACTGGATCGTCTGCCCCAAACCGACCGCGTCGTTGCCCAAGATCGCGACCTTCCGCGACTGGCTTCTGTCGGAGGCGGCGGCCGATGCAAGGCGCATCGAACGGGCTTCGCCGCAGCGTGGCGTCGCCCGCAAGGCGCGCCGATAGGCTGCCGGTCTAGTTCGGGTCACTCCGCCGGTGCGTTCACCGGCGTGTAAACCCGCGCCGCAGCGTCGTAAACGGCGACCTGAATGACCGGGAAGCGCTGCTTGAGCTTGGAGGCTTCCGCGGTCGCCTCCGTCTCGGTTTCGAAACGCGTCTTCATCTTGCCGTCGACCGTCAGAACAAAGCCGTCCCTCGGCAGGGTGCCGACGCCCTGGTTCTTCGGCCGCTTCGTCTCTTCGCTCATGTGATTGTCCTCGGTCGGAATGTCGGCTGCTTCGCCTGTCGACGCACGCCGCAGGCTGCTCTGGGCGGTGCGCGGTTTCGCGCCCGCCACCTTGCCGTTCGATTGTGTGTTCATCAGACGTCGGCCGCCACGAGGGCATAGGCGCTCCTGCCGTTCCGGGCATAGAGCCTGGCCGCCATGGCGTGGATGCGCTCGCGATTGCTGTCGAATACGCGCAACAGGTCGGCCGCTTCCGATTGCATGCCCGGGGCGATGCGCCTGAGCGCATCGGCCGTCACGAGGAATGCAGTTTCCATGGAGCGGTCGTGCCCCCAGAAACGAACGCCCATCCGCGTGGCGTCGTAACTGCGGCTGCTGTTGGGAAAATTGAGCGTCATGTTGGCGATCCTTTCGGGGTAGGCCGCGCGGGCAACCGCATCGTCACGTCTTCGGGACTGCGGCTTGGCTCGCATCGGCAGAGGCCTCACGCTCTAACGCGGCAGTGAGATCGCTCGGGTCGATCGTCAGCATCTCCGTCGATGACGACGAGGTCGGCATGAATATCATGGTGGCGACACGGCGATAGACCGGGAAAGACAGTCCCTCGATCAACTCCTCGTCGGTGACGACGTCGTAGCTGCCCGGAGGAAGGCTGCGACCGGCGGCCTTCAGCGAGAACGGTCTTGCGAACGTTACTTTGTGACGACGCGTGCGAAGGCTCATCGAGCGGCTCCCGGCGCGACGATCGGCAGCATCAGCCTGGTCATCGCAGTTTCATCGAACCGACAGGTAGCGGCGAGGCCGCCCGAAGGCGGTCTCGCGTGGGTTGCGTGCAGATCAGATCTGGCGGCCCTTCATCACGGCATCGACGTCGCGCTGGGCCTGCATCTTGTCGAGGCTGTATTTGGTCACGACCTGACTGACGAGGTCGTCCTTGCTCTTGAGCGCGCCGAGCTCCTGCTCGGAGAACTTGCTCCACTTCGCGCTGATGTCGTTGAGCAGAATCTTCTTGGTTTCGGCCGAATTGCCGGTCGAAGCGGACTGCGGATTGACGGTGTCCATGAGTATAAACTCCAAAAAAAGTCATTAAGAATCATCTGAACGAGTATCATTCAAACGATACCCATATATGGCCCTAGGATAGGGCCAAGAACAGGGCGGTATTCAAAGATAAAATATATAATTCGAAGGTTCCGCCGGAAATGCCGGCAATTCGTCCTGACGGTCCCTATATCAAGCGGATAGGCGCATAAACAAAAATTCGGTTGGGCGTACGAGTCCGACAGTGCCGCCCGGAGGGAGCA
>Ga0265342_10001236_pt1 | contig 24151 bp, 16 predicted proteins | sample 4CB327metaG_FD_203125 | JGI IMG/M metagenome (GOLD analysis project Ga0265342, IMG submission 203125) | Rhizosphere microbial communities from Carex aquatilis grown in University of Washington, Seatle, WA, United States - 4-CB3-27 metaG | ecosystem: Host-associated > Plants > Roots >... | reverse complement strand
GCCGGCGATGCGGAGCGCCGACGCGCCCAGTGACTCGCCGATCGCGAACCCGATGAAGCACGAGCCGGCGTAGTCGCGGGGCAAGAACAGCAGAATGACCAGCATCATCACCAGCTCGATGCTGATGAGCAGCATGCCGATGCTCATGCCGGCCTTGAGCGGGATCGCATAGATCGGGTACGGCTTGCCGCGCAGGCTGGCGAACGCCGTGCGCGAGTTCGCGAAGGTGTTGATGCGGATGCCGAACCAGGCGACGCCGTAGCTGCCCGCGATGCCGAGCAGGCTGAAGAGCAGGATCACGACGACCTTCGCCGCGTCGAAGTGCTGGAGCACGCCGAAGTAGACGACGATGATGATGCCAATGAAGGCCTCGAGCAGCAGGATGAACTTGCCCTGCGTGATGAGGTAGGTCTTGCAGGTCTCGTAGATCAGCTCCGAGATCTCCCGCATCGACTTGTGCACGGGCAGGTTCTTCATCTGCGTGTAGATCACCAGGCCGAACGCCAGGCCCAGCAAGCAGACGAGGATCCCGCCCGTGAGCAGCGTGTTGCCCGGGATGCCGCCCAGGAACGTGACCTTGCCCATGTCGGGCAGCACGAGGCTGGCTTCCCCGCCGTGATGCGCCCCTGCTTCCTGCGCCCAGGCAGAGGGCGCGGCAAGCAAGGTCAGCACGGCCAGGATCACGCTGGCGAATACACTGACGGCAGCGGAACGAGCGAGTCGCTTCATCGGCGAGGGTCTCCAGAAGTCAGTTGGGCGCGGCCCTGTATACCGGCAAGATTCCGCGATGTAAAGGCGGGGCAGTCTGGAGCCGCACGCCCGAGAAAAATCCGGCGCCCCGAACTCGTCGCGCCCCTCGTGGGTCGAACGCCGCTCTTAGTCGCGCGCTTTGAGAACTAACAACCGGTAGTTCGCGTAGCCGGCTTGACCGCACGAGTAGAGCACTTCCGTGAGGAGACGGTACGGAGTCGTCTGGTCGGCGACGATCATCAGCTGTGCTTCGAACTTCTGGCCGGTCAGCTCGGCGACCTTTTTCTCTTTGCGCGAGTGCTTCTCCAGCACGTCGACGAGCGGCGTGATGTAGTAGCCGTTCTCGCCGTCGCGCTTCACCGCCGGGTCGACCTTGCCGTTGTTGATCGGCGCGATGGCGTCGCCTTCGACGAGCACGATCTTCTTGGTGATGGTGACCGAGACAGCCTCCTTGGGCTTGAGCTGGGTCATCGACTTCGGAACCTGCAGGTTTTGATCGAACGTGATCGTCGACGTGCTCGACGAGAACGTCTTCAGCAGGAAGACCAGGATGATGGTCATCATGTCCATCATCGGGGTGATGTTCAGGTCTTTGACGACGTCAGGCTCGGCCAGCTTGCGAGCGAAGCCACGGATGGCGCGCTTGCCGGCCAGCCGCGACATCTGTTCGGTGAGCATCGGCATCAGAGAATCCCCGCCGCGAACGCAACGTCGGGAAAGAGCACTTTTCCGTCGTTGTTTTGTCGCATGGCATCCAGTGTCGCCACGACGACGTCGTAAGGAATGATGGCGTCAGCGTTGAAGTTGGCCTTGGTCTCGTCGGCGTTGTCGGGCGCCGACTTGATCTCCTGCAGCTTCGCCGTCAGCGATGCGTAGTCGTACTGGCCGGTCGGCAGCTTCGGAATCACCGGCAGCACGCCGCCCGACGCCGCGACCGTGAATCCGGTGGCGCCCACCGAGACCGTCAGGTTCAGCGGCGGCTTGTCCGGCTTGTCTTCCTCGGCGGCTCCGGCGCCGCTGGCCAGCGTCGGGACGCTGACGTTCACGTTGCCGAGCGCGACCTGGTTCACCACCGACGCGAGCAGGAAGATGATGATGTTGGTGACGATATCCATGTACGGGACGAGGTTGATCTCGCCGTGCTCTTCTTCCGCCTCCTCGTGGTGGTCTCGCATCCGGCGCATTGCCGCGCGGACTTGGCTTCTGGTCATTGCGTTGGACCTTGCACTGGGTGGAGTTGGATCGTGGGTGGACCCTGAACCGTGATCGGAGCCGGACCGCTACGCCTTCGCCGCCGCGCCACCCTGAGCCGACTCGGCGAGCAGATTCTCGAGCTTGAGCGAGAACCCCTCCAGGTCGCTGACCTGCTTCTTCGAGGCCGACGACAGGAACGCGTGCGCGATGATGCAGGTGACGGCGATGCCGAGACCCATCGCGGTGTTGTTGAGCGCCTCGGAGATGCCTTTCGCGAGCAGCGACGACCGCTCCTCCGGCTTCGCGGCCGAGACCGCGCCGAACGCGCGGATCAGACCGACGACGGTGCCGAGGAGGCCGACCAGCGTGGCGATGTTGGCGATCGACCAGAGGATCTGCACGCGCTTCTTCAGAAGCGGCGTCACGTCGACGAGCGTCTCTTCGATCGACTGCGCCATCGCGATCTCACCGCGGTGGATGCGCTGCAGGCCCGCGCGCGCGACCTGGGCCACCGGCGCCTCGGTCGCCGAGCAGAGCTTCACGGCGCGGTCGATGTTGTTGGCGAGCACGAGCTTGCGGATCTGCTCCAGGAAGGCACGCGCGTTCACGGAGCCCTTCCCCAGGAAGAAGATTGCGCGGTCGACAATGATCGCCAACGCGATGATCGAAACCACCAGGTTGACGTACATGAGCGTTCCGCCTTGCTCTAAGAACTGGGCGAGTCCTTGCATCTCTTCCTCTACCTTTCGCGTGCGCTGTCAGCGCCGCAATCGACTCTCAGGGTTGAAAGGGCAACGTTTGATGTTGACGTTTGCTGACTGTTTCGGCTGTTTTGGGCCGTGACTGAACTCTTTTTCGGCGTCCCACTAGCACTGCTCGGCTGATTCTGGGTAAGACGTGAGGCCGCTATCTTAACGGTGCGGCCCAGGGTGTCAAGCAATCCAACCGGCACGGTACCTCCGCTCGGGACGTCGAGATTCGCCTGGAGATCGTCTTGCGAGCCCTGCCGCAAGTCGTACAGGTCGTCTGGCGAATCCTCGGAGATTGGGGCGCGGATTGGAGCGCTTTTCATCATTAATGTTTGTGGTGATGGTGCCCGCGGCCGAGCCCACGGCCATGGCCATGGCCATCGTCGCTGGGGCGTCGGTCGGGCTCGGCTCGGCCGGTCGCCTCGCTCGTCGCCTCGGCATGGGGCCGCGGTGGTCTGACCGGCGGTGAAAAGGGGGGGTTGGTAGGTGGTGTCGGTTCGATGTGAATTACCACGTCGGATAGCTCGGGAAACTTTAGCTTCAGGTCGTTTTCGATCTGGCTCGCCAGCCGGTGGGCGTCGATCACGCTGGTGTCGGGGGCGACCTGCATGTGCAAGTCCAGCTCGACCGCGCTGCGCATCCCGCGTGACCGAACCCGGTGGACGTTCTCGACGCCGTCGACCCGTCCGGCCAGGTCGATGATGCCTGCCGGGTCGAGGATGGCGGCGTCCAGCAGCACCGGCACGTTCTCGCGGAAAACCAGCCAGGCGGCGCGCCCGACCAGCACGACCAGGACCAGCCCGCCGACGCCGTCGGCCCAGGGCAGCCCATTTCGGACCGCCACAAACGACAGCAGCACGGCCGCCGACGCGTAGAGATCCGACTGGGTGTGCTGGGCGTCGGCGCACAGCAGGTGGCTCGAGAGCTCGTGGCCCTTGCCGTGCTCGTAGCGCGTGACGAAGTAGTTGATCACCATCGTGCCGATGACGACTGCGTAGGCAGCCCAGCCGATGTGCGGCGGCGCGCGGTGCCCGCGCAGCGATTCCACGGCCGCGCCCGCCAGCTCGAACAGGCTGATCACGATGAGCACGCCGATGCCCAGGGCGGCGAGGATCTCGATCTTGCGGTGACCGTAGGGATGGCGCGCGTTCGCCGGCGCCGTCGACCAGTGCAAGCTGAACAGGGCCAGCACGTTCGACGCTCCATCGAGCATCGAGTGCACCGAATCGGTTCCGAGCGCGACCGACCCGGTGATGTAGCCGTACCCGGCCTTGCTGATCGCGACCACCGCGTTCAGCCCCAGGGTTATCCAGAAGACACGCCGGACCTCGCGCGCGCGGTCGAACTGCCGGCCGATGCGCGTCGCCGCGTGACCATGCTGCTCGTCATCATCATGGGCGCACGGGTCAGAACTGGTCATCTGAGAATCGGGCTCCATAGGCGGCGCTCCTGAATAGCGGAGGAAGCGTACCGCGTTTGAAGGGCGTTAGGCGGCTCCCCGCTTTCGATGGCGCGGCGGGCAGTCCTTTTTCCGGGTCCGCCCGCGCGAAGACAATCCCCGGCGGCGGTTGGAAATCACGCACAGGCATGCCCTTGACCGCCTGGCGCATGAACGATAACCACACCGGCAGCGCGACCTGGCCGCCGGTGGCGTCGTGAGCGATCGGCTTGAAATCGTCGCGCCCGATCCAGACGCCGCACAGCAGATCCGGCGTGAAGCCGAAGAACCAGGCGTCACGATAGTTTGTCGATGTGCCGGTCTTGCCGGCGGCGGGGCGGCCGAGAGCGCGCGCTCCCTTGCCGGTACCGATCTCGACCACGCCCTTCATGAGGTCGGTCACGATATAGGCCGTCTCCGCCGATATCTTGCGCGCGCGCGGCGCGTGGGCCGTGTGCTCCTCCAGCACGCGTCCGTCGGCGTCGACCACGCGGCGAATCATCACCGGCTTCACCTCCTCGCCGCCGGCCGGGAACGTCGCCAGGCCGTACGCGACCTCTTCCAGCGTCAGGTCAGCCGTGCCCAGCGCCAGCGACAAGGAATGGGGCAGCGCCGATCGGATGCCGAGGCGGCGCATGGTATCGATGACCGCGTCGACGCCCATCTGCGCCACCAGCTGCGCCGAGACGGTGTTGACGCTCTTGGCGATCGCGGTGCGCAGCGTGAGCGGCCCCAGGAACTCGTGCTTGTAGTTGTGGGGCGCCCAGACGCCGGACGCCGTCTTGAACTTCACCGGCGCGTCGTACTTGATGGTGACCTCGGTCATGCCGCGATCGATCGCGCTCGCATAGATGAAGGGCTTCATGGCCGAGCCGATCTGGCGGTGCGCCTGGCGCGCGCGGTTGAACTGACTCTGCCCGTAGTCGTAGCCGCCGACCATCGAGAGGAGCTCGCTGGTGTGCGGATCGATGGCGATGAGCGCGCCCTGCACCGACGGCGCGCTCGCCAGGGTCGCCACCAGGTGATGGGGTTCGCGGGCGGCGCCGCGCGCCCCCGGGCGCGGGCCGGGGACCAGGCGGAACTGTACCGGGGCGAGATCGCCGGTGGTGATGCGCGGCGCCCCCGACCCTGGCGCGGCTTTGCCGTCCGGTTTTCGCTCCCAGGCGAGCAGCCGCGCTTCGTCGGCGGGATCCATGGGCACGGTGAGCGTGCCCGAGCTGACCGTGACGTGCTTGTTGCTGACGCCGCTGACGTTGACCACCGCCGCGTACGTGGTCGAGGGATCGACGAGCTCGTCGGGCATCAATAGATGATCATCCTGTTCGTCGTCGTCGATCAGGAACCCCGCCGGCCCGAACGCCCGCGGTCGCCCGCGCAGCAGACGGTGCCGCTGCTCGCCGTCCATGTGTCCGATGGGCCCGTCCCAGCCCAGCCGCCGCTCCAGGTCGACCAGGCCGCTGCGCACCGCCGCCTCGGCGGCGCGCTGGCGGCGCATGTCGAGGGTGGTGTAGATGCGCAGCCCGCGCTCCAGCAGCTCCTCGTCGCCGTAGTTGTCGGCCACGTAACGCCGGATGGTCTCGACGAAGTAGGGGGCGGCGACGTTGGTCAGGTTCTGGTCGCGCGTCACCAGCACGACCGCCTCGCGCCGCGCTGTCTCCGCCTCGGCCGCCGTCAAGAAGCCCAGGCTCTGCATCTGGTCCAGGACGTAGCGCTGCCTCGCCTGCGCCTTGGCGAAGTCGTGAAATGGCGTGGCGCGCCCCGGCGCCTTGGGCAGTCCGGCCAGCAGCGCGGCTTCAGCGACCGACAGATCCTTCAGATCCTTGCCGAAGTAGGCGGCGGCCGCCGCCGCGACGCCGTAGGCGCCGTGGCCAAGGTAGACGTGGTTGAGGTAGATGCCGAGGATCTGATCCTTGCCGAGCACGGCTTCGATGCGGTGAGCCAGCATGGCCTCGCGGATCTTGCGCGCGATCGATCGCTCCTTGCCGACGATCAGCAGCTTCGCGACCTGCTGGGTGATCGTCGATCCACCTTGAACCACGTGCCCGGCGCGCAGGTTGGCGAAGGCGGCGCGTACGATTCCGAGATAGTCGACGCCGCCGTGCGAGTAGAAGCGCGCGTCCTCCGCGGCGACGAAGGCGTGGCGCACGGTGAGCGGAATCTCCGACACCGGCAGCAGCACGCGCTTTTCGACGTAGAACTGTCCGATCATCTCGCCGTCGGCGCTGAAGACCTGGCTGGCGCGCAACGGCCGGTAATCCGTGACCGCGTCCAGGCGCGGCGGCAGGTCCGACGCGAACGCGCGATAGGCGCGGTGGGCCAAATATCCGCCGACGGCGAGCGTGCCGATCAGCGCCAGCGCAACGATGCGAAAAATCGACGAGAGAACGCGGCGGAAACTTGTCATTCGTTCGTCTCGTTTCACTATTCGTCTATGGTCCGGCGAGGGTTCAGCGTCAATTCATTGGGGCTCGCGATCGCGTCTTTCATCATGTTTTTCTGTGTCGCGCGCGTTCACGCTCAGGGAGCGGCGCGCGACCGCTTCGTGGTCACGCCGTTCGTGAATCAAAGCGGCCAGCGCTCGCTCGATTTCCTTCAGGCCGGGCTCCCGGCGTTGCTGGGCGAGCGGCTGGCCCGCCACCCGCGCCTGCGCTTCGCGGGGGGGGCGTCATATGTCGAGAAGGTCAAGGTCGAGGAAGCGCTGGCGCGCGCCGCGGTGGTCGGCGCGAAGTGGGTCGTCGCCGGCCGCTACGAGCGGCGGCCCGATTGGAAGCTGCAAGTCACGGTCGAGCTCTACGCCCCGGCCGGCGATAGCGGCGCCAAGGGAACGATGCCGGCACCGGTCGCGAGCGCGCAGGCGGTGGGCTCGCGTGACGACGTCGCGCATGTCGCGCTCACGGCCGCGGTCGACGCATTCGCCGCCGCGGGTCTACTGGTCGACGGCGCGACGCGCGCCGGGCTCACCGCGCGCTTCGGCCGCGATCCGTACGCCTTCGTTCTCTTCGGCCGCGGGGTGGCCGAGTTCACCGGCGTCGGCGTCGGCGCCGGCGCCGGTCGGCGGGCCAGAGCGGGTGGCGAGCCGGCGATCAAGATGCTGACCCGATCGCTGGTCATCGATCCGAAGGTCGCGGAGACGCGGCACTACCTCGGCATCATTCACCTCGCGGCGGGGCGGCCAGGCCACGCGCGGGCCATGTGGAGCTCGGCGCTGGAGCTGCGGCCCGACTACCTGGCGGCGCTGTCGGGCCTGGCGACGCTCGACCGCACGGCGGGGCTGGCGACCGCGAGCGAGCGTTACGCGCGCGTGCTGGAGCTCGATCCCGAAGACATCGACGCGCGGCGCGCGCACGGCGAGCTCCTGTCCGACGCCGGATTGGTCGAGGAGGCGCAGAGCGAGCTCGAGCGCGTGGTCGCGGTCGCGCCCAACGACCTGCGCGCGCGCCGTGCGCTGGCGCTGGTGCTGGCCTCGCGGCACGCCGGCGCCGAGCTGGCGGCGGAGCTGACGGAGGTCGTGCGCCTCGACCCCGAGGACCTCGACGCGCGGATCGATCTCGGCGCGGCGCTGACCAGCGTGGGCCGCGTAGACGCCGCGATTGCCGTCTATGAAGACGTGCTGCGGCGCCGCCCCAAGCACGCCGCGGTGCTGAAGCTGACCGGCGACCTCTATCGCGCGAAGGGCGATGGCGCCAGGGCGGCGGCGCTCTACGAGCGGTTGCATCGTGTGGCACCCGACGACCCGCGGCCGGTATTCCTGCTCGGCAGCGCTTACTACCTGGCCGGGCGTCTCGACGCCGCCGAGCGTATGTTCACCGAGGCGGCGCAGTACCCCGGCATGCTCGCCGACGCCTACTCGAACCTGGGAGCGATCGCCGTGCGGCGCGGCCAGGTCAAGGAGGCGCTCTGGTTCCTGTCGCGCGCGGCCCACCGCCGGCCGGGCAAGGTCCAGGTCCGCTACAACTACGCGCTCGCCTTGCGCGCCGCCGAGCGCTACGAGGACGCGCTCGGCGAGCTCGACGCCGCCGTGAAGATCGATCCCAACGATGCCGAGCTGCGGTTCGTGAGCGGCGTGGTCGCGCTGCGTCTCGGCCGGGCCGGCGAAGCCGAGGCCCATTTCCAGGAGGCGCTGCGCATCGACCCCGCGCACCGCGACGCGCGCCACAACCTCGCGCTGCTGGAATCGGTGCGAGGAAGGTCGGAGGGGGCGTACACGTTCGGTAAGGACGCCGTTCCAGCGACGGCGCCCTGAATCAGCGGCGCTGATCGATCCCGGCAGCCCCCTGGATTCCGGCAGCCCGTGGATCCCGGCAGCCCCCTGGACTCCAGCAGCCCCCTGGATCCCGGCAGCCCTCTGGCTTCCGGCAGCCCTCTCCTCCACGCGGGCGTGGAGGAGAGGGAGAAGGAACCAAATACGCGCACGAACACGAACACGCTCGCCCCCTCACTCCTCCGACTTTCCCTCGCCGCCGGCGCCCTTCGCCGCCTCGCTCGCCACCGGCACCGGCAGCAAGTTCCCCTCGAAATCGCGCACCTCGACCGGCGCGATCTTGGACAGGCCGTCGTGCAGCGACTTCTGGTCCCCGACGACGACGATCGCCAGCTTGTCCGACGCCAGGTACTTGCGCGCCATCTTGTGCACGTCTTCCTTGCTGACCGCCGCGATCTTGCGCGTGTAATCGTTGAGGTAGCTGTCGGGCAGCCCGTAGATCGCGATGTCCGCCAGCTGACCCGACGTCGACGCGCGCGTCGCGAAGCGCGCCGGAAACGACTTCATGATCTGATCTTTGGCGCGCGACAGCTCGCCGTCGCTGACGTCGGTCTCACGGATGGTGTTGACCTCTTTCAAGATCTCGGCGACCGAGTCGGCCGTGTGCGCGGCCACGAACTCGCCACCCGCCGAGAAGGGCCCCGGCGTCTTGCGCGCATCGAACATCGAGCGCGCGCCGTAAGTCCATCCCTTGCCCTCACGCAGGTTCAGATCCAGGCGATAAAAGCCGCCGCCCAAGATCAAGTTCATCACCGTGACCGGGATGTAGTCCGGGTTGGTGCGCTCGATGCCGACCAGGCCGACCCGGATCGACGACTGCGGGGCGTCACCCTTGTCGATCAAATAGACCTTGGTGCGCGACGCAACCGGCGGCGCGGGCAGCTTGCGCTTGGGGACGGCGCGCGTCTTCCACGACTTGAGCGCGTTCTCCAGCTTGGGCCGAAGCGCCGCCTCGGTGATGTCGCCGGCGACGATCAGCACCGCGTTGTTCGGGTGGTAGTACGAGTCGTAGAACTTGTGCAGCTCGGCGACGGTGAGCTTTTTCAACGACGCCTCGACGCCGGTCATGGGCCAGGCGAACGGATGCTTGTCGCCGTAGAGGATCTTGCTCATCGCCAGCGTCGCGATCACGGGCGGGCTGTCCTTGCGGCGTGCGATGGCGGTCAACAAGTTGTCTCGCACGCGCGCGAACTCCGGCTCGGAGAAGGCCGGGTTCAGCACCACGTCGGCCCACACCGGCAGTGCCGCGTCCAGGTTCTTCGTCAGCACCGACATCGTCGCCGTCGACGCGTCCCACGAGCTGGCCGTCGCCAGATTCGCGCCCAGCACCGCCATCTCGTCGGCGATCTGCAGCGCGCTGCGCGTCTTCGTGCCCTCGTCGAGCATGTTGGCGGTCATCTCGGCCAGCCCGGCGAGCTCGGGCGGGTTCGCGCCGCCGCCCACCTTGACCACCAGGCTCACGTCGACGAGCGGCAGGTCGTGGAATTCGGCGAGGATCACCTCGAGGCCGTTCTTCAACTTGAAGCGCTTGAAGCCGGGGACCTTGAAGTGCGGCTCGGGGCCGGCCGCCGGCGCGCTCGTGCGGAAGGGCGCGTCGGGCGTCTCGCGTTCGGGCGGGGCGGGCGCGTCGGCCGCCGCGAGCGCCGGCGGGGGCGGCGGCGTCGCCGGGATCAGCGCCGCGGGCGCCTTCGGGCTCACCGGTGTCGCGGGCACCGCAGCCGTGGGCGCAACAGCCCGCGGCGTCGCGCACGCCGTCATCAACATGGCCGCCGCCGCGCCCGCGCCCGCGAGCCACGCGCTCTTTATCGCGCTCATTTCTTCACCCGTCCCATGATCGGCGCGTCCGGATTGGGCTCCACGGTGACGACCACACGGTCCGACCCTCCCAGGTACTGTGCGGCCACCCGCTGGATCGTCGCCTCGTCGACGGCGCGGTAGAGCCGCAGGTCCTCGCCGAGGAAGCCCGGATCGCCCAGCAAGTAGTTGTAGCTCTGTAGCCGCTCGGCACGAGCCTGCAGGCCTTCGAGGTTGCGGACCACATCGGACTCGAGCTGGTTCTTCGCGCGTTCGAGCTCGCGCGGCGCCGGCGGCTCGCGGCGCAGCTTGTCGAGCTCATCGTCGATCACCGCGAGCAGCTCGTCGACGGTGTGGCCGGGCATGGGCGACGCCGTGATCTCGAAGTTGCTCGCCAGCTTCTCGCTCTCTTCCGACGCGCCGACCGCCTGCGCGATCTTCATCTCGTACACCAGGCGCCGGTAGAGCCGCGACGACTTGCCGTTGGCGAGGAGGTTCGCGATCAGGTCCAGCTCGCGATCGCCGGGCGCGAAGCTGGGCGGCGACAGGTACGAAATGAAGAGCTGGGGCTGCTGCACCTTCGCCTCCATCGTGATCCGCTTGGGTGCGTCGAGCTTGGGCAGGGTCGGCACCGTCCGCACCGGTGTCGATGCCGCCGCTGGGATCGGCGCGAAGTACTTCTCGACCAGCTCCTTGGCGTGGGCGCGCTCGAAGTCGCCCGCGATGGTCACCGTCGCGTTGCCGGGCGCGTAGTACGTACGGAAGAAGCCCTGGACGTCCTCGACCGACGCCTTCGACAGGTCCTCCATCGAGCCGATCACCTCGTGGTAGTACGGGTGCTGCGGCGGGTAGATGGCTTCGAGGATGACCTTCGACACCAGCCCCATCGGACGATTCTCGACGCGCTGCCGGCGCTCGTTCTTCACCACGTCGCGCTGGTTGTCGAGCGTCTCGCGAAAGCCGGGCCGGTCGAGCAGGAAGCCCATGCGATCGCTCTCCAGCCACAGCGCCAGCTCGAGCTGGTTCGACGGCACGACCTCGAAGTAATTGGTGCGGTCGGCTGACGTCGACCCGTTGACGTTCGACGCGCCGGCCTTCTGGAGATACTCGAAGTGCTTGTCCTCGCCGACGTGCTTCGTGCCCTGGAACATCACGTGCTCGAACAGGTGCGCAAATCCGGTACGGCCCGCTACCTCGTCTTTCGAGCCGACTTTGTACCAGACATCGACGACGACCTCCGGCATGCGGTGGTCCTCGTGCAGGATCACCTCGAGACCATTCGGCAGCGTGTACTTCTCGAACGGGAGCTGCGGCGTGTTCGACGGCTCCGCGGGCGGGGCCGGGACGACCACCGGGGGAATCTCGGCGGTGTTGGAGGCGACGCCGTGCATGGCCCACGTCGATGCCGGCCAAAGCGGCATCAGGGGCAGCAAGGCAGCGACACTAATGAGGAGCGGAGGTGTCGGCATGGCGGCTTTCTTACCACGTTGCGGCGGTGTGGGCCGGCCGTGTGGTTTGTAAGGACCAACTCACGAACGCGAGAGATGATTCCGCCGTCGAAGAGGCACAGACAGGAACGTGACCTCGACTAGGGTTTGGTGTGATTATCTGGGACAATCCCCCTCGTAGCGACCGATGGCATCATCCGACAATCTCAGCGCCGCTTCGGCGGATATCTCGTCGCTGTCCGACGAGCAGCTGGTCGCGCGCGCTCGCGAGAAGGATTTCGGCGCATTCGAGGAACTGCTCGAGCGCTACGAGGACAAGGTCTTCCGTCTGGCGTACCGCTTCGTGCGCAACGAGTCCGAGGCCAAGGAGATCCTGCAGGACACCTTCCTGACGATTTGGCGCAAGCTCGAGACGTTCAAGGGCGACTCGCTGTTCTCGAGCTGGGTCTACCGGGTCGCGGCCAACACCGCGCTCATGCGGTTGCGCTCGCAGCGGCGGCATCCGCAGATCTCGACCGAGGATCTGCCGCCGGGCTTCCTCGACAGCTACCGCCCGAGCGGCGCCGAAGGCCTGGCGCATCTGCCGTCGCCGGGCGCCAACTGGGCCAAGCGGCCCGACGAGCAGCTTCAGTCGGACGAGCTGCGGCAGCACATCCAGGCCGCGGTCGACGCGCTCCCCGACCTCTACCGCACCGTCTTCCTCGTGCGCGACGTCGAGGGCCTGTCGACCGAGGAGACGGCCGAGGTGCTCGGCATCTCGGTCCCCTCGGTGAAGACCCGCTTGCACCGCGCGCGGATCGCGCTTCGCGAGGCGATCGCGAAATACTTCGATCAGGTCTAGTAGACGAACCCCTTCGCCTGCTCGGCCGCGGCGCGCACCGCCGCCACGCCACCGAGCGTCGCGAACACGGCTGGCTCGGCGCGAACCGAGACCGAGAGCGCGACGTCGCCGCTCAGCTTGTCGCAGACGATCGCGGGCAGGCCGCTCGACTTCTCGATGCCCTCGCCGCAGCTCCAGCCATCGACGCGCGTCGAGGTCGCGCCCGGCACCAGGAACGAGATCAGGTTCGCCTCGGCGGTCGGCAGCTGCGCGGCCGCCAGCTCGGAGACGCCCGGCAGGGTGTTGATCGAGAACTCGCCCACGCCGGCGCTGGCGTTGAACGACATCGCGTTCACCGGCTCGGCCGAGGTCGCCGCGACGGTGTGCCAGCCTTTGGGCGCGACCCACGCGACGCGGCCGTCGGCCGCGGCCGCCGCGCTCCACTCCGTCGGCGGCAGGTGTCCGTCGGCGTCGGGCTGCGGCAGGCCCTTCGGCCACACGCCCTTGAACAGCGGCGCCACCTGACGAACGGTCTCGATGCCGCCCATCTCCCAGACCGAGCGGCCGGACTCGCTGCCGAGCTCGACGATGGTCGTGACCAGCGCGCCGGCGTTGACGCACACGACGGCGGCGCCGGTGGCGACCTCCTCGCCGCAGGTCCATCCGTTGCGGGTGGTGACGCGTGTGAGCGCGATCGGCCGCTTCGCCAGCAGATCTTCGGGCGAGCGGTTGTCGGTGACCAGCGCCTGGACGCGCAGCCAGCCCTCCGAGCGATCGCGCGTTCGTCCCTGGAACGACAGCGACGACGGGACCACGTCATTGGGCAGCTCTCGCGAGAGCCGCCAGCCTTTGGGGGCCACCCATGTCAACGTGCGATCCGGGAGCGTCGTGACCTCCCAGCCTTTGGGCGTCGCCGCCATCGCCGTCGAGGAACCCGTCACACCGAGCACCGAAGCCAAGAGTGCGATTGAGGTCATGACTCTTCCGTTCGGCGTACGCCAAACGACACTTGAGGGATGGTGAGACGATTATCGCGCGCCGCGCGAGCGCCTCTTGTGGGCGTCGGTCACCGACGGTAAACGGTCCGACTCCAGTCAGCGTTTCACACCCCTATCTGCGCTAGGCGTGCGCGGTGACCAGAAGCACGGCCGCGTCGCACCAGACGCCGTTTTCGCCGGCAAAACCAGCGATCGCGCGCTCGATCGCCGCTCGCGCCACCGGGCGAAGGCTCTCGTCGGCGTCGGCGATCAAGCGTGACGCCGGTCCGATGCGCATCAAGTAGCTCGTCGCTTCGTCGACGGTGCTCGCGCCGCCCACGTGCATCGCCAGGGTCCGCGACTCGATGTCGACAGCGCGAAAGCCCGCGCTGGCCAGCACCGCGGAGACATGATCCGGATCGGCGAACGCGAACGGCCCCGGGGCGCCAGCCAGCGGGGGCGGCGCCGGCAGCTGCGGCAGCGCGCGCTGCACCGCGCGCAGCGGTTCCACCGCCCAGGGGTTGCGCTCCATCGCTTGCCAGCAGACGAACGACAGGCGCCCGGACTTCGGCGCCAGCGCGGCGCGCAGGTTCTCGAATGCGGCGCGCGGCTCGTCGAAGAACATCACGCCGAAGCGGGAGAAGAGCCCGCCCCACGGGGGCGGCGCGAACGGGTGGCGCCCGGCGTCGGCGCGCAGCAGCTGGACGTTCGATGCGCCGGCCGTGTTGGTGATCCGCTCCTGGGCGCGGGCCAGCAAGGCTTCGGAGATGTCGACGCCGAGGACGGTGCCCGAGGGGCCGACTGCCGCTGCAAGCTCGAGCGCGGTCTGGCCCGCGCCGCAGCCGACGTCCAGCACGCGCTCGCCCGGCCGGGGAGCGAGGCGCGCGATCGCCAGGCGTCCCAGCGGATCCAGCTGGCGATCGGTCGCGTCCGACAGCTCGGCCCAGACCCGGCCCGCGCGGTCCTGCCACCAGGCGTCGGTGCAGGCCGGCGCGTCGCCGGGAGTCTTGGCGGGGGAATCGCTCACGGTGTGGTCGTGTACCAGGCGAGGAACGCGTTGGCGATCGCGGCGCTGCCGACGTCGTTCGGATGGCCGTCTCCCGTCGTGTAACCCATCTTGAGCAGGCCGTCGTTGGGCGCCGGTTGCGACTCGACGTCGGCGATGTCGAAGACGCGATCGGCGCCCGGCAGGGGCGCGGCGCGGATCGTGTCGTTCACCTGCTTCCATGTCGTGTAGAGCGCGCCGCCGAAATTGAACGTCGGGACCGTGAACAGGATCGTCTTTACCGCCGGGTTGTGCGCCTTGAGCGCGCCCAGGATCGTGGTCAGATCGGCCAGGATCTGATCGGAGGTGCGCGCGGAATTGAGGATGTCGTTGACGCCGAGGATCACCGCGACCTCGTCGCACTGCTTCGCCTTCCAGAGCCAGACGCCGTCGGACGCGGCGTCGGCCGCGCGCGCCCAGCCGCTGCCCAGGTTCCAGACCGCGACGTCGGGGCCGAGGCCGTCGGCGATCTTCGCGACCCAGTACCCGTATGAGTCGCGCGTCGAGCCAATGCCTTGCGTGATCGAATCGCCGAGGAAGCACAGCCGATTCGTCACCGCCCGGTCGGTGGCGAACAGCTGCGGCGCGACCAGCAGATCGTACGACAGGCTGAAGCCGGCGTTGCTTTCCTGGTCCGCCAGATTCTTGCCGGTGGCGAAGTAGGTGGTGAGGAACGGCGCGCTGGTCGCCGGCATGGCCGGACCCGTCGCGCCGGCCGACACCGCCCAGGTGAACACCAGATCGTCGCCGTCGGGCAAATCGAGCGTGATGGGGTCGCTCCAGAACTTCTCGCTCGGCTGAACGGTCCTCGTGGGGCTGCCGCCGAAGGTGATAGGCACCAGCGTGCCGGGAACCGCGCCCCCGTGGCCGGTACCGCCGTCGCCGGCGAACGCCGCCTCGATCTGCCAGGCCGGTCCCGGCGTATTGGGGTTCGGCGGGCCCACGCCGAACGTGCTGTCTTGCGCGTTGCTCATCCAGAAGACCCAGCTCGTCGGTCCGGGCGCGCGCGACCGCACGTAGGTGCGATAGGTGGTGAGAAACGGCGTCGTCGCCACCGCGACGAACTCGTTCCCCGGGATGCCGACCACCGTTCCCGAGAACATTCCGGCGGGGAAACCCGGATCCGGCGGAACGCCCGCTTCGCCGGCGCCGCCCGTGCCGTCACCCGCGTCGGGCATGCCCTGATCGGGCGGGCCCGCGTTGTTCGATTTCGGCCCGCACGCCGCGAGACCGAGAACGACGACCAAGGACGCGCGTTTCATCGAGAGCGGTGCACTAGCTGTTCGAATGGAACTTGATGCCACAGCCGAGGCTCTTGGTCTCGGGCAGGGCAGGGGGCTTGCCGGCGACGACGGCGTCGAGCGCATCCGTGAGGAACCGCTTCTGCACCTTGCCCGCGTCCTGATGGTTGTCGTCGACGGTGCCGTGATAGGCGAGCTTGCCGGCCCTGTCGAAGAGGAACGCCTCGGGCGTGACCGACGCCCCGAACGCGCGCGCGACCGCCGACGTTTCGTCGACGACGTACGGTATCTGTAGCCCGCGCGCCTGGGCGCGCGCTTGCATCTCGGTCCAACCGTCCTCGCTGTACTTCGCCGGATCGTTGGCGTTGATGAGGATCACGCCGATCCCCTTTTTCGAATACGAGTTGCCGATGTCGGCGATGCGCTGCTCCCAGCCCTTGGCGAACGGACAGTGGTTGCAGGTGAAGATCACCAGCGTGCCGGCCTTGCCGGTGATGTCGGTGATCGAAACCATCTTTCCGTCGACGTTCTTCATCTTCGTCGTCGCCATCGGGGCCTTGGACCCGAGCGCGATCGCGCCGGTCCCTTCCGCCGCTGCCGCCGCCGCTGCGAGCATCACCGCGAGACTGAGTGCGATCGAGATCCGCGCGCGCTTCATGGCTTCCTCCGTTGTGACGTCCGGAAATCATCGGCGCCGGGGGCGCCGCCTGCGCCTCCCCTCTTCGCGCCGCCGCTCGTCTTTGTCAATTGGCGGCGAACCTCCGCGTCGACGTCGGAGAAGGTGATCGGCGCCAGCCACGATCGCACGCGCCGGCCGGCGGCGTCGAACAGGAAGGTCGCGGGCAGCGCACCGCTCCAGCGCGGATCCAGGGCGTCGATCAGCGTCATGTCGTCGTCGTCCTTCAGGTACGCCGTGGCTTCCAGCTCGCGTCCGAGCCCGGCGCGGCCCGCCGCGGACGCGAGCACGGCGGCGGCGTGCGCGCGCGCGTCCGGGTCGTCAGCGGAGATCATCACCAATCGCAGGCCCGCCGCGCGGTGCTCGCGATAGGCGCGCAGCAAGTCGGGAAGCTCTTCGCGGCACGGATCACACCAGGTCGCCCACACGTTCACCAGCACCAGCGGCGCCCGGCTGGCTTTGGCCTCCGCCAGGATCGTCGCCAGCGGCGCGCTGCGTAGCGCGGGCGCGGCCCCGCTCGCCTCGGATGCGGCGCGCGTATCCTCACCACGGGCCAAAAAACAGAGCAGGAAACACACAACGATGCCGAGCGCGATCGCGAAGCGCATCGCGCCGCGCCACCGCCCCGCGCCAGCATCGCGCCACCACATGTGCGGCTCTGTCGGCACGGCCATGCTTTCGCCAGCTTAGCGTGCGCTCCACTGTCGGTCCAGACGCGAAGAAATGCTTGCCGCGGATCGCTCAAGCTCTGGAACTGGTTTGCCGAACTACCTTTGAGGAATATGTCTGCACCTGAACCGAGCAAGATCGACAACCTGGTCGGCCAAGTCATCGACGGTCGATATCGCATCACGCGGCAGATCGCCGTTGGTGGGATGGGTGTTGTCTACGAAGCAAAGCACGTGAAGATCGGCCGGTCGGTCGCGGTCAAGGTGCTGCATCGCGAGATGGCGGGCGACAGCGAGGTCGTGGGCCGCTTCCTCAACGAAGCGCGCGCGATGGGTACAATCGGCCATCCCAACATCGTCGCCTGCACAGACTTCGGAGAGCTGCCGGGGAACCTACCTTATCTGGTGCTCGAGTACCTCGAGGGCCGCACGGTCGGCGAGGAGATCGCCGCGTCGGGGCCGATGGCGGTGCCGCGCGCGCTGCGCATCGCGGTCCAGGTCGCGTCGGCGCTGGAGGCCGCGCACTCGCGTGGCGTGATCCATCGCGATCTGACCTCGGGCAACGTGTTCCTCACCAGGTCGGAGGGCGACTGGGAGAGCGCCAAGGTGCTCGACTTCGGCATCTCGAAGTTTCTGACTGCGACCGACGCCAGCCCGAAGACGCGGCGCGGGTTCACCATGGGGACGCCGGAGTTCATGGCGCCCGAGCAGATCACCCACCCCGACGTCGTCGACGCGCGCGTCGACATCTACGCGCTGGGGGTGATCCTGTATCACATGCTCTCGGGCAAGACGCCGTTCGGCGGCGCCAACGTCGCCGTGCAGACGCTGTTCCTGCAGGTCGTCAATGAGCTGCCGCCGGCCATCGAGCGCGAAGACATCCCCGCCGAGGTGCTCGCGCTCCTCGACAAGGTGCTGGCCAAGGATCCGTATGATCGGTTCCCCGACATGCGCGCGATGGGCGCCGCGCTCGAGTTGCTGGCGCCGCCGCCGGTCATGAGCGGAATCTATTCGGGGCGCGTCGAGGAGCTGCCGGTCGGTTCAGCGACGGGATCGCGGCCCGTGCTCAAGCTCACCGGCACGACATCGCGGCACGCGAGGCCCAAGTCGGGCGCCTACGTCGCGGTGACACGCACGTCGCTGGTCGAGATGGCGGCCGCGAAGGCGGGAGACGACGACGCCCCGACCGCGCGGCGCTGGCGGTTGCCGCTGGTGCTGGGCACGATCGGTGTCGCCGCCGTGCTGGCGCTGGCCGGCGTGTTCGTGGGGCGCGGCCAGAGAACCGGCGCGCCCGCTCCGGCTCCGGTCGCGGCAAGCGCACCGACCGTGATCGCGGCCGCCGCCGGGGTCCGGCCGGCCCCCGCGGGGCCGGTCATGCTCGAGGTCGCGTCGACGACCCCTTCGGCGCGCGTGACCTTTCGCGGGCGCGTTCATTCGATCCCGTTTTCGGAGAGCGTCGACGCCGATTCCAAGCTGGAGATCGTCGAGGTCACCGCGCCGGGCCGCGAAGGCCGGCGCTTCTGGCTGACGATCGATCACCCGATGCGGCTGTCGGTCGAGCTCGCGTCTGGCCGCGGCATCATCGAAGCCACGACCGAGGAGGCGCTGGTGGCGCTCGGCGAGCGCGAGGCGGATCCGGCGCCCGTCGCGGGTGCGGCCCCCGTCGCCGACACCGTCGGTGGAAAGCACGCTCACCGGTCGAGCGCGCGGTCGAAGGTTGCGGTCGCCGCGCCCAACCCCAGCGCGGCCGCTGCTGTTGCAGCCGCGCCGGCGAAGAAGGCCGCGCCCTCGGCGAGCGCGCCGTCGGCGAGCGAGTCCGCGCCGGCGCCGACCGCCGTGAAGGCGCCCGAGCCCGTCGCCGCGCCGACGGCTCCGCCCGTCGAGGCGCCACCACCCCCGCCAGCGCCCGTCGCTGAGAAGCCGCAGCCCGTCGCTGCCAAGCCGGCTCCCGCGCCCACGCGCCCGGTGGCGCCGCCCAGCGCGTCCGCCCACGCCGCCGCCGCGCCGACGATCGACAACGCGCGCGTCCAGAGCGTCTTCGGCGAGCACAACGTCGACGTCCAGCGCTGCCACCAGCGGGCAAAGATCGACAACTCCGACATCCGCGGCAAGCTGACGATGAAAATCTCGATCTCGACGAGCGGGCAGGTCATCGCCGCGAACGTCGACAGCTCGACGCTGCACTCGAGCTCGCTCGACGCCTGCATCGCCAGCGCCGCGAAGAGCTGGACGTTCCCGCCCGCCGTCGGCGGCGCCGTCACCGTCAGCCACGTCTTCATCCTGCGCTAGGCACGGCGGCGGTCGGTGACCGCCAAGACGCGGACACGCCAAGTCCGGACCTTTGAGCTGGACAACAATCCGGATCATGGCGTCCTTGGCGGTTTGCCTATCTGCCGAGGAGATTCGCAGCCCGCCGAGGGTTCCGAGCTAGACGTCGAAACATGGATATAATCGACGTTCCTCATGATGTTGCCGAGCGCGAGGCTCGCTGTGCGTCTGTGCGGCGTCCTCTTTTCGATGATCGCTGTGGTCGAGGCGCGCGCGGCGCCTTCGCCTGCGCCTACGCCTGCGCCTACGCCCGTGCCCGGCGGCACGCTGTACGAAGCGGAGCTCGGCACCGAGGCGGCGCGCCTCGCGGCGACGCGCGGCAAGCCCGAAGGGATCGTGCCGCTGCTCGACGTGGCGTCGCTGTACGAGGACGTCCCACCCGGTCTCGTCGAGCGGCTGGTGCGCGAGACCGCCGACGCCAAGGGGACCGATCCGCTCGTGGCGGCGCATGCTGCCAACCTGGCCGCGCGCATCGACGACGATCAAGGTGACGACAAGGCCGCCGCCGGCGCGAGCGGGGGCCGCCCCGATTCGTCGCCGGGTGACCGGCGGCGCGCCACGCTCGGATTCGTGACCGCGTACACCGTCGTCGGACCGTTCGGCGACGGACGCTCGAGCTTTGGCCAGGCGTTCGCGCCGGAACACGACGAGGGAGCTCCGGATCTCACGCGGCGCTATCCCGGCAAGGAGCGCGAGGTCGCGTGGCGCTCCGGGGCGGGCGTGGTTCGCCAGGGTGTGCTGTACGTCGACGGGTTGTTGCGTCCCGACTCCGAGACCGCGGCCTACGCCAACGCGTTCGTGCACGTCGAGCGCTCGTCGCCCGCGGCGTTGCGCCTGGGAACGCCGGGGCCGGTCAAGGTCTGGGTCGACGGCCTGCTGGTGCACGCGCGCGACGTGGTCCGCACCGCCGAGCTCGACCAGGACGCCGTGGGCGTGCAGCTGCACAGCGGGTGGAACCGGATCTTGATCAAGACCGTGGTGACCGACGCCCCGTGGCGGCTCCTGGTGCGCATCACCGATCCCGCGGGGCGGCCGCTGCCGTTCACGCAAGCCGAGCGGGTCCCCGACGGCGTGCATGTCGGCCCGGCGGCGACCGCGCGGCACGCGCCGAAGCTGTCGGTGCGCTCGCTCGACGAGACGTTGCGGCGCCGCGCCGAGCGAGCGTCGGCTGGCGCCGCGGGGGCGGACGCCTGGCTCGATCTCGGTCGCTTCCTGGCCTGGAATCAACCGGGCGATCGCGAGGCGCGGCAGGACGCGGCGGCGCTGGAGGCGGCGGTCGCGCGGCGCCCGACCGCGCTCGCGCTGTTGCGGCTGGCCGACGCCGCGCGCGACGAGGACGAGCGGCGGCGCACGCTGGAGCGCGCGCTCGGCGCGAGCGCCGGCGAGAGTGATCCGGCCACGCGCGCCATCGTGCTGGCGAGGTTGGGCGACGTCGCGCGCGATCAGCATCGCGACGCGGTGGCGCTGGCGCACTGGCGTGAGGCCCTGGCCGCCGACGCGCGCTGCTGGCCCGCGTCGCTGGCGATCGCCGAGGAGCAGCAGTCGGCGGGCATGCCGTACCTGGCGCAGGGCGAGCTTCAGGCCCTGCCGGCGACGGCGCGCGACATCCCGCGCGTGAAGCGGCAGCTGGCGTCGCTGCTCGACAGCGTCGACCGGCACGCGGAGTCCGAGCGCTTGATGAATGAGCTGGCCGCCATCCGCGCGCGTGACGTCGAGATCGAGCACGACCTCGCGCGCCGCGCGCGCGCGCGCGACGACGCGAGCGGCATCCCGCGCCTGGCCGGCGCCGCGCGCGTGCGTCCCGATCTGCCAGGGCTGACCATCGACTATGCGCGCGCGCTCGAGGGCGCGGGCCGGACCGCGCAGGCGCGCGAGGCGCTCGAGGCGCTGGCGACCAGGCTGCCCGACGAGCCGTCGGCGCACGCGCAGCTCGGCAAGCTGCTCCACCGCCTGGGCGAGCGCGAGCCGGCGCTCGCGGAGCTGCGCCGCTCGCTGGAGCTGCGCCCGCAGGATCCGGAGCTGCGCCGCTATACCGAGCGGGCCGCGGTCGAGCGCGACCAGGACGGAGCTTCGCCGCGGGAGGACCTGGCGCGCCGCTATGCCGCCGACGTCGCCGCGATGGTGGCGGGCAAGCCGTTGCCCACCGCCGCGCGCCCCGGCGCGCCGTCGCCCGTTTCCGCGCCGCCGCCCGCCGATCCAGCCGTCATATGGCTCGACCGGCGGGTCGTGCGCGTTCACCGCAACGGTCTGGCGGAGACGTTCGCGCAGCGGGTCGTCGAGGTCGAGACCGATCGCGGCGCCGAGGACAACAAGCAGTTCTACGTGCGTTACACCCCCGGCGTGGAGGAGGTCGAGATCCGTCAGGCGCGCATCTTCCGCCGCGGCGCCGACGGGCAGGTGCAGATTCTCGACGCCAGCGAGCGCGACGACGAGGATCTCTCCGAGCCGTGGTACGGCCTTTACTACGACAACCGCGCCGAGGTCGTGCGGTTCGAAGGATTGCGCGCGGGCGACGTGCTCGAGGTGCAGTACCTGATCGACGACGTCTCGGCCAGGAACCAGCTGGCCGACTACTTCGGCGATCTGCAGTTCATCGCCGAGGAGATCCCGAAGAAGCAGTGGGACTACACACTCATCGGCCCCGGCGGCCGCCCGTTCTACACCAACCTGCCGCATCTGCCGCGCCTCGAGCAGCAGACGAGCGAGGAGGGCGGCGAGCAGGTGCGGCGGTTCGCGGCGCGCGACATCGACAAGATCAGCTCCGAGCCGGCCCAGCCCGGCTACACGGAGGTCGCGCCTTACCTGCACGTCAGCACCTACGCCGGCTGGCGCGAGGTCGGCTCCTGGTACTGGCGGCTGATCGAAGAGCAGTTGGTGCCGGATGATTCGATCCGCAAGGCCGCGCGCTCGGTGCTGGAGCCGGAGATGACGGAGATGGAAAAGGTGCGCGCCATCCACGGGCTGGTGGTGACCGGCACGCGCTACGTCGGGCTGGAGTTCGGGATCCACGGCTTCCAGCCGTACAAGGTCACGCAGGTGCTGGCGCGCAAGTTCGGCGACTGCAAGGACAAGGCGACGTTGATGATCGCTCTCCTGCGCGAGGCGGGCATCGACGCGGAGCTGGTGCTGCTGCGCACGCGGCGCGGCGGCCGCATCGAGCCGGCGCCGGCGTCGCTGGCCATCTTCGACCACGCGATCGCCTACGTGCCCAAGCTCGACGTCTACCTCGACGGCACCGCGGAGTTCGCGGGCGTCGCCGAGCTGCCGAGCCAGGACCAGGGCGTGACCGTGCTGCGCATCGGGCCCCACGGCTCGACGCTGACCGAAACGCCCGTGCTGTCATCGTCGCAGAACCGCGCCGTGCGCCGCTGGACCGCGGTGCTGCAGGCGAGCGGCGAGGCTCGCGTCAGCGAGCACCTGACGATCACCGGCCAGGCGGCGCCCGAGTGGCGCGAGCACTACCAGACTCCGGGCGAGCGCCTGGATCGCTACGCGAAGGTCTGGAACGGCCGCTATCCGGGCGCGACGCTGGTCAGCGTCGACATGCCGGCGATCGAGGACCGCAACCAGCCGGTCGCCGTCGACGCGGTCGCGTTGGTGCCGCGGCTCGGTCAGACCGTAGCGCGCGCCGCTGATGGTTCCCCGACGGAGATCGAGCTCGGGGTCACCGTGCGCGACGCGGATTTCTCGCGCACCTACGCGCGGCTGTCCGAACGCAAGGAGGACCTGATCATCGCCTACCCCTGGCAGCACGACGAAGAGCTGACGTTCCGCTTGCCCGCTGGGTGGGAGGTCGCGAGCTTGCCGCCGTCGCGATCGACGGAGTCGCCGTTCGGCAAGTTCCAGCTCGACATCGCGACCGAGCGGCCGGGCGAGGTGCGCGTGCGCTCGTTGCTCGACGTGACCCAGCACCGGATCGCGCCCGCCGACTATCCGCGGTTCCGCGCGTTTCTCGGCGAGATCGACGCGGCTCTCGCGGGGCGCATCTCGATCCGAAGGGCGGCGCGATGAGGGGCGCGGCCAGCGCGCGACTGGCGTCGATCGCGATCGCCGCCGGGATCGGCTGTGCGGCGCCGGCCGCGCTTCCGCCCGTGCACGCGACGGCGGCGCCGGCCAGCGCGGCGGAGCAGGGCTGGCGCGATCTGGTCGACGGGCGCACCGCGGAGGCCGGGCGCGCGTTCGAGGCGGAGCTCACGCGCGCACCGCACGACGCGTGGGCCGCGTTCGGCGCGGCGACGATCGCGTTCGAGCACGGCGACAGCGCGCGGGCGCTCGAGCAATACGCCGTCACCCTCGAGGATCTCGCGGCCGGCGCCGAGCCGGCCGCCGCGCCGCTGGCGACCGTCGCGGCGGCGCGCGCGGCCGATCTGCTCGACGAGGTTCCGGGTCCCGCGCTGGAGAGCGCGCGCATCGAGGCGCGTCTGCTGGCGCTGCCACGCGCGTCCTTGCCCTGGCAGGCGCGCATCGAGCTGGCGCGGCTCGGCGACAAGATCGCGCACCGGCGTGGCAATCCTGCGCTGCTCGACGAGATGGCGCGCGCCGGCGGCTGCGCGCGCGAGGTCTTTCAGATCGGCACGGCCGGTGGGCTGCCGCACCTGGATCTCGAGAATCCGCTGCCGCGAGCGATGACCGCGGCGCCGCGCGGCTGGCGCGCGCTGCTGACGCCTGGCTGCCGCGTGTCCGTTCCGTCGTGGAACGCGCGTCCGGGTGTCCAGGTCTTACGCATGGCGATCGCCGTGCCACGCGGGCGCTACAGCGTGGT
>Ga0265342_10001235_pt1 | contig 24169 bp, 22 predicted proteins | sample 4CB327metaG_FD_203125 | JGI IMG/M metagenome (GOLD analysis project Ga0265342, IMG submission 203125) | Rhizosphere microbial communities from Carex aquatilis grown in University of Washington, Seatle, WA, United States - 4-CB3-27 metaG | ecosystem: Host-associated > Plants > Roots >... | reverse complement strand
CACCCGCGTAGTCGATCTTTGGGTACTCGCGCAGGATCACCTGCGTCGGATTCTGGAAAGTCCCACGCCCAATGGTGAGCGTCGCCCCATCCAGGATCAGGTCACCTCCGTTTGGGCCAACGGTTTTGCTGCTCTGGGTGATTCCGGCATCGGGACCATCGTCCGCTGCCACATCTGAGACGGCGTCCGAGCCCGGGTCTGGCCCCGTGTCCGGACCCGCGGCGGGCCCCGTGTCCGGACCCGCGGTAGGAACGGTGTCCGGACCCGCGGTAGGAACGGTGTCCGGACCCGCGGCGGGAACCGAATCCAAATCCACCGCCATGCCCGCGTCTCCCGAGATGCTGACACGGTCGAAAATGCCTTGTCCGCACCCCAACGCGAGCGTTGCTATCACGCCAAACCATGCGTCTGTCAACTTGGAACGGGGAGGGGACAACATCGTCTCTACTTTACGACGTTATGGGAGAGGTTCCGCAAGAGTATACGTTGACGCCGTCACATCGGCCTCACATCGGCCCTCCTGCAGCCCGCAAGGTTGTGGCCAAGATTCTCTCATGGAATCGCGGAGGTGGGCGACCTGATCAGGGCCTATCGCCCCGTCGATGCTTCCATCTGCGCCAGAGCTTTCTCGGACTCGTCCGCGTGGCGCAGGAGAAGCGCGGCGAATTCTCGCTGCATACGGATCTTGGCGCGCATCCAGTGGGCTTGGGCGGCGCGGGCGATCTTCGATGGGTCGTGTGGCGCGACCGACAGGTCGTGCAGGGCCTTCATCGACGTTGCGGCGCGCCCGGCAGCTGTCGCCATGGCCCGGTATTCGCCAGCCACGCGCAAGAGCCCATCGTGCTCTCGCTTCGCCGGTATCGAGGCGGACCCCACCCATCCCGCGTGCCATTCCATGTTGGTGGCCACGTGATTCATGAGCTCCTGCCATCTCTCGGGCACTTCAGCCGAGGCGGCCAGTTCCTGACCACATGTCGGCTCTTCTGCACTTTGCGCTTGTTCGCGAGAATCCACTACCGGACTCATGGCCATACCAAAACCTAGTGTCAATACGAGGATTGCTGGCGGCATTGGGATCCACATGAATCAATTCTAGCCCTCCAATTGAACAACGACAGAGGTGCGAGGCCGTCCCGACCTGATCGGCACCCATATTGCAGGCCGCCAACTCGGGATTCACTCACCGCCGCGCAGGGACAGTCCACCGCGGCGAATGCTCTTCACAGAACCTGCCTGCTGCTCCGTCTTGATGTCATGGGACGCCGCGCGAACCTGAGTCGAGATTTAGACTAGACGCCCGACGTCGTGCAGGTTTTTTGCGGTGGACGCGCGAGTGAGGTCAACTGTCCGCATGGCACGGGTAAGGCTTCGGCAAATCTCCGCGACACGTCGAAATGATGCTGGGTTGCGCGGCCGCCTTGAGCAGTTCGGTCTCGCAACCGTCTTGAGCTTCCTGGACCTCGAGCGGCGTTCTGGCCAGATTCTCATAGTCGCCGACGACAAGATGGGACGGCTTTGGCTGCGCGGCGGTCAGGTCATCTCCGCACGCATGGAAGGATCGCGTTGCGTGAATCGAGAGGCCATCTATGAGCTCTTGTCTTGGGAAAGCGGACGCTTTGCCTTTACCCAGGAGGAGCTTCCGAGCGCTGTCGACGAAATCGGCGCACCAACGGCGCTGCTTCTGATGGACGCTGCCCTCCGCACGGACGAAGCGGCCGCGCCCGCGTATTAGAATGCCGGACATGCATGAGCTGTCCATCGCGTCGACTATTCTGGAGCGTGCGCGGGCAGCGTCGCAGCAGAACGGCGGCGCACGTGTCACCAAGATCGGGCTGCGGATCGGCGAGATCTCGGGCGTGGAGGCCGATGCTCTCACGTTCGGAATCGAAGCGCTGAGCAAGGACACGCCCTTGCAAGGGGTAACCCTGGATGTCGAATTTTGCAAGCGCAAGCAGCGCTGCACCGCCTGCGCCACCGAGTTCGAGCACGAGGGGTTCGTGGCGAGCTGTCCTACTTGCCACGGGGACCAAAGCGAATGCATTGCAGGCAAGGAGCTCGATGTGAAGTTCTTCGAGCTAGAGGATCCCCCATGCGCGTAGATGTGGAAGAAAAGGTTCTGAGCGAGAACGACAAGCTGGCGCTCGGCCTGCGCGAGCGCTACCGCAAGCACAACGTGTTTTGCGTGAATCTCATCAGCGCGCCGGGGTCGGGCAAGACCGCGCTGCTCGAACGGACCCTCGAAGCCCTGCCCAAGACGGCCAAGGTCGCGCTACTGACCGGCGATCTTCAGACCGAGAACGATGCTCGTCGCCTGGCCAAGGCCGGCTTCCCGGTCAAACAGATCACCACGGGCGGCACCTGCCACCTCGACGCCAGCATGATCATCAAGGCTCTGGACGACTGGGATCTTGACGCCATCGACATTCTCTTCGTGGAGAACGTGGGCAATCTCGTGTGCCCCACCAGCTACGACCTGGGCGAGCATGCCAAGATCGTCCTGCTCAGCGTGACCGAGGGCGAGGACAAGCCGCTCAAATACCCATCGATCTTCGCGGCCGCTGAGTTGTGCATCATCAACAAGCTCGACCTTCTGCCCTACGTGCCTTTCGATCTTGCCCAGGCCATCGCGAACGTGCGACAGGTTCATCCCGGCATGGAAGTGGTGGAAACCAGCTGCACCAAGGTGCAGGGGCTGGATGCCTGGCTAGCCTGGATCGAGCGGCGGCGCAAATAGGCGATAGAAGGCTGAATCGCGAAAGGACATTGCAGGCATGGCGAGGACAGAGCAGACGGCGCTAGTCACGGGAGCCTCGGCCGGAATTGGGCGCGAGTTGGCGCGGCTTGCAGCCAAGGACGGCCACGATCTGGTGCTGGTGGCGCGGCGGCGTGAGCGATTGGAAGAGCTGGCCGCCGAGCTGTCTGCGGCCCATGGCGTGCAAGTCACCGTCATCGCCGCCGACCTAGCCGACCGGGCCGCTCCGGCCCACATCACCGAGCGTCTCCGTGCCGAGAACAAGCACGTGGATTTTCTGATGAACAACGCTGGCTTCGGTAGCTGCGGGCCATTTCTCAAGGCCGCCCTCGATCGCGAAGTTGAAATGATCGATGTGAACGTTCGGGCGTTGATTCAGTTGACTCGGCTATTGTTGCCGGACATGGTCGCGCGCAAACGAGGGCGAGTCCTGAACGTGGCATCGGTTGCGGGATTCGTGCCAGGGCCTTACATGGCCACCTACTATGCGAGCAAGGCCTTCGTGCTCAGCTTCACAGAGGCGCTGGCCACCGAACTGCGCGGGACAGGCGTCACAGCCACGGCTTCTTGCCCCGGCCCGACCGTCACCGAATTCGGCGCCGTTGCGCGTAGTGCTGACACCAATCTATTCCAGCGTGGTGCCGCGGACGCTTCCTCGGTGGCTCGCCACGCCTACCAGGCCATGCTGGCGGGAAAGGTGGTCGCTATTCCCGGCCTGACGAACAAGCTGATTGCACAGTCGACCCGCCTGGCCCCGCGTGCCTGGCTGCGCGCCATAGCTGCGTACCTCAACCGCAAGCGCAGCTAGGCCCTTCAGCAAATCCTCGGCAGCTGTTCGCCGCTGTGCATGTCTAGGATGCGCTTGGTGCCGATGCGGCTATGCAGGGTGACCAGGGCCGCGGGCGATTCGGAGACTGCGCCGATGCGCACGGCGGTGGCGGAAACGGAGTGGAGGCGCAAGACTTGCAGAGCTCGGTCGGCTTGTGCGGGAGGAACGAAGGCGACGAAGCGTCCTTCGTTCGCCAGGTAAAGCGGATCGAGGCCCAGGATCTCGCAGGCGCCGCACACGTCTTCCTCGATGGTGATGTCGCGCTCGCTGACGCCCAGGTGCAGACGGCTGGATTCGGCGATTTCGATCAGCGTGGTGGCCAGGCCGCCGCGAGTTAGGTCGCGCAGACAGTGCACTTCGATGCCGGCACCCAGCAATGCAAGCACGGGCTCGGCCAGTGGAGCGCAGTCGGTTTCGAGGGTGGTCTCGAATTGCAGGCCCTCGCGCACGGCCATGATGGCCACGCCGTGCCGGCCCACGTCGCCGCTGAGCAAGATCGCGTCGCCAGGGCGCACGCTGGTGGGCGCGATGGCGAGGTCGTGCTCGATGATGCCGATGCCCGCTGTGTTGACAAACAGGCCGTCGCCTTTGCCGCGATCCACGACCTTGGTGTCGCCGGTGACAATGTCCACCTTGGCGGCCTTTGCGGTAAGGGCCATGGAGGCCACCACACGTTCCAGCGTCGCCATGGGGAGCCCTTCTTCCAGGATCAATCCGGCCGAAAGGCAGAGCGGGCGCGCGCCACACATGGCGAGATCGTTCACGGTGCCGGTGACGGCCAGCGTGCCGATGTCGCCGCCGGGAAAGAAGAGGGGGTGCACCACGTAGGAATCGGTGGTGAAGGCGAGCCGGCCCTTGTCGATCCTCATCACGGCGCCGTCGTGGCGCGATTCCAGGGGCTGGTTGCCGAAGGCGGGGATCACGATGCGATCGATCAAGTTGTGCATCATGCGCCCACCGCCGCCGTGGGCGAGGGTAACGAAATCCTGGTTGGTGATGGGCACGGGGCAACCAACGGGGAAAGACGCCTCTGGCTTGTCGGTGGACTTTGTAGGGGCCATGCTCAGCTCCGTCTTCCAGCGGCGAGTGACGTCTGCTCGTGCCGACGGTATTGGTAGTAGGCAGCGCACGCGCCTTCGCTGGAAACCATGGTGGCCCCGAGCGGTCGCTCGGGCGTGCAGCGTGTGCCGAAGGCGGGACATTCCTGCGGCTTTTTCACGCCTCGCAGAACTTGCCCTGCGATGCATTCGGAGTCCTCGTCCACATGGTACCCGGTGACCCCGAACCTGGTTTCGGCGTCGTAGGCGGCGAATGCGTCGCGCAGGCCGAAGCCACTGTTCGGGATTTCGCCCACACCACGCCACTTGCGCGCCACCACGCGGAAGACCTTGGACATCAGCTCTTGCGCCGGGCGATTGCCCTTGCGTTGCACCGAGCGGGCATACTGGTTCTCGACCTCGGCGCGGCCTTGTTCGAGTTGCTCCACGCACATCAGAATCCCTTGCAGGATATCGACCGGTTCGAAACCAGTCACCACGATGGGGACGTGAAACGTTTGAGCCAGCGGAAGATACTCCTCGAAACCCATCACGGTACACACATGCCCGGCGGCCAGGAAACCCTGCGTGCGATTGTCCGGCGCACTGAGTATGGCCGCAATGGCCGGCGGTACCAGCACGTGCGACACCAAGACCGAGAAGTTTGGGAGCTTTTGCGCGTGGGCCTGGAACACGGCCATGGCATTGGCGGGTGCGGTGGTCTCGAAGCCCACGGCGAAGAACACGACTTCTTGCCGTGGATTGTCGCGCGCAATCTTGAGGGCCTCGAGCGGCGAATATACGATGCGCACGTCGGCGCCCTTGGCCTTGACCGAGAACAGATCCCCCCCGCTGCCAGGCACGCGTAGCATGTCGCCAAAGGAGCAGAAAATGACCTCGGGCCGGGCCGCGATGAGCAGCGCCTTGTCGATGAGCTCAAGCGGCGTTACGCATACCGGGCACCCTGGGCCATGCAGCAAGGTGATGTGTTCGGGTAAGAGCTCGTCGATGCCGTACTTCACGATGCTGTGGGTCTGGCCGCCGCACACTTCCATGATCGACCACGGCTTCGTGGCGATGCGCGCGATGGCTTGGGCCAAGTCTTCGGCCTTGGCTTGGTCGCGGTACTCGTCGACGAACTTCACGGCTTTCCCTCTAGTTCACGCAATTCGCCCATCTGGCGGAAGTATTCGAGGGTTTGCGCGGCTTCGGCTTCGTCGACCACGCTGATGGCGAAGCCCGCATGCACGAGCACGTAGTCGCCGACCTTGGCTTCAGGGACGAAGGCCAAGCAAGCTTCTTTGCTGACGCCGCCAAAGCTGACGGTGCCCGTGCGCGTGGTCTCGCTGCCGTTCACGTCGAGAATTTTTCCAGGAACCGCTAAGCACATGCTCAATCCTTTCGCGACTCGCGTTGAAGCTGAGCTGCCATGATCTGCCCCAGGGCGATGCCGCCGTCGTTGGGCGGCACGCGCTGATGCCAGTAGGGACGATAACCCTTGCCACGCAGCCGCGACACCATGCGCTCGGTCAAGGCGCGGTTTTGGAAGCATCCACCGCTCAGGACGACATTCCTCTCGCCGATGCGTTCCGCCACATCCACAGCCATGTGGACGAGGGTATTGTGGAAGTGGGCGGATGCGATGGCCGTATCGACCGCTGGCTCGGCGAGCACGGTGCGTACGGCCGGCTCCCAGTCCAGCCAAAGGGTGTGGCCCTGAGTGCGAATGAAGTAAGGATAGGAATGGTCCTCTTGTGCGCCGGTCAGCGCAAACTCCAGCTCCATGGCGGCCTGGCCTTCGAAACTGGCAATCTGGCGCAGATTCAGAATCGAGGCGAAGGCGTCGAACAGCCGACCAGCGCTGGTTGTGGTTGGCGTGTTGAGGCGCTCGTGCAGCATGGTTTGCAGGGGGCCAAGTTCCGCGGGCTTGAACGCACGCAGCGCTGGAACATCCAGGGCGAAGGCGTCGTCGCCGAAGATTTCGTAGAGCACCGCCAGTGCCACGCGTCGAGGTTCGCGCGCCGCCTTGGCACCGCCAGGCAGCAGAAACGGTCGAAGGTGCGCGACCCGACGAAATCCGGCTTCGGTCACGTGCAAGATCTCGCCACCCCACAACGTGCCGTCCGTCCCCATCCCGCTGCCATCCCAGGCAATCCCGAGCGCGGGCGGGCGCAGCTGATTCTCCGCCATGCAGGCAAGGATGTGCGCGTGGTGGTGTTGAACTTTGACCAGGGGTAGTCCCGAACGCTCGGCATACTGCGTGGAAAGGTAGTCCGGGTGCAGGTCGCACGCGATGGTCTTGGGCGCAAAGTCGTAGAGACTCTGGAATGTGCCGATGACCGCTTGGAAAGCGTGATGGGATCCCTCGGTTTCCAGCTCGCCGATGTGCTGGCTGATGAAAACCTGCGCGCCCACGGCCGCCGCGATGGCGTTCTTCTGGTGCCCGCCAACCGCAAGCACGCTCCTACGCTCACCTTCGATCTGCATGGACAGAATGGGCAGCGGGGCAAAACCGCGGGCCCGGCGGAGCACCAATTCTCGCCCGCACACCTCGCGCACCACGGAGTCGTCCACGTGGCGCAAGATGGGTCGGTCGTGGACCAGAAACAGATCGGCGATTCCGCCTAGTCGATCAACCGCCTCGTGCTCGTCGGTGCAGATGGGCTCTTCCGAAAGATTGCCGCTGGTCGCAACCACCGGAATGCCGAGGTCGCGCAGCAGCAGGTGATGGAGCGGTGTGCCTGGCAGCATCACACCCAGGGTCGGATTGGCAGGGGCGACCGAGGCGGCGAGACCGTTTCCGCCAGGCAGACGCGGCAACAAAACGATAGGACACTCGGGTGAACGCAGCAGCCGGCGTTCGACGTCGGAAGCCGAGCAATACAGTAGGGCTTGCTCGAGCCTCGGCGCCATGAGCGCGAAGGGCTTTTCCTCCCGCCGCTTGCGTATGCGCAAGGCCTTCACCGCGCCTTCGTTGCGTGCGTCCACCATCAGATGAAACCCGCCCAGTCCCTTCACGGCGGCGATCTTTCCATCTCGGATCGCGCCGGCCGTGGCCACCAGCGCCGCATCATCGCGGGCAATCTCCACGCCATCGCTGTTCCACAGCGCAAGCCGCGGACCGCAGGCTGGGCACGCGTTGGGCTGGGCGTGAAAGCGCCTATTCTCGGGATCGCAATACTCATGCTCGCATTCCGCACACATGACAAAGCTACGCATGGTGGTAGCCGCGCGATCGTAGGGCAGGGCAGCCATGATGCTGAAGCGCGGTCCGCAGTTGGTGCAATTGGTAAACGGGTAGCGGTAGCGGCGATTGCCCGTATCAAAGATATCGGCCACACAGGCTGGACAGGTTGCCAAGTCGGGCATCACCAAGGTGCACTTCTCGCCGCCAGTGCTGGCGCGAATCTCGAACCCCGCGTAGTCAACTGGATTCAGAAATGTCGCCTCCAGGCTCTGGATGAGCGCGATTGCTGGCTTGTCGCTTTCCAGTCGGCGCACGAACGCTCGCACCACGGGATCGGCTCCTTCGGCCTCGACAAAGACGCCAGCAGTCGAGTTGCTCACCCAGCCGCGCAGGCCGAGCTCTTGCGCCAGCCTGTACACGAAGGGGCGGAAACCAACGCCCTGCACAGCGCCGCGGATGGCAACGTGCACACGCACGGCGTCGGTTGCAAACGGCTGATGGGGCGCCACCGGCTCAATGTACCGCAAGATACGAATGAGTTTGGTCAATCCGTACCTCGAGGACCTTCCTACTTGGAGTATCGTCTGCTGAAACCGCCGCGCCTGAGGAGGACATGATGCGAGCTCTTTGCAATTTTCCGCCCATCCTAGTGCTTGCGCTTTCCATCGGATGCAACAAAAGCACCCAAGGACTAGGCGGAAGCGGCGGCGGCGGGGTCATGAGCTCGAGCGGTGGCGCTGGCGCCGGTGGAAGCTCTGGAATCGGAGGAACACCCGGCAGTGGCGGCCGATTGGTAACCGGTAGTGCGAACGGCACCGGCGGCCTGACGGGTGCTGGTGCTGCGATTGTCACTGGGGTCTCGAGCGGGAGTGGCGGCTTGACCGGCACGGGCGGCAAGGGGAGTGGCGGAGGAACCCCAACCGGCGGCTCTGGCTCGGGCGGTAAAGGCAGGGGTGGCACAAGTGGAACGGGTGGGGCAGGGACGGGCGGCGCAAGCGGCCTCGACGGCGGTGGCGGAAACTCCGTCTGCAAACGCGGCATCGCGGCCAACACCGCACCCGGAGCGGCCTTTTTTCCGGCGGTGGCGTGGTGGTACAACTGGGCCGCGCAAGGGACCAGCAGTAGTAGCATCGAGTTCGTGCCGATGATTTGGGGCAGTGGCAGCGTGACTTCCGCGATCCCAGCCGGTTCGAGGTATCTGCTCACCTTCAATGAACCCAACTTCATGGCGCAGTCGAATCTCACGGCCGCGCAGGCGGCGAGCTATTGGCCCACCCTTCAGACCAAGGCCGCTGGCCTTCCCATCGTGGGGCCTGGTATGAATTTCTGCGGTCCGGCAGCCCAGTGCAACGGCACCGATCCGTACCAGTACCTAATGGATTTTTTCGCGGCGTGCTCGAACTGCCAAGTCGATTACGTCGCAGTCCATTGGTACAACTGCGACTTGCCGTCGCTCAAGGACTATCTAGAGACCGGTGGCAGCCTGGCTGGCTTCGAGCAGTTTGGTAAGCCTCTCTGGCTGACCGAGTTCTCTTGCGACACCAGCGCCTCGTTGGCTCAACAAGAAGCCTATATGCGAGCCGCGATTCCGTATCTGGAGAGCAACCCCAAGGTGTTCCGCTACTCTTGGTTCAGCGCCAAGGACATTCCGAATGCTCAGCTCCTCAACAGTGACGGTTCACCCACTGCGCTCGGACAAGTGTACATAGGGCTGACCCAAGACTGCCGATAGGCCGTGGTTTGGGGGCTCCCGCTCGAGCGCCCGCGCACGTTCTTGTTCCGCCGAGAAAAAAAGATCATCAGAGGGCTTGCCAAAGGCAAGCCGATTCGTTACGTTTTTCACGTGCGCAGAGCTTGCGCCATGGATCGTGGTTCCGAGCAGTTCTAGTTTGGGTTCAGCGCCGTACCGGTTGTTTGAGAAACTAGCCCGAATCGCGAAACGGCGGGAAGGGTGTGCCCGACGGGGTTCGGGGGCGGTAGTTCGACTCGACAAGAGTCAGAAGCAGGAATGGCCATGGCAGACAACTCCGATGTCAATAGGCAGATCTGCGAGCGCTTCGGCAACGACAAGAGCCGTCTGATGGACATCCTCTTGAGCGTCCAGGCGGAGGCCGGGTGCATAGCCTCTGGCGCCCTGGATGACATTGCCAAGTCCCTGTCGATCAGTAGGGTCGAAGTGGAGAGCGCGGCGACGTTCTATGCCTTCTTCTCGCGCGAGCCACGTGGGCGATTCGTGATTCGCCTGTGCAACGACATTATCGATCAGATCAAGGGCATGGATCGCCTCGCGACGGCCTTCCGCGCCGAGCTCGGCATCGACTTCGGCCAGACCACGCCCGACGGCCTGTTTTCCCTTGAGTACACGCCGTGTATTGGCATGTGCGATCAGGCGCCCGCTTTGCTCATCAACCACAAGGTGGTTACGCGTGCGTCGACGGACATGGTGCATGAGATCGTGCAGACCCTGCGGGCGTCCAAGAATTTGGAGCAACTCAAGCTCACGCTTGGGGACGGCAACAACGGTCATCCCTTGGTTCGTTCGATGGTGGTCAACAATCTGCGCGAGCCCGGCGCGGTGGTGTTCGCGCCAACCACGCCGGGGGTCGCGCTGCAGCGCGCGCTGTCCGAGCAGCCCGTGGAGCTGATCAAGATCGTCAAGGCGTCGCGCTTGCGCGGTCGCGGCGGGGCTGGATTCCCGACCGGAATGAAGTGGGAGTTCACCCGCGGCGCTGTCGGCGAGCGCAAGTTCGTCGTGTGCAACGCGGACGAAGGCGAGCCCGGGACATTCAAGGATCGTGTGATCCTCACCGAGGCCGCGGGGCTGATGTTCGAGGGCATGACCATCGCTGGCTACGCTATCGGCGCCAGCGAAGGCATCGTCTACCTGCGCGGCGAATACGCCTACTTGCTACAATTTCTCGAGGACATTCTGTCCAAGCGGCGCGCTGCTGGTCTGCTTGGCCGTGACATTCTTGGCAAGTCGGGATTCAAGTTCGAAATCAGGATTCAGCTTGGTGCCGGCGCCTACGTATGCGGCGAAGAAACAGCGCTACTCAGCTCGTGCGAAGGAAAGGCCGGCGACCCCAAGAACCGGCCGCCCTTCCCGGCGCAGAAGGGTTATCTCGGCATGCCGACGGTGATCAACAACGTCGAGACCTATTGTGCAGTGGCCCGCATCATCGAGAAGGGCCCGGGCTGGTTCACGTCCATGGGCACGCAGGGCAGCGCGGGCACCAAGGTGTTCAGCGTGTCGGGCGATTGCAGCAGCCCTGGCGTCTACGAGCTCCCGTTCGGGGTCACGGTGAATGACCTTCTTGCTCGCGTGGGCGCGACCGACACCCAGGCCGTCCAGGTCGGCGGGGCGTCCGGTCGCATGATCGGGCCCGCGGAATTTGGGCGGAAGCTCTGCTACGACGACCTCGCCACCGGCGGCTCGGTGATGGTGTTCGGGGTGCAACGGGATGTGCTCGCCATTGCCCACGCCTTCATGGAGTTCTTCGTCGAGGAGAGCTGCGGCTACTGCACACCCTGTCGAGTCGGCACAAGCCTGCTGCGCGAGCGGCTCGGACGCTTCCTTGCGGGGCATGCGGATTTGGCGGACCTCGACTATCTCGAAAAGACCGGCAGGAGCGTGATGACGGCCAGCCGGTGTGGTCTCGGGCAAACTGCCGCAAACCCCGTGCTGGGAACCCTTCAGAGCTTCCGCAAGGAATACGAGCGCAGGGTCAAGACCGACGGGAGCGTGCTTCGCTCCTCGTTCGAGCCGGGCAAGGCCGTTGCCGTAGCGGCGGGCCTCGCGGGCCACGGGTCGGAATACTTCGCAACCCAGAAAGGCGGAGCGTAGCCATGGGCGACAAGGTCGCATTGACAATTGATGGCAACGTTGTGGTAGGCGAGCAGGGGCAAACCATTTTGCAAGCAGCTGCGTTGTCAGGCATCTACATCCCGCACCTGTGCGCCATGAAGGGCTTGACCCCCTGGGGAAGCTGCCGCGTGTGCACGGTGCTGGTCAACGGGCGGCCGCAGGCGGCCTGTACGATGCCCATCGCCGAAGGTATGTTCGTGGAAAGCGAGACCGCCGAGCTCAAGGATCTGCGCAGCAGCTTGGTGGAAATGCTCTTCGTGGAAGGCAACCACTACTGCATGTTCTGCGAGAAGAGCGGCAACTGCGAGCTGCAAGCCACGGCCTATCGCATGGGCATCCTGTCGCCGCGCCATCCCTACATGTTCCCAAGCCGAAAGGTCGACGCAAGTCATTCCGACGTGCTGCTGGAGTTCAATCGCTGCATTCTGTGCGCGCGCTGTATTCGAGCCTCGCAAGAACAAGACGGCAAGCACGTGTTCCACTTCATTCAGCGCGGCAGCCACAAGCGCATCGGAGTCAATGGCGCCAATGGCGCTGGCGAGACGAATCTGAGTGTGACCGACAAGGCCGCCGAGTCGTGTCCAGTCGGCTGCATCGTCAAGAAGCGCGTGGGCTTCGCGGTGCCCGTAGGCCAGCGCATGTACGACCAGAAGCCGATTGGCAGCGAGATCGAGGCCCGCAAAGCGGTTACACGGTAGGAGCCCCATGGCAAACAAACCAAAGCTGGCGACCGTTTCCCTTGCAGGCTGCTTCGGCTGTCACATGTCGGTACTCGACATCGACGAGCGCATCCTCAAACTGATCGAGCTCGTCGATTTCGACCGTTCGCCCATCAACGACATCAAGAGGATCGAAGGCCGCGTTGCGTTCGGTGTCGTCGAGGGCGGCTGTTGCAACGAAGAGAATATCCACGTGTTGCAGCATTTCCGCGAGCACTGCGACGTGCTCATTTCGACCGGCGATTGCGCCACCATGGGTGGCATCCCGGCCCTGCGCAACGCCATCCCACTCAAGGAATGTCTCGAAGAGGCTTATCTCAAGGGGCCGACGGTCTACAACCCGCGCGGGAAGGTTCCGAACGATCCCGAGATCCCGCTCTTGCTCGACAAGGTCTATCCCTGCCACGAGGTGGTCAAGATGGACTACCACCTGCCCGGCTGCCCGCCCTCGGCAGAGACGATCTGGCAGGCATTGGTGGCGCTGCTGACGGGGAACCCCATCGCGCTGCCCTACGAACTCATCAAGTACGACTGAGCCTCTAGCGGACAGTAGGAGAAGGATTCCTATGAGCGTTGCCAAACGAATTGTCATCGAGCCCGTCACCCGCGTGGAGGGACACGGGAAGGTCACCATCCTGCTCGACGAGAACAAGAAGGTCGTCCAGGCCCGCCTGCACGTGGTTGAGTTCCGCGGGTTCGAGCGCTTCATCCAGGGGCGGCCGTTCTGGGAGGTCCCGGTGTTGGTGCAGCGCCTGTGCGGCATCTGCCCGGTCAGCCACCATCTGGCCGCGGCCAAGGCCATGGATCGCATCGTGGGCGGAGAGAACCTGACGCCCACGGCCGAGAAGGTGCGTCGTCTGATGCACTACGGTCAGATGTACCAGTCGCACGCCTTGCATTTCTTCCACCTGGCCTCGCCGGACTTGCTCTTTGGCTTTGGTGCCGACGTCGCCATTCGCAACGTCATCGGAGTGGCTGGCAAATACCCTGACCTGGCGGTGCAGGCCGTGCTCATGCGCAAATACGGTCAAGAGATCATCAAGGCCACGGCGGGTAAGAAGATCCATGGTACGGGCGCCATTCCGGGCGGCGTGAACAAGAACCTGTCTATCTCTGAGCGCGATGTCTTCCTCAAGGACGTGGACCAGCACCTGGCGTGGGCTAAGTCCGCAGTCACGATCGCCAAGGACTACACGACCCAGAACCTGGCCAACCTGGCGCCCTTCGGCTCATTCGATTCCAATCATTTGTCTCTGGTCCGCGCCGATGGGGCCATGGATCTCTACCATGGCAACTTGCGCGCCATCGACGCCCAGGGTGAGACCATCTTCGACCAGGTCGACTACCAGCGCTACGTGGACTTCATTGCCGAGGAAGTGCGCGACTGGTCGTACATGAAGTTTCCTTTCATTCGATCCATAGGGCCGGAAAAGGGCTGGTACCGCGTGGGGCCGCTGGCGCGGCTCAACACCGCGACCTTCATCGACACGCCCTTGGCCGAGATCGAGCGCAAGGAATTCCGCGCAGTGACCGCGGGCAAACCCAACAACATCACCATGGCGTACCACTGGGCGCGCATGATCGAGCTGCTCCATTCCATCGAGAAGATTCAGGCACTGCTCGACGACAAGGATCTGCAAGGCACGGAGCTGGTGGTCAAGGGCGAGCGGCGCGAGGTGGGTATTGGCCTCATCGAGGCGCCGCGCGGTACCCTGTTCCACCACTACAAGGTGGACAGAAACGACCTCGTCACCCAGGCCAACCTGATCGTGTCGACCACCAGCAACAACGAGCCCATGAACCGGGCGGTGGCCAAGGTGGCGCAGGATCACCTGCAGGGGGCGGAAATCACCGAAGGCTTGCTCAACCACGTCGAGGTGGCCATTCGGGCCTACGACCCGTGCCTTTCCTGTGCCACCCATGCGCTCGGCCAGATGCCGATGGAAATGACCGTGCTCGATCACCATGGGCAGATCCTCAACCAGAAGAGTAGGGGATGAAGGGAGCCAGCAAGATCTTGCTCTATGGCTTCGGCAATCCCGGCCGTGGCGACGATGGTCTGGGGCCAGCGCTCGCTGCGGCCATCGAAGAACTTGCTCTTCCCAACATCGCAGTGGACGCCAACTACCAGCTGACAGTTGAAGACGCGGCCGAGATTGCCGGGTATGATGCCGTGGTGTTCGCCGACGCCGCCACCCAAGGACCCGCGCCCTTCTGGTTTTCGCGCATCGACGAGTCGATCATCGAGCGGACAAGCAGGGCCATCGGATGGACCAGCCACAGCGTGAGTCCAATTCAGGTCGTGGCACTCGCGCGCGGGATGTTTGCCAGCAAGGTCGCGGCTTATACGCTCGGCATTCGCGGCTACGAATTTGGCGAGCTCGACGAGGCGCTGTCTGCCCGGGCGATGGTCAACTTGACCTGTGCCGTGACGTTTGCTCGCCAGGCACTCGTCGACCGCCAGTTCGAGCACTACCTGCAGGAATTTGGGCCCCCTGCTGTCGGCCAGTTCGCCGGCAGCTCAACCTGGAAGGCGCAACCATGAGAGATGGAAAACACCTCATCCTTTGTGTCGACGACGATGCGGATCTCCTCGACCTTTTGCGCATGCAACTGGAAAAGGGCGGCTACCTGGTCGAGGCCGCCTTCTCTGCCGAAGAGGGCTTGTCCAGGTTCAAGAAAATTGGACCGGACCTCATCATCCTTGATCTGATGATGGAGGAGATCGACGCAGGCACGAACCTGGTCAAGGAGCTGAAGCTTGCCGGCAACCAGGCGCCCGTCCTCCTGCTCAGCTCAATGGGCGATCAATTGAACCTGTCGACCGGCTACCGCGAGCTCGGCCTGGATGCCGTCTTCCAGAAGCCAGTGAACGCCGAGGCGCTGCTTCGCACCATCCAAGCCAAGCTGACGAAGTAGCGCTTGCTTCGGGGGCCATCCGATGGACAGGAATCCAGGACCCAATCGTAGTGAACAATGCGGCTAGCGAAGCCCTGATTCTCACACACAGCCTGCTGCTGGGAGAGAGGCTGTACCTTTTCGCCCGGCTGCGCTTCTTCGCTGCCGCGGGCATCCTGATAGGTGCATTGTTCGCCACGTATGTCGTGGGCATTCGGGGCCTCAATCTGGTGGCGCTGGCGGCTGCGGCGGGCTTTCTCGCAGCCTACAACGTTGGCGTGTTTCTCTCGGTCCGTCCCTTCCGCAGACAAGGCGATGGTCACGCCTTCCATCGCCGTCTGGTTTACGTTGCGCACCTATCGATCCTCCTCGACTATGGGGTGCTGACCTTTTCCATCTGGGTGGTCGGCGGAGGAGGGTCACCGTTTCTCGCCTTTTACTTGCTGCACGCAATTCTGTCGTCAGTGCTCCTGTCGCGCCGGGCGGCTTTTGGTCTCGCGACGGTTGGGTATTTGCTCCTGGCGGGTCTCGTGCTTGGGGAATGGTCTGGCGTGATTCCCAGGAACAGACCGGTCGGGGCCGAGCCCGGAGGGGCCGAAGGCGATTTCACAGCGGTCATGACCGTACTTTTCGTCTATGGCCTACTGACCGCGCTCACCACGGTCTTGACCACGGGTATCGTCCGGCTGCTGCGCCAAAACGAACAGGGACTCCGCGAGGCCAGCGAGCAGCTGGAACGCCTGGCCGACATGAGGCGCTCGTTTCTCCACGTGGTTCTGCACGACCTGCGCAGCCCCGTCGGAACGGTCGTGTCGATGCTTGAAGGCTTGAGCGGCGGTGTGGATGGTGCCCTGGGCGAAGGCGCCAAGAAGCGGGTGGACCGGGCGGGCGAGAAACTGCGAGGCGTTCTCGATCTGCTGCGGAGTTTGCGCGTCCTGGCCGATCTGGAGACCGAGCGACTTGAAAGCCTGATGGCTCCGGTGGACATGCTTGCCACCGTTCGCGCTGCAGTCGAAGAGCATGCGGACGCTGCGGAACAAAAGGGGCAGCATCTGCAAGCGGATCTGCCGGCAGCGCTGCCGGAGATTCGTGGGGTCGAGCGGCTCCTGCGCGAGGCGGTGGCGAATTATCTCACCAACGCGATCAAATACGCGGATCTCAGCGGGCCCATCGTGGTGCGGGCCTTCCCCGTGGGTTCCTTCGTGCGCATCGAAGTCAGCGACCATGGTCCCGGCATCGCTGCAGAAGACCAGGGGAGCCTGTTTCAGGAGTTCGCCCGGGTGGGCAAGGGGGGCTCGCAGCGGAACAAGGCCACGGGAATTGGTCTCGGTCTCTCCATCGCTCGCCGCATCGCCGAGGCTCATGACGGACGGGCGGGCGTCGCGAGTCAAGCCGGGCAGGGCAGTACCTTCTTCATCGAATTGCCGATACTGGGCTAGCATCCATGACACCGCGGTGGCCAGTCAGGCTCGCCTTCAGTGGCACCACCAGTTTGCTGTGAGAAAAGCGACGGCGATGGGCCTTCCGTGAGGCGCTTGTGTTTTTGGTCCGACGCGTGGAGGTCAGACATGGAAAGTCGTTGCTGCGTAAGTGTAGGAAAGGACTTATAAAAGCAACGAAATAGGAGGTATTCCGGGTGGGAAATGCAGGATGGGTGGCGCTTGTACCAGTGCTTGACTTGCCCCGGTCGTGTCTGTAACTATGTCGTTACGGAATTCACAGCGTGACCTCATGCACAGCGGTTGGGCGAGGTGAACATGAACAAGCGGAAGATACCAGGCCGATGCGTAGAGCGACTCAGCATCTACAGGCGCGCCTTGCTTCAGGATGGAGGTCTGCATGGTCCCAGCATCTTTTCCCATGAGCTGGCCTTCGCCTGCCGCCTGACCGCGGCGCAGGTGCGTAGGGATCTGATGCTCATCGGGTACAGCGGGAGCCCCACCTCGGGGTACGAGGTCAAGCGCTTGCTCTCGTCCATCGGTGCCTTGCTCGATCCGCCTCACGTGCGCGAAGTCGCCATCGTAGGCATGGGGCACCTTGGGCGTTCCATTGCAGCCTACCTCGTCGATCGGTCGCCCAAGATTCACCTGACCGCTGCCTTCGACGTCAAGCCGGACAAGATCGGTGCGACCTTCAGTGGCGTGCCCTGTTATTCGGTTGAGAAGCTGGCCGAAGTGGTTTCGTCCAGGGGCATCGTGCTCGGCATCTTGACGGTGCCGGCCGAGCACGCCCAGGAGACCGCCGAGCAACTGGTGCGGGCGGGGGTGACAGGCATTCTCAACTTCGCGCCTGCCTGTCTGCATATTCCAGAAAAGATACACGTCGAGAACATCGACATGACAGTGGCGTTGGAGAAGGTGGGATTTTTTGCATGCGGCAGTCATAGAAAAGGAAACATCAATGACCACAGCAGCACGAGCAACATCGACCAAACCGCTCCTTAAAGAGTTTGGGGCGGCCAAACGAGACAGTCTGATCCCGATCCTTCAAAAGGCGCAGGAAGCCCACGGTTACCTGTCCGAAGAAGCCATCGCCGAGATTGGGCGCCACCTGAAATTGCCCGCCAGCAAGGTCTACGGCGTCGCGACTTTCTACAACCAGTTCCGCTTCACGCCCAAGGGCAAGTACCACATCATGCTGTGCCGCGGGACCGCATGCCACGTCAAGGGCTCGATCAAGTTGCTCGATGCCGTTAACCGCACGCTGAAACTGCAAGCGGGACAGACCACCCGCGACGGCATGTTCAGCCTGGAAGTCGTGGCCTGCATGGGCGCCTGCGGCCTGGCCCCGGCCGTGAGCATCAACGGCGAAATGTACGCGAAAGTCACCCCCAAGAAGGTCGGCAAGATCATCGAGGAATGCCGCGCCAAGGAGCAGACCCATGCCCGCGCTTGAAACACCAGGAAAGACTGCCTGCTGGACCGAACCGTCGCGGCCCAGCGCCGAGCTGCTGGCAAAATTGCCTGCAGGTCAGCTTTCGGCTAAGGCCGGCGGCGACATCCAACAGCGCATCACGCTGCTTCGCCGGGAGAAGGTCAGCAAGCCCACCATCTTCGTGGGAACCGGTACCTGCGGCCTCGGCGCGGGTGCGGGCAAGACCATGGAAGCGGCCAAGGCGTACCTCGCCGAGAAGAAGCTCGACGCCGATGTCATCGAGGTCGGTTGCCTTGGCATGTGCTCGGAAGAGCCTATGCTCGACGTGCAACTGCCGGGAAAGGCGCGCATCAGCTTCTGCCGTGTGACGGCGGAGCGCGTGGCGTCGGTCCTGGGCGCCGCCCTGGCTGGCAAGGTGAGCGAGGACTTCACGCTCGGTCAGTTTCGGACCCAAACGGGCGAGGCCTGGGCCAAGGTGCCCTTCCTCGACAAGCACCCGTTCTTTGCCCCGCAACTTCGCTGGGTGCTCGCCAACTCGGGCATCATCGATCCGGGAAACATCGACGAGTACATTGCCCGCGGTGGCTATGCGGCTCTTGAAAACGCCCTGCGCACCAAGAAGCCAGAAGAGGTGGGCGAGATCGTCACGCGGGGCGGCCTGCGCGGCCGCGGCGGTGGCGGATTCCCGGCCGGCGTGAAGTGGAAGTTCGCGCGCGAGACCCAGGCCGATCACAAGTACCTCATCTGCAACGCGGATGAGGGCGATCCCGGGGCCTTCATGGACCGCGCCGTAGCCGAGAGCGATCCCTATCGTTTGCTCGAAGGCATGGTCATCGCGGCCTACGCCATCGGCGCCACCAAGGCGTACATCTACATCCGAGCCGAGTACCCGCTGGCCATCGAGCGCCTGAAGGCGGCCATTCCCAAGGCCACCGAGTATGGGCTGCTGGGCAAGAACATCTTGGGCAGCGGTTTCGACCTGGAAATCGTGCTCAAGCTGGGCGCCGGAGCCTTCGTGTGCGGTGAAGAAACCGCGCTCATGCAAAGCATCGAGGGCAAGCGCGGCATGCCGCGTCCGCGTCCGCCCTTTCCGGCGGTGTCGGGTCTGTTTGGCATGCCCACGGTCATCAACAACGTCGAGACGCTGGCCTGTGTTCCCGCGCTGATGGAAATGGGCGGCGACGCCTTCGCCGCGGTCGGCACCGCGAAGAGCAAGGGCACCAAGGTGTTCGCGCTCTCTGGCATGGTCAACCGCACGGGTCTCGTCGAAGTGCCGATGGGCACCACCATTCGCGAAATCGTCTTCGCGGTCGGTGGTGGTATTCCGAACGGCAAGAAGTGCAAGGCCGTGCAAATCGGCGGTCCGTCGGGTGGTTGCATTCCCGAGCCCAAGATGGACATCATCGTCGACTACGACGCCATCAAAGAGCTCGGCGCTATCATGGGCTCGGGCGGTCTGGTTGTCCTCGACGAGAACACCTGCATGGTCGACCTGGCCAAGTTCTTCATGGAGTTCATCGGCAACGAGAGCTGCGGTAAGTGCATCCCGTGTCGTGAAGGCACCAAGCGCATGCTGGAGATCTTGCAAGCCATCACCCGCCCGCGCCGGCGCGAGAATGGTAGCGATGCCTTGCTTCGCTTCCAGGGCGTGATGCAGCTCAAGCAACTGGCCGAAACCATCCGCATCAGCTCGCTGTGCGGCCTCGGCCAGACCGCGCCCAATCCGGTCCTCAGCACCATGCGCTGGTTCCGTGACGAGTACGAGGCGCACATCTTCGACCGGGCTTGCCCTGCCGGCACATGCAAAGAGCTGGTCGGAGCCCCCTGCCAGACCGGCTGTCCCGTGGGCACCGAGGTGTGGCGCTACGTCGCGCACATCGCCCGCGGCGAAACCGAGCTGGCCTACCAAGCCATCCGCGACGCCAACCCGTTCCCGTCAGTGTGCGCCCGCGTGTGCAGCCACCCCTGCGAGGAAGTCTGCCGCTGCGGCGCCACCGGAGGCGAGCCCATCGCGGTGCGCGCACTCAAGCGCTACGTGGTGGATCATATCGACCCGAAGTCGTACGCGGTCACTATCAAGCCAGCCACCGACAAGTCGAAGAAGGTGGCGGTCATCGGCGCGGGGCCATCTGGCCTCACCGCGGCCCATTACCTGTCGCAGAAGGGCCACAAGGTCACCGTGTTCGAAAAAGAAAACGAACCCGGCGGCATGCTCTTCAACGGCATCCCAGCCTACCGGCTGCCGCGCGATGTCGTACGCAAGGAGATTGCCTCGCTGCTTAATGCCAACATCGAGCTCAAGTGCAACATTGCTCTCGGCAAGGACGTCACGGTCGACGGGCTCATGGCCAGCGGTTTCGACGCTGTCTATGTGTCCATCGGCGCGTACAAGAGCCAGCGCCTGGGCATCGACGGTGAAGAGGTGGCCGGCGTGATTCCGGGCATGGCCTTCCTCAAGGCCAACAACCTGCGCGACGAGAAACTGGCCAGGGGCAACGTGGGCGTCATCGGCGGCGGCAACACCGCCATGGATGCGGCCCGCGTGGCTTTACGCCAACCCGGCGTCAAAAAGGTCACCATCCTCTATCGCCGCACGCGCGACGAAATGCCGGCCTTTGCCGAGGAAATTCATGCCGCGCTCGAGGAGGGCATTGAGCTCAAAGAGCTGGTGGCTCCGGTCGCGGTGCTGGCCCAAGGTGGAAAAGACGGCAAGCTTACCGGCCTCCGCATGATTCGGAACGAGCTTGGCGCTCAGGACGCCAGCGGCCGGCCGCGGCCGGTGCCAGTCAAGGGCAGCGAATTCGAGATCGCTCTCGATACGCTGATCGTGGCCATCAGCGAGCAGCCGGAAGTGGAGAGCTTCCAGGGGCTGCGTACCACCAAGTGGGGAACCATCGAGACGAACCCAGAATCGACCGCGGCCGGCAAGCCCGGCATCTTCAGCGGCGGCGACGTCGCGCGCGGTCCGACCGGCGTCATCGAAGCCATCGCCGACGGTAAGCGTGCGTCTCTCATGATCGACCGTTACCTCACGGGGCGGCAGATGAAGATGATCAAGAAGGTGAAGTTGCCTTCCCTCTACATCGAGCCCCTCATGGTCGACGAGGACGACGAGTCCGAGTCCGTGCTCGTCCGCGCCGAAGAGGAGAAGGTGCCCGCGGCCAAGCGGCGCACGAGCTTCGTCGAAGTCGAGATGGGTCTGTCGCTGCAGGCTGCGACGGATGAAGCAAGACGGTGCCTGCGCTGTGACCTGGATTTCACCCGACCCGTTTGATGCGGCGGCTTTTAGGAAGAAACAAACATGCTGACCATCGAGATCAACGGTAAGAAGCTGGAAGCAACCAAGGGCGAGACCATCCTGACGGTCGCGCGCCGCAACGGCATCGAGGTGCCAACCCTGTGCCACATGGAGGGGCTCATGCCAAGCGGCTCCTGTCGCATGTGCGTGGTCGATGTGGAGGGATTCCCCAATCTGCTTACCGCGTGCTCGTACCCGGTGGCCGACGGGATGAAGGTGCGCACGCATTCGGCGCGCGCACTCGAAACCCGCCGCACCATCGTGCAGCTTCTCCTGGCCAATCACCCGGACGACTGCTTGTACTGCGCGCGTAGCTCGAGCTGCGACCTGCAAGGGCTGGCGCGCGATCTCGGTGTTTCGCGCCGGGAGTACCACGGGTTTCGCGCCAAGAAGAGCCTCGACGTGTCGGGCGCCTCGCTGGTGCGCGATCCGGAGAAGTGCATCCTGTGCGGCAAGTGCGTGCGGGTGTGCGAAGAGACCCAATCGGTGTCGGCCATCGACTTCGTGGGCCGCGGCAGCAAGACCGTGATCGGAACCGCGTTCTCGCGCGGCCTGGCCACTTCAAGCTGCGTGAACTGCGGTCAATGCGTGGTGGTCTGTCCAACCGGCGCACTGGTCGAGCGGTCCTACGTCCCCGAAGTCCTGGGCGCCTTGCGCGACCCGGATAAGTACGTGGTCGTCCAGCACGCGCCCGCCGTATCGGTGACCTTGGCCGAGGAGTTCGGTGTCCCACCAGGCACAGACTGCGACGGTCAGATGGTCGCCGCCCTTCGCCGGGCTGGCTTCAAGAAGGTGTTCGACACCAGCTTCAGCGCCGACCTCACCATCATGGAAGAGGCGTCCGAGCTGGTGCACCGGATCACGACGGGCGGGGTGCTACCCATGTTCACCAGTTGTTCGCCAGGCTGGATCAAGTTCATGGAAACGTTCTATCCGGACATGCTTGGTCACTTGTCGACGTGCAAGAGCCCGCAGCAGATGCTGGGTGCGATCACCAAGAGTTACTTCGCCCAGCGCGAAGGTATCGATCCGGCGAAGATCGTCAGCGTGTCCATCATGCCGTGCACGGCCAAGAAGTTCGAAGCAGGCCGGCCCGAGATGACACAGGACTACAACCCCGACGTGGACTACGTGCTCACCACGCGCGAGGCGGCTCAGCTTCTGCGGATGAGTGGCGTGAGCATGGTGGGCATCGAGCCGGAAACCGCGGATACACCCTTCGGCGAGCGCTCGACGGCGGGCAAAATCTTCGGAGCTTCAGGCGGTGTCATGGAGGCTGCGGTTCGCACCGCGCACTTCATGATCACCGGCAAGGAATTGCCCGGTCTTGACGTTCAGCCACTACGCGGTCTCGACGGCGCCAAGGAGCTGAAGGCCAACATCGGCGGGATCGACGTAGGCGCCGCGGTGGTCAGCGGTCTCGGCAACGCACGCGCCCTGGTCGAGCAGATCCGCGCTGGGCGCAAAGACCTGCACTTCATCGAGGTCATGACCTGCCCCGGCGGCTGCATCAATGGCGGCGGTCAACCGCTGCATTCCGACAAGGCCGCGGTCGTCGCGCGCATGAAGAAGCTGTACAATCTGGACAAGGACTCCCCCCTGCGCGTCAGCCACGACAATAAGTCGGTCAAGCGCCTGTACGAAGAATTCCTGGGCGCCCCCCTCGGTGAAAAGAGCCACCACCTACTGCATACTCACTACACGGCGAGAGAGGTCTTGGTGTAACCATGAGCGAAGCAAAGACAATCCTAATCGTAGACGACGACCTCGACATCCTCGAGCAGTACAGCCTGCTCCTGAAGGCGGATGGCTATGCGGTGGTGCAAGCCAGCAGTCTGGCCGAAGCCGAGGAAACCATCCTCACGGTTCGTCCGGATCTGGCCATCCTGGACTTGATGATGGACGAGAAGGATGCCGGCTTCGTGCTGTGCAACCAGCTCAAACGCCTGTATGCCAACCTACCGATCATCATCGTCTCCAACGTCACGCCCATCACCGGGCTCGACTTCAGGCCACGCAATCAAGAGGAACACTCCTGGGTGCGGGCGGATGCGATCCTGAACAAGCCCATCGTTGCCGAGCGTTTGCGCGGCGAAATCAGCCGACTGCTCAACCAAGGGCATGCTGCGGCTGCCGCACACTAGGACGTGGAGAAAGCACGGCGGGTGAAGTCATCGGCGTGCCAAGATGGGAAATACCATGACCATCGCGCAGCCGAAATGCTTCACCAAGACCGTGAAAGATCGCTGCCACGTCTGCTACACCTGTGTGCGCGGTTGCCCAGCCAAGGCCATCCGGATTCTGGATCGCCAGGCCGAGATCGTCGCCGATCGCTGCATCGGCTGCGGCAACTGCGTGCGGGTGTGTGGACGGGGCGCCAAGAAGGTGGTCAACACCGTCCCGGATGTTGAAGCACTGCTGGCGGGAGGGGCGCGCGTGGCGGCCCTGGTCGCGCCTAGTTTCGCGGCTGAGTTTTTCGATCTGTGCGAGGACCAGAATCCCCAGGTGCTGGTGGGGATGCTGCGCAAGCTGGGCTTCGCGCTGGTCACCGAGGTGGCGTTCGGTGCCGATCTGGTCGCGCAGGCCTACCGCAAGTTGCTCGACTCGCGGGCGCCGGGAGCGCGCTATATCGCCACCACGTGCCCCGCGGTGGTCGGTTACGTCGAGCGCTACTCGCCTGAGCTGGTCAGCCATCTAGCGCCGCTGGTGT
>Ga0265342_10001229_pt1 | contig 24267 bp, 17 predicted proteins | sample 4CB327metaG_FD_203125 | JGI IMG/M metagenome (GOLD analysis project Ga0265342, IMG submission 203125) | Rhizosphere microbial communities from Carex aquatilis grown in University of Washington, Seatle, WA, United States - 4-CB3-27 metaG | ecosystem: Host-associated > Plants > Roots >... | reverse complement strand
TGTTTCGCGCCTCAGAGCACGTGCCGGCGATCGTGGATGATGTGATTCGACTCCGAATCCCTTACCTGTGGCTGCAGGACGGAGTCATGCATGATGAGGCTGTGGCGCGGGCACAAGAAGCCGGAGTTAAATGCATTCAGAACGACTGCATCTTTCGCGAGCATGCTGCGCGGCCTGAACTGCATCAATAGCACCAGGCCAGCGCGGCTTTTCGCGTATTTCTACTTGAGCGATGCGGGTAAACCTGCTGCGGGTACGCAGTTCATGTGCGACTCCTTGATGCTCGAAGTCTCGTTGTACAGCTTCACGTAAGCATCCCAGGCAGCATCTTGCGCGCTCTTCGGCACTGACCCTTTGCTGTAATGGTAGGTCATCACCAGTTTGTCAGAGTAGGCCCACGTTTTGGTTTGCGGATCGCGCTCAGCTATTTTGGCCGCGAAAATCACGTCAGAGTAGCCGTGGCTGACATACCAAGCCTGGTGTGCGGCCACCGCGGCCAGAAATTTATCCATGCTTCCCGTCGGAGTGATTTCTGAAATGCGCAGGATGTTGTAGGCGCCTTCGCATGCCGGAGTGCTGGTTGAAGCCTGGGCCGGAGCGGCCGATTGAGCGTGAATGGCCTGAGCCGGAATTGCGCAAAGCGCCGCCAGAGCAACCAGTGTTGAGAGAGCTTTCATTGGAACAACCTCCGTTGGATTTTTGTTTGGGGGCGGGGAACCGATGTCCAAACGTAGCACACCGATGGATTGCCCACGACGGAATTTAGTTAGAAGACGATCAAATTCAGAGGACTTCGAGTTTCAACGCTGCCGGCTCACCCATTGAGTTGGGATTCGCCGGCTGTAACTTCGGTGCCTTAAACTGAGTCCAATAGTCAGGAGCTTTCAACACCCTTCATGCGCCTTTTTCGAATCCTCTTCGTAGTGTTCATTGCGCTCGTTGCGGGAGTGACAGTGAACGCAGGTCCGAACTCTGCGGACGCTCCGCATCTGCACGTGCAACTGGTGGCGCCCGAAGACGAGATTTATCCCGGCGGAAACAACCAGATTGGTCTTTACTTCAAGCTTGAGCCGGGATGGCACGTCTACTGGAAGAACGCGGGCGATGCAGGTGGGCCGCCGCGCATTCGCTGGACGCTTCCCGACGGCGTGACCGCGGGGCCGCTGCAGTTTCCAGCGCCCAAACGGTTGCCGCTCGGTCCGCTGATGGATTTCGGTTATGAGGATGAAGTTCTCTACCCGATGAAGCTTGACGTTGCGCCCCGCGTGAAGAACGGAAAAGCGGTGCTGGACGCGAATGTTGACTGGCTGGTTTGCCGCGAAGTCTGCCTTCCCGGCAAGGCGGAGTTGAAGCTGATGCTGCAACTCTCCTCTGACAAGCCGCCGGTCGTTTCCGGCTCGAGTGAGGATGCGGCTCTCATGCAGCGGCTGGCCAGCACATTGCCGCAGCCCTTGCCGCCCAGTGTCAAAGTCGCATTTCAGCCAACGCAGGATGGGTTCCGGTTAGGTATTGAATCGGGGAAGCGCGAGACTGCGGCGCAGTTCTTCCCAGCCGATCAAGACACGCTGGCCAACGCTGCTCCCGAAAAAGTGACTTCTACACCAAGGGGCGCGGTGATGGAACTCAAGAAAGATGCAAACCTCGCCACGAATCCGAAACAATTGAATGGAGTACTCGAACTCTCCGGTGGTCGCGCCTACGTTCTTGCCGCGTTACCCGGAACCGTTGCTGCCCCGGTAGAGCTTGATTGGGGCGTGATGGCGAAAACGTCCGCGCTCGCGTTTCTAGGCGGATTGCTGCTGAACCTGATGCCCTGCGTGTTTCCTGTGCTTTTTTTGAAAGGGCTGGCGCTGTGCCAGTCGGGCAGCGAAGAGCGGCACAGATTGCGCATGCACGGATTTGTTTATGCAGCCGGCATTCTGGTTTCGTTCTGGATTCTGGTGGGCGCTCTGCTTGGGCTTCGCGCTGCAGGCGCTTCGTTGGGCTGGGGATTTCAGTTCCAGTCGCCGGTATTTCTGGCGCTCATGGCGGGGTTGCTTTTCTTCCTTGGGCTTTCACTTGCCGGGCAATTTGAAATTGGGTTGAGCCTGACGTCTGCAGGCGGATCGCTGGCAGCGAAGCAGGGTTACGCGGGCAGCTTCTTTACCGGCGTGCTTGCGGTGATTGTGGCTACGCCGTGCACAGCGCCGTTTATGGGCGCGGCCATTGGTTATGCGCTTGCACAGCCCGCGATTGTCACGTTCTGCGTGTTTACGGCGATCGCGCTCGGACTCGCTGTGCCCTACGTGGCGCTCACGCTGCAGCCTGCGTGGACGCGCCTTTTGCCCAAGCCTGGTGTATGGATGGAGATTCTGCGCCAGGCAATTTCTGTTCCGATTTTTGCAACGGTGATCTGGCTGGCGTGGGTGCTTGCGCAGGCTTATGGTGCGGCGGTTTTGGCGGCGTTACTGGTTTGTCTGTTGTTGCTCGCCGTTGCGGGATGGTTCCTGGGCCGCTGGCCGGCGCAACGCTGGGCCACGGTCATTGCCGCGGCAATTTTGCTTTGCGTCATCGGCATCAGCGCTTACGCGCCCGGCAATCTGGCCGCTGCGCCGGAAGTGCAGACGACGGGACAACAAACACAGCAGCAGTGGGAGCCGTGGTCGCGGGACGCCGTCAGCAAATATCAATCGCAGGGAAGGCCCGTGCTGGTGGACTTTACCGCGAGTTGGTGCCTGAGCTGCCAAGTAAACGAGCGAGTAGCCCTTAGCCAGCCATCCGTGAAGCAGGCCCTTCAGTCAGCCAATGTTGCGCTGCTTAGAGCAGACTGGACGCGGCACGATGAGGCCATTACGCAGGCGCTGGCGGCTCTGGATCGCAGCGGAGTCCCGGCCTATGCGCTTTATGTTCCGGGGCAGAGTGAACCGCAGATGCTTCCTGAAGTCCTCACACCAGGAATCGTGTTGGATGCAGTGGGCAAGCTGCCGCATGCAACTTCATCTGTCGCGCATATGGATGCTCAATGAAGTATCGCGACTAAGCGCCAGGTGAGTGTGGGTCGATCGACTGGTTGGCGAGGATGCGATAGAGCGTGGATCGGCTGATGGCAAGCTGCCGCGCGGCGCGTAGCTTGTTGCCGTGGTTCAGATGGAGCACGTATTCAACGTGGCGTCGTATCACTGCATCGAGCGAGAGTTCCTCAGGCCGAGTTCCCGGTTGCATCTCCGCATGCACTTCAATGTCCGTGCGCAGAGGCAGATTTGCGGCAAGAATTACGCCGTTTTCAGCGTTAAGCAAGGCGCTTTCAAGCGCGCTTGCAAGCTCTCGGATATTGCCGGGCCAGGTGTGTTGCAGCAGGCGCGCCAGCGCACCCGGGCCCATCATGACCGGTCGCTGCTGATAGCGGGCGCAAAGTCGTTCCAGCAAGGCCTGCGCAATTGGGGCTATATCTTCGCGGCGCTGGCGCAGCGGCGGAATCGCAAAACGAACAGCAGTCAATCGAAAAGCGAGATCCGGCAACAACTGGCCCTGTGCCGCCATCTGGCGCAGCGGCGTGTGCGAGGACGCGAGTATGACGCCTTGTCTGGCGGGCCGGTCCTGCAAGGCGCGCAGTACTCCGGCCAGCAGGCCTTGACCCAGACTCGCCAAAAGGTCAACGCGATCAAGATAAAGAATGCCATTGACCATGGCGGCTTCGCCATCCGTGGCAAGCCACTCGCGCGCGTCACGGCGCTGCATCGTCACACGCGAAAAGGGTGAGCGGCTATGCAGAAAACGTGCCAGCGTATGTTTGCCGCTGCCGTGCTCGCCCTCCAGCACTGCAACCTGCAGGTAAGGCGCGGTCATCTCTGCCTGCTGCAACAGCTTGTTCCAGGCCACGCTCACGCCCGCGATTTGCAGAAGAGGTTGCGAGTCCGTTTCGACCAGGGAAATTCCGGCAGCAACAGGCTGATACATTGCAGTGGTCTTCATTGGCCTCAACGCACCTCGGTTCGCGGCCTATGCTCCGCAGGCCGACATTGAAGTCATCGGCCTGCACTGGGTAAACATGAGTGCTTCGGGCTTCAAATCGCCACGAAAAAGCGGCGCGCTATACTGAAGCATCCTTTCCTGGCGTCCTTCTTTCCTGGTCCGTTGCCCCGAAATAGCAGGATCGAAGCGTATAGCCGTCTCATTGCTTTTCATTGGAGGGAACGCAGCCATTGGCTAGTTCAACTCGTGAGGATGAATCGATTGGCGCGCTTGAACGCTGCTGCTATGCGGCATGGGTCGCCGTCCTGATCGCGTTTGCCGTTTTGGCCGCGCTGCACCTGAATGCAGATTTTCCCAACCATTCCCCTTGGATATTTGACTGGGCAAAATACACCGATGAAGGCTGGTACGGCAACGCCGCCATTCGCGCCCATCTGTTTGGCAATTGGTATGTCCCCGGAGACTTCAATCCGGCGGTGGCACTGCCCGTGCTGCCGTTTCTTGAGTGGCTGCTGTTCTACTTTACCGGTGTGTCGCCGCAGGCTGCGCGCGGGCTCGATGTGGCGTTTTTCTTTTTAAGTCTGCTGCTGACCTACCGGCTGGTGAGAGACAAGGGCACGCGCTGGGCAGGACTGATGGCCGTCACGCTGATGGTGACCAGTCCTTTCTTGTACAGTTTCAGCCGGCTCGCGATTCTTGAGCCGATCCTGGTGGCGCTCACGCTGCTGGCGCTGAATGTTGCGGTGCGTATGCCACGGATGCGCCGGTCGATGTTGATGTCAGTCGCTCTTGGTGTGCTGTTCGCAGTGATGATGCTGACCAAAACAACGGCTCTATTTTTAATTCCTGCGCCGCTGTGGGCGCTTGTAGCAGCGCTGCGGCAGGAACGGAAGCCGATGGTGCAATGCGTTTTGACCGCAGTGGGCACAGCCATCCTGACCTACGGGATGTGGCTGGCGATGGTGGTGCGACTTGGGCTGCTCGCCGATTATCGCTACCTTTTCTTTGTGAATGCCTATCCCAAGCCTAAGGAACTTTACTGGCCTTTGATTGCTGCGTTCTGGTCGCTTCATGGCGGATTGTGGGCAGATCATGCGCTGATGCCGCTAGCCGTACTGGTGGCATTTGCAGCAGCGTTGGCATGGATCATTCGCGGCAGAGGGCTGATGGCCGATCCGCTGTTCGGAGCATCCATTGTGGCTTCGACTGGCTACGTACTCTTCATGACATTTCAGAATCATCCGCAGCCGCGCTACTTCACCGTGGTGGCGGTCTTCAGCTTCATCCAGCTCACGCGCGGCATGGAAGTGCTGGTCAGCAGAACAGAGCGCGGGCTGTACACGCATCCGAAATTTGAGCGCGTTGTGGGCTGGGCGGTGCTTGCGGCCACGATGGCCGCAGTGGGCGTCAACAGTGTGCGAACCATACAGTATGCGCTGCGTCCCAGCTATACGTTCGTGAACGCGGCGCAGCAGTTAACGGCGTATATCGACGCGCATCCCAACGGCAATCGCCAATTGCTGTCGATCAGCGGCGACGAAATTTCGCTCGTCACGCATCTTCCGGCGCTCTGCGATGACTTCGGAACCGTGGATATGCCGACGAAGCTGGCCAGGTACATGCCGGGATGGTATGCGGCATGGAACGATCTCGACCCCGGCATACTTGCTGATCTGCATACTCACTTCTCGCTGGAGCAGGTGGCGTCGTTTCCCGCGTTCGACGATCCCGATCGCAATGTGATCGTGCTTTTCAAGCTGCACCCGTTGCCTGGTGATCGCGAACGCATGTATGGCGATCAAGACTTGAGCAAGCCGCTGCCGGATGACAAGATCGATGTGCCAACCGACTAGAACGGCATGCGGATCGATGCCAGAACCGCGTGATCGTATGCGTGGTAATGCGTCAGGGCGATCTGAAAACCGGCCCCGGCCGAAAGCGCAAGACGCCCGTGAATTGGAAATCGGCCAAAGATCAACCCGGGTGTGACGAACGTTTGTTTCTTGCCATCGTTGTCCCCGCCAAACCAGTTCGTGGAGTTGATTTCGACTTCAGGCCACAGCCGTTTGACGACATGCGCCTGAAACGCAGTATTGGAAACAATAGTGCGTCCAACGATATTCACGCTGTTGACCGGAAGCGTTCCCCCGAGGGTAGTCTGCACGTCGAATTTGCCCCACCCTTTGCCGCCCGCCAGGGTCGGTGTAATAACAGCACTCGTGGAGCCGTTCTTGTATGTCCCCGTAGGAATGCTGCCGCCCAGAAACGCGGTCAGAATGGCGCTGCCATGTTCCTCATTGCGAGCAAGGAACCGGTATTTCATGGTGAAGGACAGGTCACCCATGCCGTCTATCGCCTTCGGGTTTTGATGAAAGAGATAAGGCGGCAGGTTGAGCAAGAGTTCGATGTGACGCGCAGGAATCAGCTCGAGCCCTTTTCCCCCATCGACGTTGGTTACATTCCCCGTCGGGATTTGCTGGTGAACAGTATCGAAACGGAACTCTTGTTCGAGACGCGGAGTGACGGTTGCGATGGGCGTCATCCAATGAGGCTGTTCGGCCTGGGTGGCGTTTACGCGGGCCTGCCAGCTTTCAGAGAGGCTCTGGCCGGGCATGGCGACTGAAGACGCAAGCAAAAAGAAAAGGGGAAGAAGGGAAGTCGGGAGTTTCAACAATTAACTCCTGAATCAATACGAATTAGTATGAATTATAGACAATTAGTGTCCGAAATTGCGCAAAATTACGCGACGGAATGATGGACACTTAACCGGATTGTTTGGGCTGGAATAACGATCAAAGCGGAAACTTACCTAAGTTGGGCTGCCGATTTGAACCTTGGAACGAGGAACGCGTCGGGGCGCTCCATCTTAAATTCCACGGAACAAACCACTCGCCTGAACCGAGGGCTGCAGATCCCTGATTTTGCCGCCCATAATCCGGGAAATAACAAGGCCATTTGATTAGGGCCGGCCGATCATGACTTCCGTGGCTTTTATGAGGGCAACCGCTTCATCGCCCGGCTTGAGGGCGAGCTCGCGCACTGCGTCGGCGGTGATGATGGCTGTGACGCGCTGATTGCCTACCGCGAGGACCACCTTTGCCAGCAGGCCTTCGATCCTGACCTCAATTACTGAGCCGAGCAACTGGTTGCGACCGCTGATGCGGGTGGCGCCGGTGTGGGCGGCTGCGGCAGGCAGAAACTCATCCAGCGCCTCGGCTGGAACCCGGTGGTGGCCGCCCGGTGTTTTCACAGTGCGAATGCGGCCGGCGAGGATCCAATGCTTGAGCGCGGGATAGCTGATGCCGATACGAGCCGCTGCCTGTCGTGGTGTTAGAAGGTTGGATGGGGTCATGACCATTGCGCGGGATTCTCTCCCACGGGAGTACTTTACACCGTTACGCAGGTGGCGTTGCTGTGAGCCGGAAAAAGCCTCGGGAACCGTGTGATTGCAGTCACTCGACACTGGTGTATGCGGATGATAGCCTTCCGGTGGCATTCCCCCAGCGGGTCAGGGGGCGCGATATCGAAGGCCGTTTTTTCAGGCGGCCGGAAAACATTCATGTCGGGAGGATATGTGACTGCAATGAATTCGGTGGAGTTCTATCTGGGCGCGATCAGACAGCGCGCTGGGGCATTTTTACAAAGGCACTTCAAACTTGCAGCGGTCCTCGGCTTGCTGCTTCCTACTTTCGCCCATGGACAAGGGGAACCGGCAGGCGAAGCGAGCCTGAAGCTGCCGGATTTGTCGAGCGTGAGTTTCGCGAATTTTTTCGGTTTGAACGGCCATCAGCTTCTGTCGGTTGGATTGCTGTTCTGCGTCGGCGGCCTGTTGTTCGGCCTGGCGATCTATGTGCAGTTGAAGAACCTGCCGGTTCATCGCTCGATGCGCGAAATGTCCGAGCTGATCTATGAGACCTGCAAGACCTATCTGGTGACGCAGGGCAAGTTCATTATGGTGCTCTGGGCTTTCATCGCGGTCATCATCTCGCTGTACTTCGGCTGGCTGGCGCCAGTGCAGGGAAAACCAATCGCAGTTACGTTGCCGATCATTTTGTTGTTTTCGCTCGTCGGCATTGCGGGCAGCTACGGGGTGGCATGGTTTGGAATTCGCGTCAACACGTTTGCCAACTCACGCGTGGCATTCGCGGGATTGAAGGGTAAGCCGTATCCGCTCTTTGCGATTCCGCTGAAGGCTGGCATGAGCGTCGGCATGATGCTGATCTCCGTCGAACTGCTCATTATGCTCTTCATTCTTCTGTTCATCCCAGCCGATTTCGCCGGCCCCTGCTTCATCGGCTTCGCCATTGGCGAATCGTTGGGCGCCGCGGCTCTGCGTATCGCCGGCGGCATCTTCACCAAGATCGCCGACATCGGCTCCGATCTGATGAAGATCGTATTCAAGATCAAGGAAGACGATGCCCGCAACCCGGGTGTGATCGCCGACTGCACGGGCGACAACGCGGGCGACTCCGTCGGACCCAGCGCGGACGGCTTCGAGACCTACGGCGTGACCGGCGTGGCCTTGATCACGTTCATTTTGCTGGCCGTCAGGACTCCCGACACGCAAGCGCAACTGCTGGTGTGGATCTTCGTCATGCGCGTGGCCATGCTGATCTCCAGCTCGGCCGCCTACTTCCTGAATGGTCTAATCGCCAAGGCGAAATACGCCACCTCCGACGATATGGACTTCGAGGCGCCATTGACCTCGTTGGTCTGGATCACCTCCATCGTTTCCATCGCTCTGACCTACGTCGTCACGTACCTGATGCTCCCCAATATCGGTGGCGACCCGACGCTCTGGTGGAAGCTGGCTTCGATCATCTCCTGCGGAACCCTGGCGGGCGCGCTGATCCCGGAATTGGTGAAGGTCTTCACGTCAACCAACTCTGCCCACGTGCAGGAAGTTGTAACCTCCGCGAAGGAAGGCGGAGCTTCACTTGGGATTTTATCGGGACTCGTGGCCGGCAATATGTCGGCCTATTGGCTGGGACTTAGCATGGTCGCGCTCATGGGAATGGGTTATTACTTCAGCTTGGGCATTCCTTCGGGACCCACTGGCATGATGCTTGCGCCTGCCGTGTTCGCGTTCGGCCTCGTCGCGTTCGGCTTCCTTGGCATGGGCCCGGTTACGATCGCGGTGGACTCCTACGGCCCGGTTACTGACAATGCTCAATCCGTTTACGAACTGTCGCTGATCGAGACCATCCCCGGCATCGAAGCTGAGTTGAAGAAGGACTACGGCATCGACGCCAGGTTCGAACGCGCCAAGCATCTACTTGAAGCCAACGATGGAGCCGGTAATACCTTCAAGGCTACGGCAAAACCCGTGCTGATCGGCACAGCTGTGGTGGGCGCAACCACCATGACCTTCTCGATCATCATGGCCCTGACCAACGGGCTGACCACGAACGTGGATAAGCTATCGCTGCTGCACGCGCCCTTCATGCTCGGGTTGATCTGCGGCGGCGCAGTCATCTTCTGGTTCGCAGGCGCTTCGATGCAGGCGGTCACCACAGGTGCATACCGCGCGGTCGAGTACATCAAGGCGAACATCAAGCTGGAAGGCGCAGAGAAGGCGTCGGTAACAGACAGCAAGAAGGTGGTAGAGATCTGCACGAAGTACGCGCAGAAGGGAATGTTCAACATTTTCCTTGCCGTCTTCTTCTCAACGCTTGCGTTCGCGTTCATGGAGCCGTTCTTGTTTGTCGGCTACCTGTTCTCGATTGCGATCTTCGGACTGTACCAGGCGATCTTTATGGCGAATGCCGGCGGCGCCTGGGACAATGCCAAGAAAGTCGTTGAGGTCGACCTGAAACAGAAGGGGACGCCTCTGCACGACGCAACCGTTATCGGAGACACCGTCGGTGATCCGTTCAAAGACACTTCTTCCGTGGCGATGAATCCGATCATCAAGTTCACCACGCTGTTCGGACTACTTGCAGTCGAACTCGCGGTAACTCTCAGTGCCAACAATCCGATGCTCACACATGTTTTGGCAGTGGCATTCTTCCTGGTGTCGGTGTTCTTCGTGCACAAATCGTTCTATGGCATGAGGATCGAAACTAAAGAAAGCAAGTAAGTGCTATCTGGCAAGCCAAAGAACGCCGCCTGGAAACGGGCGGCGTTTTACTTGCTCGAATGCCGACTAGACCGGCTTAGATGAAGTTGCTGTGTTCGCGTCCCTGATTGTCCACATCTCCACACTCATGCACAGTTAATTGCACCACTCATGCGCCTTGTACGCGACCTCAGTGAGTTCTAGGCTGGATGAGTAGTTGTTGCACAAGGCGGGGCAAATCCGAGTTGGTACCCGGCTTTCGAAAATCCCAAAAAGCGTTATAGCAAATTGGAATAAGCGGGCCGGGAGGGGTCGGTCCCCGAGCGCATACCCGTTGGTTTGTGCATCAGGTTTGGGGCATTTGGGGCCCCTGAAACCCGCACCGCTCAAGGCTGTTTGGAGCTTTCCACAGCTAAGTGCCTGTATTTAGGAGGTTGGTGCAGGGAATGCAAACAAAATACAAGATGTTGTGGTTTCTTGTTGACACGTACCATGGACAGCGGTAAGTTTTCATCTGCGGCTGTAATGGAACTTTAAAGAAGCCCCGGCCTAAAAGGGTCCATAAAGTGCCGCTCAGATACGAGAGTTCGCAGGATTTCCAACCCCCCGTACCCCCGTTTGTTTGAGATGTAGGATTGGGCCCCTCTCAGGTGGTTCGCATCTGAGCGACGGGGTAGTTTCACCAAAATTTGCCGACCGAGAGGATTCCGATGAACGAGGCTTATCTACAAACAACAGCCGCTGCCCTCCAGTCCCCCTATACCCAAAAGGGCCTAAGGTTCACCCGCCGCTTTTCAAAAGAAGGCGTTTCGGCTTACGACGAAGTCCAATGGGAGTGCCGGACCGCTCTGATTACCGATACCAAGGGCAACACGATCTTCGAGCAGAAGGATGTAGAGGTGCCTGTCGACTGGTCAATGACGGCGACGAACATCGTTGCCTCCAAGTACCTTCACGGGCAGATGGACACGCCGGAGCGGGAGACGGGCGTACGGCAGCTGGTAAGCCGCGTTGCGGAAACAATTCGCGACTGGGGCATTCGCAGCGGTTACTTTGCCTCTGACGAGGATGCTTCCATCTTCCACGACGAACTCGTGAGCATGCTCGTGACGCAGAAAGTGGCCTTTAATTCGCCCGTCTGGTTCAACGTGGGCTGCGATCGCCTGGAACCGGATGCGGAAGGCCTGAACTGGCACTGGGACCCGGCAACGGGCGGTGTACGCTATTCGGCGACCGGCTACAAGAACCCGCAATGCTCGGCGTGCTTTATCAATGCTGTTGACGACTCGCTCGACTCGATCCTGACCCTGGCCAAGACCGAGGGCATGCTGTTCAAGTGGGGATCGGGCACCGGCACCAATCTGTCGTCGATTCGTGGTTCCATGGAGAATCTGTCGGGCGGCGGTCAGGCCTCAGGCCCGCTCAGCTTCATGCGCGGCTTTGACGCCTTTGCCGGCGTGATCAAGAGCGGCGGCAAAACGCGCCGCGCGGCCAAAATGGTGATCCTCAACGTGGACCACCCGGACATCATGGACTTCATCGATTGCAAGTCCAAAGAAGAAGCCAAGGCCTTCTCGCTGATCAGGGCCGGCTACGACGGCTCGGGTCCTGATTCAGAGGCGTATTCGTCCATCTTCTTCCAGAACGCCAATAACTCCGTTCGCGTGAGCGACGAGTTTATGCGCGCCTACGAAAACGATGGCGACTTTACAACCTACACCGTTAAAGGCCACCAGCCTGTAAAGACCTACAAAGCGCGCGACATCATGCACAAGATTGCCAAGGCTACCTGGGAGTGCGGCGATCCGGGCATGCAGTTCGACACCACCATCAATAAGTGGCACACCAGCAAGAACACGGCGCGCATCAACGCATCGAATCCTTGCTCGGAGTACATGTTCCTCGACAACTCCGCCTGCAACCTGGCCAGCTTCAATCTGATGAAGTTCGTCAACGCAGCCGGCGTGTTTGAGATTGAAGCCTATCGCCACGCCATCTCGATCGTCATCACCGCGATGGAGATCCTGGTGGACAACTCCGGTTATCCCACTGAAGCGATTTCACGCAATTCGCACGACTACCGGCCGCTTGGTCTTGGCTACGCCAATCTTGGCGCGCTGCTTATGGCTTTCAGTCTCCCCTACGATTCTGAAGCGGGACGCGATCTGGCGGCGGCGCTTACGGCCATCATGTGCGGCCAGGCCTATCTGCAGTCGGCAGTCATCGCAGCTAACTGCCCGCCTCTGGCTTCAGCCACCGCGCTTACCGCATCTGTGGAGCGGCAGGGCGGAGCTTGCCCCGGCTACTACGTCAATCGTGAGCCGTTCCTCGACGTTATCCGCATGCATCGCGCCGAGGTGAACAATATCGGCAAGTCGAAACATGGCAACGAGCCGTTCCATGTTCATCAACTCGACTCGCTCATCGATGCCAGCCGCGAAAGCTGGGATATGGCGCTGATGTACGGCGAGCGCTATGGCTATCGCAACTCGCAGGTCACGGTACTCGCGCCCACTGGCACCATCGGCTTCATGATGGACTGCGACACCACTGGCATCGAGCCCGACCTGGCGTTGGTCAAGTACAAGAAGCTGGTCGGTGGCGGCATGATCAAGATTGTCAACAACACCGTTCCGGCCGCGTTGTTCAAGCTTGGCTACGATCACGAGGAAGTGAACGCGATCGTCAGCTACATTGACGCAACCGGCACCATTGAAGGCGCACCTGGAATCAAGCCGGAACACCTGGCTGTGTTCGATTGCAGCTTCAAGCCGGCAAAGGGCACGCGCTCCATCAATTACATGGGGCACATCAAGATGATGGCGGCCACGCAGCCCTTCCTGTCCGGCGCCATCTCGAAGACTGTGAACCTGCCTCAGGAAGCCACAGTGGAAGATGTTGCCGAAGCATACGCCGAAAGCTGGCGTGGCGGCATCAAGGCAGTAGCAATCTATCGCGACGGCTCCAAGGGCACCCAGCCGCTGAACACCAGTATGGATGTCAAGAAAGAGCCATCGGCTCTGGATGCGGTGAGCAGCCGCGTGATCGCGCAGTTGGCCGCGTTGCAGCCGGCTGCCGACGCGGACTTGAAGGCGCTGGAAGCCAAGCCGGGTGAAAAGGTTGAGTTGACGACGAAGCAGATTGTAGCGGCCGCAGCAGCCTTCCAGAAGGCGATCGACGATGTGGCCAGGGCATCCGCAGTTATGGTGCTGACGGCTTCACCGGCAATCGGCGCGGCTTCAGAACCGGCTCGCGAGGTGCAGGACTTGAATGCTCCGCCGCGCGCCGTACGTCACAGGTTGCAAGAAGAGCGTGCGTCGATCACCCACAAGTTCTCGATCGCCGGACATGAAGGCTACATCACGGTGGGGTTGTATCCAAATGGACAGCCCGGTGAAATCTTCATCCGCATGGCCAAGGAAGGCTCAACGGTATCCGGCCTGATGGATGCGTTTGCCACATCGATCTCGCTGGCGCTGCAGCACGGAGTTCCGCTCAAGGTGTTGTGCGAGAAGTTTGCGCACACCCGCTTTGAGCCCTCGGGCTGGACCGGCAACGAGCAGATTGGCTACGCGAAGAGCCTGATGGATTACATTTTCCGCTGGTTGAATCTGCGCTTCCTGTCGGGTGAGCAATTGACGCTCTTCGCTGGCTTGGCTCCGCGCGTTCCGCAGTTGCCGGAGTCGCCAAGCATTCTGTCTGAAGCGGATGCAGAAGAAAGCGAAGCAGCCTCAAAGCAGAACCTGACCAAGTTGGTTGAAGAAGTAGCAAAACGGCTGAACCAGGTATCGTCCCATCACACCAGCCCGGGCGGTGGCGGGGGCATTGCTCCTGAAGTGCACGGCGTGGCATCCACAGGCAATCCTGCTGGAATGCCGTCCATGCAGGACCGCGGCTTGTATCACGCGGCCGATGCCATGCGCGAAATGTATGAGATGGGCGACGCGCCAAGCTGCCCAACCTGCGGAGCCATTATGGTTCGTAACGGTAGCTGCTATCGCTGCATGAGTTGCGGATCAACAAGCGGGTGCAGTTAAACAGCGAGTCAACAATAGAAGCACAATCGGGCGTCCGGCATTTGCCGGACGCCCGATTGGATTTGGTGCGAAAACTCGCTCAGTCATGAGCAAAAAAAGCGCCCTCAGGCGTGGCACTGCTTGCACGAAGTGAAGTTCTTCTCGTGATGGCAGGATTCGTAGCACCACTTCACATCTACCTTCGACAGATCAACCGAGCCGTGCGTTGGCAAAGGGTCGAGTGCGTGCGCCGCGTGGCAATTCGTGCATTCGGGCACATCTTCGTCCTTTGTTGAGTCGTGCGGAACAAAACGGTGCGGGCTGATCTTTTCGCCGCTGGGCGCCGTGTACTTGTCCGTCACCGCCGTCATCTTTTCAAACGGGCCGTGGCAACCGAGACACTCAGCCTTTAAAGGTTTTGCGGCTGCCTGGGCAGCAAGCACGATCGAACTCGACTGCGACACGACGCCCTGATTGGCAGCCTCAGTTGCGATAAAGATGAAGACGCCGGCCAGAATGCCGGTGCAGATGAAAAGTAGCCGATTCCTCATACTCTTCCTGACTTGAATGCGAACGATGTGGGCCCTCGCCCCGTAGGATCCCGCTCGTAATTAAGTGCCCAAAAGACCCCATGGCATATAAGCATGACCGCAGTTACAGAACAGGATGCTTAACAGCCATTGAATCACTGGAATGAGGGTCGCCAATGTACCGAGCGTCACAGAAACCCCGGAGCATGATTGCTAGAGTCGAGCCAATTAATTCGTTTGCAATTTTTCGCAGGACATTGGCCATTTGCGGGATTGCGGCTTGTGTCTGCATTTTCGCGTTTCAAACAAATGAGGAGAGAATCGTGCCAGACAAGCAGAAAAGAATCGATCGCCGCGCGTTTTTGAAAGGCTCCGCAGCAGCGGGCGCAGCGGTAACTGCAGGTAGCGTGGCCGGTGGACTGATAACGGAACCGGCAAATGCGGAAGCTGCTCCGGCTAAGTGGAACAAGGAAGTGGATGTGGTGATAGTGGGCACCGGGCATGCTGGACTGGCGGCGGCAATTACCGCTGCCGACTCCGGGGCCAAGGTGGTAATCCTCGAAAAGTTGAAGAAGGAGTGGGAGGGCGGCAATAGCAAAGTGTCGGGCAACATGTGGTGGACGCCTACCGACCTGCCGCAGGCAAAACAATACATTGAGGCCCTCAGCTATGGTCTTACCGACAAGGAATGTATCGAGGCTCTGGCTGAAGAGATGCTTAAGCTGAATGACTGGCTCGACAAGCTGGGTATCAAACACACGCCGCTAGGCATCTTTCAGCCCGAACATCCTGAACTGCCCGGCGCTGCCTGCGTACGGACCTGGTGCAATGGTGGCAGCTCAGACGGCAAGCTGTGGATTCCGCTTCGCGAACAGGTGGAGAAACGCAAAATCGAAGTGATCTATGAGGCGCCGGCGAAAGCGTTAATTCAGAAGCCGTCCAAAGAGATCGCCGGAATTCGCGCTGAAGTCGAGGGCAAGCCTTACTTCATCAAGGCGAGGAAGGCTGTGATCTTGTGCTGCGGCGGATTCGAATTCGATTTTGAGATGCAGAAGCAATTCCTGCCAGGCTGGCCGATCTACGGGCAGGGAACGCCGGGCAACACAGGCGACGGTATTCGCATGGCGCAAAGCGTTGGTGCGGCCCTTTGGCACATGAATAATCCGCTGGCGGGATTGGGAGGCATCGTGGTGCCGGAGTTTGCGCCGATAGTGATTCCGTTTGGCATTTACGGCGCGCCCTACATTCATGTGGATAAACTCGGCAAGCGCTTTATGTCAGAAAACCGGCCGAGCCGCCATGGATTTGGAGTGAAGGAATACATCATGTTCTTTGACGGTGTGATTGGCGACTTTACGCGGCTGCCATGCTTCACCATTTTTGACGAAACCGCGCGCTCTCACGGTCCGCTGGTTTCCGGCAATCGCGGCAAGTTTGGCTGGTTCTCGTGGCACTCTGGCTATGAATGGAGTAAGGACAACAGCAAAGAGATTGAGAAGGGCTGGATCGTCAAGGGCGAGACTATCGCCGAGCTTGCAGGCAAGCTGGGCATCAAGCCGGAAGACCTGGAAGTGACTATCAACCATTACAATGAGAGCTGTAAAAAACAAGTGGATCCTGATTTCAATCGACCGAAGCAGAGCCTGATTGCGATTGAGAAGCCTCCGTATTACGCCGTGAAAGTCTATCCAACCATGGTGAACACGCAGGGCGGCCCGCGCAGAAATGGTAAGTGCCAGGTGATGGATCCGTTCGGAGAGCCGATTCCGCGCCTCTACACTGCGGGAGAACTGGGCTCATTCTGGGGATGGATGTACAACGGCGGCGGCAATAACGCCGAGTGCCTGTGCACGGGGCAGATTGCTGCGCGCAACGCCGTTGCCATGAAATCACTCGCGTAACCAGCCAACCGTCGTTGACTTAATCAGAGACCTGGCGCTCATTCAAAGGAGCGTCAGGTCTTTTGTCTATGCATCGTTTCTTGTTGCCTGTTCGGGATAAAATGACTGCGACTGGCAAGTTTCAGACTTCTCCAGGCAAAGGTGTTTTTCAATTGCCCAACTCTGATCAAGAGCTCATGACCATGGTGACGGCGATCCTCGATGGGAACGTTGCGAAAGTAGCTCAAATGCTTTCGGCGTCACCGGGACTGGCCAGCGCATGCTTTCAATCCGGAGCGAGTCGTGCCACGGAAAAGCCGTACTTCCTGGGGCAGATTGGCCGCTACATTTACCGGGGCGATACGGCGCTGCACATTGCCGCGGCGGCTTACCATGCGCGGATTGTTGAGCTGCTGATTGAAGCCGGAGCTGGCGTTCATGCAGCCAATCGCTTTGGCTACAATCCACTCCACGCCGCTGCTGCCGGAAATCCCGGCTCGCTTAGGTGGAATCCAGCTCGGCAGGCGGATACGATTCGCATTCTCATCAAGGCCGGCGCCGATCCAAACTCCACTGACAAACGAGGAGTAACGCCGATTCACATTGCAGTTCGCACTCGCTGCTCGTTGGCCGTTAAAACGCTGCTGGAGTGTGGCGCCGATCCGGCGCGCCGGAACAAGAACGGCTCCGATGCGATGGTGCTTGCAGTAAACACGACTGGCCGCGGTGGCAGCGGTTCTCCTGAAGCCAAAGCGGAGCAACGGCGCATCCTGGAATTGCTTAACCAGCCGGAAACAACTTCTCATGTCTGAGCTTCAGCCGCGCGCATTTGTCATCGGATCGGGGCCCAATGGATTGGCCGCGGCCATTACGATGGCGCGTGCCGGCAGAAACGTTACGGTGTTCGAGGCAGAGCAGCAAGCCGGCGGCTCTGCGCGAACCATGGAACTCACGCTGCCGGGATTCCGGCACGACTTTGGCTCTGCTGTTTTCCCTTTGGCTGCAGCCTCACCGTTCTTCGCAGCGTTGCCGCTCAAGCGCTACGGCCTGCATTGGATTCACGGCTCCGCACCACTTGCGCATCCGCTTGATGACGGCTCGGCAGTTGTTCTCGAGCGCGATCTGGCGCAGGCTGCTGATGCACTCGGTCGCGATGGTGCGGCGTGGCGCGCTCTGGTCGAGCCAATTGTAGAGCACTGGCCGCAATTTGCCGGTGATGCGCTGGGACCGCCCGTGCGCGTTCCGCGTCATCCGTTGCTCATGGCGCAATTCGGGCTCGCAGGATTTCAGCCGGCGCTGCGGCTGGCAACAGGTCGCTTCACCAGTCCGAGAACTCGCGCGCTATTTGCCGGGCTGGCGGCGCACTCCTTTCTTGCACTCGATCAGCCGCTGAGCTCCGCCGTCGGCCTCATCATAGGAGCGGCCGCGCACCTGGCCGGCTGGCCGATAGCACAGGGAGGCGCGCAGACAATTACCGATGCGTTGATCGCCCAATTGCTCGATCTCGGCGGAGAGATAAAAACCGGCAGGCGCATCGGTTCACTCGACGAAGTTGATGCTGATGGCGCACCGATTTTGTGCGATGTGACTCCTCGGCAATTGCTCGCAATTGCGGGCAATCGCCTTCGTCCCGGTTACGCAAGCCGCTTGCGCAAGTTTCGCTATGGCCCCGGCGCATTCAAAGTCGATTACGCGCTCAGCGAGCCGATTCCGTGGCGCTCAGCCGATTGCCGCCGCGCCATCACGGTACATCTTGGCGGCACAATGGAGGAGATCGCAGCTTCGGAGCAAGCCGCAACGCATGGTTCGATTGCCGAGAAGCCGTTTGTCATTGTTGTGCAGCCTTCCCTGTTCGACCCGACCCGCGCTCCCGAGGGAAAACACACGGCCTGGGCCTATTGCCACGTGTCCAACGGTTCCACCGTCGACATGACCAGCCGTCTTGAAGATCAACTGGAACGGTTTGCGCCGGGATTTCGCGACTGCGTTCTGGCGCGTCGAGTGCTTCCGCCCGCTGCGCTCGAAAGCATGAATGCAAATCTTGTCGGCGGCGACATTAATGGCGGCGAACTCTCGATAAGCCAGTTCCTGTTCCGCCCAACGCTGGGATATTACGCAACTGGAACGCGAAATCTGTATCTCTGCTCGTCCTCCACGCCACCCGGCGGCGGAGTTCACGGCATGTGCGGATATCACGCTGCGCACGCGGCATTGCGGGCCTGAGCAAGAACCTTTATCGATTCAAATTGGGTCATCCTCAAGCAAGAGCTTCCAGTACTTTGAAGGGTTATCGAGGATGCCGCGTGTGATTTGGAAGTGCACAGTGTCTTTGAGAGCAATCAGATTTAGTTCCGCATCGTCGAAATTCACGATTTCGGCACCTGGATAAGTCATCAGAATTGGCGAGTGAGTAGCGATAACAAACTGCGCACCGCCTTTCGCAACTAAGTCGTGGATTAGTAGCAAAAGTGCCAATTGGCGTTGGGGTGAAAGTGCGGCTTCAGGTTCGTCGAGCAGATATACACCTTCGCGGATTCGGTTTTGCAGGATCGCCAGGAAGGCCTCACCATGCGAGCGCATGTGAAGCGAGCGCCCTCCGTACATCATGTAAGGATCACCGCCGAACGATGAATCGGATTTCCTATCATCTAGCAATGACGCAAAGTGGGCAGCAAATTCCGCCCTGAGAAAAAATCCATCACGGGGTTGCTTGCGAAATGATGGTCGAAGTACCTTGGCCAGCGCACTCTCCGTTTCAGGCGGGTTACCGGCCGACAATTCATTGCGGCCCCCACCTGAGACCGGGAGGCGGCACAGAGAGGCGATGGCCTCAAGGAGTGTAGATTTTCCGCTGCCATTCTCACCGACGAAAAAAGTGACCGGATGATTGAACTTGAGATCGAGCGAAGCAAGAAACTTGAGATTGAAGGGAAAGATATCCCTTGAACCAACACGATCAGAAACCTGGTTAATTCCAAGCAAGTAGGGGACATCAAGTTTCATGCAGCCAGCATACGACATGTCCAGCATGTTGCGTGACGGTCTCCAAATCGCGATCGGTGGAGTTGGAATAAACTACTTGTGTTATGGCTACCGATATTCTTCATCCTTCAATTCAGCCGCGGACGCCCAGCGGCATGTTTGCCAACGAGCCGTTTACCGATTTCAGCAGGCCTGAGAACAAGCGCGCCATGGAAAATGCGCTCGATGCAATTGCTCCACAGCTTGGCCGCGAGTACGATCTCGTGATCGGCGGCGAGCGCCTCAAGACCGCTGAAAAAATTATTTCCATCAATCCGGCGCGGCCCGAGCAGGTTGTCGGCGTTCATCAGAAGGCCGGTGCCGAGCACGCCGCCAGCGCCATGAGCGCCGCACAAGAAGCATTCGCTTCGTGGAGGAGGACATCGTCAGATGTGCGAGTGTCGCTGCTGCTGAATGCGGCTGACGTCATTCGCAAGCGCAAGTTCGAGTTCATGGCCTGGCTCACCTACGAAGTAGGTAAAAATTGGGCCGAGGCAGATGCGGATGTGGGCGAGACCATCGACTTTCTGGAGTTCTACGCGCGCGAGGCTCTGCGGCTTGCGGCTGCGACAACGCCTATTCAATATCCGGGCGAGCGCAATGAGCTGCACTATATCCCGCTCGGCGTGGGCGCTGTGATTTCGCCGTGGAACTTTCCGTTCGCCATTATGGCTGGCATGACCGCCGCCTCCATCGTCACTGGCAACACCGTAATCCTGAAGCCTTCGAGCGACGCCCCGACTATTGCGGCGAAGTTTATTGAAGTGCTGGAAGAAGCTGGGATGCCGGCCGGCGTAGTCAATTTCTGCCCGGGTTCCGGCGCAACATTCGGCAACGCGATTGTTGAAGATCCGCGGACACGTTTTATTGCATTCACCGGTTCCAAATCCGTTGGCACTGAGATTCACGAGCGCGCTGCGAAGACGCGCAATGGGCAGATCTGGATCAAGCGCACGATTCTCGAGATGGGCGGCAAGGATTCGATCCTCGTCTGTGCCGATGCAGATTTGAATGCGGCCATCGAAGGCGTAGCCGCCTCCGCATTCGGATTCAGCGGCCAGAAATGCTCGGCGTGTTCACGCGCGATTGTCGAGGCGCCCATCTACGATGATTTTGTTGAGAAGCTGCGCCAGCGCGTGGCGAAGCTGACGCTTGGCGACCCCGCCAAGAATCACAACCTCGGGCCCGTAATCAACAAGAGTGCTCTCGCCTCAATGCTTGCCTATGTCGAGATGGGCAAGAAGGAAGGCCGGCTGATCTGCGGCGGCAATGCTCCCGCGGCGGACGAAGGTGGCTTTTTCCTGGAACCGACGGTGTTTGCCGATGTCGCTCCGAACGCTGTGCTGGCGCAGGAAGAAATCTTCGGGCCGGTGCTGGCAATCATTAAAGTAGACAGCTTTGACGAAGGTCTTAAGGTGGCCAACAATACTGAGTACGGGCTAACTGGCGCCATCTATTCAAGTGATAGCAACAAGCTCGACCGCGCGCGGCATGAGTTTCATGTGGGCAATCTGTACTTCAATCGCAAATGTACTGGCGCCATGGTAGGCGCGCATCCATTTGGCGGATTCAATATGAGCGGTACGGATTCAAAGGCAGGCGGGCCCGATTACCTGTATCTCTTTACACAAGCAAAGAGTGTCGCAGAAAAACTATAGAAATCAGGCGACGGCTGGAGGAGCGGCGGCTTGTTCTTCCGCTTCGATCTTGTTGCCCACTTCAGCGGCAGCCTGCGCAAGCACACGGTGATGAATGGTGAACAGCGCCAGTTCAAGGCGATCGCTCACGCCTGTCTTGTCATAAATGGAGCGCAGATAGTTCTTGATCACCTGCTCGGTGGTCTTGAGCCGCGAAGCGATCTCGCGATTCTTGCAGCCTTGCGAAATCAGCGCAACAATGCGCATTTCCTTCGGTGTCAGGCGATCGCGCACCCGCGTGCCGACCATATCTTCTTCAGGAGAATCTGGCATCATCACTTGCGGAGGCAGCCAGGTTTCTCCGGCAGCAACGCGGCGCACGCATTCAACCAGAGCGTTGCCGGTTACATTACGAAATACAACGCCCCGGAATCCCTGCTGTAGATAAGTGCTGGCTGCATCGGTGTTTTCTGCAATCACAATGCCGCGGCTGCCCATGGTTTCAATCAGCATCTTCAGGCGCGGAAGCTCAGGACGCATGGAGGCGGCAAATAAAATAATTGAGCCCGGAAAGGTGGTAATGGCGTGATACATCCGATCCAGATCGGGACATTGCGCAATAATGCGGAGACCTTCGTCCATGGCTAGGACTTTGGCCGTTCCTGCTCGGAAGATTGCTTGCGAATCGGCGAGAATAAGCTTATTCATATAAGGCGCCTCAAGTGATACCAACCCCTCGGAAATTATCGACACCAAAACCAACTTTCCTTGCCGCCGCAACCGGTCACTGCCTTGAAATCACGCCTGGCAGTGCTTACCTATGGCTTTATCGGCAGAAGGACAAAATCCTGCAATTGCCAAAAACCGTCACAAAGCAAATCCGGAAAGGGTTCCTAAAGTAATCTGATCGACAACGAATGGTAATGTCAAGGAAGAATTCCCCACCAAATCTGTTCGAATCGATCAAATAGCGAAAAGTTATGGGACTTACGGGGCATTTCTGACTCAAAAGTTGTATGTTTCGGGGCTTCCGAGCCAGCCCCTACAATAAAATGCAGGCTCGATACTGAGGGTACTTATGGCACGCCCGATTCTGCTGGCGGTTGATGACGACGTAAGCGTTCTGGAGGCGGTGGTGCAGGATCTGCGCCGTCAGTACGGTGCTACCTACAGGGTGATGCGAGCGGCCAGCGGGCAGGCCGGACTGGACACCCTGAACCAGCTCAAGACACGCCAGGAGCCCGTTGCGCTGCTGTTGAGCGACCAGCGCATGCCCGGAATGACCGGCGTTGAGTTTCTGGAGCGAGCTCAGTTGGTCTATCCCGATTCGCGCCGGGTACTGCTGACGGCATACGCCGATACGGAAGTGGCCATCCGAGCCATCAACACGGCCCGCATCCACTACTACCTGACCAAGCCCTGGGATCCACCGGAAGAGCGCCTTTACCCGGTCCTTAACGACCTGCTTGACGACTGGCAGGGCGGTTATCGTCCGCCGTTTGAGGGGCTGCGCGTCATCGGGCACCGCTGGTCGCTCAAAGACCACAAGGTCCGCAATTTCCTTTCTCAAAATCATGTGCCCTATCGCTGGCTTGACGTTGCCGCTGGCGACGAAGCAGCGGAACTCCTGAAGAGCTCCGGGCTCGATCCAGATAAGCTGCCGGTGGTCTTGTTTACCGATGGCAGCGCGCTTGTCGATCCTGAAACTGAGGCGCTTGCCGCCCGCGTAGGGCTGCGCGTACAGGCGGCTCAGGCGTTCTACGACATCATCGTGGTGGGTGCCGGTCCGGCCGGCCTGGCTGCCGCCGTGTATGGGGCCAGCGAAGGCTTGCGAACCTTGGTAATCGAGCCGATGGCCCCCGGCGGGCAGGCTGGTTCGTCCTCCCGCATTGAGAACTATCTTGGTTTCCCATCCGGGCTGACAGGCGCGGAACTCGGTCGCCGCGCCCACACGCAGGCCACGCGCTTTGGCGCTGAATTTGTGACCCAGCGAGCGATCGGGCTGCGCATTGAAGGGCAGTACCGGTTTATTCAACTTGCCGACGGGCGAGAAGTTTCAACCCACGTGGTGCTGCTGGCTCCAGGGGTCCAATACCGTAAGCTCGACATTCCAGGAGCCGACAGGCTTACCGGCAGAGGCGTTTACTACGGGGCCGCCCTGGTTGAAGCTGTAGCCTGCAAAGACGAGGAAGTCTTTGTGGTGGGCGGGGCTAACTCCGCCGGCCAGGCCGCCCTGCACTTTGCAAAATTCGCCTGTAAGGTAACGATGCTGGTGCGCGGGGATGGACTTTCGGCCACTATGTCGAAATATTTAATCGATGAGATCGAACAAACATCCAATATTGTGCTGGAGCCGCGAACGCAGGTGCTGGAAGCGCTTGGCGAAGAGCGGCTGGAGTCGCTGAAGCTGAGCGGGCCGAAAGGTGAGTACCAGATCCCGGCAACGTCGCTTTTTGTGTTCATCGGCGCGGCGCCGGGTACAGAATGGCTTCCGGTCTCGATTTTGCGCGACGATAAAGGGTTTTTGCTTGCGGGGCCAGATTTACGGATCGACGGAAAGCTGCCAGACATTTGGAAAGAGCAGCGAGAGCCTTATTTGCTGGAGTCAAGCGTACCGGGAGTGTTCGTGGCCGGCGATGTACGGCGCGGATCGATTAAACGCGTGGCGTCAGCAGTGGGCGAAGGGTCGATTGCGGTGCAGTTTGTGCATCAGTACCTGGCGGGATTTTAGCGAGGAATGCAGGCAAGCATGAGCGAGGGTGGACAACCGATCGAGATTGAGTTGGTTCCAGCAGGAGAAGCCGTTGCTGCATTTCGCAGGACTCGGCCTTTTGCCGAGACAAGTGCCGCGACGTTGGCTGAAGCACTGGCAGGCGTGAGCGACGTAGAACGCGTCATTGCGCGCGCCGGAACCGTGCTGGTGGAACCGAAAGCAGACTGGCGCTATTACTGGCTGGTCATTGACGGCGAGATCGTCGCTGAACGGCCTGAACCCGATGGCTCCTACACGCTTGCAGGGACCTCCCACGCCGGTGAAGGATTTGGCGAAACGCCCATTCTCAGCGGTAAATCGTATTCTCCATTCCGCGTAACCGCGCAGCGCGACTCCTTGATGATGCGCGTGAGTGATAACGATTTTTGGAAGTTGATGTCCTGCTGCCCGTCGGCGCGCAA
>Ga0265342_10001227_pt1 | contig 24283 bp, 17 predicted proteins | sample 4CB327metaG_FD_203125 | JGI IMG/M metagenome (GOLD analysis project Ga0265342, IMG submission 203125) | Rhizosphere microbial communities from Carex aquatilis grown in University of Washington, Seatle, WA, United States - 4-CB3-27 metaG | ecosystem: Host-associated > Plants > Roots >... | reverse complement strand
GCCGCTTCCTGACAATCCGCCAGATCCCAGCGCTCCACCCGTTGCCACACGACCGCCAACTCCCGCATCGTTGCCAGCAGCTCCGACCATGCCCCCGGAACCCACCGCACCGCCGGCTCCACTTGTTCCCGCCTTGCCACCCGTCGCCGGTGCGCCGCCGCTTCCCGGTGCTCCGCCGGAGGACGCCGACCGGCCCCCGGAGCCCACCGCCCCGCCTACGACCGACGCGTCTGGGGTCCCGGTCTTGCCGCCTGATCCCGGTCTACCCCCTGTTCCGAGCGCGCCTCCGGTGCCAGCTGCGCCTCCGCCTCCCGTCGCTCCGAATTCATAGGCGCCCAAATCCGGGGCGCTGCCCTCAAAGGGCAGGCCGACGTCAGTGCCTTTGTCGATCATCTGGCTGCCGGCAATGAGCTTCAGAAAGTCCACGTTGAGCAAGCTGCCGTCGGACTGGCGGGGACCGAGCGCTCCCGACGACTCCGCGCTCACATCTTTCACCGTCATGCTCGGATCGGTCACGCTCAGGAAATCTTTGTTCGCCGGGGTGAGATTGAGATCCCATGCATTGAACGCGGTATCGACCCCGGTCATGTTGGTGTTCTTGTTGGGGAAGCCGATGTTGTTCCGCATGATGTGGACGAGATCCCCGGTCAGGATAATGGTCGTGCTCGAATCGTTCGGGTCACTCGCCAGCATGTTGTATTGCGTGCCGTTCTGGAAGGAGGTGTTGTTGTACCAGGTGTTCCCGCCCGACGAGTGGTTGGCATAGAACCCGCTGGCCTTGTTCTTCCAAGCGACGTTGTTCTGCACCAGGTGCCGGACGCCGGTCTTGCTGCTGCCCATCTTGAAGCCGTTGCCATTTCCATCCGTCGGATTGGTGTTGCCGTAGTCGGCGTAGCCATTGCCGAAGGCCCAGGAGTTTTCCACAGTGACGGGAACTTCCTGGTTGATCAGGTCGTAACCATCGTCCGAGTTCCACCATGCGCGGCAGCCCCGGATGGTCGTGCTGTCGCCCTTGGTTTGGTAGTGGACACCGAAGCCATCGGCATTCTGCCCCTGACCTTGACTCGAAGTCGCATCGTAGTTGTCGTGCGCATCGCAATTGAGGACCAGATGCCCACCCGTCGACTTGCTGCCGATGAAGATCCCGTTGCCGCTGTTATGGTGCATGTCGAGGTTCTCGAAGATGTCGTTGCTTCCGCTATCCACCGCAAAGCCATTGTTGGAGGAGGTGTTCATCGGAACGCAGCATTCCTCGATGCCCTTGAAATGCAGCCAGCTGCCCGTGATCGAGAAACCCATGGTGTAGCCGGTGGTCGATATCGTCATGTTGGAGAAGTCGACCAACGGGACTTCGCCCGGGTAGGCCCAGTACTTGATCCGGTTGGTGTCCGAGGTTCCGCTCTTCGAGAACAGGATGCCAGCGGCGCCCGTCTTGGGCTTCGTGATCGCGTAGGTTCCGCCGCGGATCCAGACCGTGTCTCCAGCCACCGCAGTGTCGGCCCCCTTCTGTAGGGTTCCGAAGGGTTTGTCGATGGTGCCGGGATCCGAATCGCTGCCCGTGGGGGCCACGTAGTATTCCGTGGCGAAGGCGCTCTTGCTGGCGAACAACCCCAACCCGGCGATGATCAGGGGCTGCAGCCAGGGCTGGAGAGGCCCAACGGTTCGAGATTGGCCTGTTGCGGGTTTCATCAGAGGCTCCTTGGTGCATGACGGCGCTGCCAGAGCTAAGTGCCGAGCTTTCTGCGTGCAGAAGGTTCCTACACCTATTCTAGGTGGCGCGGCGCCGTCGAACGGCTCATCGCAGCCCACGGGATCTCTTTAGGCGGTGTGGCAAAAACCCAGGTCACACGGGCTCTCGCCGATCGCGGGAACTTCCTGCGCGATACGCTATTGGTTTCGGAATGCCTCGAAGGTCAGAATGGTGTGCGTCTCGCGGATGTGGGGAATGGGATGGATCTGCTTTTCGACGAGGCGCCCGATGTTGTCCACGTCATCGATGTAGAGCTTGACCAACAGATCGTACTCGCCGCTGATGCTGAACGCTTCCGAGAAGCTCTCGACCTCGGCGATGCGATTTGCCACGTCGGTCACATGGCCCAGGTCAGCCTTGACGAACACAAATACCGCGCGCATGAGAGATAGCTTACGCCAAACCCGTACACTTAGTCCGCAAGATCTCTTTTCCCGTACGTTCCCTCCTCAAGCGACTACTTCGCGCGCAGGGCGTAGAGCTTGCCGTCGTCGGAGCCGACGTAGATGGTACCGTCGCCCGTAAGGATGGGCGAGCTGTCCACGTCGCCTCCGAGCTCGACGGACCAGCGCAATTTGCCGTCGGGCTCGATGGCGTAGAGGCGGTCGTCCTGCGAGCCGACCAGGATGGCGCCGCTGGCGTCGACGAGGGCCGAGGACTGGATGCGGTCGCCGGTGCGGAAGGCCCACAGGAGGGTGCCGTCGCGACGAATGGCGTAGAGCAGGCCATCGTACGATCCTATATAGACGGTACCGTCGTGCCCGATGGCTGGCGACGCGCGCACGTCGTCGCCGGTGGTGAAGGCCCACAGCATTTGCCCCTGCGGGCTCAGGGCGTACAGGCGATTGTCGTCGGAGCCGATGTAGATGGTGCCGTCCTCCTCGATGGCTGGGCTCGATTCCACGTCGTCGCGGGCGCGGAACTCCCACTGCCGTTTGCCGTCGGAAGCGATGGCGTAGATGCTGTTGTCTTGGCTGCCGGCGTACACCGTACCGTCGGCGGCGAGGGCCGGTGTGCTCGATACGTGGCCGCCCGTGGCGAAGTGCCAGCGCAGGGTGCCGTTGGAATTGATGGCGTAGACGCCGTCGCCGCCGGTGTACAGGGCGCCGTCGGGTCCGATGGTTGGGCCCGCGTCCACGTCACAACGGGTGGCTTCGGGGCCGATACCGACGGTCTGCTGGCAAGTACCCACGCGGTACTTCCACAGCAGCTTCCCCGTCTTGCCTTCCAGGGCGTACAGGTTGTCGTCGTCGGAGCCCACATAGACGGTGCCGTCGGCGGCGATCGCGGGCGTGCTCCACACCAGGTCAGCGGCGATGAAGGTCCAGGCGGGCTTGCCGTCGCCGCTCAGCGCAAGGATCTTGCCGCTGTGGCTTCCCACCAGCACGAGTCCGTCGACCGAAAGCGTTGGCGACGAGGTCACTGGCGCGGGGGTTTCCACGGTCCACACGAGCTCGGGTTTCTGCTTCGGCAAGAGGAAGGTCGATCGGCCGCGATGGCGTGGATCGAAGCGGAACATGCCTTGGGCGGGGGGCCCGGTGCTCTCGGCTTCTGACATGGCGCTCGACCAGATGGGCGGTTTCGCGTGCCCCGACGCATCAGCCGACCGCTGCGCCCACTGCGGACGCTTCGGCCACACGCAACGGTTGGCTTCGCACACGCGATCGAGCTTGCAATCCTTGTCCGTGCCGCAGCCCTCGGGCACTAGCGCGTGGCTCATGCATCCGCCCAAAACGAGGACGGCGCCGAGCAGGATCGGTCGTGCCAGGCGTCGTCCTGAAGTGTGGCGCAAGGGTGATTCCGGCTGCGGACGAGGGAGGGGTCGGTGCGGCACCCTGTGAGACTAGAACAAGTTGAGCACGAAGTTCAGGCCGAAAGTGTCGACCCAGTCCTTGTTCGGGAAGTAGCCCGCAGTGCCTACGGCTTCGAGAGCCAGGGAGGTGTGGTAGTGCTGCATGAACTCGAAGCCGATGGCCGCGGTCATGGCCATGCCCGAATCACTGGCGCCGTTTGTGTAGCAGTAGTCATAGCCGTCGCATGAGTCTTCGGAGTAGGTCGCGGCCCCTACGCCAGCCCGGGCGTAAAGTTGACGTGTAATGAAGACCTGCGGGCCGATAGTCCACGCGGTTTCTGACACGCTAACGCCGTTGAAATAGGCCTGCGCACCATCGGCGGCTAGAACGATCGACCACCGTGGCGAAACCCCAAAACCGAAGCGCAGGTCGTAACCAAGCCCCGCGCGAGAGGCATTGCTGTACAGAGTAGTGTCGTGGGGCAGGACGCTGACTCCGCCGATGCCGAGGCCGAAGCCGAAGAAGAACGGACGGAAGGTTGTGGGCTCTGGGTAGTAACGCGGACCTGGCCCTGGCTGATAGTAGCGCGGCCGGTAGTAGCGCGGCGGAGGCGGCGGATAGGCGGGCGGCCCGTAGTACTCTTGGTAGTAGGGACCATAGCCAGGCGGTGGATAGCCGGGCGGCGGTTGGGGTGGGCCGTGGCGATAGCCGGGCGGTGGCGCATACTCGGGTGGCAAGTCTTGGGGCTGCTGCTTGGCCCCCGCCTCGGCAGGGGCCTCGGGCTTGGCCGTCTCGGCGTCCTTGGTTGCTGTCGCTGCCGGGGCAGCGTGCTCTTCCTGTTGCGCAAACGCGGCACTGTGAAAAACCAGCACAGATGCTCCAGCGAGTGTCATGGCCGAAAAAGCGCGGAACCTTCGAGTCATCGCGGATGACCTCATTTGTAACTCCTTGCGGTTGATGGAAAGCATACTCTCAGTCTTCAAGAAGGGTGCCAGATCGTTGGCGTGATGACCTGATGCATCCTTGGTCATCAGCCCACTGGCCCCACCGGCCGCGTCGCCCTGCCTTTCGAGTGCTCGACCGGATAGCGGTCGCGATTGCGCGCCAGCTTGTCGCGCATGGCAGTCTGCAAATCGATCCCGGTGCGGTCACACAGCAGCGTGAGTGCGATACCCACGTCGCCAATTTCGTTGGTGATGCGCTGGCGGGCTTCCGATTCGGCCGAGAACGCGTCAGCCTTGTCGTTTTGCACCCAACGGTATTCTGCTAGCAGCTCGCCGGCCTCCGAGGCGAGCAGCATGGCCAGGTTCTTGGGATCGTGAAACTGGCTCCAGTCGCGCTCGGCCACGAACGCACGTAGCTCGTCGAGAAACGATGCGGGGTCCATGGCATCGCTCTATACCACTTAGCTGACAGGAAACCCTGAGGGTATCCCACGTGACTAGCCAATCGGCAGGCGAGGTGGCAGAAATGGCAGCTTGACCATTGGAATAAGGGCATGAGCGACGCGACGCACACCCACGTCGGACGGGGCGAATTCAAGGCTTCCCCGGCCATCACCCTGGCTGCGGCCTTGCGCGAGCGTATGCCGGACAAGAGCTGGCGCCAGGTGCGCGAGCTGTGCTCGTCGGGAAAGGTGACCGTGAATGGCGAGCGCGTGATCGAGCCAGCCCACCGCTTGACCGGCGACGAAAGCATCGCCTTGAACATGGGCAAACCCGATCCACGGCGGCGCGTGGAGCGTCCGGGTTTTCGCATCGTCTTCGAGGATGGCCACCTCATCGTGATCGAAAAGCCCGAAGGCGTATCCACCGTGCCCTACGAGCGCAAGGAAAGCGGCACGGCCCTCGATTTGATTCGCGAGGCGTGGCGTAGGCAAGGCAAGCGCGCCACGGTCACGCCGCTTTACACCGTTCATCGAATCGACAAGGACACGTCTGGGCTGGTTTGCTTTGCCAAGACCAAGCTGGCCGAACGCGGGCTTCACAAAATCTTCAAAGAACACTTGGCCACGCGCGAATACACCGCAGTGGCCCAGGGGCAGGTGCGGCCGGGCCGCATCGAATCACAGTTGATCGAAAATCGTGGCGACGGCCTGCGCGGTAGCTCCAAGGGATTCGGCCAAGGCCAGCGGGCCATCACCGAGGTCGAAGTTACCGAGAATCTGCGTGGTGCCACGCTGTGCCGGATCCGGTTGCAGACCGGCCGAACCCATCAAATCCGGATTCACCTGTCCGAACGAGGCAATCCCTTGGTGGGAGAGACGGTCTACATCCGCGATCTTCTGCGCCGGGGTGGCAGGCCAATCGCTTCCGAGCGGTTGCTGCTGCACGCGGCGACCCTTGGCTTCGATCACCCAGTCACTGGAGAGCGGCTGCAGTTCGCCGCTCCCCTGCCGCCCGAATTTGTGGCCATGGTGGCCAAGCTGCGCTAGCCCTTATAGGCAGGGGCGAATACCTGCTTGGCGAAAGTCTCGAACGTGGTTGGCATCGGCACCACCATCCCTCCTGCCTCAGGGGCGACCAGTCCCTTGCCCGCGCCTCGGTTCATTTCCATGTAAAGCGAAACCAGCGAGGGCTTGAGGCCCGCCTGGTTCAGCCCCTTCTCCACGTCATCCATGGACACCTGGACGTAGCGTACCGGTTTGCCGATGGCTCGACCAAGGGCAGTGACGATCTCGGTTTGAGTGATGGCCTTGGGGCCGATCAGGTGCACCACCGTCGCCCCGGAAAAATCGAGGTGCTCGAGGCGTTCGCCGGCATAGGCGCCGATGTCGGCAGAGGCGATGGCAGGCACGGCCGTATCTGCAGGCATGGGGCCGGTGTAGATGCCCTGGGCCCTGACGCTGCCCAGACCCATGAGCGCATTTTCCATGAAGAACCCCGCGCGCACGAAAAGGGCGTTGAGACCGGCGACTTTTCTCAACCGCTGCTCGAAGTCATGAAGCCCGACGATGGGGCCAGTCCCTTCGCTGTGGTGGGCACCGATGCTGCTGAGGAGCACGACGTGGCGCACCTTGGTCGCCTCGATGCCTCCCACCAGGGAGTCGATGATGCGGGCCTGGTACGCGCGAAAATCATCGGTAGCCATGTTGGGCGGAATCAAGACATAGGCCGCCTCCGCCCCGGACAGGGCTTCACGCACGAAGCCCGCATTTTCCACATCGCCGACGCAACTTTCCGCGCCAGCCTTGGCCAAGGCGACCAGCTTCTCGCGCTGCCGGCCAACCACACGGACCTGCTTGCCACTCTTGAGCAGATGGGCCGCAGCGGCTCCACCTGTATTTCCCGAAGCTCCGAACACGCAAATCATGGGCATCCTCCCGTCTAGTAGCGTAGTAACGCTCAAACCCTGCCATGCCAAACAGGGCTAGGCAAAGCCGGCTTGTGTTACGTATGGCGCTGTGCCAAACGCCAACGCAATGGCGCTACCTCCGGCAGGGTCGCAGTCCCGTTGCAAGAATCGCCTTGCGGGCCAGCGACGATAGTGGCGCGGCCAGGGGATCCTTCCACCATTTCTGTCCGGCTTGCGATTTTGCAGTTGCCCCGTAGATAGTGGCCGTGACCTGGCGATGGGTCAGCACATGGGAAATCTGGGCCAGCGGCCGGCCGAGCCTCTGACCGAGACGCTGCGCCAGGAGGTGCTTGGCTCGCGCGCCGCTGGTGCTGGGCAATTCCCAAAGCCCTGGCCACAAGCCGTCGAGGGGACGCTGTTCCAGCAAGAGCGCGCCCTTGTCTTCAATCCAGGCGAAGGCAATGCGCAGGGATTTGCGCACGATTCTTGTCTTCTTGCCAGGGTACGCGACCGGATGGTCTTCAAGAAATGCCTGGCAACTTCGGCGCAGGGGGCAGTCCGGGCAGGTGGGATGTTCTGGCCGGCACAGGGTTGCTCCGATATCCATGAGTGCCTGGTTGATTGCACCTGGCTGCTGGCAATCGACGAGCAGCAGGGCCTGCGTTCGCACAGCGGCTATCAGCGCTGGGTCGTCGGCACGGCCTGGCAAGGCAAACACGCGTGCGAGTACGCGCACCAGGTTGCCGTCCACGGCGGCTGCTTTCGCGGCGTGCGCAATCGAAGCAATGGCGGCCGCGGTATAGGCCCCAATGCCAGGGAGCTTTCTCAGGTCAGCTTCGGATGTTGGGATCCGGCCATGCAACTCGGAAACGATCATCCTCGCGGCCTTGTGCAAATTGCGCGCGCGCCGGTAGTAGCCAAGCCCGGCCCAGGCTTCGCAAATGGTGCGTTCCTCGGCCTCGGATAGGGCGGAGACGGTCGGGAATTGGGCGAGGAAGCGCGCAAAACGGGGAATGACCGTCTGCACCTGGGTTTGCTGCAGCATCACCTCGGAAATCCAAATGGCATAGGGGTCTCGGGCTCTTCGCCACGGCAGATCGCGGCTGTGCTTGCGGTAGAAGTCAAGCAACGCCCGTTGTAGCGTGGCTGGCGCTCTCAGCGCTTCCATAGGCTCATCCCGCGGTAGTCGCTGGTGAAGCCTGTGCGCCGCAGCTCATCTGCGTAGGGCGAAGCAGTTGCGTTGACCCCGTTGACTGTTTCCACGCCGACCGACGAAAGCGGCGAGAATTCGCGATTGAGTAAAAAGCGATAGACGGCCAGCGCCGGTAAAAGCACGGGATCGCCTGGTTCGGCCAGGACCGTCAGCTCCTTGCCCATCTTCTGCAGCACCAGCACGAGTTGGCTGCCACGGAATACCATCCAGTGACTCGGGACGCGCCGGGGGAGCTGGGACGAAAATCCGTCAAGGCCGAGGCCCGCGACCGAGGCGGGATCGCAGGCATTCACGAAATAGATGCGCTCGCCGGGCAGCGGCTCGAGCAGGCGCCGAATGGCCTCGTGGCTCGCGAATTGAATTCCGGAAACGCCTTGAAAGAAATGGCCCGAGATGATTTCACCCGAGAGCTCGAGCAGACGCAGGGAGCGGAACAACTTGGACCAGCGCAAGAGCGGTAGCTCGTGTTCGAGCAGCTCGCGAAACACGATACCGTAACGGGCGAGCACGGTGCGTGCGCGCTCTTTTTCCAGCTCGGCGTTCGCCACCGGGCTTCTGTCTTGTCTGGTTTGCAGACCACGCCAGTTTCCGGCGCTCGGTCGCGAGCGCTCCCAGCGGCGAAAGCCCGCGCGGCCACTGTTTCCAGTCGGGTTCACCACCTCTGGGGAAAAACCGTTCAGGATCCCCCGGCGGATGGTTTCGTAGCTGTCCGTGGTGGCGCATCCCTGCCACGCCAGATCCCATAACATCTCGGCCAGGGGGGTTGTACCGAACGTGGTCGCTGTCGCAAGCTCGAAGAAGCCAAGGCCACGGTCGGATTCCTTCAGGTAACCTAGGAGTAACGCCTCGGGCCCGTCGCGATCGTCAGGGGCAGCCTCGTCCAGGTTCACGAACAATTCCTGATCGCTCGGAAACGCGAAGGAGACCTTTTCCTTGCCGCAACCGAACCACATCAGTCCATAGGACTGAAAGAGGGTGTCGAGCCACGATGGGTAATACGGTCCAAGGCGGCTTGGAAGCACGGCCTGCTCCCACAACTCCGCAGCCAGCGGAAACCCGAAAAGGCGATCGAGCGCGCCTTGCAGCAGTTCGAGCCCGCCACTTTGCTGGCCAAGCCCTTGCCATTCGAGCAGGAAATGCGGCAGGTCCTGCAGCGGCCGGGGTTGCACTGCTTGCTCGGCAGCAGCGCGCCGGGTGGCCCGATGCAGGCGCAACAGCCGTTCCGCGTTTTCGGCGTCACAGAAGAATCGTTCGCCGTGGCCTTCTATCAATTGCCCAGAGACGATGCTCTCGGTTTCGAGTAGCTCGTCCAAGATAGTCGGCAGCTCGGCGTCGCTGAAGCCGAGGGCGGCCGATATCTCGCTGGCCGAAACCGCGGCGCGGTTGCGCAAGAGATCGCCGACCAAGGTGGTAGCGGATTCGGAGTCCGTGCGGTGGAGATGGGCTTGTAAATAGTCCTCGAGCTGGCCGAGCGGGCCGCCGAGCAAGCAACGCAGGCCGCGAAGCTGGCCCGGGCTGGCGCCGCGCAGATAGAGAATGCGTGGCACATCGCCGAGGTCAGAGACCAGTTCCTGGCTTGCGCCGGGAAGGGTGTAGGCCACGAGCGACGCCAAGGGATCTTCTGCATCGGCCATTGCCTCGTCGATGTTCTCTTCGGGCGGAAGCTCGGCGAGCCACACTTCGATGGTCGCGACGGGTAGGAGCAGGATCTCGCGCACGGCCAGCAAGATTTCCTCGCGCGTGGCCGGCTGGTAGCCGGGGTAGATGCGCAAGAGCTTGGCAGCGAACGCGGATGCAAGCTGCGCGGGCACGGCGGGGTAGGTGCTTGCGCCGTGAAAGAGATCGCGGAAAAGCTCATCCGAGAGGTTCGAGCGGGCGCCCGAGCCCGGCGTATCGTCGAGATACATGTGGTAATTGGTCTGGCGAAAGACGATGCCGTCGGTGAAGGGGGTCGGGTGGGCCGGCCGGGTCACGTGCAAGGCGATGCGCTTTTGCGCAATGTCGTCGAGCAGACCCGCCAGGGTCGGAATCTCGAATTCGTCCTCCAGCAAGTCTCGCCAGGTTTCGAGCACGATGGGAAAGTCCTCGAAGCGCAACACCGAGGCGAGCAACTTCTTGGAACGCAGGCGATTGAGCCACAGGGGGTAGCGTTTCCTGGCGTCCCCGCGCGGCAGCAGCAGCGCTCGGCTGGCGTTCTCACGGAAACGCGAACCAAAGAGCGCGGTCTTTTCCAAGCCAGCGCGCAGAAGCTCGTCCAGGTTCCGCGGGGACACGAGGTCGAACAGCGCCACCGGGTCGTGCGTGTCTGGCAGCATGCACAGGACGTGGTCGTTGGTGGCAAACGCGTCGAGAGGGCTGCCGTGCTTGCGCTGCCAGGACTCGGCCAGTGCAATGGCCAGCGGCCGGTTGACCTTGCCGCCCCAGAAGGTGTGTAGCACCACCTGCTGCATATCCGTCGGCGCCGACGGATCCTTGCTGCACTCGACGAGCACGCGATGGCGACCGGGGAGCGGCGCCTTGGCCACGTCGCGCTGGCGGGAGAGAAAGGTGACCAGGCTGCGCGCGCTGGCTGCGTCCATGCCTCGGTCTCTGCTGAGCTCGTCGGCGAAATGGGGTTCGCCCAGCCGCCCCTCGCACAAGTCGAAAAAATCGAGCAGCGCGAACGACGCCTGCGTGGAGCGATTCTGCTCTTCTGCCTTCCAGAACGGGATCATGGGGCCGTGGGGATCGGCTGGCCCGACCTCCACATCGTTGTGGGTCACGTTCAAGATGCGCCAGGCCTGCGTGCCCAAGCTGAACTGATCGCCCAGCCTGCGCTCCCACACGAATTCCTCGTCCAGCTCGCCAATCACCGCCTTGCTGTCGGCGAGGCGCAGGTGGTAGTAGCCGCGATCCGGGATGGTGCCGCCGGATTGATAGAGCACGAACTCGGTACCGGCGCGCGTGGTGAAGGTGTTCTTGGCCCGGTCCACGAGCGCGCGCTGGCGCAGCTCGCGCACAGGCGCATCGGCGTAGCGACCAGCCAGCATGGCGATCACCAGATCGAAGTGCCGCCGAGGCAGGGTGTGGTAGGCGGCGATGGTCCGCACGAAGGCAAAAAGCTGGTCTAGGTCCCAGATCGAACCACAGCCCATCGACAACAGCATCTGGGCCAGCACGTCGAGGGCGTTGTGGATCGGCTGAAGCTCCTCCACGTCCGCGCGCCGGACCATGGTTCCCATCGACGCGGCCTGGGCGCCATCGAGGCCATGCAGCACGAACAGGCTGGCCTTGCTGGTCCCGCCCACGCGGTGGTCGGCGCGTCCGATGCGCTGGAGCGACTGCGCGACCGAGGGGGGCGTGCCGACCAGGATCACTTCCTCGACCGACCCGATGTCGATGCCGAGCTCCAGCGAGCCGGTGGCCACCACCGCGCGAAGCCGGCCTTGTTTCATGCGCTCTTCCACATCGAGACGGATCTCGCGCGACAGCGAGCCGTGGTGGGAATAGGCGATGGGCTCGCTCTCGTTGGTGTTGAGCAGACGCGCAATCTTCTCCACTGTGCGCCGGCTGTTGGCGAAGACCAGCGTGGATCGATTGTCCTCGATGATCTTCTTCAGATCGCCGGCCAGCGCCTCCCACCACAGATCCGCCGCGTCCGGGCCCTTGACCACCTCCACATCCGGCGTGCGCACGGTCAGGGCAATCGAACGACGATCCGTCGCGTGCACGACCTGCACGGGGCGCGCCTTGTAGCTGGCATCGCGGCCTGGATCTTTCATCTCGAACCCAGCCATCCAAGCCGCTACGGTTTGCGCAGGCCTCACCGTGGCGGAGAGGGCAATGCGCTGGAAGTTGCCTGTGGTATCGCGTGGGCGCACGCGGGCTTCGCCCGCTGAAGCCCGCCCCGGGAGGGTTTGGGAACCCGTCGCGGGTTCCCATGATAGGAGTTCCAGGCGCTCGACCGCGGCCATCATATACGTGCCGCGCTTGCTGCTGGCCAGGGCATGGATCTCGTCGAGGATCACGACTTTGAGGCCGCCGAAAAGCTGTCGGCTTTGCTTGCCGGTGAGCATCAAGTTCAGACTCTCGGGCGTGGTGATGAGAATCTCGGGCGGATGGCGCAGCATCGCGCGCCGTTCGTCGTCGGGGGTGTCGCCCGAGCGGGTCATCACCCGTATGGGCGGAAACGGGCATTTCTCTTGCTCGAACAGAGTCCGTAGCTCGGCCAGGGGGCCGAGGAGATTCAGTCGCACGTCGCTATTGAGCGCTTTGAGCGGCGATAGATAGAGCGCGCGAATCCCCCCGCAGGTCCAGCGGCCTGTCAGCAGGTTATCGATGGCGGACAAGAACGCGGTCAAGGTTTTGCCGCTTCCCGTCGGCGCGCTGACCAGCACGTTTTCGCCCCGGGCGATGATGGGCCAGGCTTGCACCTGGGCATCTGTCGGCGCGGAAAAGCGTGCCTCGAACCACTGGCGAACCAGGGGGTGAAATTGTTCGAGCGCCCGCTCGGCCATGCGCGAGAGCTTACGCGATCATGGACTGAGAGCTCTCTCCGATCAGGCTTGATACCGCGGCTGGGAGCCCGTTGCGAGCGTCTCCTCGCGGTCGATCCGTTGATGGCGCGACACGTCATGCGCTGCGCTGCGGCCAACGTGGCTACGGGTTTGTGTCCGGCGACGGCGGGCCTCTAGATTTTCCGTGCGCGATCAGGCAGGGTTGAGTGTTCATACACTCAGGAACTGGACCCACCCCCACATAGGATTGCGCGATATGATGTTTCCTCGTCGGATCCTTCAGGCCCCTGTCTGGACAGCAGCGTTCATCACACTTTGCAGCATCGGAGCTTGTCGGCCCAAGGACAACTTCGGACCGCTCGGTTCCGGCGGTTCAGGTGGATCGAGCACGGGTGGACATGGCGGTAGTGGCGGAACGTCGTCTGCTGGGGGAAACACAGGAGGGACTTCGTCTGCGGGCGGCGCGAGCGGCAGCGGTGGAACCAACAGCGCGGGCGGAACGAAAGCTACCGGCGGCTCAGGCGGAGCGGCTGGCGCGGGTGGCTCCTCCGGCGGGACGGGCAGCTTGGGTGGCAAGGGCGGTTCTGGCGGAGCCGGCGGCTTAGGCGGCACGAGCAACTCAGGCGGAACCAGCGCCGCTCCCGATGCCGCTCCTCCGCCATCGCGCGGGCCCACCGTACACACGACTGGGCACAACTTTCCCTTTCCACAAAACCGGCCGAGCTCCAACTGCATCTATCCCAATCTTTACCGCAACGAGGACGTGCAGGCCGCCTACACCCAGTGGAAGAACGACACCGTGACCTCCGATGGTGCTGGCGGATTTCGCCGCGTGAAGCGGCCCAATGAGCCGGGCAGTCTGTCAGCCAATTCCACCGTGTCCGAGGGCATTGGCTACGGCATGCTCCTCGCAGTCTACATGGATGATCAGTCCTTGTTTGACGATCTGTGGAAGTACGAGCAGGCCCATCTCGACACCCAGACCTATCTCATGAACTGGTACATCAATGCCGATGGCTCGGTGGGCTCGAATCCGTCGGGCGCGGGACCGGCCTCGGACGCTGACGAGGACATGGCCTTCGCGCTGGTCATGGCCGACAAGCAGTGGGGCGGCCAGGGAAGCTCAACCAGGACCTACATCGATTGGGCCAAGGAAACCATTGGCAAGATCTGGAGCAAAGAGGTCAATTCGGGTAAGTACCTGTCACCCTGGCCATCCACGTCCGTGCCGCCGATCAACCTCTCGTACTTCGCACCGGCTTACTACAAGGTTTTCGCCAAGATCGATACCGCGAACACGAGTGGCTGGAACACGCTCACCAGCACTATGTACGGGGTCCTGAGCGCATCGCTGAATTCCAGCAATGGCAACGCCGACAATGGCCTGGTGCCTGCCTGGTGTGACACCAGTGGCAAGCCCAACGGCGGCGCGTTCGGGGCGACCGGAGGCGCGTCGCCCACCAACTACCAGTACGACTCGTGCCGCACGCCCTTTCGCATCGGCCTCGACTATTGCTGGACCGGCGATACCACCGCACAAACCTATGTGGCCAAGACCAGCAAGTTCTTTGGCGGGATCGGCGCCGCCAATATCGTCGACGGCTACGACTTGAACGGGACGGCACATGCCCAGTACCAGACCGGCTCGACTCAGTCCTCGGCATTCGTCGGCCCCGCGGGCGTGGGCGCCATGAGCAGCTCCAGCTACCAGACCTTCGTCAACGATGCCTACGGCGTCCTCGTGACCGGCAAGGCCCTGGTAGGCGGCACCTACTACGACGACTCGTGGATGGTGTTGTCGCTGCTCATGATGACCGCCAATTTTCTCGACTACACGTCCGCGACGCCGCTGTAGTACGTCGCCCTACCCTACGAACGACGCCGAACGGGAGAGCCGCCCAGGACCGCGTCCCCCCGGTCATATATTATGGTCATGAAGAAGCTAGCAGCCGCAAAGTTCAAGGAGCAGTGCCTTTCGATCCTCGATCATCTTGAGCCGGATGGACTCGTGATCACCAAGCACGGCAAGCCCGTCGCGCGAATCCTCCCTGCCGAGCGAGCGTCGGCGGATCTTATCGGCGCTTTTCGCGGTCGCATCCGGGTGAAGGGCGACATCCAGTCGACAGGGGTCACGTGGGAGGCCCATGGTCAATCTTGATACGCCCATCCTCGTGTTCGCCTTGACGGGTGAGGTGACGGACCGGGAGCGACGAGTCTTGGCATCGAACACCTGGAGCGTCTCCGCAATTGTCTACTGGGAGCTCGCAAAGCTCGCACAGTTGGGCCGAATCGACATCTTCGAGCATTCACGTCTGGCCGGTCGACCTTGCCGTAAGCATCCAGTCCACAAGGCTCGATTTCAAGAGCGATCCCGCGGACGAACTGATCGCGGCGACCAGCATCATCCACCAAGTTCCGCTTCTAACTCGAGATCGCCGGAGCAAAGCTTCTCGTCTCGTCAAGTTCGCCTGAGCCAACGTCGGTCGAACGTGTGGCCGTGGTCGAAAGTGCGGCCCGCCTTGGGGAGTGAGTTATGCGGCCTTCGGGCGCTTGGCTCCCTTATGATCGCCCAAACGCTTCAGCTCCTCACGAACAACCCGACGAACAACCGTTTCGATTTTCGCCGGTCCCTCGGTCGCAATCGTTCGAAGTGGGCGGAAGCAATGGGCGGCTACGCGGGCGCCGAGGTCACTCGGTGGGCTCAGGAGAAAGGGGCGCTGCCTTTTCCTGAGAGAAAAGTCGAGGAGTGCGGTCAGCGGTGCGCAGAATTGCTGGCCAGCTTTTTTCGCTGGGGTGCGACTTCCGCCCTGCAGATCGCAGCCCAGAAGTATGGCCGACACGATTACGGATACGAAAGCGTATCGGAATGGACTGCGCCCAGAGACTACCACCAACTACAAGCTGCGCTCGGGGCTGATACACGAACCCAAGAGCGGCCTGGTCGATGGAAGCCTCATCCTCGTCCTCAATCTCCAATTCACAAAGCGCAGCCGTCTCGGTGTCTCCACGCGCGAGGCAAAGCGCGCGAAGTTTTGCCATTAGCGCGTTCTTCCCGCCGAACTGCCGGTAGGTCTTCTCGCCCGGGAACGTCGGTCCGTCCGCGCCTTGTGCTTGAATTCACGCGCGACAGGGAAACGGCCCAGCTCTTTCGTTAAGCCAGCGAGACGACCCAAGAGCTCCTCGTGCGGGATGGGCTGGCGGACCTGGTTGGGCGACAGTCCCGCCTCCGTGATTGCGTCGCTCCAGCGAATCCAGATGACGCCCTTCAATTCCGAGTCGCGGATTCCCGTCGGAGCCAGGAAGGCCCTACGACCAGGAGCCTTACCTCCGTTCTCGGCCGCCATCCTTCGGATAGCGTGTAGGATCCTTTCCTTCGTCATTTTGTGATGTCCGGCTTGTCCGTCGAACGCCTTGCCGTTCAGCTGCAAGCCCGCCGCCGAGTTGGCGTCTCGATTCTACACCATGTCCCTGCCGCGGGATTGCCAGCTGCAACGGATTGTTCGGGAGGCCCCCGGGCAGTATGCTTGAAGTATGACTCGGGCTCTCGAAAGGGTCTTCTCCAGGATATCGTCCCTTCCTGCGGACGAGCAGGATCGGATTGCAGGTTGGCTGCAGTCTGAACTCGCATCCGAGGAGGAATGGACGCGCCGATTCGCCGGCTCCCAAGACGTCCTGAACGCATTGGCCGACGAGGCCCTGGGTGATGAGGCCGCCGGTCGAACGACCACCCTCGATCCGGACAAGATGTGAAGTCCCGAGCGAACGCTCGATTCTGGGAGCTGTTTCGCCAACTCCCAGTGGAAGCTCAGGACCAGGCCGTCGGCATACTTCAGGGTGAAGGGATCATCTGGTTCTGGGTTGGCAATAGTCGCGCGCCTTGGCGTCCAAGAGCAATCGAAGGGCGCACGTGATTTCGCGGGGTTGGGCACCTTTGGCCACCTTGGGGCCTAGGGACGGGGCTGCGAGGGCTGTAGGATAAATATGGCAGGCCACCGTTCAGATCCGCGTTGGGGAAGGTCTCCTGGTCGAGCTTTGGGCACATTTAGGCGCGCTCCATAGCGGAAGCCGGTCAGACTGTGGGGGTGGCAGTGGAAAAGGCGGAAGGGCGTTTCGAGCTACCAGCGCGCAAAGGCGGGCGCGTGCTCTTGTCGTCGGTCTTCGGTCCGTACGGTCAAGACGACGAGTACGGCAGCCGGGCCATCAATCCCATGGAGCTTTTCCACAATCAAGTCACACGCGAGCAGGGCTCTTTTTCGCTTCGAGTATTTCATCCGTCCTTGGGCATCCGTCTGATCCAGGCGAACATCTCGGCGCCCTGCACGGTGCTCGATTTTCCGACGCTCGAGCTCTTCGAACGCGAGCTCACGAGCCACCCCTACGACATTGTTGGTATTTCATCGATCGTAGCCAACGTCGGCAAGGTGAAGAAGATGTGCCAGGTGGTGCGGTCGCTGTCGCCGCACTCCAAGATAGTCGTTGGCGGCCACGTGGCTGCCATCCCCGGCTTGGAAGGAATGGTCGACGCCGATCACGTCGTCAAGGGGGAAGGGGTCGAGTGGATGCGGGGCTTTCTTGGTGAGGACACGCAGGCGCCCATTCGCCATCCTGCAGTCTGTTCGTCGTTCGGGATGCGCTTCATGGGCCTGCCTCTGCCTACCCCGCGCGCCATGAGGCCGGCGGTGGTTGCGTCGTCGGTGGGTTGTCCGATGGGCTGTGATTTTTGTTGCACCTCCGCTTTCTTCGGCGGCAAGGGCAAGGTCCACCATTTTTTCAAAGACGGCGACGAGCTGTTCGATGCCCTCTGCGATATCGACTCGCAGCTGCATGCTTCGGCATTCTTCTTGCTCGACGAGAACTTCCTGCTCAATCGCGAGCGCGCCATGCGCCTGCTCAGTCGAATGCGCGAACGGAACAAGTCGTGGGCGCTCTATATCTTCTCGTCCGCGAATGCCCTTGCGCAGTACTCGATGGAAACCCTGGTGGAGTTGGGGGTGTCTTGGATCTGGCTCGGCTTGGAATCGCCGGGATCGGGTTACAAGAAGCTGGAGAATACCAACACGGCCGAGATGGTGCGGAATCTTCATGAGCACGGCATCGCAACCATCGGATCCTCCATCATCGGGTTGCCACATCACACGGCCGAAAACGTGCAGGGTGAAATCGAGTATGCCATCTCTCACGAGACGGATTTTCATCAGTTCATGCTCTACACGCCCATGCCAGGAACGCCTCTCCACGAGAAGAGTCTGGGCGAAGGCACGCTGCTGACCGACGTTCCGTACGCGGACATCCACGGGCAGTTCAAGCTCAACTTCCGGCACCCCAAGATCTCACGGGACGAATCCAAGCTGCTGCTCGATGGGGCCTTTCGTCGCGACTACGAGAGAAACGGCCCCAGCGTGTTCCGACTTTTCAAGACCATGCTGGCTGGCTGGCAGAGGTATTCAGAGCACCCGGATCCCCGGGTGCGCCGCCGATTTCGTCGGGAGCGGTTGCTCTACGGGCACATCATGGATGCGAGCCTTCGCACCATGGAATACAAGCTCGCCCTAGAGGACAGACCCTCGGCTCGGCAAAAAGTGAAGGCGCTCCGCAAACAAGTCGATGCCGAATTTGGAGGCGTCGAAAGACGCGTCGGAGAGTGGATCGGCGCGGTCGCGGCTCCGCTCCTGCTCGGGACCAGTGTCATCGAGCAGATCCGCATTGCACGCGGGTGGTCCTATGAACCCAAGACCAGCATTGAACGTAGTCATTGGCCTGGTGAGGGCTAATAGGTATCCAAGGTGTGACCACGGTCGACCGCAGCCGAGTCATTCGCCTCTGCTGCGAATTTTGCCTGGCCTCGGATTTCGGAAACCTGCAGTATCATGCGGGCAAGCTCGATGTGCTAGACGTTGGATGTGCTTGATGTTGACTGACAGGAAGACGCCTGCCCTGCCCAAGCTCCGCTGGGAACTACTTGTGCTCCGCGGTGTCTGCGCCGCACTGCTGGGGCTTGGCCTGCAGGCCTGCCACTCCTCTCCTGGCTCGAAGGTTGCCCTGGATGCTAATGCCGTCGAAGCCGGGGACTCGGGGCGCAACGAAGGCGAGCCAGAAGCCGGCGAAGCGAGTCAAGACGGTGGCCGAGACGCGGACGTTGCGGGCACTGGCGGGGCGATGGGCACGGACAGCGCTGGCGGCATCGAGGCGGGGGCCGCTGGAAACGGCGGGTCGAGTGGTAGCGGTGGCTCCACGGTGGCCGACGCCCCTCTTGGAAGCGAAGGACTTACGGGAACGGGTGGCGATTTAGGTGGCACTGGGGGCTTGCCGGGATCGGGCGGTAGTCCGGGCGCACCCATCGACGGCAGCGATATGGATGGTACCCCAGTGCTCTCCGCGGTGGAGGTTGGTTCCGACAGCGATGGCGGCGAGGATTCCGGCAACGATGTCGCCCCGGACAGCAGAGACTCGGCAAACCTTGACCAGCGCATGGACCAGAGCGCGGACCAACCCATGGATTCCCCGGAGAACGACCTTGCTGCCAGCGAGGCGGGCAGGGAGGCGGGCAAGGAGATGGGATCGGAGGCGGGAGCGATCGATGGCTCAGTCGACGGTGACAGCTCCCCGTGCTGTGGGTGTCTTTGTCGTGATCCAGGTTGGTCATGCTCCAACGACACCTGTGTTGATACAGCCGGACACGCCATGGCCTTGGCGCCAGAGGCCGGATTCTTCGAGCTCGCCGGCGGAAACTACGTTTCGGAAGGCCAGTCCCGGGTCGGCCCCGCGCACCGAGTCTGGTATTCCTTCCATCCTGCATCGGTCACCCCTGAAGACAAACCTCTTGCTGTCTTCTTCAATGGCGGTCCTGGGTCGGCGACCTCTGCCTACCTCTTCAGTTTCAACACCGGTCCTTACACCCTTGACCCATCGCAAGTTGGCAGCGGCCAGATTGTGAGCAACCCGAACAATTGGGCCCAATTCGCAAATCTGCTTCACGTCGATGCACCAGGCACGGGCTTCTCCTACCCCATGTCCCTCGACGGTGGCAGCAAACCCAGCGTTGGCATCGACCTCGATCGCGACGCCGCATCCCTCATTCGCGTCGTGGTCCGTTTTCTCGATCGCCATCCATCTTTGCAGGCCAATCCCGTGATCCTGGTGGGAGAAAGCTACGGTGGCACGCGCGCCGCCTTGATGCTGGACCATCTTTTCAACTACCAATCGCTCACGACCAGCACTGCCACCTATCAAGATGCCGCCTTGTACAATGACCTGACTGCACATTTCGGCCTGGTATTTCCCCAGGACAACCCAGCCACGCTGTCTCCCGCCAAAGTGGCCTCGCAGTTTGGCCACCAAGTGTTGATTCAGCCGGTTGTGGCAGGGAGCGCGCAATGGAATTTGAACACTCCAGACGCTTCGGTTTGCCCGCTCGTCCAACACGACAACTACCAATGCGACCAACCCACGGGCTGGCTTGACCAGAATGCTCTGCTAGCCGCCACGCACTTGACCACCGTCGCCACGCTCCATCAGGCGCTCGGGGTCGACCCGACGACGATTGAATGGCTCCACGCCCGCGCACGAACCCGAGCCTATGGTCGCAGCGATGGTACCCTCGTCAGCACGCCGGAAATGACCACCAGTTTCGGTACGCTGGGGACGGACGACAACTACTTCCTGGTCCTCAATCACGCCGTCGAGTTAGGCTACGGCACGGGCTCTCGCTGGTGGACGGATCCCACTATTGGCGTCAGCTTTCTCAATGACCTCGTCTACGTGGACACCTTCATCACCAACGCCAAGCTCGACATGGTTGTTTGGACGCCGGCCATTGCCACTGCACTTCGCAGCTATACCGGCGTCGCCAGCTCGGTCATGGATTCGTCGGCACGAACCGGTATTACGCGCCCAGGTTGGATCGAGGTCAACTTCGTCCATGGTGTGATTCCCGATCCCACGTCCCGGGAGATCCGGTTCCCGCTCTATCCGACCGCGGGCCACACCGTGACGGCACGTGCGCCAACCGAGCTCCTCGCTGACGTCATGCAGTGGTATCCGGGCACCTCGAGCGCGCTGCTCGCCGTTCCTGGACAGACTCCTGCTGCCGCGCGACTTCCATCCTCGATCTTCGCTAGCAGTACTGCGCCCACCTCCGCCTTATCCGAGGCTCATCCCTTCCTGGGTCCGTAACCAGTTGTTTGGCCCCGGAGCAACTATCCGGCGCGGCGGCCCGCGCGTAACGTGAAGGTGCGTGCCCACGTCGGTCGGCCCGGAAGGGAACGAACACGGGCGCAGAATGCCGCAAACCGCGCTGGATTCATGGCCGGCCCGATGAACGAGATGGATCGCAAGATGCGCTCGAGGGTGCGGCCGTCCACCGGCGTCTCGTCGTGAAACTGGCGTGCCCGCGCGAAGCGGACGCCGGTGATGGCCGAGACTTGAACGATGTTGTGGGCCAGGTTGCGTGGCCGCCTGGGAACCGCCTCTTCGATAATCTCCACCAGGCTTTGCATGAACGGCGTCTTGCCGAGCTCACAGGTTACGACCGCCAGCGCCCCCTTGGGAGTCAGTACGCGTGCGATCTCATGGCCGATCAGCTCGGCGTCCAGGAAGTGCAAAGCGTCTGCCACCACCGCGAGATCCAGGCTGGCATCTTCGAGAGGCAAGGACTCGGCTGTCGCGTGGATGGCGCGGACAACCAGCCGATGTTTGCGCGCCTCCGCTCGCAGCCGCTCCAGCATGGCTTGCGCCGGTTCGATGGCGATGACGTCGAAGCCTCGCCGGGCCAGCGGCAACGCCACATGTCCGATCCCCGCGCCCAGATCCCCTACGCGCCGTCCTTGGGTGGGGGCCAACTCCACCAGCGCATCGATCAAACCAAGCGGATAGGCGGGCCGCGCATCGTAGACATCGGCCATGCGGTTGAAGACCCAGCGTGTGGGATCAGCCAGTCCAACCTTGCGACGACCGAGACTCATGGCGAGCCGTGGTAGCACGGCTTGCGCGTCGGAGGCAAGGCTACTTGCTCTGCCAAGGCAGGCTATCTACGGCCGCCAGGTGACGAACCACAAACGGTGGTTGGCGGCGGCGGTGCTGATGGAAAACTCGCCCCACACGGGGGCGTAGAAGATCGACACGGCAAGCGCGAGTCCGATGTAGCCGGCGATGAGCTTGCCGTGCTTCTTTTCCAGGTGCGCCGCGAAACCGGCAAGCATCACCAGCAGGAAGGCGTAGCAGGGAAGGTAGTAGTGGCTGAAGGTGTAGTTGCCCCGCGTGCCGCGGGTGGCGAGCCAAGGGGCCATGAAGGAAAACCACCCGAGCAGCATGAGCAGCGCTCCGCGTGTGGTGTCCATGCCAAGGAAGTTGAGCCAGTAGCGCTTGAAGCGCGAGCGAATGGCAATGACCAGGGTGGTGATGGGAAACGCCACCACCAGAAGCGTGGTCGTGGACCAGAACAGAAGATTTCCGATGCTGGACGAGTAGCGCGATTTCAGTCCCGAGGTCGACATCTTGACCACGATGGGGTGCATGAGAATCGGCCAGCCGTACCAGGGCGAGGTCAGCTCGTTCTTGTAGTGCCCGAGATCCAGGTGGTGCTTGTACAGGCCAATGATGACTTTCCAAGTCGAGACCGGATCGCTGGGCTTGCCGGTCAGGCGAAGCGCCCCCATCCAGATGAGGGTGTGCACGATGGGGACGACGGCGAGCCACAGAATCGAATAGATGGATACCCGGCGGAGCAGGAGGATTGCCACCGCGGCGGGGACGGCGGTCATGGCCCCGCTCCATTTCACGGAGGTAGAGAAACCAATCAGCACGCCCGCAATGAGCACGCTTTTCCAGGAGCGCGCGCAGATGGCGGCCACCATGCCCCACAGCATGAAGGAAATCATCATCCCGTCGAGCAGACCGGAGCGGGAGTAGGAGATAAAGAAGCCGTCCGCAGCCATGAACGCCGCGGCCATCCATCCGGCCCGCTTGCTATTGAAGAGCGTCCGGGCAAGCCAATAGGCCAGGCAAACCGACTGCAAACCAAACAACAGCGGAACGAAACGCCAGCCCAGCGAATTGTAGCCGAAGATTAACATGCCCACCGCAATCAGCATTTTGCCAAAGGGCGGGTGGTCGTTATTGTCGGCAATGGACAGGGCGTAGCTGTGCGCGTTCTTGACGAAGGGCTCTTCGTCGAAGGTGAACCAGGTTGGCCAGGGCACACCCTGGATTCGAATCACCACTCCGCCGACGATCATTGCCACCAGAAACGCAGTTATCCAGCGTTGCGGGGCCGGCAAGTCCAACCAGGCCTGCCGGAGTTGCGCGTACCTGCCGCGCAGGGCCTCGGCCAGTCCGTGGGCAGTGGGAATCCTCATTGGGGAATTACACAGTCCGTGAGGTTACCGACCGTGACGCTTTGGTCGACGGGGCCGAACGTGCCCGTGGCTGACCAACGCAGGGAAACCGCTTTGAGCACGCCGAGGATATGGTAGTTGCAAACGACGGTGAAGCGCTCTGCCGGGAGGGTGCCTTGCAGGATGGGCGACTGCCACAGACCCGCGGCAAGGAACAGCTCGTTCTTGACCGTGTTGAAGGGTTGCAGCACGTTCGGGTCCGTGTCCGGAGTCGTTCCCCAGGGCTGACCATTGATTCGGAATCCGCAATGCACCCCGGCAAAGGCCTTTTCCGACGCGCATGCAAGGTTCTTCTTGTCATCGCGGATGAGAGTAATTTCCAGCATCTTCGTGGACCCGAGCCGCCAGCCCTCGGTCTGCTGGGAGTACTTGTCCTTATATCCAGCCCACGCCAGGATCAGCCAAAGCGCGACCCCGATACAAAGGAATCCGGACAGGGAATACAAGAGGACGTTCTTGGGGGCAGGAGGAGCCTTGACCTCGACGACCGGCGCTGAGATTTCTTGGGGGGCTGGGGGCGCCCCACTGCTCGGGGCCGGTGCGGATGGAGCGTCGGCGGCAGCGATAGAGGAATCGCCTGCCACCTCTTCAGGCGAAGGACTCATGATCACCGACTATTCTATCTTGTGCCTGCCGTCAACTCGTACCTTCCGACGGCTTGGAGCGCCTCGTGGCTTGGAAAGAAATCGTGACGGACCGGCCCGTGACCGCGGTCACCCAAACCATCATGCCGACAAAGGGACTTGAATCCTTTGTTGGCTCCAACCATCCAACGACCTAGTCGCGGGTTGCCGCAAGGACAGTCTGCGCAGCGAGCTTACTATTCTCGGCTGATGCCGTTATAGGTTTGACCCATTCCCGGCGCTGGGCAGGGGAGTTCATGCACGAGCGCGTGCCGTCGGGGAAGCGGGGCTGACCGCGTCGTGGCATTCCAGCGCGACTTGCAGATAGCAGCGGAAGGGGCCTCGGACATCTCCGGAGCCACGCGCGTTGTGGAACGCGAAACAGTTTGGTGGGGTGACATGATGACACGGTCACTTTTCGTTCTGTATTCGGCTTTGGTCGGTCTGCTTCTGGGCGGATGTACCCAAGGGACCCATGGTGAGTCAAACGGAGGCTCGTCTGCCGGAGCATCTTCGAGCAGTGGGGCCTCGAGCGGAAGCTCCACCTCTGGGGGCGCCTCTGGAAGTGTGGGGAGCGCGTCAGGGGGTGGCGGGGCACATTCCACCGGAAAGGGCGGCGGAGCCGCGGGTGGCAGCGTCGCGACCAGTGGAGGGGTGGGCGGAACTGTAGGTGCCGGTGGCACGACCTCGACCTTCGGGCCCTACGCTCCGGACGCTGGTATC